>Ga0172367_10004417_pt1 | contig 17540 bp, 12 predicted proteins | sample Lak10m_FD_114542 | JGI IMG/M metagenome (GOLD analysis project Ga0172367, IMG submission 114542) | Freshwater microbial communities from Kabuno Bay, South-Kivu, Congo - kab_022012_10m | ecosystem: Environmental > Aquatic > Freshwater > Lake | place: Democratic Republic of the Congo: South-Kivu...
CCTCGCCCCTGCGCGTGGTTTTGGGGCGCGATGTTTCGGGCAACCCGCTGGTGGCAGATTTGGCGCGAATGCCGCACATGCTGATTGCCGGCGCAACGGGTTCGGGCAAGTCGGTTTGTATCACGTCGCTCGCCGCCTGCCTCGCCATGAACAACACCCCCGAAGATTTGCGGCTGGTGATGATCGACGCCAAGATGGTGGAGTTGATTCGCTTCAACGGCTTGCCGCATTTGTACGGCAAAGTGGAGACCAACCTGGAGCGGATTCTCGGCGTGCTGCGCTGGGTGGTGCTGGAAATGGAACACCGCTACCGCCTGCTTGAATCAGCCCACGCCCGCGACTTGGAATCGTACAACAAGAAAATCACGCGCAAAGCCGACGGCAAGGCATTGCCGCGTATTGTCGTTTTTGTGGACGAACTCGCCGACCTGATGATGTCTGCCCCCGACGTGACCGAGCATAATTTAGTGCGGCTCGCGCAAATGGCGCGCGCCACAGGCATTCATCTCATCGTCGCCACCCAACGCCCCTCCACCGACGTGGTGACGGGTCTGATCAAAGCCAACTTCCCCGCGCGTCTGGCGTTCTCCGTCGCTTCCAGCATCGACAGCCGCGTGATTTTGGATTACACCGGCGCAGAATCTTTGCTTGGGCGCGGCGACATGCTCTTCCTGAATCCCGAAGTCGGCAACCCCGTCCGCGCCCAGGGCGTGATGATTACCGACATGGAAATCGAGCGCATTATTTCGCACTGGCAAAAGTCCGATGTGAAGGTGGACGACACCCCGCCCTGGGATAAACTCTTGCAGGAATCCAGCGAAGGCGAGGAAGATAACGGCTTGATCGAACAGGCTGTGTCCATCGTCCGCAGCAGTCAACGGGCGTCCGCTTCGCTGCTCCAACGCCGCCTGCGGATTGGGTATCCGCGCGCCGCGCGTCTCCTCGACCAACTCGAAGAAATGGGCGTCGTCGGTCCCTCGCAGGGCGGCGGCAAGGAACGCGAAGTTTTGGTCGAGCCTGAAGATTTGGATGAGGGGAAGGACGGGGAGTGAAAATTTAGACCGAATGAATTCTGATACGCTGAACTTTGTTGTAAAATAACGAAACGGCGTTTTGACCCTATTTGAAAGGAAGCACCATGTTGCAGGAAGTTGTGATTAAAACAAACGCAAACGAGTCGCTCAAGCCGCTGGTGGAGACCGCAATTCGAAACCAGTTGAAAGCGTTGCTGCATGGGATTCAGCGTACGAAAGAACACATTGCCGAATTCGAGAAGCGGGCGGGTTTATCTTCGGCGGAATTCGAGCAAAAACTACAGGCGAACGAAATCGAAGAATCCATCGAAACGATTGATTGGAATATGGAACTTGCCGCGCTGCGGTTACTCGAAGGACAGTACCAATCTTTGAACGAGGCAAAGATTGATTGAAAAATATTTTCAGTCCATTTTGGATTTGTTGGAGTCCCTTCCCTTTGTCCAATCTTCCGATGTGAATTTTGAAAAACGCGGCGACCTGGCGGGTTTTGTGCGCGGCGAAGTGGAGTTCAACGACGGATCTTCCCTGCTATTTTTCCGTGAATTGCTCGACCTGCGTTTGCAGCCTCAACGGGTCATGTACGCCTATCAATATCAAAAAAGGGACGGCAGATTGATTTTTCGTTACGATAACACGGCGCACCATAAGGAAGTCCCTACATTTCCCGATCACTACCATGCCGAAAATGGGCAGGTGTTTTCTTCGGAAGCTCCTTTATTGGAGGATGTGTTGCGAGAAATCGAGGAATACCTCATTGCAAGTGACGAATAGTCTCTCGACACTTTAGACACCTTTGCTCTTCACTCACCATCCAACAGGAACTCATGAATCCCCAACCGACTTTCTCCGACAAACTTAGAAAAATCTTCAAAGGCATTCTCGACCCCATCGGCGCATTTCTCAACCGCACGGGACTGACCCCCAACTCCATTACCCTGCTTGGGCTGGCGGGGACAACCGTCGGCGCGTATTTGCTCTCGCAGGGGAAGATGACCCTCGGCGCGGTTGTCATTTTCCTCTTTGTCATCGTGGACGCTTTCGACGGGACGATGGCGCGGCTGCGCGGAGAACCCAGCGACTTCGGCGCCTTCGTCGATTCGGTCAGCGACCGCTACGCGGAGTTTGTCACCTTTGGCGGGTTACTGTATTATTTTCTGGTGCAAGGCGACATCCTCGGCGCGATGATGACCTTCGCCGCCACCGCTGGCTCGGTGCTGGTGTCGTATGTCAAAGCCCGCGCTGAGGGGCTGAATTTCACCGCCAAGGTGGGTCTGCTTTCCCGTGTGGAACGTTATATCGTCTTGATTCCGCTGCTGCTTTTCAACCAGCCGTTTTGGGCAGTGACCATCATCGCCGTGCTGGGCAACTTCACCGCCTTGCAGAGAATCTATCATGTCCGCGCGCAGGGACATGAGCGCATGATGCATAGCAAAGCCCGCGAAGCTAAAAAAGAGTACCTTCATTGATGGATGGCATTTCGCTCGGTCTGCTCACCCTCCGCTGGAATGGATTGCTGATTGCGCTGGGCATTGCCATCGGCGCGTTGCTTTCGGCAGTCCGTGCCAAAAGCCGCGATGTTGACCCTGAAATTATCTTTGACCTTTTCCTGCCGCTGGCGTTTTGGGGGACTTTGGGTGCGCGGCTTTGGCATATCTTCACCCCGTCTTTTTCCGCGCTGGAATTGGGTCTGACCACCCGCTATTATTTTTCCAACCCGATTGAGATTGCCGCGTTCTGGACAGGCGGCTACGGAATCGCGGGCGCGTGGCTCGGCGGGATTCTCGCCCTGTGGTATTTCTCCCGCAAAAATGGATACCCGTTTGGGGAACTCGCGGACATCCTCGCCCCAGGCTTGGCGCTTTCCCAGACAATCGGTCGGCTCGGAAATTATTTCAACCAGGAGTTGTACGGCTTGCCGACGACCTTCCCGTTGAAAATTTTCATCGACCCCGCCCACCGCCTCAGCGGATTTGAGACCGCCAATTTTTACCAGCCGCTCTTTGCCTACGAATCCCTCCTGAATTTTGCCAACCTGATTCTCCTGCTCTGGCTCTCGCGCCGCTTTGCCGACAAACTCCGTCACGGCGACCTTTTCCTCGTCTATTTCGGTTTCTACTCCCTCGTCCGCGTCCTGCTCGAATTCCTGCGCATTGACCTCTCGCTGGTGGCTGGCGTCAACATCAACCAGGCATTCTTCGCGCTCGTCTTTCTCGGCGCTGCCGTAAGTATGCTTTTGCGCATTCCCGCCGTCGAAAAAACTGTAAAGTCTCTGTGAAGCAGAATTAAGCCAGCGGGGAATACAATCCAGTAATCAGTAATCAGTAATCAGTAATCAGTGAACAGTCATCAGGCGTGCCAATCCCCACTTACCACTTACCATCATGATAGAAACCCACGAACTCACCAAACAATTTCACGATTTTCTTGCAGTGGATAGCGTCAACCTCTCGGTGGAGGCGGGACAGATCCTTGCCATCCTCGGGCAGAACGGCGCAGGCAAGACCACCACCGTCCGCATGTTGACCGCCCTGCTCAGTCCCACGCGGGGGTGGGCGCGGGTGGCGGGCTTCGACGTGGTCAAGAACGGGCACGATGTCCGCTCGTCGGTCGGGGTGTTGACCGAACAGCACGGGCTTTACATGCGCATGACCGCCGTCGAGTACCTTGATTTCTTCGGGCAGGTCTACAACCTTGCGCCCGAAGCGCGGAAATTACGCAGCGACAACCTGCTGGAATATTTCGGGCTGGCAGAGGCGGCGAAGCGCAGGATTGGCGAATACTCAAAGGGAATGCGCCAGAAACTTGCCCTTGCCCGCGCGATGATGCACGACCCTGGAGTCCTCCTGCTGGATGAACCCACCTCGGCGATGGATCCCGAATCGGCGCGGCTGGTGCGCGATGAAATCGCCCGCCTCAAATCGTCCCAGCGGACGATTGTCATCTGCTCGCACAACCTAACCGAAGTCGAAGCGCTGGCTGACCAGATTGCCATCATCTATCGCGGAAAAATTTTGATTCAAGGCTCGCTCGACGAGTTGAAGAAGTCGGTGCTGGGCGCGCCCGAGTATGAGGTCAGGTTCAGCGGCGAGTGGGATTCAAGTGCGGCGACCCTGCCTTCGGGTGTGGAAATGCTCTCTCGGACGGCGACCAGTTTTCGGGTGCGGGTTGAGAATCCGCAGGAGGCGAATCCGCAGATTCTCAAAAATCTGTCAGCCGCTCCCGTTATGGCATTCCAGGAGGAGCCGCGCACGCTGGAGCAGGTGTATCTCAACGTGATGGCGGAAGCGAAGGGAGGCGAGAATGTTCACTAAACTCAGACCCGTGTGGCTGGTGGCAGGACGCGAACTCAAAGACCAATTCCGCGACTGGCGCGTGATTGCGCCGATGTTGATTTTGATCCTTGCCTTTCCGTTTTTGATGGATGAGTTTGCCAAGCAGACGGTCAACTTTTTGAACCAATACGAAGCCAATTTGATTTTGGACAGGTTCGTGCCGTTCTCCATCATGATCATCGGCTTCTTCCCAATCACCATTTCGCTGGTGGTGGCGCTGGAGTCTTTTGTGGGCGAGAAGGAGCGCGGAACCATCGAGCCGATTTTGAGCGCCCCGCTCGACGACTGGCAGTTGTACTTCGGCAAACTGCTGGTGGGCATGGCGACGCCTTTGGTCGCCAGTTATCTTTCGATTGGCTTGTACCTGATCTTGGTGGCGCGGCAGGACTTGAACATGCCTTCGACGATGGTGATGGTTCAATTGTTTTTGCTCACCACCGTCCATGCCATGTTGATGGTCAGCGCGGCGATTGTGATTTCGGTGCAGTCCACTTCGGTGAAGGCGGCGAATTTGCTGGCTTCGTTCATCGTCATTCCCGTTGCCTTGCTCATGCAGGGCGAGGCGGTTCTGTTGTTTTGGGGCAACGAGCATGTCCTCTGGCTGGCGATTGCGGGCGTGCTGATTATCTCGCTGCTGCTCATCCGCGTGGGAATTGCCCACTTCGAGCGCGAATACCTGCTGGGGCGCGAGATCGACGTCATCAACCTGCGCTGGATTTGGCGAACTTTCTGGCGGAATTTCACGGGCGGCGCGAAGTCCTTTCGGGGATGGTACGGCGGCGTGTTTTTGTCCATGCGGCGGATTGCTCCCGCTGTGCTGGCGGTGGTTCTGGTTGCCCTCGTTAGCCTGTGGATGGGCTACGACTGGATCATGGTCAACGTCTCGGATGTGATTCACAGGGCGACGCCCGACCGCCTGCAAAAAATCGAGGCGAGCATTGACCAGTTGCCCGACCTGACCAACATGCAGGGCAGTATCAACGCGCCGTTCCTTTTTATGAACAACACCCGCGCCGTGGCGTTGATTTTCGTGCTTGGGATGTTTTCGTTCGGCGTGCTGGGGATTCTGCTCTACATGCTCAACATCGGAATCATCGGAGGGCTGTACGCGCTGATCGAATTGCTGGGGATGAACCCCCTGCCGATGTTCGCGGCGGGGGTTTTGCCGCACGGCGTCTTTGAACTCCCCGCGCTGATGATTGGCAGCGCCATCGCCCTGTACATGGGCGCCGCCCTTGTCACCCCGCAGACGGGCAAGTCGATGGGGGAGGTCATCATCGAACTGCTCGCCGATTGGGTGAAGATCTTCCTCGGCATTGTCGTCCCCCTGCTGGCAATTGCCGCCGTTATCGAAGCCTACGTCACGCCTGGGTTGTTGATTGGTGTCATGACGAAATAAAACGCGCCTTCTCGACCACAAAGGAACACGCCCGAAAAACCTTTGTGTTCCTTCGTGACCCTTCGTGGTAAAGGTTTTCGTTTCAGAGTTAGAGCCTCATATTTTTAGGTTGGAAATCGTGCTAAGATTAATCATGCCAAAAATCATCATCCTCGGTTCATCGAATGCCATTCCCACGCGGGGGCATGAAAATACGCACATGGTCATCGTAGGGCAGGAACGAATGCTGCTGGTGGATTCGGTCAGCACGCCCATTACGCGGCTGGAGCAGGCTGGTCTGGATTTCAATAACCTGACCGACATCATCGTCACCCATTTCCACCCTGACCACGTTTCAGGGATTCCGCTCCTGTTGATGGATATGTGGCTGATGGGGCGGCAGCGTCCGCTCAATATTTATGGATTACATTACACGCTCGACCGTCTCGAAACCTTGATGGGATTATATAACTGGGGAAGATGGCCCGACTTTTTCCCCGTTGTTTTTTATCGCATTCCAACCCGTGAGATGGCTCCCGTGATGGAGTGTTCAGATTTTTCCGTCCACGCTTCGCCCGTTCACCACATGATTCCAAACATCGGGCTGCGGGTGGATTTCAAACAGCCGCAGTACAGCGTTGCCTATTCCTGCGATACCGAACCGTGTGATGAAGTTGTCCGCTTGAGCGCGGGGGTGGATGTGTTGATTCATGAAGCTGCGGGGAATTCTGTCGGTCACTCGTCCGCAAGCCAGGCGGGGGAAATTGCCCGCAAAGCCGAAGTCGGCAGGCTGCTGCTCATTCACTACCCCACCGGAAAATTCGCCTGTGGCGACCCTGCCAGCGAAGCTCGCACCACCTTCCAGGGTGAAGTGGCACTGGCGCATGATTTCATGACGCTGGAATTTCAGGAGCAAAAATAGGAGCACGGACTTTTGCATAATAACAATTAAACCGAGCAATCCGCCCTGCCCATTTTGAACCACTGCCCGCAGGGTAATAAGACACCGAGACACGGAGTTTTTAATGGTTTTCCTCAGTGTCTCCGCGACTCCGTGGTTAGGCGTTGGGTTTTCCAAGTCCAATTTATTGCTCGACTAATTTGGAAAAGCGCAACAGCCCGCTCCCTACCGCTTGTGCTCTGCTTTCTTCAAATTTTCCGCCACCCTAAACTTGACGATTTTTGCGACCAGTTTCAGCGGCAGGGGTTTGTCCATCGCGAACTGCACCGCGCCTTTGGAACTTGCATACTTCGCCAACTCGCTCTCGAAAGCCGTGATTCCGCTTGGGGCGGGGTAAAAGCCGATGTGATTTTTATGCGCCGCAAAGTGAACCAAATTGCCTTTCAGGTAAAAAGTGGGCATTTGGTAACTGATTTTTTCCTCTGCCTGAGGCGCGGCTTTTTTGATGGTCGCCCGCATTGCTTCCAGTAATTTCTGCGTCTCAGCGGGGAATGAGGCGATGTATTCGTCGATGGTCGTGAAGGGCTTTTTGTCCATTGTTCTCCTCAAAAAAAGGTAGGGACACAACGGCGCTGTGTCCCTACCTGCGTTTTTACCAGCCTGAAATATACGGCTCCCACTCTCCATTATCCGAGAGATGTCGCCCGAAGATATACGCGGCGTTGGCGGGCGGCTCCTTGGGGATGTGCGCCAGCCGCATGTGCGCTTCCTCCACCTTGCGCCCGCCCTTGCGGTGATTGCACGGCGAGCAAGCCGCCACCAGGTTCGTCCAGTTGTGCTGTCCGCCCATGTGACGCGGGATGACGTGGTCAACCGTCAGGGGCACGTCATGCCTGCCGCAATACTGACAGGTATAATTGTCGCGCCTGAATATTTCGCGGCGCGTTAATTTGACGTGCGGGCGCGGACGATGAATCTGGTTTTCCAGCCGAATGACCGAAGGGCGCGGAAGCGTCTGTGAGATGGTGTGGATGTATCCGCGACCGTTCAAAATCAGGTTGGCTTTTCCATCCAGGATCAAGCCGATTGCCCGACGTGTTGAGCAGATGTGAATCGGCTCAAAGTTCGCGTTGAGTACCAGAACTGGCTCTTGCATACTGCCTCGGTAATCTGCGTGATTATACTGCCAGATTCAGCGGCTTCGTAAATTTGTTATCATTGCAATATTTACAGGAGATTCAAGATGAATGTGATGATTGCGGGCGGTTCGGGGTTTCTCGGCGCCGCCCTGACCCAATCCCTGCTTGCCGATGGGCACAAGGTTTTTATCCTCACCCGCGGCGGAAAAGTTCCAGCGGGGGCGCAAGCCGTGACTTGGGATGCCAAAGCCACCAGCGGCTGGGGACACCTGATGAATGAAATGGATGTGGTGATTCATCTGGCGGGGAAGACTCTCGCCTCCTTCCCGTGGACTGCCGCCACCAAACAGGCATTTCACGACTCGCGGATTTTGCCCGGTCTCGCGCTTGGTCAGGCAATTCTCGAAGCGAATCGCCGCCCAAGCCTTTTCGTGCAGGCTTCGGGAATCAATCACTACGGCTTGCACGGCGACCCCGCCGACGAATCCACGCCGCCCGGCGATGACTTCCTCGCCCGGTTGACGGTCAAATGGGAAGCCGCGACTCAATCGGTCGAGGCGTTGGGTGTGCGGCGGGTGATTCTGCGCACGGCGGTTGTCCTCGGAAAAGGGGAGGGGATGTTGGGGTTGATGGCGCTGCCCGTCAAACTCTTCGTCGGGGGACCCATGGGCGACGGAAAATTTGCCATGCCCTGGATTCACGTCAACGACTGGGTGGGGGCGGTGCGTCACCTGATGGCTGATTCAACCGCGAGCGGCGCGTACAACTTGATCGCTCCCACGCCCACATCCAACGCCGATTTCAACCGTGCGCTGGCGGTGGTCTTACATCGCCCATACTGGTTCCCCACGCCCGCCTTTTTGCTGCGGATCCTTTTGGGCGAAATGAGCGTCCTTGTGGTGGAGGGCAGGTTTGCCCAGCCCAAACGGTTGACCGAGTCTGGGTACAAGTTCCAGTTCCAGGCGGCGCGCGAAGCGTTGTCTGATTTATTTGGTAAGTCAAAGGAGAAAAATCAATGAAAAAAATAATCCTCTTGCTGGCGGTTTTTCTTGCCGCATGTGCCCCATCCCAGCAGGGTGTGGTGCTTCCCATCCTCGCCCAGCCCACCGCCTACATCGACGCCGCTTCCTATCCCACCGCGCAGGTGGAACTGGCAGCGCCGAACCAGACCGCAAGCGGAATCGATGTCCGCATGGATCGCGCCTGGGTGGAGGGAAAAAACGTCAATGCGGATGTTTGCTTCACCCTGCCCGATAATTCCGATTGGGGGATTTTCGCCGCCAGCCTGACCTACGGTGGGATTCTCGTCGAGCAATTTGGCACCACCCAGGTCAGTGTGCAGGAGCCAGCAGACGGCGCGACGGGTCTGCGCTGCGACACGCTGACCTTTATCGTCCCGCCCGACGCCGACCTCTCCAATGTGACGGTGATGATTGATTCGATTGCCGCCATTCCGCGCGAGGGGGAGTATTGCTCGGTGTACATGCCAAAAATCCAGCAGACGTTGGCGTCACGCGGTATTGGTATTACGCTCGATTGCCCCGACGGTGTGAACATGCAAATCATGAGTTTCCCCGCCGACATGAACCAGACTCAAGCCGAAGAGATCGTCTACAGCGACGAGTTCTACTCGGTGAAAGGTCCCTGGACTTTCTCGTTCAATTTGGCACAATAAAATTCTTGTTGTATAATACGCGCATGGCTACCGTTTTTTCCTGCTATTATTATTACACCCGTCCCTAACTTTGCGATGGTGTGTTTGAACGCGCCCTCATCATCGCGGGCGCGTTTTTGTTTGTCAATTTCATGAAATTATAGACCTGACAGGTTTTAAAAACCTGTCAGGTCTCACGAAGGAGAGTTATGAACATCGAAGAACAAGTTGAATTATTGATGCTCGGCACCGATTATGGCGATGAAGACCTCAAGAAAGCCATGACCGCCGAACTGCGCGCGCGCCTGCTGTTGGCTGAAAAAGAGAATCGCCCCCTGCGGGTGTACTGCGGCTACGACCCCACCTCCACCGACCTGCACCTCGGGCACACCATCACCATGCGCAAACTGCGCCAGTTCCAGGATTTGGGACACGAAGTCACCTTCCTCATCGGCAGTTACACCGCGCTGGTGGGCGACCCCTCCGACAAGAACAAGGCGCGTCCCATCCTGACCGAAGAACAGGTCAACGAAAACGCGCGGACGTACACCGAGCAGGCGTTCCGTGTGTTGGATCGAGAGAAGACCAAAATCCGCTACAACGGCGAATGGCTCTCGAAACTCTCGCTGGTCGATCTGATTCGCCTCGGACAGAATTTCACCGTCCAGCAGTTTTTGGCGCGGGATAACTTTGCGAAGCGTCTTGAAAAAGGCGAACCGATTTACCTGCACGAGAGTTTCTACGCGCTGATGCAGGGCTACGATGCCGTCGCCATGGAAACCGATGTCCAAATCGGCGGCTCCGACCAGTTGTTCAACATCATCGTTGCGGGGCGCAAGTTGCAGGAAGCGCTGGGACAGAAGCCGCTGGTGGGAATCATCACCGCCATTTTGCCCGGCACCGACGGCGCGCAGCGGATGTCCAAGTCCACGGGGAATATTGTCCCGATCAACACGGGCGCGAATGACATGTTCGGCAAGTTAATGTCTGTGCCTGATTCAGCGATGGGTTTGTACATGCGTCTCGTCACCCGCTGGAGTCCGCATGAGATCGAGCAGGTCGAAAAGGACGTGGCTTCGGGCGCGCTCCATCCGCGTGATGCGAAGATGAAGATGGCGACTGAAATCACCAGCATTTTTTACACGGAAGAGGAAGCCAAAGCCGCGCAGGAGAACTTCGTCAAGACCTTCCAGCAGAAGGAAATCCCCGACGAAATGCCCGAGTACGAATTACAGGCGGGGCAATCCGTTGTGGATGTGATCCTCGCCGCAGGCATGGCGGAGAGCAAGAGCAAGGCGCGTTCGCTGATCGACCAGAAGGGCGTCAAACTCGACGGGCAGGTCATCGAGCGCGACGCGCAGTTCCCGCACCCCGGTGTTTTGCAGGTGGGCAAGCGGCGGTTTTTGCGGGTGAAATAAGATAAAAAATGCGATGAGCTTCAAGCCCATCGCATTTTCTTTTGAAGTTGCCTGCGTTCAATCTAAAATTCCGAATTGGCTATCCAGCATTCTGAAGAATGCCTCCACGACTTGCGGGTCAAACTGTTTGCCCGACAGGCTGCGGATGTATTCGACAAGTTTCCCGTGTTCCCAAGCCTTTTGTTGGGAGCGGTCTGACGAAAGGATATCCCAAATTTCAACCACGGCAAAGATACGGGCTGAGAGGGGAATGTCTTCGCCTTTCAATCCGCGCGGGTAACCGCTCCCATCCCACCACTCATGATGACAGTAAACGATGTCGAGCGCGGGTCGCAAGTATTCGATTGGGTACAACATATCGTAAGCGTATTGTAACTGCCCGCGCATTGCGGCTTGTTCCTCGGCGGTCAGTTCGCCGTCCTTATGCAGGATGCTGTCGGGGACGCCCATTTTCCCAACATCGTGCAACAGCGAGCCTCGGCGGACTTGCAGCAGTTCGGTTTCTGTCATGCCTATTTGCCGCGCCAGTTCGAGCGCCAGATCGGTAACCCGGCGGGTATGCCCCTGTGTTTCCTTGTCGCGCAATTCCAGCGCCCTGCCCCATCCTTCCAAGGTTGTATCGTAGGCGAGGGATAGCCGCTGGTTGGTTTGCTGCAAATTCTCGAATAGTTGGGCATTGTCGATGGCAATGACCGCCTGCTCTGCAAGCGTATGAATGAACTCGATCCAGTCGGTGTTGGGCAGGAAGGTCTGGCGGAAGTAGGTTTCCAGAATGCCGCGCGTGGCTCCCTTGCTAAAAAGCGGCACAGCGTAGTAGCTTGTGAACTGTTCGCGCTGCTGCGCCCTGGGTTTGTGTGGGATATTGCGGTCGTTCAAGTCATTTATATAAAGAGCCTGGCGGTTGAGGAGAATCTGCCCTGCCAATCCGTCGCCGATGTTAATGGGCTGGCTCGTCTCCTTCTGTTTGGTGAATCCCACTTCTACAAGATAATCGAGAGTCTGGCTTTCGGGATTGAACACGAGGATGTCGGCGGCGCTGACGCCCATTTTCGTCATCAGGTGTTCCGTTAATATGCCGAGGGTGATGCGCAAGTCGAGGCTGGACGCGATGGCGGTATCCAATTCCCGCAGGGTGGTCAGACGCTGGATTTGTTCCTCGCTGCGTTCGTAAAGGTTGGAGCGGTGGATGGCGTTGCCCGCCATTTCGGCAAGCGTGGTAATCAGGCGGGATTGATGGGGTTTGATTTTTCGCGGGGCATTCAACGCCACCGACAGGGCGCCAATCGTCTCGCTCGCCGTGCGGATGGGAACGGTGATACTGTTCCAGCCGTCTCCCAGAAATTGCGTGTTGGAATTATGGGCGACTGGGTCGTTGGTGTGGCTGCTGAAGTGTCTTTCCCCGCTTGAATAGACCGCGCCGACAATGCCCTCGCCCGGCTTGAAACTGGATTTTGGCAAGTCCCTGAATTTTCCAGCCACAACCTTCGCCATCAATTTGTTGTTCTCGAATTCATACAGCCAGATGGCTGCTGAGTCTGTTTCCACGCTGGCTTTGATTTCATCCAACAAGATGGGGAGCATTTCTTCCGTGTCACGCGCGGCGCGCAAGGCAAAGGAAACGCGGCTGACAATTTCCAGTTCTTCGAGCCGTTGCCTGGTCTCTGTGAACAGGCGCAGATTTTCGAGTGAGGTTGCCGCCTGGTGTGCAAAGGTCTGGGTCGCAACGGCATCGCTTTGTGTGAAGGCATCTGACAGGCTGCTATTCAAAGTGATGTACCCGATTATCTGCCCGCGCGCGATCATGGGGACGCCCATCCATCCGCGCACATCTTGGGTGCCGCTCCAGCCTTCGAAACGCGGGTCGGCTGTGCCGTCTTTGATGATCAACGGCTCGAAGGTTTCATTCATGATTCTGCACAGAATATTATCTGCCGCAAAGGTTTGTTCGGGGGCGTTTTCCAGGTTGGAGAGTCCCCTGGCTGCCGCGATGCGGATGCGTCCATTTTCCAGTTCCAGGATGGATGCGCTGTCGTAGGGGGTGATTTGGTGCAGCCATTCCAGAATCGCATCATGCAGGGCGGTCAGGTCGAGCAGGGTGGTCAGGACGGTGGCTGCCTGTCGGACGATTTCTGCATCTTTGCGGCGTTTTTGTTCCAGGGCGAAAAGACGGGCGTTTTCGATTGCGGTTGCCGCCTGATTCGCAAAGGTTTGAACGAGGGTGGCGTGCTCCTGCGTGAAGGCTCCCGTCACTTTGCTGTCGAGGTTAATAAAGCCGACGAGATTTTCCTGTGAAAACATGGCGGCGCACATCCAGCCGCGGATGTACTCGCTGCCTTCCCATTTTTCGAAAAAATCGTTTTGTTGGGCATCTTCCAGAAGTAACGGCTGCCTGTTTTCGGAGACCCACGCCCACTTTTTCGTCATGGGGAGAATTTTCCCAATTTCGAATCTGGGCGGCAGATTGCGTTTGGCGGCAAGTTTTCCCTGTGTGCCGTCGTTCAGCATGATGGACGCGCTGTCGTAGGGGGCAATGCGTTGCAGCCAGTCGAGTATGTTTTCGAGCAGGTTGTCGATGTCGAGGGTGTTGGCAAGCGCCGAGGTCGCCTGGCTGAGATTCTCAGCCTGCCTGCGGCGCTGGTATTCCTGCTCGAATAAACGGGCGTTTTCCATTGCGATTGCCGCCTGGTTTGCGAATGTCTGGGCGATGGCTGCATGTTCCTCGTTGAAGAAGCCCGGCTTGCGGCTGTCCAGGTTTAGAAAACCGATAATCTTATCCTTGGCGAACAGGGGAATTGCCATCCAGCCGCGGATGTAATAGGTTGCTTCGAATTTTTCGAAGCGGTTATCCTGCTGGACATCTGTAACAATGATCGGGTGCCGCTGTTCTATCAGGTTTCCCCATCTTTCGACGTGGGCAGGGTATCTTTTGCCAATCAATTCGGCAGGGATGTTCTTGCCGGCGATGATCTCGAAATATTCCCGATCGAGAACCTCAATGGATGCGCTGTCATAACCGATCAAGCGCAGGAGGGAATTGAAGATGTTTTCGAAGAGTTTTTCCTTTTCGAAGATGGTGGTCAATTTTCCGGTGGCTTCGCGTAAAATTTCCGCCTGTTTGCGGCGCTTTTGTTCCAGTTCGAAAAGTTGTATTCTTTCGATGGTTTTTGCCATTCCGCCCGCGATGGTGTTCAGCAGTCTTTCGTCGTTGCTTGTGAATGCGTTTGCCTGCCTGCTCTCGGCATTCAGAACGCCGATGATGTTTGTGCCGTTGCCGACGGGGACGCAAAGTTCGGAGCGAATGCCCTCGACCGCGTTGTAATAATCGGGTTCAAGCGAAACATCCCCGGCGCAGATTGGACGCCCGCTGGCGGCGACCCGCCCGGTGATGCCCACTGTCAGGGGTTGGTGGCTGGCGATTTCCTCCATGCCTAATCCGCGATAGGAGGAATGAGGTTTCAGCATATCGCGCGTTTCGTTCAAGAGTAGAATCCCGCAGTTGTCAGAATACAACATGCCGCCGATGATGTCCGTCACCTGCCGAATCAGGTCGTCCATATTCCGGGCGGTGGATTCTGCCAGCGCAACGGCGTGCAGGATGGTCAATTCCTTCAATTGCCTTTGCATTTCCTCTTCATTGTTTTTTCGCGTTGTAATATCCTGCGCCACCGCGATGATTACGTCCTGCCCAAAATAGGTTCCCTTGAACAGGTGGACATCCTTCGGAAAAATTTCACCATTGCTGCGCCTGCCCCAAAAATCGAATTGCTGTGTCTCGCCCTGATAGGCGCGGCTGATGAATTGCGCGATTTTTTCCGTGTCGTTCATGCCTGGCGCGGATAGAAAGTCCGGGGTCTGCCCGATAAATTTCTCTTTTGGATAGCCATACATTTGCGCCGCGCCATCATTTACATCCAGAAAAATCCCGTCGATGTTCTGGATGTAGATTGCGTCTTGAATGCTGTTGAACAGTCCGCGGTAACTGACTTCGCTGTTGAGCAGCGCCTCTTCGGAAAACTTTTTCTCGATGGCTGCGCTAAGGGCGCTGGCTGCCGCTTTGAGCGCCTCCACCTCCGCTTCGCTCCATTCGCGTTCGCAGAGACATTCGTCGAAGCCGATAAATCCCCACCAGTCGTCCCCAACCTGGAGCGGGATGCAGACCAGGGAGAGAATGTCTTGTTCTGTCAGGAAGTTTTTCTCTTTTTCGGGGAAGCGCCTCGTCGAACCATAAACGGGTAATCCCTGGTCGAATAGTTCGATCCAGCGTGAGAAACCATCGGCGGCAAAGTCCTTGTCCTGCAATTCAGGGTTGTCGATCTGAGGTTCCACCCCTTGACGGCTCCATTCCGAAATTTGCGAGACCATGATGATATTATCGGATGACAGGTATTTTCTAAAGACATATACGCGGCTGACCTGGGTTGCTCGTCCCAGTTCCTCCAGCACCTGGTTGATGCACTCCTCCCAATTGGTGAATTTGAGGAGTTTTTCGGCTGAGAAGCCGACGGCTTTGAGAATGGCGTCGCGGCGCTGCAAGCCTTCTTCGACCTGCTTCTGCACGGTAATATCGAGCATGATCCCCTGCCAGAAGAGGGGGGCGCCGTCCTGTCCCCGGACGATGGAGGCGTCTTCCTTGATCCAGATATACCGTCCATCCTTATGCCGCAGCCGGTATTCGATGCGAAACGGATCGCCGCTTTCATTGGTTCGGATATCTTCGGCAAGAACGCGTTCCTGGTCTTGTGGGTGAAGCGAATTTTCCCAGATATTATCGCCCGCCTCCCATTCCTCTACGGTGTATCCGAGCAGGTCATGGATGCGCGGACTCATATATTGGGTTCTTTGCGCGTCATCGAACTTGTCCATGAAGACCACGGCGGGCAGGTTTTCAACCAACATGCGGTAGCGTTTTTCGGCGTCGACCAGCGCATTTTCGGTCTTTTTTTGTTTCGTTATATCGGTGACGAAGCCTTCATAATATAGAATACGCCCGCTCTGGTCTTTTACAACCCTGGCGTTTGTGGATGTCCAGATGACGCTTCCATCTTTCTTCAAGTTTTGCGCTTCGTACTTTTCCACCACGCCATTTTGCGCAAGCATTTCAGTAAACAGCCTGCGGCTTTCTGCTGACAGGTGAATTTGCGTGTTGATGTCGGTCACGGATTCGAGCATCTCGGCAGGCGATTCATATCCGAAGATTTTTGCCATCGTTGCATTGACGCTGAGGAAGCGTCCCTGCGGAGAGGAGCGGAAGATTCCCTCGGTTGCCGCTTCGAAGAGGTCTGAAAAATTTTGTTCGGCTTCTTCTTGCGTGTTTTTTTGTTTACCGACCAGGGCGTAGAGAAGGAGCGCGGTGCCGGCAATGAAAAACCATCCTTTGTAGGTCTGGGCGGTTTGCAGTTGATTGGGGGCGGGAAATAACAAGGCGGCAGCCCGATCCGAGAGCAGAATCCATAGACCGCCTACGAGGGCGTAGACAAGAGAGATTTCCAATGCGGAGGATATTCGTTTTCTTTTCATATTTTTCATGGTGAAGGGAAAACCGAAAAGCCGTTCCAACTCTCAAACTTACACGGTCACAATTCTTTCATCCAGCCTTTATATACCACCCCTGTGACGGATGTGGCATCTCCCATTGGGTGGATTTTTACAGACAAGGTGAAAACAAAAAAGGACAACCTTTCAGTCGTCCTTCATGTTCTAACCTAAAACCCTTCCGCCACATATTCGCCCCAGACGCCTCTCATCGTATTGCAGACTTCGCCGAGGGTGATGTCGTTTTCCACGCACTCGATGAAGAGCGGCATCAGGTTATCCGTCCCCTGTGCGGCGGACTTCAACTTGCCGAGCAACTGCTCAACTACTCTCTGATCTCTATTCTCTCTTAATGCCTTCAACTTCGCCTTCTGCGCCACCTCGATGGCGGGGTCAACGCTCAGGCGTTCGAGGGTCATCTCTTCCTTCACCTGGAACTGATTGACGCCCACTACAATCTGTTCCTTCTTTTCGATTGATTGCTGCGCGGCGTAGGCGGCGTTCTGGATTTCGTTCTGCATGTAGCCGCGTTCGATGGATTGCAACGCGCCGCCCATCTCGTCGATTTTGGCGATGTATTCGGTCGCCTGCTTTTCGATTTCGTCCGTCAGACTTTCGATCAGATACGAACCCGCCAGCGGGTCAATCGAGTCCGCCACGCCTGATTCGTAGGCGATGACTTGCTGGGTGCGCAGCGCCACGCGGACGGATTTCTCGGTCGGCAGCCAGAGCGCCTCATCCATTGAATTGGTGTGCAGGCTTTGAGTCCCGCCCAACACAGCCGATAAAGCTTGCAACGTAACACGCACCACGTTATTTTCAGGCTGCTGCGCCGTGAGTGTTGACCCAGCCGTTTGAGTATGAAAACGAAGCTGCCATGACGATGGCTTCTTCGCCTTGAACCGTTCGCGCATAATCTTCGCCCACATGCGGCGCGCCGCGCGGAACTTGGCAACTTCTTCGAGCAGGTTGTTGTGCGCGTTGAAGAAGAACGAAAGTTGACCCGCGAAGGCGTCCACGTCCAAGCCAGCTTTGATCGCGGCTTCGACGTAGGCAATGCCATCCGCCAGCGTGAAGGCTACTTCCTGCACAGCGGTCGATCCAGCATCGCGGATGTGATAGCCCGAAATCGAAATCGTATTACAGAAA
>Ga0172367_10004418_pt1 | contig 17539 bp, 12 predicted proteins | sample Lak10m_FD_114542 | JGI IMG/M metagenome (GOLD analysis project Ga0172367, IMG submission 114542) | Freshwater microbial communities from Kabuno Bay, South-Kivu, Congo - kab_022012_10m | ecosystem: Environmental > Aquatic > Freshwater > Lake | place: Democratic Republic of the Congo: South-Kivu...
GATTTCGACGAAAAAATTACTGTGAACGGCAACGCGATCCAAATTAAATCGGTAGGATTTATTAAAAGCGCTGTTCGGCAGATCATGGAAGATCAATCGGGAAGCGAAATGATTGATTTTGTGGTTTCGCAGGAACAGGGGCGCGAAGATTTTGTTCTGTCTAAAGGCGAACGAATTAACTTGGGCGCCGTTCAGGTCGGGCTGGATGCCCCCGGTTCAAATTTCCGCTTTTTTAATCGAGGCAAAGACCTGTTTCCTATTTCTGAAAAACCGGTTGAAATCCGATCAATGACTGGAGGAGAAGCGCAATTAGTTCAGCCATTCGACACCATTAAAGTCGAAACCATGCAGCTTTATGCTGTCGATAATTTTATGCTTCTGGTGCGCAATTTTTATCCGCACTCCCGGGTTACAGTTGCTAAAGATGACTCCGGAAATGCTCCGCAAGACGCCGTGGTTATGGAAATCACTTCAGGAACAAACCGCGAAATTGTGCATGTTTTTGGCCGGCATGGGCAAAAAGGCGAACCGGTGAGGGCCATCATCGGAAATGTGCCGCTGGAAATCAGCTATGGCGCCGAACCAATTTATCTGCCGTTTGCCCTGCAACTTACCGACTTTCAACTGGAAAAATACCCGGGATCGGAAAGTCCGGCTTCGTATGCCAGCGAGCTGATCCTGATAGATAAAGAACGAAATGTCTCCAGAAATGTGCGCGTTTTCATGAATAATACACTCACTTATCGTGGCTATAAATTCTTCCAGTCGTCATACGATCAGGATGAGCGGGGAACTGTTCTTTCGGTGAATGCCGATATGCTCGGCACTGCGGTAACTTACATCGGTTACTTCCTTTTGGCACTTGGAATGATTTTGGCGCTGATCAGCAAAAACTCCTATTTCAGCCTTCAGATTCGCCGGTTGAAACAATATTCGAAAGCCGGCGCAATTGTCGTATTCCTGCTTTTGGGACTGGGTTCAGGAACAGCATTCGCAAACAGTTCGGAGTTGGCATCCATCCCCAAAATTGATCCTGAAGTAGTTTCCGATTTCTCGAAGTTGTGGATTCAGGGCCCCGACGGCCGCATTGAACCGGTTTCAACCTTGGCCTCGGAATTACTCCGGAAGGTGAGCCGTAAATCAGATTTCTATGGTCGTTCAGCAGAAGAAGTTATGCTCGGGTTATATCTTCATCCTGAAGTTTGGAGAAATGTTTCGTTGGTTAAAGTTTCGAATGATCAACTAAAATCAGAACTGGGAATTACAGAATCACGCGTTCCGCTCACTGCTTTTTTCGACGAAAAAGGCAACTACAAGCTGCTTGACAAAGCGCGCGAAGCATTCAATAAAATGCCTGCTTTCCGGAATGTATATGAAAAAGAACTGATTAATCTCGATGAGCGGGTGAATATTTGCTTCATGATTATCAACGGCGACATGTTTTCGCTGTTCCCAGGTTTGACGAAAGAAGACAAATGGATTGCCGTGGGCAGTTCTCCGGTTGGACTGGCTTCCGCTGATTCGTTGTTTGTGAAGCGAGGTTTCGAGTTATTACGCGAATCACTCAACGGAAATGGGCAAGTCAATGGTCAGCAGATTATGGCCAGCATTGCCTCATATCAGGATAAACACGCATCAGGCTATTTGCCATCGGCATCCAAAAAGAATGCTGAAATGTTTTACAATTCGGTTAATCCGTTCAAACGTGTTTTCCCGGTTTATCTGATGGTTGGCTTCGTTTTGCTGACTGTTCTGTTTGTCAATATTTTCAGGCATCAAACAATGGGTTCTAAAGTCAGGATGATTTTTTACGGATTGATTCTGCTTGGATTCATTGTTCACACCGCAGGCCTCGCCATGAGGTGGTACATTTCGGGACACGCGCCCTGGTCCAACGGCTACGAATCAATGATTTACGTGGCCTGGGCATCGATGCTGGCAGGCCTCATTTTCGGACGGAAATACCCGATGGTTGTTGGCACTGCAGCAATGCTCACCGGAATCATCCTCTTTGTGGCGCACCTCAACTGGATGAACCCGGAAATTACGCACCTGGTTCCGGTACTGAATTCCTACTGGCTGATGATCCATGTGGCAATCATCACAGCCAGCTATGGTTTTATCGGGATGAGCGCATTTATTGGGCTGCTGGTGTTGGTTCTTTATAGTGTCAGTAACAAGGAAAACAGCGCAAACATTAAAAATCTGGTTTTACAACTTACCGCAATCAGCGAAATGTCGGTGACGGTCGGGTTGTATTTGCTCACCGTGGGTACTTTCCTCGGTGGTGTTTGGGCCAACGAAAGCTGGGGCCGTTACTGGGGCTGGGATGCCAAGGAAACATGGGCTTTGATTACGGTCGTAGTCTATTCGTTTATCGCTCACATGAGGTTAATTCCATCACTTCGGGGAATTTACAACTACACCATCGCTTCCGTGCTCGGATTTTCGTCGGTGCTGATGACCTATTTCGGAGTGAATTACTACCTGAGCGGATTGCATTCTTATGGCCGTGGATCAGTAGATTCAGTTCACTGGTCGGTTTTCGTGATCATCGGAGTTATTGCCGCGTTGATGATTGTTTCAAATTTCAAACAAAAGAATCTGGAATTTGAAAAGTAATTTCAGTTGATTTAAATCACTCGCGGAACTAAAACCGCAGACAACACAAGCAATATCCTGACATTCAGAATAAAACAAGATCAAAAATTCTGTTTATCCTGAAATGTCAGGATTTTTTGCGTCAGTGCAACTCTCCCAAAATTCAAAATAGTTTTATATTTAAGTTCCTTTAAAAAACTAAATAATCAAACTATGACGATCGAGGTAAAAAGAACCTTTGACATTCTGGAAAAATACGTTCAGGAATTTCCCCGAAAAGATGCTTTAGGCGGCAAAAACGGCAACGACTGGTATGTTTACAGTACCGCCGAATACGTCGAAAAATCACATCAGTTTGCTTTGGGTATGCTGGCTTTGGGCCTGAAAAAAGGCGACAAAGTGGCCACCGTGACAACCAATCGTCCGGAATGGAATTTTGCCGATATGGGTCTGGCCATGACCGGCATTGTTCATGTTCCGATTTACCCAACCATTGGAGACGAAGAATACAGTTACATTCTGGAACATGCAGAGATAAAAATTCTGATTGTAGGCGACCGCAAGCTATACGAAAAACTAAAACCAATTGCTGATAAATTACCCGAAAACACCCATGTTTATACGTTTGAAGAAGTGGATGGTGCATCCAATTTCAATGAAATACTTGAACTGGGAAAAGCCAACACCACTGAATTGAGCGGGAAACTGGAGCAAATCAAAAAAGAAATTGATCCGGAAGATTTGGCTACCCTGATTTATACTTCAGGAACAACCGGTGTTCCCAAAGGTGTGATGCTGACACACACCAATCTTGTCTCCAATTTTGTGACACATTCCAAAATGCACAATCTGGGTGTCGATCACCGTGTCATTAGCTTTTTGCCGTTGTGTCATGTCTATGAACGCAGCGTGAACTACCATTTTCAGTACAAAGGAATGGGCATTTATTACGTGGGCAACCTGGGTCAAATCGTTTCGGCCATCAAAGAAATCAAGCCTCACATGTTCAACTCGGTACCGCGTCTGCTCGAACGTGTTTACGACGGATTTGTGTCGAAAGGTAAGGAGCTGAAAGGTATCAAAAAAGTGATTTATTTCTGGGCATTGAATCTGACACGCCATTTCGAATACAACAAAAAATATAACCTGTTCCTGAAACTCAGGATAAAAATTGCCGATAAACTGATTTATTCCAAATGGCGTGAAGCGTTGGGTGGAAACATCGTTTATGTTGTTTCAGGAGGAGCAGCTTTGCAACCGCGCATCGCCAGGGTTTTAGGAATGGCCGGAATGATGAACCTCGAAGGTTACGGATTGACTGAAACATCACCGGTAATTGCGGTGAATAATCCGGCCACTCGCGAGATGAAAATTGGTACAGTGGGAGCTGTTTTGGAGAACGTGCAATTAAGTTTTGGCGAGGATGGCGAAATTCTGATTAAAGGCCCCGGCGTGATGAAAGGCTACTACAAAGCACCTGATTTGACTGCCGAAGTGATTGACGAAGACGGCTGGTTCCACACCGGCGATATAGGTATTCTGGAAGACGGAAAATACTTGAAAATTACCGACCGCAAAAAGGAAATGTTTAAGCTTTCCGGCGGGAAGTACATTGCTCCGCAAATGATCGAGAACAAGCTGAAGGCTTCTTTCTTCATCGAGCAGGTGATGGTTATCGGGGCCGGTGAAAAATTTGCAAGCGCGCTGATTTCGCCCAACTTCGCTTATTTGCACGACTGGTGTAGCCAGCGTAAAATTCATTTTCAGGACAATGCTGATTTGATCCACAAAACCGAAGTACTGGCTCAGTTACAGCGTGAAGTAGCGGCTATCAATAAAACACTGGGCGAACACGAAGAAATCAAACGTTTCAGGCTTGTTGCCGACGAATGGACACCACAAACCGGTGAGCTTTCGCCAACCTTGAAATTGAAACGCAATTATGTTGCCGCCAAATACAAATCGATTATTGACGAGATTTATTCGGTTTCGAAATCCCAACCTGGCGGACGTTTCCGAATACCAAAAATCAATCTGAATTTCGACATTAATGCGTTTATAAAACGGCTGAAACTTTAATATTTATAACTTTGGGTAATCTTTAATCCCAAGAAATGTCAACAGCAGAATTAGAAGGAACAAAACTTGAATTGATTGGTTGGATCAGCAACCTTTCCGACGAGGAACTTATTAAGTTTCTTGATAGCTTGAGAATTTCACGGGAGAAAGGCGATTGGTGGGAGGAATTGTCGCTGTTTCAGCGAAAGCAAATACTGGCAGGCATAAAAGATGCCGATGATGGTAAAATAATAGATTCAAAAAAATTCTGGGAAACGCTAAAAGATGCCTAAGCCCAAAATTACTTCAATCTATTGGACTGAAAGATCGTTGCAGAATGCCATTTCAATAAAGAATTATCTTCTTACAAATTTTTCTGACAAAGAGGTAGAGCACTTTTATTCCCTGCTCCAATCATTTGAGATTGCGGTTTGTGCGTTTCCAAAGCTTTATCCGCAATCATCAGTCAAGAATAACATCCGGCGTGCTGTATTAAGCAAAGTCCTTTCAGCATACTACAGAGTTCATAAAAGTAAAATTGAGGTTGTTGCCATACTGGATAACCGATGTGATATTTCAAAATGGCTATGAAGTTTTGAAATACAAAAATTCCAGGTTTCGGGTCAACTAACCCTGAAACCTGGAATTTAAATTTTATAACGAAGTATTTTTAGTTTCTCCGGCGTTTTGGGCGATCTCCCCGGTCGTACCCACCTTCGCGACGACCATCCCGGCGACCACCGCTGCGTCCGCTGTCAAATTTCTCTCTGCGGAATGACCCTGTTTCTCGCGGAGTTTCGGCTACAGTTGATTCCACTCTTCCGATATTAATCAGGTGCCCCTCAATAACTTGGTTGTTCAGGGCGTTAATCAGGTCTTTTTCGTAGGCACTGTCGATTTCGAAGAAAGAAAATTTACGCTGAATATCAATTCGTCCAATTTCAACATTCCGGCGTTTTGAATATTCATTAACAAGGCCAATTAATCCTGAAGCACTCAAATTTTGCTTCTTCCCGGCATTGATGAACAGCTTGGTAAACTTTAGTCTGTCCTGACCACGGTCAGTTTTCGAATGCGGATCGCGCTGCATTTCAACCTTGATATTCAGGTCGCGTGCATTTTTATAATATTCCATCAACTGGTTAAATTCGAGCGAAACAAAGTGTTTCACCACGTCTTCTTTCGACATACTCTCAAATTTCTCAACCAATAAAGGAAGGAATTTACCAATTTGTTTGTCGTCGATGTCCACATTGACCACGCGATCGATGAGGTGAAACATCTGCTTTTCACAAATTTCGTCGCCACCCGGAACCATTTTTCGCTCAAATTTCTTTCGGGCAATGCGCTCAATCTGCTTTAACCGGCCTGTTTCCTTCATATGAAGAATCGAAACCGCAATACCACTTTTCCCTGCACGTCCGGTACGTCCGCTTCGGTGAATATATACTTCGGGGTCGTCGGGCATCGAGTAATTGATCACATGGCTCAAATCGTTCACGTCCAATCCTCGGGCAGCCACGTCGGTGGCAATCAGCATTTGCAGTTGCTTGGCCCTGAAACGGGCCATCACCTGGTCGCGTTGTGCCTGGGACAGGTCGCCGTGCAATGCGTCGGCATTGTACCCGTCACCCATAAACTGGTCGGCCACTTCACGCGTTTCCATGCGGGTACGGCAAAATACGATAGCGTAGCAATCCGGATAATTGTCGGCAATACGTTTCAGCGTGGCATATTTATCTTTGGCGTGAACCACGTAGTAATGGTGTTCCACGTTGGCTGCACCTTCGTTGCGGCGTCCCACCGATAGTTCAGCAGGATTGTGAAGGTATTTCCCTGCCATATCGGCAATTTCCGAGGGCATCGTTGCCGAGAACAGCAAGGTTTGCTTTTCTTCCGGAGTGGTAGCCAAAATAGCATCCATCTCGTCTTTGAAACCCATGGTAAGCATTTCGTCGGCTTCGTCGAGCACCAGCCAGCGAATGGCCGAAACGTTCAGCACTTTCCGGCGGATCAGGTCGTTCACGCGGCCCGGAGTTCCCACTACAATTTGCCCGCCGCTTTTCAGCTCACGGATTTGCTTGGTAATGTCGGCGCCACCATAAACAGCGATGGTTTTCAGGCCGGTCATGTACTTCGAGTAGTTTTCGAGGTCGCGGGTAATTTGCAGACATAACTCGCGGGTTGGACACAGAATGAGCCCCTGTATGTCGCGGGTTTGCATCGAAATATTGTGCAAAAGTGGTAAACCGAACGCGGCGGTTTTGCCGGTTCCGGTTTGTGCCAAAGCAACTAAATCTTGCGTTGATGAAATCAGGTGCGGGATAGTTTGCTCCTGAATAGGCGTAGGATTTTCGAATCCCATCTCTGCGATCGCCTTTAGAATTTCCGGTTTCAGACCGGTTTCATTGAATGTCATAATAATCCTTTTAAGTTGTGAATCAGCAACGTGCCGATTCCGGCCAATGGAAGGAGACGGGTAAATGCTCCTGCCCTAAACCAGGCTCAAAGGAAATTACACGACCCCTAAAATCAGGCCGCAAATGTAGTGTAATTTTTTGTGCTGAAATACTTTGACCAAAAAGGTAATGTGGATTTAACAGAAAGGAGAGGAAGGAACGAAGATGTTGTCAAAGTTGTCGTCGTTATAATAGTTGTCATCGTTGGGGTTCAAACCAGGACAACAACCACAACAATGATATCAACGACAACAATTTCATTTCTATCTTTGTGCCTGAAAATATTCAGAAACGAACATGTTGCTGCAAACACAAATACCAATAACGATAATTTTCTGCAACATGTGAGTTCCATCAGGCAATTAAAAACTAATTATCTTCTGATGAAAATGAAGCATAAGATCTCATACTCCTTGTGGTTAGCCATTTTTTCGGTAGCTGCAATTTTTGGTTCTGCATCGTGCAATGGCCGGTCAAACAGTGGCGACAATCAGGTTACCGAAAAGCAAATTGAGGCTGTGGAAGAAGCGGAAGACTTTTCAAAAATCAAGCTGGTGGATGCGATCCTGGTTTCTCCTGAAAATCCCCGTCCGGGCGAAACATTTCGGGTGATGGTTGCAGGCGGAAAAGATGTGGTGAAGGCTGATATTCGGGTAAGTGGTCCTTCCGGGGAAATAAAAGCCTTGAAAACCAGAAGTGGCGTAGGTTTGCCGTTCTGGAGAATTGAAGAATTTACAGCAGGTTCGGCTGGCGAATATCAGGCTGAAATGGGCTCTGAAAAGTTGAGTTTTACAGTGACTGATAAACCTTCGCAATCGACTACTTTGTCGGTTTGGAAAGCCACCCGCAGTTGGGATGCAAAAACCGAATCGTTGTATTCGGCCTGGGTGAATGCGCTGTTCTGCAATGCAACTGAGAGTACCTCTTGGAAATCGCTGAACGAGGTGACCGAGATGAAAGAATGGAACTTTTTGTACAACCACCTTTCGCTCGACGAGGACAATCCGTCAGGAAAAAACAAAGTGGTGATGTTGCCCGATTGCGCCGATAATCCATATTTTTTGCGTGCTTATTTTGCCTGGAAACTTGGACTTCCGTTTGGTTTCCATGAAAGTGATCGCGGTGCTTTGGGGCGCGCTCCGGGTGCCGGACGCTGGTTTACCAACGAAATAGCCATTTCCAGATCGAATCCGACGCAGAAGTTCAATGCCTACCTGCGAATGATAGCCAATGGTGTTCATTCAGGAACTGCCCGCGCTGCGATGAGTAACGAAAATGCCGACTATTATCCGGTGGATCTCAATCGCGGAAGCTTGCGTCCGGGTGTGGTTTTTGCCGATCCGTATGGTCATACATTGATTGTGGTGAACCAGTTGCCGCAGTCAGGAAATCAGCCGGGCGTTTTGCTTTCCGTCGATGCGCAACCCGACAAAACCATTGCCATCAAGCGTTTCTGGAAAGGGAATTTCCTGTTTACCACTTCCGAAGTGATTGGCGAGCCGGGATTTAAAGCTTTCCGGCCAATTCTGGTGAACGACGGAAAATTTCATATGCTGAAGTCGGACGAATTGACTGAAAGCACGGGGTACATTCCTTTTTCGCTGCAGCAAAAAGATATGAAGAGCGAGGACTTTTACCATGCCATGGAACGCGTCATCAATCCAAAACCACTTGATCCGGAATCGGCTTTGCTCGATTTGGTTAAAGCGTTGCACGAGCAACTGATGGTGCGTGTCAATTCGGTGGAGACGGGCGAAAAATACATGCGGGCACATCCCGGAACGGTGATACCAATGCCAACCAGGGCGGCAGGCGTTTTTCAGACCGGCGGCGTGTGGGAAGACTATTCGACACCCAACCGCGATCTGCGTTTGCTGATTGCCATCGATGCTGTGATTGATTTTCCAGCGAAAGTGGAGCGCTCTCCCGAAGACTACAAAATGTCGATGCTGAAATCGACAGAAGGCGTTCGCAAAAAACTCGATGAAATTCTGGAGGAGAAGCTGAATGAGCTTTCGATCATTTACATCCGCAGCAACGGAAGTGAGCAAAAACTGACTTTGGCTGAGATCGTGAAACGGCGCGATGCCTTTGAGATTGCCTATAATCCGAACGATGGCCCCGAAATCCGCTGGGGAGCGCCCGAAGGCAGCGACGAACGCTCGACCTGCAAGCGGCATGCACCTGCCGGACAGCAAAAAGTGATGAGCGACGTGCGTAAGTGGTTTAACAAAAGGCTTCACCCACCAACCTAGAAAGTTTTCAGTTGGCAGTCGCAGTTTGCAGCAAAAAAGATCGGCTCCTTTTTTCAACGTCTACCCAGAAGATTTGCTGTAAAAACAAAATCACCACCCCAGAAGCCCGGGACGGTGTATTGTATTATTCTGCTTACTACTCTATTTTTTGTTATGAGTGTAAGTATCTTTAAAATTTGAACTTTGGAAAGATTCCAAAACTAATTCCTCAGAAGTAAGTGAAATTATTTTGTAATCTAAATTTGCAATAGTTAACGTACCGTTGTTTGTAGACCATTGATATGGCCCACCAAAAATCTGGTCATTTACATCATATTTGGAAATAGTTTTATTTAAACTAAAAACCATATAATCAGTAAAACATCTTGGCTCAGGAACGAGAGGGCTCCAAGGCCCAACTCCCTTTTCTTGAACTTCAGAAGATTTTAAATACCACGGAGCTTTTGTTAACAAAGAGTATTCAGTAGAAATGAAAGCAACTTTTATATCACTGTTTTCTGTGACGTTTTTAAACTCGTAAGTCTCAGCAACAGATTGCTCTACACCCTTAACTTTTATCGATTGGATTGAATATCCAACATTAGGAGTAAACTTTAAAGTCACAGTTTCCCCCTTTTTCACAATTACCGTTCCGCTTGGAGAAACCGTGCCTCCGGCAGTTGCTGTAACAGTAATGGCGTATGTTGCAATAAACTCTGCCTTTATTTCGTGGTTGGTCGTAACGTTTTTAAATTTGTATTTGCTGGTAATGGGTTGCTCAACCCCGTCAACTTTTATTGCTTGGGTGGCATTGCTGGCATTGGGTGTAATGGTATAAGTTATCGAGTCGCCCTCGACAACAGTAGTTACACCACTTGGGCTAATTGTTCCGCCCGAGCTGGCTGACGCAGTTATGGTATAAGTCAGGTCTTTTTTACACCCTGCAAAAACTACAAAAAACAATAGCGGTAGGGCAAAGCAAATATTCTTCATATCAATGGTTTATGAGAGTAAAACGCTAATGCAATTTTACAAAAAAATCGAGAATAATGTATTGTTATATCCGATTTATTCCCTTAAAGGCTGAACATTGAAGTGTCCCCTCCCTTTCGGGGAGGGTTAGGGAGGGGCTTCTCCTTTACATCTTTCTCATCCTGAAAAACTGCTTCAATTCTTCTTTTCGTTCTTTCGGCAAATTGTGCCAGCGGATGCCCTGCACGGCGCCTTCCAATCCCTGCAACATGCACAAACAAGCACCTTCGTCAATGGTCTGAAGGCGTATAAATGCCTGCTCTGCGCCAACCGCGCGCAGGTCTTCCGGCGTTGTGATTCCAACTTCTTTCAGTTTTTCGGCCACCACTTTGCCAATATTGGGCAGGGAAGTTAATTCGTTGGTCATGTTTCTCTGGTTTTCAGTACGAATGTAATACTACCGACATCAAACTGCAAACTGCAACTGAACTCTGGAGACTTTTCTGCCTTTTCCAAATGTTTGTTAACGGAAAACAATTTATCGGCAAATCCGCTTTTCTGTGGTTTATAAATTTGGTTTATTTATGCTGAATTCCAAATCGTACTACTTTCTATGAGTCAAACTTGTATTCTTTTTTGCAATTGCGGTGCCGGTGTAATTTCTGCGGAAAAATCGGAACAAATTCAGACGGTAGTAAAATCGCTTGAAGCCGATGTGTTTCAGTTGCACGATTTCTGCGGAATTGTACTGAACCGGAAGGATTTCGTACAGGAAATTGACCGAAAATACAGCCGGAAAATCATGATCGCCTGTTATCCGCGTGCCATCAAAAGTATGCTGGAGCAGAACGGTTTGGAGCTTTCGGGCTTGGAAGTGTTGAATTTCAAGGAACTTTCGGCTGAACAGATCGGGCAAAAACTGCGTGCTGATTTTTCCGTTCAGGAAGGAAAGGCAACTGAGCAGCAAGTCGAAAGTGGTCTGGATGTGCCGGCCTGGTATCCGGTAATTGATCAGCCGTTGTGCATCGATTGCGGAAAGTGCTTTAAGTTCTGTTTATTTGGCGTTTACACGTTCGACAACAAAAAACTGAAAGTGGTGAAGCCGCTGGCCTGCAAAAACAACTGTCCGGCTTGCGGGCGAAATTGTCCGACCTCGGCCATCATTTTTCCGCGCCTGAAAGAAAACAGCGTGTTGGCTGGCGCAGAACCCGGGACGGAAGTAAAACCCAAAGGATTGGCGTCCGACATCAACATGATTTCGACCCTGAACCAGCGCTCGGCCCTGCGCCGGAATATTTTCAAGGCCGGACTGATAGAACAGGCCGAAGCCGAACGCCGGAAAGCGCTGGAGGAAATAAAGAAAAACAATAATTTACCCCCAACCCCCTAGAGGGGGCAAAAAGTCCCCTTCAGGGGATTTAGGGGTGTCTTTAAAGATGGGATTACTAAAAAATATACTATTCCGCAGCGACAAACGATGCCTGTATAAGTTCATGGTCAACATGGGTGTCAAAGGATCGATGTCGTTTGCGCGGTTTCAGAAACGGAAAAAGAAAGGCAAGTTTTTCCCGGCTTTCAACTTCATTTCCATTACCGACGACTGTAACCTGAATTGCCAGGGTTGCTGGGTGATGGGAAAGGAGAAAAACAGCCGAATGCAACCCGAGCAGCTGAATCGGATCATCACAGAAACCAAGCAGGCAGGTTCGTATTTCTTCGGAATTTTGGGTGGCGAGCCGCTGTTGTACAAGCCGCTTCCGGAGGTATTCAAAAAGCATTCGGATTGCTATTTCCAGTTGTTTACCAACGGCACTTTGCTCACTCCCGAAATGGCCGAAACCCTTCGCCAGTGCGCCAATGTCACGCCGCTGATTAGTTTCGAAGGCGATGAAAATGTGGCCGATGTTCGTCGGGGTGGCAAAAATGTACACCAATCGGCGTCGCAGGCCATTGAAAACGCCACCAAAGCCGGGTTGATTACCGGCGTGGCCATTAGCGTGTGCAAATCGAACCTCGAAATGGCGATGTCGCCTGAATTTATCAACGGACTGATCAACAAAGGTGTGGCGTATTTGTGGTATTACATTTATCGTCCGGTGGGGCCAAACCCAAATTACGAGCTGGCCTTGAGTCCGGATGAGATTCGGCAGTTACGCCAGCACATGGTGGATGCACGATTGAAATACAGCATTGCCATCATAGATACCTACTGGAATGCCGATGGCGTGGGCATGTGCCCGGCCGCCGAAGGGTTGAGTCATCATATCAACGCTTCGGGTTATGTGGAGCCGTGCCCGATCATCCAGTTTGCTGCTGAAAACATCGAAGAAAAACCGCTCGATCGTTTGTATGCCGAGTCGTCGTTTTTGAGTGATTTCAGAAGCTGCATTCAACAAAAAACCAAAGGCTGCGTTGTGATGGAAGATCCGCGCTGGCTGGCCGATTTCGTGCAAAAACATGAGGCAAAAAATACCTCAGGACGAAAGGATGAGCTTTACAAGCTGGCCAATGCTCCTGAAACATTCAGTCACGGTTCGTGTGAAGTGATTCCGGAGAAAAGCCGGATTTACCGCTTTGCCAAGAAACAGGCATTCTTTGGGCTGGGTGCCTATGGTTGATTAATTCCGTCACATAAATGTGACGGCAAAGGATAATGCGCCGATCGATTGTTGTCTGCCATTCTTTGCCGTCTGCTTTAGCTTACGGTCACAAATTAATGGATATTGAAATTAAAAGAAAACATATTGCAGGTTCCGGAAAAGGCATTGGTGCGAAACCGGTTGAGAAAGGCGGCCCGAGAATTGGTTGCTGAACGGGGCATTTTGCCTCCGGCCAGTTTCGAATTTATTCAACAGATGGCCGACGAAATCATCGTGCTAACGGGCACTGATGCGGCTTTTCGTGAATTTGCAATGGTGGTCAGCGGAAACGAAATCTGGCGCTCGATGGTGGCTGCTACGCCTTATAATCGCCGTCTGCTTTTGTTACCGCAATGCCTGAAAAACAACAGTGCCTGTCATGCCGAAATCGACGAATTGGGGCTGATTTGTGTCGGATGCCAAAGCTGCCAGATCGATTCGATTTTGCAGAAAGCCGAAACGCTGGGTTATGCCTCGCTGGTGGCCGAGGGAACTACGGTTGCCATTAGTTTAGTGCAGGGCGGAACGGTGGATGCCGTGATTGGCGTGACCTGCATGTCGGTGCTGCAAAAATCGTTCGAAACGGTTGCCCGCGCCGCTGTTCCGGTTATCGGGATTCCACTTCTTTTCGAAGGATGCGCCGAAACCGATGTCGATAACCGCTGGCTCGACGATGAACTGACCAATTTCAAGGAAAACAAAGATTTACAACCCATATCGGTCTCCGGGCTGAAAGAGAAAGTGAACAGCTTTTTTACCGAGGAAACCCTGACACAGCTTCTTGGTCCGGTGAATGATTTGACGACCCAACTCACCATCGAATCGATGCTCACCGGCGGACAGCGCATTCGTCCGTTGCTCACTGCGCTGGCCTATTCGGCTTATGCTGCCGAGGTTTCCGAAGATTTGCTTTTGCAGCTTTCGGTGGTGGTGGAGTGTTTCCACAAAGCCTCGCTCATTCACGACGACATTGAGGACAACGAAGATTTTCGCTACAATACCGAAACCATTCACAAACAACATGGCATTCCGGTGGCTATCAATACCGGCGATTTCCTGTTAGGCAAAGGCTACGAATTGCTGGGAAAACTTCCGCTTCAACCCACCGTAATGGCAGCTTGCTACCGGTTGGTGGCACAGGGTCATGTGGCTTTGTCGGTTGGGCAGGGAGCTGATTTGCTGGCCAGTTCGAAAAATATGGTGCTACCGCTTGAAGAACAACTAAAGATTTTCGAGCAAAAAACCGGCTCTGCCATATTGGTGGCGCTTTTGTTGGGAGCTACGGCTGCCGGAGCATCGGAAAACGATCTGCAAGTCCTGAAAAAATTTTCTGCTTACTTCGGCATGGCATACCAGATAAAGGACGATTTGGACGAATACCGAGAATCGAACGAACATACGCAGGTGGCCGATTATCCGCTGATGCTTTCTATTCTTTCTGAAAATGCACCGGATTTGGCAGTTGAGGACATTCAGATTGCCTACGCACGCAACGACAAGCAACAAGTTGCCGAATGGATGGAAGCTCACCAGATTGTAAAAGCGGCAGAAGAACTTTTGTCGGAATACACTGCAAAAGCCTACAAACAGCTTGATCAGTTAGCCAATCTTCGTCTGAAACTAAGCCTGTACACAGTTCTTGGAAAGATCTTCTGATTTGCAATGAATCAGCTACAACCAAATATTCCTTTCTATCTTCAAATGGTTTCGCTGCTGCGAAATGCGTTTGATGTACTCGACGAACAAGGTCAATCGGAAGTTTTTCAATTCCTGAAAAGTCAGCAGAATGCCGATGGCGGATTCAAAGATCGCGGAGGACGATCGGATTTGTATTATTCTTTGTTTGGAATGTTGTTGTTGAGGGCAATGCAGACAGGAGACAGGAGAACGGATACCGAAATTGTGCCTGAGCTTGTCGAAAGGAGCTCGCAACCTGGAACCTGGAATTTGGAACTTGAAACTAAGTTGAAGTGTTTTGTTGAGTGTCAATCGTCAAGTCAAGTTCCTGGGTTTATCGAACAATGCTGCTTGGCTTTGTTGCAGAAAGAATTGAGAATAAACAGGATTTCGAGGACTAAAACATTGCTAAAACTGAGCCGCTCGTTTTGGAAAGAACGGCATTCAATCAATCTTTCGTACCGTAGTTTTGTGCTGTTCCTGACCCTGGATGCAGTTTTGCCATTTCGAGGGTTGTTACAGCGATTTTCAGGAAAGATGTTGTCACGCGTCGAGGTCAACGAACACTCGCCTTGCTCCGAAATTGCAGCGAAAGTATTTCTCCTGAAAATGTTGGGCAAAGATGGCTTTGACGAACAGCAACTTTTGAAGTCTTTTGCTTCCGAATCGGGCGGTTTTCGGGCCTTTCAGCATTTGGAACAAGCTGATATGCTTTCGACGGCAGTCGCTTTGTTTGCGCTTAAAAATGCAGACTACGATATTCGGATTCTAACACCAGGCTGCCTCGATTTTATTCAGCAGAACTTTGTGGAAGGAGCATTTCTTTCAGGAGATGGTGACCAAACCGCCGATTTGGAATACACCTTTTACGGGTTACTCGCGCTGGGAACGCTGGCTGATTGAAGGACTGCAGGACTGAAGGATTGAATGAAAAGTAACTTGTTGATGAGTGTTATTCTTTGCCGTCTGTTTTAGCTGACGGGTACAAATTAGTATCTTGCACTTAATATGAATACAGCAATTCAGGAAACATTTTCCGAACTCAGCTCTCTGCTGCTTCAAAAGCGCAATGCGGATGGATACTGGGATGGCCGGTTGTCGTCGAGTGCCTTAGGTGTGGCAGTGGCTGTTACTGCTTTGCATTTTTATAACAAAGAAGAAAATGCGTTGGCGATTGCTTCGGGACTGAATTGGTTGAAAGAAAACATCAATGCGGATGGTGGTTTTGGCGATTCGCCTACCAGCCAAAGCAATGTAAGTACCAGTTTGCTGTGTTATGCGGCTGCAAAGGTAACTTCGGCTGAACATCCCAATGAAACAATACTTCAAAAGCTTTCAATTTATCTGAATACGCAAAATATTGATGTCAGTTCGGAACGATTGATTCAGTCCATCCTCGATTTTTACCAAACTGACCGCACGTTTTCTGTCCCAATTCTGGCCATGTGCGCGCTTTGCGGAGTTCCGGGGAAAGAAGCATTTGAACGTATTCCGCAACTGCCCTTCGAGTTGTCGTTGTTGCCTCGTTCATTCTACAGTGCATTAAATTTGAGTGTCGTCAGCTATGCTATTCCTGCTCTGATTGCGGTTGGAATCGCCATTTTCAAGCACAAGCAACATCAAAATTCGTTAGTGAAAGTTATTCGTCAAACCACCGTGAATAAATCTCTTCGGTTACTGCGGAAAATTCAGCCTGAAAGTGGCGGTTATCTCGAAGCTATTCCGTTGACAGCCTTTGTGAGTTTATGCCTGATTGAATCGGGGTACCGTGATCTGGAAGTTGTTCGAGATGGAATCAGCTTTCTGAAACGGACACAGCGCGAGGACGGTAGCTGGCCTATTGATGTTGATCTTTCAACCTGGGTGACCACTCTCGCAGTGAAGTCGGTCAGGAATTCGCCTGAAGTGCTGACTTCCGAAGAGAAAATCCGAATCACCAATCATTTGCTGGCGATACAAAACAAGCAGGTTCACCCGTTCAATGGAACTCAACCAGGCGGATGGGGATGGACTCATTTTTCGGGGTCGGTGCCCGACGGAGATGATACCCCAGGCGCAATTCTGGCTTTATTGGCCTTAAATCAGGATAATCCTGCGCAAGTAAAGCAGGCGGTGATGAATGGATGCAACTGGCTTCGTTTGCTTCAGAATAACGATGGTGGGTTCCCCACTTTTTCGCGGGGCTGGGGCAAATTGCCGTTCGACCAGAGCTGCTCTGATTTAACCGGACATGGATTGCTCGCGATTGCCAAAACTGATGAGATTTTTAAAGATTCGCTCAGCAAAAAGGAACATGTGCGCTACAAAAAGATGTTTGTAAAAGCATTGGTTTATCTGCGAAAAAATCAGTCGGGTGATGGTTTCTGGCTGCCTTTGTGGTTCGGAAATCAATCGACTTCCGATCATACCAATCCGGTTTATGGAACAGCACGGGTTGTGGCTTACCTGAACGAAACGCTGCAAACACGTTTGGGAGTGGAATATGAGCATATTCTACAACTAATGATTGAAGACGGTTGTCGCTACCTTGTTTCGGTACAAAATGCTGATGGAAGCTGGGGCAGTGGAATGAACATTTCAGGAAGTATTGAAGAAACGGCACTTTCTGTCACCGCTATTTGCAAGCATGGATTTCAGGAACAATGCAGAAAAGGGTTGGATTGTCTGACCGAAAAAACAAAATCCGATGGATTAGTTGCCTCACCCATCGGATTGTATTTTGCTTCTTTGTGGTATGACGAAGAAATGTATCCGCTTACTGCTTATCTGGAATGTTTGGGTCTGTTCAATTAACTGTGTCATCCAATAATTTTTCTTTTCCAAGGCCCTCCCAAAAACACAAGGGTTTTGGAAAAGAAAAATTTTATCTTGTAAATCGTTCATCAAAAATAATTGATAA
>Ga0172367_10004420_pt1 | contig 17535 bp, 14 predicted proteins | sample Lak10m_FD_114542 | JGI IMG/M metagenome (GOLD analysis project Ga0172367, IMG submission 114542) | Freshwater microbial communities from Kabuno Bay, South-Kivu, Congo - kab_022012_10m | ecosystem: Environmental > Aquatic > Freshwater > Lake | place: Democratic Republic of the Congo: South-Kivu...
AAATAAACTAGGAGGCTTTGTGTCTATGTGTGAGAAAATCAAATCAATTTCGCGCAAAGACGCTAATCGCAAAGTGATTTTACATTAATAATTTTCTACCTCATACCCTCGCTCTTAATATCAATCTTCCTTATTTTTCCGCCAACAATTTTATCATCACAATGCTCAAATCACTAGAAATAAAAGATTACGCACTCATCGATCATATCAATGTTGAGTTTGGAAAAGGACTTAATATTATTACTGGTGAAACCGGTGCTGGTAAATCAATTTTAATTGATGCTATGAGCCTGCTGCTTGGTGAGCGCGCATCTACAGAGGTAGTTCGTAAAGGTGCACAAAAATCTTTTGTAGAAGGAATATTTGATGTTGAGCATAATAAAAAAGTAAAATCATTACTTGAAGAAAATGAAATTGAGTATCAGCCGGAATTAATTATCCGAAGAGAAATTTCTTTGAAGGGTTCTAACAGATGTTTTGTCAATGATTCCCCTGTTTCATTAAACATAGTTAAAGAACTTGGCGATTTTCTTGTTGATTTACATGGTCAGCATGAGCATCAGTCATTGCTGAGAACCGAAACACATATTGAATTTATAGATGAGTATGCAAATAACTATAAGCTGCTTGAAGATTACAAAACCGTCTATAATGAATTAATCAGCAGACAAAATGAATTAAGAGTTTTAAGGTCCAAAGAAAAATCACTTATAGAGAAGAAAGAGATTTACGGTTTTCAGATAAAAGAAATAGATAATCTAAATCCATTGCCAGATGAAGATGAATCAATAAGCAGCGAACTAAATATTCTAGAGAACTCTGAAAAACTTTTAAAGCTGACCGATGATATTTATAACAAGTTATATGATGATGAACCTTCTGTAATCGATCTGCTTGGAGAAACGAAGCATAAGCTAAATCAGCTTACAGGCATTGATAAAACTTTTCTTGAATCTGAAGGCGAGTGTGATTCTGCACTTGCAATTATAAAAGAGCTTGCTAACTCATTACGAAATTATAAATCCAGAATAGAGGTTGATCCAAAGGAAGTTGAAGAAAAAAGAGAGCGGCTTGGTTCTATAAATCTTTTGAAGAAGAAATACGGCGGCTCAATTCAAAAATTAATTGAGCATCGTGAAAAGATTGGAAAGGAATTTGAGCTTGCAGATAATTTTTCCGCAGCTATTAATAGTCTGGAAAAGGAAATTTTAGGCTTAAGAAAATCAGTGGGAGAAGCAGCCGAAAAGCTTTCTGCATCCAGAAATAAATATGCGGTTAAAGTTGAAAATGAAGTAAAAAAAGTTTTAGCACAACTTGGAATTCCTGATGCAATATTTAAGGTTACTATCAAACAGAATGAAACTGGGAGAAATGACAATTATTCAGTTACCTTAAAAAATAAAAACTATATCTGTACAGAAACAGGAATTGATGAAGTTGAGTTTTACATCAGCACAAATGCCGGTGAAGACGCAAAACCTTTAACGAAGGTTGCTTCAGGCGGAGAGGTATCGCGCATAATGCTTTCACTAAAAACTATTCTTGCAAAATCAGATAAACTTACTTTATTAATTTTTGATGAAATTGATACCGGGGTTAGCGGAAGAATTGCACAGAAGGTTGGCACTGCTTTAAAGGATCTTGCATCATTTCATCAAATAATTTCAATAACTCATCTTCCGCAAATAGCCGGAATGGCGAACAATCATTTTGCTGTTGAGAAAAAGCAGGTTGATAATCGTGCTGTAAGTTCTATAAAAAAACTTTCTGATAATGAACGAATAAATGAAGTTGCAAAACTTATAAGCGGCGAAGAACTTACTAAAGCCAGTATCGAAAGTGCAAAACAATTGATCTTAAATAAATAAAATAGTTTTTGTATCTAAAAATAAATTATTCGAACTTTGCATAAGTAATTCTGATTGAAAGGAAACAAATATGAAATTATTTTTATCAGTAATCCTCTTTTCTTTACTACTGTTCAGTTCAATATCCTTCCCGCAAAATATTAATATTAACAGCCTGCAGCCAATTGATGCGGAAGCATATATGAAGCCGCTTTCTACGTGGTTCGGTACTTATTTCAATTCGGGTGCCTACTACGATGCTGATGTTCCAGAGGTTTTTGGATTTAAATTTAGTATAATCGGTATGTGGTCAGTCGTTCCTGAGGATCAAAAAGCATTTCAACCAAATCCGCCAAATAATGCTATTGGAGATGCTGGTCCTACCGCTACAGTATTTGGTAATAAGAGCAGCTACTATCTTAGCAGTAATGGATTTTATACTTACCCATCGGGACTATCCTTAAATGCTGTCCCTTCTGGTATATTTCAATTTGCAGGCAGTTTATTTAACACCGAGCTAATGATAAGATTTTTTCCTGAAGTTAAGTTTGATAATGCAAAAGTTGGACTTTTAGGTTTTGGACTAAAGCACGAAATAAGCAGCCACTTTCCGGAAATACCACTGGATATTGCTGTTCAAATTCTTATTAACAATTTTAATTTTGAATTTGATGATGGTGACCCGGTTAATTATACAAAGGTTAAATCAAGCAACTTTGCATTCAATGTACATGCAAGCAAAAGTTTTTCTGCTTTTACTGTTTACGGCGGATTGCAGTATGAATCAACAAGCATGGATTTTAGCTATTATTTTGAAGACACAAATAATTATTATCCGGCAACTGGCAACCAAATACAGGATATATCTGTAGACGGTGATAACAATTTTAGATTAACATTTGGCGGTGCATTTAAATTTGCTGCTTTTGTAATTAATGCTGATGTTAATATTACCAAGTTTACGACCTATACCACCGGTCTATCATTAGATTTTTAAGGAGTAAAAAATGAAACAAATTAAGAAATTATTTATAACCGTAATTATTGTTTTAACATCCATTGTAATTAATGGCTGCGATCCTTTTGATGATATTTATTTGACTCTTGCATTGGAAACTGAATTTAGTACTCTTGGAGCTGGATCAAATATTTTTATTTCAAGTGGTCTATGTTTGTCTGATTTTGACGACTATAATGATAATAATGAAAATCTTGAAGAGATCAGATATGTTACATCTGCTTACTTTACAATAAGTGCAACACAAGGCTTGCAGGGTCAAAATCTTACACTAACACTTTATCAGGCGGATGGCTCTACACAATTATTCAGGTATGTTATTCCAACATTTGTTGCTGCTAATTACTTAAACAATCCCCTGGAAATTGAGCTTACTCAGCAGGAGATAGATAATATGAATTCATATCTTACAAATCCACAGGAAGATAAATGTTTTGTAGCAACACTTGAAGTTTCAAACGTTACTGCTTCCAGCACGCCTTATAATTTAAGCAGTAAACTTGAATTTCTAACGGAGCTAAAAGTTAAACCATAATATTTAGGTTTCTTCATCTACAAGGATGACATCTTTAAAAAGGATGTCATCTTTTATTTTTGGCAAAGACTTATAATTGAAAAACTGTGCTCTATATATTCATATTCCTTTCTGTGATCACAAATGTATTTACTGTGATTTTTATTCTATCATCACTTCTGATAATGTTCAATCATTTTTAAAGGCAGTAAAAAAAGAGATAGAATATTTCTCTAAACTTTATTCTAAAGATCGAATTTTTACTTCAATATTCTTTGGCGGCGGTACTCCGTCTTTAATGGAACCAGAATATTTGGAGGAAATACTTCATCATCTTAAAAAATATTTTACGATTGATACCGAAGCAGAAATTACTATGGAAACAAATCCAGGCACAGTTGATAAAACCAAACTAAAACTGTTTAAAGAAACCGGAATAAATCGCATTAGTATTGGTATTCAATCTTTTGATGAGGAGGAGCTAAAGTTTCTTACACGTATTCACGATAAACAAACAGCAATCCAAACGGTTTATAACGCTGCTGAGATCGGATTTGAAAATATAAGTGTTGATTTAATTTTTAATCTTCCCAAGCAAACAAAAGAAAAATGGATAAACAATCTTGAAACGGTAAATCAACTTCCAATAAAACATTTATCAGCATATAGCTTAATTCTTGAGCGCGGAACAATCCTTAACAAAATGGTTTTAGATAATAAAGTTAAAATGCAGGATGACGATTACGATGCTGATCTTTACGAATCTACAATTGCTTTTCTTATCTCAAAAGGATTTTATCAGTACGAAGTTTCTAATTTTACAAAACCGGGTTACGAATGTATTCACAACAACGCTTATTGGAGATACAGAGATTATTTAAGTTTCGGAACATCCGCTCATTCTTTTGTTGATGGAAAACGATGGTGGAATTATTCAAGTCTTAAAAAATATATTTCAGAAATTGAATTAAATAATCACGCGATTATGAATTCCGAAATTATTTCTAAAGAACAAATGCACGATGAATATGTTATGCTTGCATTGCGCAGTTCCGGTTTGGATTTAGACGATTACCGAAAAAGATTTTCTAATGATTGGATCAAAAAGAATTATGCCTATTTTAAATTATTAGAGAACGAACATCATTTATCTATAGATAACAATCGGATAAAGCTAACTGCTAAAGGCTATGCTGTTTGTGATGAGATATTAAAAAATATTTTATAATTAATTTACAATTGAACATTAAACACTGAACATTTACTAAAATTATGCTAAAACTAAAACTACACTGGCAAATACTTATTGCATTTCTTATTGCAATTATTCTCGGCATCTCAATTCCAGAACATTCAGGATATGTACGATGGCTAGGTGATCTTTTTTTACGTGCGCTTAAAATGATAATTGTTCCTTTAGTGTTTTCATCAATAGTATCAGGTGTTGCGAATCTGGGAGGAACAGGCAGTTTAGGGAGACTTGGGATAAAAACAATTTCCTACTATATAACCACAAGTGTTTTTGCAATTCTTACAGGTTTATTGTTGGTGGATATTATTAAACCTGGTGTTGGTGCAAATCTCGGATTTAGAATGGACGTTCCGGAATTAACTTCATCAACAGGATCACTTGGTGATATTATTATGCGGATGATTCCTACAAACATATTTGATGCTTTGGCTTCTGCAGATATGCTGGCAATAATTTTCTTTGCTATAATGATTGGTTTCTTTATTCCACGAGTACAGAGTGAATATTCGGATTTTATGATCAAAATCTTTAATGCCATTTTTGAAGTGATGATGAAACTAACTTCATTCATTATAAAATTTGCTCCACTTGGTATTTTGGGAATTGTAACTGGTGTTGTTGCTGATCAAGCCGCAGATAAAACAAAACTTATTTCTATGATGCAGCATCTCGGAATTTATATGATTACCGTGCTTGGCGGATTATCAATTCATTTTTTTATTACGCTTCCCTTATTAGTGAAATTTATAGGTAAAGTAAATCCGGTCAATCATTTCAAAGCAATGTCCCTTCCTATCATAACAGCCTTCTCTACTTCATCATCTTCTGCAACATTACCACTAACCATTGATGCTGTGGAAAATAATGTCGGAGTATCAAATAAAATTTCCAGTTTTGTTCTTCCATTGGGTGCAACAATAAATATGGACGGAACTGCCCTATATGAATGCGTTGCTGCAATGTTTATAGCCCAGGCATATGGAATTGAGCTAGGGTTTGTACAGCAATTAATTGTAGTTGTAACCGCTTTGCTGGCATCTATCGGGGCAGCAGGAATTCCAATGGCTGGATTGGTTATGATGTCTGTTGTACTTACCGCTGTCGGCTTACCTTTAGAAGGAGTAGGATTAATTCTTGCTGTTGATAGAATTCTTGATATGTGCAGAACCACTGTAAATGTTTTTAGCGATAGTTGCGGAACTGTTGTAATTGCAAAGTCTGAAGGTGAAACTCTTAAAGTTTAATAAATAGTTTGATTTTTCCTTTAAAATAACCTTAGCGACTTTGCGTCTCTGCGGTAAAACATTTTCTTCACCGCAGAGACGCTGAGTCGCAGAGACATTTTTCTTAATCTTCAAAGATCATATTCTCATCAATAAACTCAAGTGGAAGTATTGGCATTGGTATTCCGTTATACTGTAAACGGAATTTCAAATCTCTAATAAAAATATCTTCAGTTATTGTTTGTTCAATCTTAAGGAAACTTGGCAAGAAAGAATTTAGATTAAACCACTCTCGTTCCGGCATTTCAATAATTTCATATTCGCTGTTCGTAAGATTAGTTTTTTGCAAAGCGATTTTTATTGCAGTATCTAATCCGCCAAGAACATCAACCAATCCGTTCTTTAAACCATCACTTCCGGACCACACTCTTCCCTGCGCAATTTTTTCCAGATCATCAAAAGATTTTTTTCTGCCCAAGGCAACTTTATCAACAAATCCTTTGTAAAGAGTTTTAATTCCGGTTTCTGCCATTTGCAATTCCTCATCAGTAAAATCTCGATCAGGAACTGAAATACCAATCAATGGAAGTGTTGCACCAAAACCAAGATCAGCAAATTTTCCTTTTTGAACGTGATCAACTGAAAGTCCAAGATCTTGCTTTAGAGATTTATTAAACATAAAAGAACCAATAACACCCACAGATCCAGTAATTGTATTGGGAGCCGCAACAATTGTATCAGCATACATAGATAGCCAGTAACCGCCGGATGCAGCAACATAACCCTGCGAAACAATTATCGGCTTCTTCCCTTTTCCTTTTCGCAGCACTTCAGCAATAAGATCTGCAGCAAGAGCATCGCCACCGGGAGAATCAACACGAAGAACAATTGCTTTAACACTACCGCTGTTCATTGCTGCCTCAACATACTTAACTAAACTTCTTGCTTTAATTCCATCATCCATACTTGTTCCGCCGATAGCATAAATGACTGCAATCTTTGGTTTTGATCCCCAATAATCATCAGGCACATTAAATTCTTCTAATGAGTTAGCACTTATTAAACTTTTATTTTCTTTTTCATACTTTCTAATTATATCGCCAATGTCGCTCCATCGTGCAAGAGTATCAACAAGCTTAAGTGTTACTGCATCATCCGGTAAAAACATAAAAGTGCTGTCAACAAGTTTATCAAAGTATGATGGAGTGAAATTTCTTCCTTCGCAAATTTCTCTTTGTGCAAGGTTGTAATTATCATTAACCAGTTTTTGTCTTTGCTCGCGATCTGCTTCACTAAAATCTTCACGCGCATAACTTTCCGCAGCAGATTTATATTTAAAATATCTCAACTCTCTAAAGCCCAATCCAAGTATATCAAGAGTACCTTTAAAGAATGTTCTGCCTATAAGAAATCCTTCAAGAGAAATTGTTCCCATCGGATCAAGAACTATTTTATCGGCAACAGATGCAAAATGATATTCATCCATTCCAGCGCGATCTATGTAGATATAAACTTTTTTACCGTAGGATTTAATTTCTATCAGTTTCTCACGCAATTCCCAATATATTTCTTTATTGATATTTGCACCGGAAAGATTTATTGCAATGCCGGAAACTGAATGATCATTTTTTACGGCATCAAGTTCTTTGAGAAGATTAAAAAGTGTTTTGCTGTTATCAAAAAGTTTGAAGTTTTGATATTTGATTCCTCCCTGCAAATTCATACTTACATAATTGTCATCACCGGAAAAGATTCTTAATAGATTTCTATCATCAGCACCTATTCTAATTCCGTATGTGTTATGCGATCTAATAGATTCTTCATCAAAATGAGATATCGTTGTTAATCCAAACATTCCCAATCCAAGTTGCACACCAATATTAAAAGCCTTTCCTTCAAAATATCTTCCAACAAGTCTAAGTCCATCAATTGGTTCAATCGTAGCACCAACACTCCACGTTACTTGTTCTGGTATCGTATCCTGTGTAAAAATATAGTCACCAAAAAATGTCAGATTATAGTTTCCGAAAGGTCTAAATCCAACACCTACAATTCCTTCTCTCTCATTATTTGTAGGAAGATTCCCAATCAAGCTGAATGACAAAAAATTAGCAGGACGAAAAATTGCACCAAGTGTAAATAGATTGGATCTGTTGTAGTAACTAACATCACCAGATGACCAGCCGTAACCTATTCCAAGACTAAATGCAGCAGAGCCAAAAGCAGCAGAAAGTTTATAATCTGTAATTGAATAATTATTTTGTTTTTTATCCACCATACTAAAACCAAAGTTTGGTAATGAAGCGAAAAATCCAAAATTATTAAAATCATTAAAATCAGAATTTCGATCATTCCATGTAAAGTAAAGATTTGGTTGAGACATATACGATAAAGTTGCAGGATTGCTATATCCTCCTAACCCAAATATTATCGTTCCGGGTGTTGCAAGTTCCATATCGTTTTGCGAGTAATACGATGGAAATCGTTCTTGAGAATGCAAAGTTGAAGAATTAATCACTAAAAAAACTGCAATAAAAAATATTAATGTCCGATTCATAGTAATCTCCGGTTACGGTAGTTTTTTGTTTCCTTAAAGATATACAATAAATATTTAAAGGGGTAAATAAGTACCCTAAAACTTTGGGAACTCATTTCAAACTAGTTCTGTTATGCATATAAGTATCACAAATAAACAAAACAATATATATAAGGAGGTTCAAATGTTCGCTAGAAAATATCTTTCAATGTTCTTAATGTTAGTGTTTGGTATAACTGTTTTTACAGGCTGCAGTGAAGATGATGAAGTAATGGCACCTGTACCATCAACTTCTAAAGTTATTGTAACTCACGCTTCACCGGATGCTCCGGGAGTTGATGTTTTAGTTGATAACACAATTGCTGCAACAAATCTTACATTTCCAAATAGTGTTGGATATGCAGAACTAAATTCCGGGACCAGAAATGTAAAAGTTAATGTAACCGGAACTTCAACAACAGCTTTAGAGGCAAATTTAAATTTAGCAGCAAATAAAAATTACTCAGTGTTTGCTGTAAATAGTGTTTCCGCTATTGAAGCGATTGTTTTAGAAGATGATCTTACAGCTCCTGCCAGCGGGAAAGCTCATGTAAGATTTATACACTTATCACCAGACGCTCCTGCAGTTGATATAACTTTAACTGATGGGACTGTAGTATTTGGTGATTATACTTTCAAAGAGGCTTCTGCTTTTACTCCGCTTAATGCAGCAACTTATAATTTGCAGGTAAGATTAGCAGGAACTTCTACAGTAGTATTAGAACTTCCTAATATTGCATTAACTGCAGGAAAAATTTATACTGTATTTGCTAAAGGATTTGTAGCAGGTACAGGCACACAGGCTTTAGGAGCTCAGATAATTGTGAATAACTAATGCTTAGGTAACGATCAGATGATGATGGTGAAAGCCGGGTTTGAAAAAATCCGGCTTTTTTATTTTAAATTTCTTTCAGAACCATAAGTGAATCTTTTTCTTTATTTTTACTCACCAAACAATTTATTTAATATGATTGAAATAAAAGACCTACACAAAAACTTCGGAACTAAAAAAGTTTTGCAAGGTGTTAACTTAACAATTGAACAAGGGGAAACTATTGTAATCATTGGTAGAAGCGGCTGCGGTAAAAGTGTTTTGATAAAACATATTGTTGGATTGCTAAGTCCGGATTCCGGTTATGTAAAAGTTGAAGGTAAAATTGTAAATGATCTTTCGAAAAGAGAACTTTACGATTTAAGAAAGAAGTTTGGGTTTTTATTTCAGGGGGCAGCCTTATTTGATTCAATGACTGTTGAAGAAAATGTTGGATTGCCGTTAGTTGAATCAAATACCAAGTTTTCTAAAAGTGAAATCAAAAAGATTGTTGAAGAAAAGTTATCGCTGGTCGCACTTGAGGAAATTTTAAATTTAAAACCTTCCGAACTTTCAGGAGGAATGAAAAAACGTGTTGCACTAGCGCGTGCCCTTGTTACCGAACCTTCCTATATTTTATACGATGAACCTACAACCGGACTTGACCCCATAATGTCTGATTCTATCGATCAAATGATAAAAGATCTTTCAGAAAAATTAAAAGTAACATCTGTTGTTGTAACGCACGATATGTACAGTGTTAAAAACGTAGCCAACCGAGTTGCTATGATGAATGATGGAATTATCTATTTTACCGGCAAACCAGAAGAATTAATCAACTCTACAGATAAAGTGATTGAGGATTTTATAAGAAGAACGGAAGTATAAAAGGCGAAGATTTCTCTCCGCCTTAATAAATAATTTATTTACCGCCAATAGGAAAAGAAATCCCTACTAAAACTGAAATTGAACTTGCCTTATTTTCATCATCAGTGGCAGCAGTTGCATTAAGTGTAGATATTTTTCCTAAAGTATAAGTGGTTTCTTCCGCAACTGGAATTCCGCTAAACAGGTAATTATATTCTACTGCTGCTTGAAGAACCACTGAACCGAGTAAATAGTAAAAACCTACTGCTGGCACTAACCCAAATGAGGATGCAGAGAAAGACTCATCCAAACTGTAACCAGGAATTCCCTGCCCATAATTCTCAGTCCATTTAACAGCATAAGTTTGCAAAAAAATACCTAATGCCAAACCAAGATATGGTTTAAATGCTCCTGTAGTTCCAAGCATATAATAAGCTCCCAGGAGAATTGGAATTTGCGTGTAGGTATCTTCATAACTATAGCTATATCCAAATTCAGAACCTTCTTCAGTCTGGGTTCCATAATTAATGTACCCAGCACGTAATGCCAACATAAATTGTGGGCTAAGTAAGTAGCTCAAAACAACGTGTCCCGAAAAACCGGTTCCTGCAATGTGTTTAAAACCATCTTCATCTCCCATTGGAATTGAAACATCAGCCAAAATTCCCAACATAATTAAGCCTTTTGCAAATTCAATAGCATCGGGTGGGGTTGATAAAACGTTAGGAGGTAAATCTAATTGCAAGTTAGATTTATACTCAGATGGAAAAGATTGAAAACTGGAGGATTCAAAATCTGTGTTGATTTTGAGTTGCATTTGTGCGAGGACAGCATTTGACAGGACAAGAAGCACAGCTAGAAGAGTAATACAGTTCTTCATAGAGACTCCTTTTTGTGTGAGTAAATTATTGTTTTAGAGCAATAGTTTAGCGGACACATATAAAATACCAAATCATTTGTAAAAGTCAAATATTTTTTTACTTTACTAATCAAAATCTTTCAACTATCTTGAACTCAAAAACAGGAGTCAATTATGGAATTAATAAAGGATATATTACAAGGGCGTGAAGTTTTTACAGTTCGATCCGGGGTAACAATAAAAGATACTGTTAACTATATGGCGTCTAAGGGAGTTGGACTTGTGCCTGTAATGAATGATGAAAAGTTGGTGGGCGTTTTTTCTGAACGCGATTTGGTTAAAAGAGTAATTGCAAAAGATAAAGATCTTAACTCAACTTTTGTTGATGATGTAATGAGTACAAGTCTTGTTATCGCAAAGATTGATGAATCGAATGAATCTGTTCTTGCAAAGATGAAGGAAGCTAAGATACGACATATTTTAATTATTGATAATGAAAAGCTCGTTGGTGTTCTTTCTCTGCGTGATCTCCTGGAGATTGATCTTAATCAATGCAAAACAACCGTTGAGGTTTTAAATAATTATATTTACTCCAAGTAAAAATAATTATTTGTGAATATGCCTAACATTACCTCAATTGTTGAAATCATTCAGCTTATGCTAGCACCGGGAATTATGATTTCTGCGTGTGGACTTTTATTACTTGGAATGAATAATAAATATTCGCTTGTTGTAAATAGGATCCGTTTACTTAATGAAGAAAGAAGAAAAATAATTCTCAAAACAGTAGATGATAAAGACTTTGATTATCAGCAAACTCAACGAGTTGAAAGTATATCAATGCAAATAACAAAACTTGTTTACAGAGTTGGACTTGTTAGAAATGCGGTTTTAGCCTACACAACTGCTGTTGCTTTATTTGTGCTTACTTCTCTTTTAATAGGATTCGGGTTTTTGTTTGATTTAACAAGACTTAATTCTTTTATTACAATTCTTTTTTTGCTTGGAATGATTTCTGTTTTGTGCGGAGTTATCTTCGCCGCTTACGAAACATATAAAGGTTATGAGATAGTAAATTTTGAAGTTAAGATTGATGAATAAACTTTAATCTCTGCGGCTCAGCGTCTCTGCGGTAAATAATCTTCTAACCGCAGAGGCGCTTAGTAAATTACATAACCAATGCCATTATTGCTTTCTGAACATGCAATCTGTTTTCCGCTTCATCAAAAATTACCGAGTTAACTGAATCAGCAACTTCATTTACGACTTCATCACCGCGATGTGCAGGGAGACAGTGCATAAATAAATAATCATCTTTTGCATTCTTAACTAACTTTGGATTTACCTGATACTTCATAAATTTCTTTCTGCGTTCAGCAGCTTCTGCTTCCTGACCCATACTTGCCCAAACATCAGTGTAAACAATATCAGCATTCTTTACTGCCGCAACCGGATCTTCAAGAATTTCAACTTTACTTCCCATATATTTTGCAAACTTTTTAGCGTTTTCAATAATTTCTTTATCAGGCTTATAACCCGATGGAGAAGCAATCGCTATATTCATTCCAACTTTTGAACAGCCGTTTAATAAACTATGCGCCATATTGTTTCCATCACCAATGTAAGCAAGTTTTAATCCTTGTAATTTTCTTTTCTTCTCAAGTACTGTAAACAAGTCTGTTAACACCTGGCATGGATGAAGAAGATCGGTTAGTCCATTTATAACAGGAATGTTCGCATATTTTGCAAGATTAGTTACATCGCTGTGTGCAAAAGTACGGATCATAATTCCATCTAAATATCTTGCAAGAACTTTTGCTGTGTCTTCAATACTTTCACTTGTTCCAAGCTGTAAGTCATTTGGTCCAAAGTACAATCCAATTCCACCAAGCTGATAAATGCCAACTTCAAAAGAAACTCTTGTTCTTGTAGATCTTTTTGTAAAGATCATACCAAGAGTTTTGCCTTCAAGCAAACGATGTGGTTCGCCTGTATATTTTTTTTCTTTAAGAGATTTACTTACATCAAAAATCTCATAAATTTCTTCAAGTGTAAGATCAGCAATAGAAATTAAATCTTTGCCTTTCATATTAACTGCCATAATAACTCCTATTTTTAAAGTTTAAGTTCTTTTTTAAGTTCAAGAAAAATAATTATGCACCAATAACCATCAACCAAGAAACAACTACCTGCAAACTACTACCTACTACTAACTATCCTGGTTCCACCTTCAGGATTACCGAGCATAGTTGACTCAGTAATAACGGTTTCTTTTCCGCCGCCTTTTACAAATTTAATTGCAGCAAGAATTTTGGGTCCCATACTTCCTGCAGCAAACTCTCCATTATCAAAATATTTTTGTGCATCATCTGCTGTAATTATATCCAATGCTTTTTGATCCGATTTATGAAATCTTAAATATACCTTTGAAACATCAGTAAGAATATAAAAAGCTTCAGCTCCTATTTCTTGAGCAAGCAAAGCAGAAGCATGATCTTTATCGATAACCGCTTCAACTCCATATAATTTTTTATCTTCCCCGCGATAAACAGGAACACCGCCGCCGCCGGAAGCAATAACTAAATTTCCTTTACTAACTAAATCTTTAATTACTTTTTTATTTAAGATATCAATCGGTTGTGGAGATGGAACAACTCTTCTCCAGCCTCGTTTTCTAGGATCTTCTTTGAACACAAAATTATTTACTCTTGCAAGAAGATCTGCTTCTTCTTTTAAATAAAAGGCACCAACAGGTTTTGTTGGATTTTCAAACGCCGGATCATCTTTATCTACTAAAACTTGTGTAACAAGAGTTAACACATTTTTTTTAATCTTCTGATCTTTGAACAAATTATAAATTTGTCTCTCAATCATATAACCAATTCCACCTTGAGAATCGGCAACGCAAATATCTAATGGCATTTTAGGAATTTTATAGTTGTTGTATCCAGCTTCGTTACGGAGCATAATATTTCCAACCTGCGGACCGTTACCGTGAGTAATTACAAGATTGTAATCCTCTTTAAGAAGATTTAGAAGATTGATACAAGTATCGTATGTGTTTTTTTCTTGCTGCTGGATAGTGCCGATTTCATTTCCCCGAAGAAGCGCGTTTCCTCCTAGAGCAACTACTGCTATTTTTTTCATCAAAACTTTAAAGAATTACAGTGTTTACAAAGAATTAAAAAATTTTATGTGTTAACTTAACCAAGGTATTTTTCAAAAAAAAAATGATTCGAAAATTTGCATTTAAGTGATAAAAATGAGCACTAAAGAAAGCCAAAATTTAGACGAGTTTTTGAAACCCAATAATATGCTCAGGCTTTATGCTACGGGTGCGTTTCCTATGGCTGATGAAAAATCCGGAGTAATAGAATGGTATTTACCGGAAACCAGATGCATTATTCCACTAGATAATTTTAATATACCCAGATCAACAAAAAAAGAAATTTATAAATTAGGTTTTGAAATCCGTTTTGATTCAGATACCATTTCTGTAATTAGAGGCTGTGCTAACCGTGAGCATACATGGATTTCTGAAAGACTTATTGAAGCATATAAAAGATTAATTAAGCGAGGTCATGTTCACTCAGTAGAAACATGGAAAGATGGACTTCTTGTTGGCGGCTTATATGGAGTAACTTTTCGAGGTGCGTTTTTTGGAGAGTCGATGTTTTCAATATTATCCCAGGCTTCAAAGGCTGCATTAATTGCACTTCTTTTTCATCTTAAAGAAAAAGATTTCGCTCTGCTTGATGTGCAGTATATGACGGAACATCTTAAAATGTTTGGAGCAATTGAAATCAGTTTAGATGACTATAAAGAAAATTTACTTGAAGCCTATCAGCGTATATGCGAATTTTAATTTTTATTAGTAAGCATTTCCATTACCGTTTCCATTAGTAACCCAATTACGGACTTTATTTACTAAATCTTTTTTGGCAAACGGTTTTGATAAATAATCATCAAACCCTGATGATAAAAACTTTTCTTTATCACCAACCATTGCATGAGCCGTTACGGCAACAATAGGAATATTTATATACGAAGGCAGCGATTTTATATTTTGAAGAAGATCTACACCGCTGATGCCTTTACCAAGGCTAATATCCATTAGGATAAGAGAATAAACATCATTGTTTATCATATCTGTAGCTTCTTTACTGTTGGAAGCTGATTCAAGTTCAATTTCACCACGTAAAAACAACTCGACAATTTTTCTCGTAGCAAAATCATCATCAACCACCAAAACTTTTTTAGATTTGCCTACTGCCGGCGGGAGATTATTTTCTCTTGCTATAATTTTTGCAGGCTCTGCTATTACAATTTCTTCTTCTGCGGGAAATACTATAGTAAATGCAGATCCTTTCCCAACTTCACTTTCCAGTGAAATACTCCCGCCCATTTTTTCTGTAAACTTTTTAGCAATTGTAAGACCTAATCCCGCACCTTCAAAATGGCGATTGTAACCTTCACTCACCTGTCTAAACTCATCAAAAATTGTTTCCTGATCTTCTTTGGCTATTCCTATTCCTGTATCAACAACTCTAATCATTACATAATTTTTTTCGTTGCTCTTATCAATACTTAGATCAATAGTCACTCCACCACTGTGAGTATATTTGATTGCATTATTTACAAGATTGGTTATGATAGAATGCAATATTCTTTTATCAAGTTTAGAAAGTATAATTTCTTTTTCAACTACAGCTTTTAGATAAAGATTTTTTTTCTGTGCAACAGGGGTAAGCATCGTTACAATATCATTTACTTCATAAGAAATATTTATTTCTTTATAGTTTATCTGAACTTTATCTGATTCAACTTTAGATAGATCCAAAATTAAATTTAGTGTCTCAAGAAGTCTTTTTCCGCTGTACATAATGGTGGAAATCATTTCATTCCATTCCTGATGCTCAATTTCGGTCTTTAATATTTCCGTGTAACCAAGAATTGCAATTAGGGGTGTTCTAAGTTCGTGGCTCATATTAGCAAGAAAGTTGGATTTCAATTTGCTCATTTCTTCTGCAGTATTTTTTGCTTCAATCAGTTCAGTCTTAGCAAGTTCTCGCTCTATTACGCCGCCTAAGTTAGCGGCAGTTGTTTGCAAAATGGATATTACACTTTCACTCCAAATTCTATCTGACTTGCAATAATCAAATCCTATAAAACCCCAGAATTTATTCTTAACCAATATCGGAACAAGAAGAATTGATTTGATGTTTTGTTCTGAAAGTAAGTCTCTTAATTCGGGACTCAAATCCTTTACCAGATTATTAACTATTCCTCCGCCATTTAATATTGGATACCAACTTTCAAACATTGGATAGTAATGAAGATTTTGAAGATCAGCGTTATCTATTTCTGAAGAAACCGTGCCGTTAGTCCATTCAAACTTCTGACTCATAATCGGTTCCCCGGTAACAGCGTCTGTTGAATTTTCAAAAATATAAACCCTATCAATCTCTGACGATTGCCCAAGAGATTTTAATGTGTCTGTTATTGCTAAATTAAAATCCTTTTCAGTTAATAGAATATTGGCAGCATCTGCAACACCTTTAAAAAGATTTTTTTGATTTAGTAAAGTCTCTTCCAACTTTTTCTGATGCGTTACATCTTTAATGGTACCGATAGTAGCTCTTTTACCCTGATAGTTAATTACTCTCGCACTCATATTCACAAAAACTTTTCCGCCGTTTTTATGAAGCATACGCCACTCATAGGATGATGGTGCAGGTTTACCTTCCTGCCTATGCTTATAGTTGCTAACAACAAGAGCAACATCTTCTGGTGCAACAAATTTTATAAAGGAACTGCCTTCAATTTCATGAACATCATAACCTATCATCTCACAAAATGCTCTATTAACGAAAAGAACAATTTCATCTACAATTAAAAAAACACCATCCTGAATACTATCAATTAGCGTTCTGTATTTTTCTTCGGATTGAGCAAGTTCGGTTTCTGCTTTTTTCCTTGCGGTTATATCCCTGCAGGAAAAAATAAGACCGTAGGGAGAATTATCAGAGGTTCTTAAAATTTCACGCTGAATTTCAAATAGAAATTTTTCTCCATTTTTATTTTTAAAACCATATTCCTGAGTTCCAATATTTTTTTGAAATATTTTTTTAAAGTTTAAGGCAGCACGTTCTCTCTCTTCCTCAGAAATAAAATTAATAAAATTCTGATGTTTAACTTCTTCGAAATTTGAATATCCGGTAAACTTTATACCAATTTCATTTAAAAAAATTATATTTCCCTTAACATCGGTGATAGCGATAATATCGGGCAATGTTGCTATAAGTTTTCTGTAAAGTTCTTCACTTTCCTTTAGTGCCTCCTCAGCATTAATGCGATTCGAAATATCGGCAATGAATCCTTCTAAACTTTCTACTTTTCCTTTCTTGGAGATTTGTGCATTTCCTTTTTCCCAAACCCATTTTTCGCCGCTATCTTTTGTTCTTATTCGATAAATAATCTGATAAGGAGTTTTTTTCTTTATTGATTCCCTAACTGTAACAAAAACGTTTTCTTTGTCTTCCGGATGAATAAGTTCTGCATAGGAAATT
>Ga0172367_10004421_pt1 | contig 17528 bp, 18 predicted proteins | sample Lak10m_FD_114542 | JGI IMG/M metagenome (GOLD analysis project Ga0172367, IMG submission 114542) | Freshwater microbial communities from Kabuno Bay, South-Kivu, Congo - kab_022012_10m | ecosystem: Environmental > Aquatic > Freshwater > Lake | place: Democratic Republic of the Congo: South-Kivu...
GAAAATGAAAAAATCACAACTTAAACAAATCATTAAAGAGGAAATACTTAAAGTATTAAATGAAAATTCAACCTCAACAATTGAACTAAATACTTCATTTCTTCAATCTCAAGATGATTTTGAAAGAGGAGGAGATGAAGGTTTTACTGTATGGAAACCCGAATTCAAAAATGGTTTAAAAGCAACACAACAAAACTTTAAATCATCAGGTAAACCAGCTATTCCTGTTCAAAGAATAAAATATGAAATGGTAGATTATATAAGTGATGAAGGAGGAGATATACCGTATGTTAATATTAAATTCAAAAAATCATTAAATGAAGTTTTTATAGATTTAGATGATTATGATCCTGAAGAATTTGGTGTAGAAAATTTTGATAAATTTGATGAAATAGTTGAATCTAAACCTAACCCAACATTACAAGATGTTTCTGAATTAATTGATTTAAAAAATAAAAATTTAAGTTTTTATGGATGTTATGTTTTGGATATTAAACCGAATGAAATAATTAAAATTTCAAAAGAGTCTTAAATGACCCCATACACAGATATAGAAGTTACAGACAAATATATTATTCGTGAATTTAACGAAAATATAGATCCAATTGAACTATTATGGCATCGTGATTTAGAAGATCGTACTATAGAAGCTATTGGAGAAACAGATTGGAAACTACAACTTGACAATGAGTTACCAACCTCACTAAATAAACAAATACTAATAGAACGTCATCAATGGCACCGTGTAATTAAGGGAAATGGTAATTTGAGATTAAAAATACATTTAGAATGAAAAAACAAGATTTAAAACAATTAATTCGAGAAGAACTTATAGTTTCTACTTACGAGTTAATGTTTGAATCTGTTAACCCTGATAATCATTATGATTTTGAACATACTCGTAAAAATTTATGGGTGTTTAAAGATAGAAAGGATATTCAACATTTTATAATTTTAAATCAATCTCTTTATAAAGGAGATACAACAGCTGAAGTTAAGTTTGGTTGGGTAGATGAAAATTCCAAAGAAAGATACGATAAACCCCCAACTTATGATAGTAGAATATTTGATACCCACATTTATATTTTCCTAAATGAAATTTTAAAATACTACACAGAATATTTCACAGAATTTTATTTAGAAGCTAATGATATTTTACGCCATAGATTATATAGACAAACATTAAATAAATTTTTAGATAAAACAAGATATGTATTAGAAGACATAATAGAAAAAAACACTATAATAATTAAACCAATTTAATACACTTATAAACTAGATCTATAGCCTAGTTGACTTAAAAAATATTTTTGGAGTTGTAGCCCGATCTTTGGATTCGGGCTTTCTTTTTTGTATATTATAGAATAATAAAAGTTATGAATATATTTTACATTAATGAAAATCCGATTGTAGCTGCTCGTGAATTAGCTGATGATCACATTAGAAAAATGCAGATTGAATGCGCACAAATGTGTTGCGTTGCCCATTGGGAAAATGGAGGAAATGCTCCATATAGAAAATCCCACACTAATCACCCTTCAACCAAATGGACAAGAGAATCCATTCAACATTATAGATGGTTAGTTAGACATGGTTTGGAAATTTGCGATGAATTTGAAAAACGATATGGTAAAAAACATAAAACTAAAGATGTACTCGAATGGCTTAGAGACAATGAACCTAATATACCTGATAATGGATTTGTGGATCCCCCTCAGTGTATGCCTGATGAATTTAAATTGGAGAATACTATAGAAGCATATAAAAATTTTTATATTAACGATAAAGTAAAAGTAAAAAACCTAGATTGGAAAAAATTAAATAACAAACCAGAATGGATAAACGAATAGTAATTGTAGGAGGTGGTGTAGCAGGTATGAACGCTGCAACAAAATTAGTTGATAATGGGTACCCTGGAGAACTCATATCTGTAATAGATGCAGGTAAAGATCCTTATAATCGCCCTAAAGAAGAAGTTATGAAAGGAGGATTTGGGGCTGGACTTTTCTCGGATGGTAAATGGAGTTACCTGCATAATGCAGTGGGAGGACAACTAGCTAAATACATGGGAGAAGAAAAAGCAGACCAAACCCTAGATGAAGCTTGGTCTTATATCTTAAGATTCCACCCAGACCCATCTAAAATTATGTTCTCTCAACCAACCGAGGAACCAGAATTTATTCAACCATATTTTAATTTAAGAATGGCCCCAGCATATCACGTTGGTACAAATTATCTACACGATATGGGTAAAAGGTGGTATGATTGGTTAGTTGAAAAAAATATTAATTTTATATGGGAAACAGAAGTAAATGATATCTCATTTGGACCAGAGCAAATCGTATTTTTAAAAGGACATGGAAGTAAATTTATTAGATTTGATAAACTTATCTATGGAACTGGCAAATCAGGTATTGATTTAACTCAAAAATTAATAGACAAGTATAATCTTAAAAAGGAATCAAAAAGTGTACAGCTTGGAGTTCGTATGGAATTACCACAAAAATATATGCAATCTATTGTAGATATAGCATATGATTTTAAACTATACAAACGTCATAATGATAAAGTATCTTCACGTTCATTTTGCTCAAATAATTTTGCAGCTTATGTTGCCGAGGAAGTTACATATAACATGAAATCATATAATGGTCATTCTTATAAACAAGAAGATATGATCAACAACATGACAAATTTTGGTATAATTATGGAAATAAAAGGAATAGATAATCCATTTCAATTTCAAAAAGATATAGTTTCCAAATGTCAAATAGATGGAAAAGGTATCCATTTTTCTCCAAACTTTACCCGTAAACCATCGTTAACAGCTGAAGGAAAAGAAATGAATGTTTCTTGTGTTGGTGATCTAAATTTATTCAAAGAGGTATATGGTGAATATGCTGATTATATTATAAACTATATAGAAGATCTTAACAAAGTATTCCATTTTGAAAATGACTATTCACTATACATCCCAGAAGTAAAATTCCTCTCAGAAGAAGTACTTGTAGATTATAGTAATTTATCTTTAGTAGATTACCCAAACATACATTTTGTGGGGGATAGTTTAAGTTCAAGAGGTATAGCTGTTAGTGCTGCTCAGGGTGTATATAGTGCAAATAATTTGTCCCTGTAAAAATTAATTAATATATTTAATCAAAAACAAAGTCATGTCAAACACACAAACAAAAAGATTAGTTTCTCCCGATGGAACAATCGTTTACTATTTAGATGGTAAAATGCATAACCTAGAAGGACCAGCTTACATCCCTCAAGGTGATGAATCAAAAAGAGAATACTACATTAATGGATTAAAATATTCAGAAGCTGAATGGAAAGCAGCTAAAAGAGGAGGAGATGGATTACCTTGGTATAAAAGTGGAACAGCAAAAGCAAGGTTTTAATATGAAAATAGGTTGTTTTTCCTATATTTTATAATATGTATAATCGGAAAAACAACTAAAATATGCCTGCTAAATTAACTCAAGAACAATTTATAGAAAAAGCTATAAAAAAACATAATGGATTTTATGATTATTCATTAGTAACTTATGTTAATGCTAATACTAAAATAAAAATCATATGTCCGAAGCATGGTGAGTTTGTACAACAACCTAATAATCATTTATTTGGTCAAGGTTGTGTATGGTGTATGGGGGATAATGTTAGAAAAGCTAGAAAATTTACAATTGAGCAATGGATAGAAAAATTTAGAGATAAACATGGGAATCGATATGATTATTCAATGGTAAAAATCCAAGATGGATCTGGAACTAAATTTAAAGTTATAATTATTTGTAAAAAACATGGTGAATTTCTTCAAAGACCACAAGCCCACAGTAAGGGAGAAGGATGCCCTTATTGTAATATTTCAAAAGGTGAAGACGAAATCGAAAAATACTTCATCAAAAATAATATAGAATACTCCAGAGAATATAGGTTCGATAAATGTTTAAACCCAAAAACTAATAAAAAATTACCATTTGACTTTTATCTTCCAAGATATAATATGGTAATTGAATATCATGGAGAACAACATTATAAAAGGACTGGATATTTTGAACAAAGAGCTGGAGGGTTAAAAGGTTTACAATACCGAGATCAAATTAAAAAAGAATTTTGTCTCCAAAATAATATTTTATATATTGAAATATTATATAAAGAATTTGAAAATATTAATAAAATTTTAAAAGAAAAAATATGCGTATAGGTTTTACAGGGACTGTATCAGTTGGAAAAACAACATTAGTAAACGCTCTAAAAGAACTCCCAGAATTTAAAGACTATACATTTACAACTGAACGCTCTAAATATTTACGCGATTTGGGTATCCCATTGAATACAGATTCAACTATTAAGGGGCAACTTGTATTTTTGGCTGAGCGTGCTTCTGAACTTATCCAAGAAAATATTATAACTGATCGCACAGTAATAGATGTTGTAGCATTTACACATTTAGCTAAATCCATTCCCCATTATATAGGAGACGAATTTGAACAACTAGCTTCAAATCTGATTAAAGAATATGATTATATATTTTATGTTTCTCCGGTTGGGGTTGAATTAGAGGATAATGGAGTACGTACCACAGATGCAGCTTATAGAGCAAAAGTGGATAAAGAAATTAAAAAAATTATCTCAACTAATCGAAACAAAATACAGAATTTGGTAGAGATATCAGGGACTACCGAGGAAAGAATACAAAAAATTAAACAGGCATTGAACTTGTAATATTTATAAATAAACTGTTTAAAATGAAAAAATCTCGTTTACTCGAAATAATACACGAAGAAATTATCGCTGCATTAAATGAAGCCACTAATGTTATAATTACAAACAAAAAAGGTGACAGCGATACTCTATCATATAATACACCATCTGACAAAGCAGAAGTAAATAAGCTAAAACAAGACAGCAATATTACTAGTATTAAAACTACTACAGGACAAAAAATCAAAGAACTAGCAGATAAATATCAAATTGATGAAGAAATTATCAATGAAATGGCTAGTATTAAACAGTTAAAAACCCAACTTGAAAAACAAGGGAAAGAAAAAGAACTAGAAGCCGTAAAGGATGCTGAAAAAGCTACATTGGCTTCCCTTAAAAAAGACCCAACTATCACTTCAGATGGACGTTTAAAAGGATATGTTTCTGCATTCAAAAAAGAACTCAAAAACACCCATGGTATTGGTTTGCAAGATCTATTGACAACTGTAATGTTGGATGCTGAAGAAGCAGGAGATAAATTTAAAGATGATATTGCTACCAATACAATAGAAAAAGACGCTGCTAATCAACTCACAGGAAAAGAAGCAGGAACACGTGGTCGTAAACCATCTGAAAAGAAAGAAGACGAACCAAAAGCTAAAAAGGAAAAAGCAGAAAAATCTGAACCTAAATCCAAAGCAAAAGAAGAGGAAGAAGATGATGAAGAAATTGATGATTCAACATACTACAAATCAGAAGAAGAATTTGGAACATCTGAAAAAGAACCATCTGCAAAAGATGTTAAAGCAGCCGAGAAAGAATTCGGAAATGTATCCTCCGATAAACTAGAAAAATTCAATACTGGTTTAAAATTTATCAAAAAATATAAAGATGATAAAAAAGTAATTGATGCTTATTTGAAAAAAGCAAAAGATGAATATAAACTTCCATCCAACATGATTAAAGATCTTAAACGTGCTGCGGGAAGAGAGGTTGAAGCCTAATCTTACTTAAAATGGTTCTATATTTGTAAAAAACATATTGATGTCTGCTCTACTTTATAGGGCAGACATTTTTTAATTCAAAATATATGATAACAAAAAATAAATTAATACTTGGATTACTAGCCGTACTAGTAATATGTTTAATAGCATTGTATGGTTTGTTTAAATTGTACAAACACGAAAAAGAAGAACGCAAGCGATATAACAACAATATGATTGCTCTTATAGAAGATAAGAACAGACAACAAACACTTACTATAGATGAACTTAAAACACTATACCCAAAATACGATTCTATAGCTAAACTCCTCCAAATCAAAACCAAAAATATTACAGACATAGTAGAGACCCAATATCGCTTTAAAGATTCAACCTTAACCACTACAGTACTGAAAAAAGATAGTATATCTGAAAAAGCATATTTTACATTAGCTGAAAAATGTTATAAATTTTCTGGGTTTATTAAAAGAGATTCCATATCATTTACAAATAAAGAACTTAATGACAATATAACAACATTTTTGTATAAAGATTGGGAGAAAAAATATTTATGGGGGTTAATTAAATTTAAACCATATTATACTTCCAAAGTATATAGTGAATGCATGCAAGATACTATTGCTGTCATTAACAATATCAAAATTAAAAAATAATGAACCAAGACATAAAACAAATACTCCGCCAAGAGTACATTAAATGTGCCTCCGACCCAGGCCATTTTATGCGAAAGTATTGTTTTATCCAACACCCACAAAGAGGCAGAATTCAATTTAATCTTTACCCGTTTCAAGAAAAAGTACTTCATTTATGGAGGGATAACCCATATTCAATAGTTTTAAAATCTAGACAGTTAGGTATATCAACATTAGGAGCAGGATATGCTTTATGGTTAATGATATTTCACCAAGATAAAAACGTGTTGTGTATCGCAACTACGCAAGAAACAGCTAAAAACATGGTAACTAAAGTACGTTTTATGTACGAAAGTTTACCATCTTGGCTTAAAGTGTCATGTGAAGAAAATAACAAATTAACATTAAAGTTATCTAATGGTTCCCAAATTAAAGCTAAATCATCGAATAGTGACGCAGCACGATCAGAAGCAGTATCTTTGCTTCTAGTAGACGAGGCCGCATTCATTGAAAACATAGCCGAGACGTGGGCTTCAGCTCAACAAACCCTAGCTACGGGTGGTGGTGCTATTGTATTATCTACTCCATATGGTACGGGTAACTGGTTCCATCAAACGTGGGTTAGAGCAGAAAATCAAGAAAATGACTTCCTACCCATCAGATTACCTTGGATGGTTCATCCAGAAAGGGATCAAAAATGGAGAGATAGACAAGATGAATTACTAGGTGATCCTAGATTAGCAGCCCAAGAATGTGACTGTGATTTCTCTAACTCTGGAGATACAGTTTTTTACCCTGAATTTTTAGAATTCTATGAAAAAACATATGTAAAGGAACCTTTAGAAAAACGTGGAGCAGACAGAAACCTATGGATATGGGAACCAGCAGACTATTCTCGTTCATATATGGTTTTAGCGGACGTTGCTCGAGGTGATTCTAAAGATTATTCTGCGTTTCATATCTTAGATGTTGAAACAAATACCCAAGTAGGTGAATATAAAGGACAAATAGGAACAAATGAATACGGGCATTTACTTGTAGGTATAGCAACAGAATACAATAATGCATTACTAGTTGTTGAAAATGCAAACATTGGATGGTCCACTATCCAAACTATAATTGAAAGAGGATATCCAAACTTATATTATTCTCCTAAAAGTGGGGATATAAATGCTGATTCCTATTTCACTGAATATATGGATACAAGTAAAATGGTACCTGGTTTTACTATGAATACTAGAACTAGACCACTTTGTATTTCAAAATTCCAAGAAGCATTATCTGATAAAGGTGTGGTTTTCCAATCCAAACGTTTAATAGAAGAAATGAAAGTATTCGTTTGGAAAAATGGTAGAGCAGAAGCCCAATCAGGATACAATGATGACCTTGTAATGTCATTTTCAATGGGTCAATTCATGCGAGATACTTCATTTAAATTTAAACAACACGGGATAGACTTAACAAAAAGTATGCTTCAAAGTATGTCTACTGCTAAACATAATTTTGCAGGTGGATATTCTCAAAACTCTATAGATAGCAATCCTTGGAAAATAGATAATCCTTACGGAGGAGAAGAAGATATTCGTTGGCTTCTTTAATATTTATTATTATATTACAAAATATGGCAGACAAAAATTTATTCTCTAGATTAAAACGACTATTTTCAACAGATGTTATTATACGTAACCAAGGAGGTGATCAACTTCGGGTTATGGATGTTAACAGAATCCAACAATCTGGGGAATTACAAACAAACTCATTGGTAGACAGATTTAATAGGATCTATACCAACTCAGCTACCTCATTATATGGGTACCAAAACTCATTCAATTATCAAATGTTGCGCCCTACTCTATATTCAGAGTATGATGCAATGGATACAGATGCAATTGTTGCTTCTGCTCTTGATATCATAGCGGATGAAAGCACATTGAAAAATGATATGGGAGAAGTACTCCAAATCAAAAGTTCAGATGAAGATGTACAAAAAATTCTATATAATTTATTTTATGATGTGTTAAATATTGAATTTAACCTATGGCCTTGGATTCGTAATATGTGTAAATATGGTGATTTCTTCTTGAAATTAGAAATTGCTGAAAAATATGGTGTATATAATGTTATCCCATATTCTGCATACCATATGGAAAGACAAGAAGGATTCGATATTAAAAACCCAGCATCTGTTCGTTTTAGATTTGATCCTGATGGTATTGCTGCTTCAAGTTATGGATACTATAATGTTCCAAACTCAAAAGATCAAGGAAACGATATTTACTTTGACAATTATGAAATAGCCCACTTTAGATTACTTACAGATACTAACTTTTTACCTTATGGTAGATCGTATCTTGAGCCTGGTCGTAAATTGTTTAAACAATATACATTGATGGAAGATGCAATGTTGATCCATCGTATTGTTCGTGCCCCAGAAAAACGTATATTTTATATCAACGTTGGAAATATTGCACCAGCTGAAGTAGAAAACTTCATGCAAAAAACAATCTCCAAAATGAAACGTACTCCATATATTGACCAACAAACAGGTGAATATAACTTGAAGTACAACATGCAAAACTTACTTGAAGACTTTTACATCCCAATTAGAGGAAATGACTCAGCAACTAAAATTGATACACTTCAAGGTTTACAATATGATGGTATTACTGATGTTGAATACTTAAGAGATAAATTATTTGCTGCTCTAAAAATTCCAAAAGCATTCTTGGGATATGAAAAAGATTTAACAGGTAAAGCAACATTGGCAGCAGAAGATATTCGTTTTGCTCGCACAATCGATAGAATTCAACGCATTATCCTTTCAGAATTAAATAAAATTGCGTTAGTTCACCTGTACACTCAAGGGTATACAGCAGAAAGTTTAACAAACTTTGAACTATCGTTAACTACTCCTTCTATCATTTACGATCAAGAAAGAATTGCATTGATGAAGGAAAAAGTAGAGCTAGCCACACAAATGGCAGATAACCATTTATTACCTACTGATTGGATCTACGAAAATATATTCCAATTGAGCGAAGACCAGTACGATCAAATGAGAGACTTAATTAGAGAAGATGCTAAACGCAAATTTAGATTAACTCAAATTGAGGCTGAAGGTAACGATCCTGTTGAAACTGGCCAATCATATGGTACTCCACACGATTTAGCATCATTGTATGGTAGAGGTAGATATGAAGATGGAGAGGTTCCTGAAGGATATGATGAAAAATCTGTACTAGGAAGACCACAAGAAAAAATAACAGATAGAAACACACAACAAAGTGCTTTCGGTAAAGATCGAATTGGAGCTATTGGAATGAAAAAAGATAATGATGCATCAGATTCCATAAGACCACAATATAAGGGCGGTTCCCCATTGGCTCTTGAAAATAAACATTTGTCAACAGCACAAGAAGATATGTTAAGTAAAATCCCAATTTCTAGAAAACGTTTAGTATTTGAAGCGGATAAGAAAAAAGAATCACTATTAGATGAAAATCAAATACGCGATTAACAGATTTTAATATATTTATAAATAAAACCAATTACAATAGAATGAAAATTAAACATTCGAAGTATAAAAACTCGGGTATTCTTTTTGAATTACTTGTTAGACAAATCACAGCGGACACTTTGGAGGGCAAAGACTCACCGGTTTCCGGTATTCTTAAAAAATACTTTGTCAAAACAGAGTTAGGAAAAGAATATAAGTTATATGAAGCTCTTTTTAAGCGTACCAGTTTAACTGAAGCTAAAGCTAATATTATCATTGATACCCTTTTAGAGTCCTCTAAAAATCTTAATAGAAGAGTAATCAAAAAACAAAAATACAATCTAATATCTGAAATCCAGAAACATTATGATTTAAATGAGTTTTTTAATCATAAGCTCCCCAACTATAAGATACAAGCTGCTTTTTATACATTAATGGAAATGTACAATAATGTTTCTTCTGCTAATCCTGAAAATATTATCACAAATAAGGTAACTATTTTGGAACATTTAACAGCAGCTCCAATTGTAGAAAGCAAAGTTAGAGAAACAGTACTAGAAGAATTCAGTAAAGAAGATAAAGATACTCGTATTTTAGCATATCGTGTTATTCTTGAAAAATTCAATGAAAAATATGGTGATCTAAATCACCACCAAAAATCAATCTTAAAAGAATTAATTAATTCTATTGATAATACTCCAAGATTAAAAGAATTTTATATTTCAAAATCGGGAGAAATTAAAAAAGAATTAGTTTCTTTAAATAAGAAAACCAAAGATCCGGTTACACAAATTAAAATTAATGAAATTATTTCCCTACTTAAACCAGTAGATAAAACTCATAAAGTAACGGATAATGATTTAGTTGATTTGTTACAGTATTGTGATTTATTAACCGAATTAGAAGTGGTAAATGCGTGATAAAATAAAAAATATCATCAAAGAAAAACTCAAGCAGATAAAAGAAACATCTGCTACTGGTGTTGGTGGTGCAACTATGACTCCTGGATCTGGAGCACAATATGCTACTAAATATTTATTTGAAAAAGACACCAACGAAAAAGGAGTAAAAAACCCATATTACTATAAATTGGGATGGAAACCAGTCCCAGATAAAATTAAAGGGTCAGGTTTAGAGGTAAAAAAATTATTTGAAGAAGATAACAAATATAATGATTTTCAACAAAAAGAAATTGATAATTTGGACCAAATTGAAAAACTTATCCAAACCCAATTATCCCCGGCATTGGATAACGCTAAAGATGCTATAATTGATGCTTACAACGGTGATCCAAGTTCATATCAAGTGGTAAGAGGAACAGGATTAGCCTTAAAATTTTTACAAGATACAATAGATTTATTAAACGGAAAAAAGAATGAAAACCCTTAACGAACAATACCAATTAATTAAAGAAGGAAAAGGACACAAAGGTGTATTTTTAAATGACGCCAAAAGACAATTCCCTCAATACATTCGTAACGCAGCTACGTATGATGAAGCTTCTTTGATTTTAAAACAAAGAGGAGTTATCAATGAAAATGTAATAGGTATTACTCCTATTAACCAAATTGAATCTAAAAAAGAATCATTTGAGCTTGCGTTTGAGAAATTCTTGGAAGAAGCAAAAGATCCACAAATCAAAGCTAAAGAAGTTAAGGGTAAAACCGTAAAACCACAAGAAGAAGACGAAAAAGCCGAACTTAAAAAACCCTCAAAACAAGTTGAAGAAGATAACAAGCACGGATACGACCATTCAGATAAGAAAAACATGGATAATGTTATCTATGGTCAAATGATGAAAGGTTACTATGCTGAAATGAAAGATCCTAAAAATGAGGATAAAACAATGGAACAAATTAGAGACATTGTTTTGAAAAACTTAGAAAAGGATCCAATGCATTATGTTAAAGATGGTCAATTTGGTGTTAAAGGTGTAGGATATCAAACCGAATTACCTGGTTTAGGTACTCCAAAAGAACCAACAGGAAAATACAAATCATCTGGATACGGTGATTTAAAAGAAAACCAAAACTCTAAAAAAACAGATGATGACTTAAGACAAATTCTTTTAGATAACGGGTTTAGTATAGGGGTAGTTAAAAATATGGACCGTAAATCTTTAGAAGATAAAATTAAAGGTCTTGATCTTAAAGAATCTGCTGTTCGTAAAATAGTTCGTGCTATTATAAACGAAGAGTTAGACGAAATTACTTCATCATCTTTTAAAGCTGTTCCTAAACCTGAATATGTTAAAAAACATGAAAGAGAAAAAGCTCTAAAAAGCAAAGAAAGAGAACCACAAGACCAATATACTTCTTTGAATCAAACAATTTCTCTTTCCCTTTTAAAAAACGAAAATATCAAAATCTCCGGAGGTAAAATTTTTATAGAAGACAGATTAAGAGATCCTCTCAACTTTAAAAAATTATCCCTAGGTACTGACCCAGCATTTATGACTTTTTTAAATGATCGTAATAATATTGGTGGAATTGTTCAAATGACAAATGGAAAAGGGGAAAAAGTTGCTTATTCTTTATTAAATAACATTAAAGTTAGTCCAAAAACCGGAAATATTCAATATCTTAAAAAAGCAAAACCGAAAAAGACTAATGAATCTTTAATGGAGAGCATCGAAAAAGAATTAGCAACAATTAATCAAGAAGCAGAACGCGAAACTCTACAACTTAAATTAGATAAAATTGATGCTGCTATTGAAAAACGTCAATCTCAACTCAACAAATTAGATGAGGATGAGGATATGAAAAATCTTACCGATAAGAAAAAAGTTAAAGAACTTGAAAAAGACATCAAAGCTTTAGAAAAAGCAAAAACTAAAGTTGAAAAATTAATGTCTAAAGGTAAAGGCAAGAAAAAAGAAGTAATTGAAGACGGTGATATGGATCCTATGATGGATGAAGCAGCCGGAGATTTAGACCCAACCAATCTAGCCAAATCCAATGCAGAATTAGCCAAAATTAAAGGCACCTTAGATACTATTAGCAAGACAGATGTCCTTGAAGACGAAGAAGAATCAGAATATTAAAACATGAGCAAGCAACTCCTCATAGAAACCCAAATCTTTAAACCTTCCGTTTTAAATTTAACAGAAGGCAAAAAATCCTCTAATGGTAATCCAATTATAGAGGGTATTTTAGCCACTGCCGAAATTAAAAATGGAAATGGGCGATACTATAAAAAAGATTTGTGGGAACGTGAAATAGACAAATACATGACCTCCGTTAAACAACGTAGAGCATGTGGTGAGCTAGATCACCCTGAATCTTCTATTATTAACCTTAAAAATGTTTCCCATAACATTACTGACATATGGTGGGATGGAGACAATATTATGGGTAAACTAGAAATATTACCCACCCCATCAGGAAACATAGTAAGAGCACTTATTGATAGTGGAATTACAATTGGAGTATCCTCACGTGGTATGGGTTCATTAAAAGAAGTAGATGGTCTTTTAAGAGTACAAGAAGATTTTGATTTATTGTGTTGGGATATTGTAAGTACTCCTTCAAACCCAGACTCATGGATGCAACCAATGTCTAATAATACTATGAATGTGGGATTAAATGAAAGTTTAAACGTTTCCCAAAATAGATCATACTCTAAAGTAAATTCTATTATAACTGAGATACTTTGCTCGCATGGGTCTTGCCCCATCTGGTAAAAAATATGCAAACCGGTACAAGAATTGCTCTCTTTTTGGGAGCTTTTTTTGTTCTCCGTGACTTTGAACACCCCCACACATATATATAACCTGAATATGCTGTCCCTCACACTTTTACAGCATCAATTAAATAAATTCTATTACGTTTCTCAATAAACGTACTTTCCCAACAAAAAATTAATTTAGGAAAAATGGCAACAAACAGAGATTTGCTTAAAGAAGCAATCGCAGATGCTAAAGCCGTAAAGGACATGGCCATTGCGAACGCAAAAGCAGCTCTAGAGGAATCATTCACTCCACAATTAACAGCTATGCTCTCTGCTAAACTTCAAGAAATTGAAGAAGAAGATGAATTAGAAGAAGCAGGATTCGGTCCTATGTCTGGAGTAAAAGGACATGGAAATATCGAAGACGATACATCTCATTCAATATACGAAGAGGAAGAAGATGAGCTAGAAGAAGATTTGGATTTAGAATCATTGCTTAAAGAGCTAAACGAAAACGAAGAAGAGGAAGAAGAAACTGAAGAAGAAGAATCTGAAGAATCTGAAGAAACAGAAGAAGGTGAACCACTTGATCTAGAAAACATGACAGATGAAGATCTTAAAAAAATGATCGAAGATGTTATTGCAGACATGATGGGCTCCGGAGAATTAGAACTAGAAAAACCAGAAGAAGAAGAAATGCCGGAAAAAGAAGAAATCAACTTAGACGAGCTTTTAGCTGAAATTGCATCACTTGAAGAAGATGACTCTTATGAAGATGAATCTGAAAGTGAGTATGAAGATGAGTTAGAAGAAGGAAAAGAAGAAGTGGAAGAAGCAATGTTTGCTGACCCTAATTTAGGAAACACCATTCTTTCTGGCCTTGAATTTGCTGCTGCTGGAGGTTCTGCAGTTTTAATTGCCTTTATAGCATGGGTTTTAACTAAGTTAGGTAAAAAAGGAGATAAAGCTGCTGAAGGTGCTCTTAAAGCTGCTGCGGAAGAGTATAAAAGAACAGGAGATAAGAAAAAATTCTTAGCTGCTGCCCAAGCAATTAAAGCTGGCAAACCAGCTCCTGCTGAAACCACTAAAACCTCCCCAGAATTAGCTGAAGCTTATTCAACTATTGAAACTCTTCGTAAAGATCTAAATGAAGTTAATTTGTTAAACGCTAAATTGCTTTACACAAATAAAATCTTCAAAGCGAAAAACTTGACAGAAAGTCAAAAAGTAAACGTACTTGGTATGTTCGACAAAGCAACTAATGTAGGTGAAGTTAAATTGGTATTTGAAACTTTAAGTGAGGGTCTTAAAGCTAAACCATCTCCAATTAAAGAAAGCCTAGGTAGTGCTTCTAAAACACTTGGTACAACAAACACAAAACAACCAATTGTAGAATCAAATGACATGGTCGCTAGATTCCAAAAATTGGCGGGTATTATTAAATCTTAATATTAAACCAAAAACAAAAACAGAAAACAATGTCAAACATTAATTCACTTTTAGAAAGCTCTGCAAACGGTTGGAAAAACATGCAGAGTGATGCAGCAAGAATGGCTGCAAAATGGGGCAAAACAGGCCTCTTAGAAGGATTGAATGGCGAAGTTGAGAAAAACAACATGGCAATGATCCTTGAAAACCAAGCAAAACAGCTTGTCGTTGAAACTTCTACTAACACTACTACTGCTGGTGGTACCTTCTCAGCTGGTACTGGTGCACAGTGGGCTGGAGTTGCTCTTCCATTGGTACGTAAGGTATTCGGTGCGCTTTCTTCTAAAGAATTCGTTTCCGTTCAACCTATGAACTTACCTTCTGGACTGGTATTTTTCCTTGACTTCCAATATGGTCAAGCAAAACAGCTAAGCTTTGGTGGTCCAGGCAACGTATATAGCTCCCCAGCTTCTATGTATGGTAACACAGATCCAGGAGTTAATACAGATGCTAATGGTGGTCTTTATGGTGCTGGCCGTTTTGGTTATTCAATCAACCAATTCTCAGCTTCTTACACAGCAGTAGCTACTACAGCTTCTTGGGCTGATGTAAAATATGACGCTGCATTATCCGCTTCTGTTGCTGCCAACAAATACACTAAAGTTTCACTTGCAGCATCTTCCCTTTCCTTCCCAGATCTTAAAGGAGTTCGTGCTTTCGTAGCAGCTTCGGGATCTACAGTTACAACTGGAACTACAGCTAGAATGCTTCCTCAATTCACAACAACAGACGGAACCAACATTTACTTCATCTTCTCAGGATCAGTAAACACTACTGATGTTCCTCTAAATGGTGGAACTAACTGGGTATGGTATAACCGCCAACCAGTTGATTACGCTCGTGGTGATTTTGAAGACCAATCAAGCTCTACAGCAGGTGGTTATCCAAACGCAGGATCTACATCATCAGATCAATTAGCTATCCCTCAAATCAATGTTCAGTTGAAATCAGAAGCTATTGTTGCTAAAACACGTAAATTGAAAGCACAATGGACACCTGAATTCGCACAAGATTTGAACGCTTACCAAGCTCTTGATGCTGAAGCTGAATTAACATCTATCATGTCTGAGTATATTTCATTGGAAATTGATCTTGAAGTACTTGATATGTTGATCCAAGACGCTTCTGCTGCTGATGAGTATTGGAATGTTCAAAACAACCAACAATTGAATTCTGCAGGAACAGGATATGATACCCTTGGATTCTACAATACACAAGGTCAATGGTTCCAAACTTTGGGAACTAAATTCCAAAAAGTAAGTAACAAAATCCACCAGAAAACTCTACGTGGAGGTGCTAACTTTATGGTTGTTTCTCCTACAGTTGCAACTATCCTTGAATCAATCCCTGGATTCGCTTCTACATCAGATGGTGAAGCTACTAAAATGTCTTATGCATTTGGTATCCAAAAAGCAGGTCAGTTGAATAACCGTTACACAGTTTATAAGAATCCTTATATGACTGAGAACGTTATCTTGATGGGTTATAGAGGATCTCAGTTCCTTGAAACAGGTGCTGTTTTCTCTCCATATGTTCCATTAATTATGACTCCACTTGTATACGATCCAGATACATTCACACCAAGAAAAGGTCTCTTGACTCGCTACGCGAAGAAAATGATCCGTCCTGAATTCTATGGTCGTGTATTTGTAAGTAATACTAACTTGATCTAATCAACAGAATCATAGTTTGAAAGAGCCTGGCGAAAGTCAGGCTTTTTTTGTATATGTATAATAAAATAAGTTTATGCCTGATTTTAATCGAAGTCCTGAAGCGCAGGAAGTTTTTAAAGCAAAAAGGAAACCTAAAGGTCCTATCAAGTTTAATGTTCAACTAAACGAAGAACAAAAAGAAGCCAAAAATAAAATCCTTAACAGTATTGTAACGGTTTTAAAGGGTAAAGCAGGATCCGGAAAATCACTATTAGCAGCTAATGTTGCTTTAGATTTGCTTTTCAGTAGAGAAATAGAAAAAATAATCATTACTCGCCCAACAGTAGTAGCAGGCCAAGATATTGGATTTCTTCCAGGAGATGTCAATGAAAAACTAGCCCCATTTACTGCCCCAGTGTATGAAAACATGCACCGTTTATATAGTAAAGAAAAAATTGAAAAATGCATAGCAGACGGTGAAATAGAAATTGTACCTGTTTCATTTATGCGAGGTAGAAACTTTACAAATTGTTTAGTGGTAGTAGATGAAGCACAAAACTTAACAGATAATCAAACTGAACTGCTTTTAACTCGTATTTGTAGTGGCTCTAAAATGATTTTTTGTGGAGATGGTGCTCAAATAGATTTGAAAGATAGAAAAACATCTGGATTTGATGTGGTATGCAAACATATGAAAGATGTGCCTGGTTTTAATGTAGTTACCTTAGAAAAAAACCATAGACACCCAATAGTAGACTATATTTTAGATGTTTATAAAGATATTAGGGGATAAAACATTAAGTAGAAGTCTTCTTTAATATTTATAACAAAAAACTAGAGATGGCTTCTACTTTAACCCCAACTACTTTCACAATTA
>Ga0172367_10004422_pt1 | contig 17522 bp, 22 predicted proteins | sample Lak10m_FD_114542 | JGI IMG/M metagenome (GOLD analysis project Ga0172367, IMG submission 114542) | Freshwater microbial communities from Kabuno Bay, South-Kivu, Congo - kab_022012_10m | ecosystem: Environmental > Aquatic > Freshwater > Lake | place: Democratic Republic of the Congo: South-Kivu...
ATCACAAAAGCCCGGCGTTAACCGGGCTTTAAACTTTTACCATCTAAACATGTATCTTACAGTACGGCTCCTTGGGTTGTCCCACATTACTAAACGATTAAAGTCGCATGTCATGTATCCTTGCATTGGTGTGTTCCACCACCGGAAAAAATATCCGTAATCAGAATGCCAGCATACTTGGTCTGCTTTCTCAAACTGAGTTTTGTTGTTAGCAAAAGAGCGGACGTAACTTTCAAACTCTTCTGCATCGTAGTGCAAGTATAAACTTGCGTCATCATCTACATTTATTGCCGCTTCAACAGCTTTTTCAGCGGTATCATAAATAGTACCTTCCCAGCCCCAGTCGTAGCCACTGGGTTTGTCTATTATGCTCTGTCCTACAAGGAGGAGCCGGTCAACTGAGTTTCCATCGGGCCAACGGAAGTTAGATCCCAATCCGTAAATTTTGTAGCCAATCCCTCTGGTCTTATTGCCAGGAATAAACATATAGCCTTTGTAATTCATACCGTTCTCCTATCTAACTGTTATCACTGTATCAACTAGTTTTGAGATTGTCAAGTAGTTTTAGGAAAAATCTATAAAAACAGGTCAATACAATGCAGATATAATATTCTTGGTAGGCATATAACATCTATCTTGATTAAACTCAAAAGCTCCTGGAGCTTTCCAACCCCAATGAATTATGAGCTGGTTGTCTCTAATAGCATTATTTTGGTTAAAAAACTTAATTGGAACTGGTTTATTTAAAAAATACTTCTTATTGCTTTTACTGCCAGAGCTACGCCACAAATGCCAATCATACTCTACTTCTGTTACTTTCCACTCTAATACCGGCGAATAAGAGTTAGTCCTTACTTTACCTATGTAACTTATTCTATCTAATATTTGACATAGCCCATCTGTATGCGCTACTACAAACCAAGTTATCTTACTAGTAATACGTTCCGGGTAAAAGTCTCTAGTGTCCCAATATTTTTTGTACTCCAATTTGTCTTCTGCTGTCAATTTAACACACGGACTACTGCATTGCCAATACCAATCTTTTTCGTGTTTATTATTTAGCCAACCAACTTTAAGCGGCATATACTGCTTAATGTAATTTACACTTCTTTGCGCCTGTTGTAAGTCAGGTTTATATTGTAATAGCGCATTTTCTAACATTAACTGTCTAGCCAAGATAGACTCTAAAGTGGGTGACCATTGGTCTAATAGTGCTATAGGACGCTCCAATACAGCAGATACAACTATTGATTGATAGTCAAACGCTAAGTTATTGCCATAAGAATAGTCTTCCATATATCTCCTAAGTATCTCCTAAGTTTAAATAATTAAATACCGGGTTAATTCCGGTATTTATATGATATTTTCCAAGTTGTGCCAACATTGCATGTAATCAAGAAACTACAAAATTAAACCCACACGCACCTATCACTTTGGCATCTGGAGTGTTGTAGCGTATTACCTTGTAAGGAGTTACCAGCCACTTTAGAAACTGGCTGGCTTTTCCAGTATTTGCGGCATGGTTAGCAAAAGTTAGGGAAACTATAAAGATAGTCGCGCTATCTAACTTATCTTCCGGAAAAACCATTTCTCCATATTTACTTGTAACAGTAGGCACGCTAACTTCATTGTCTAAAAGTATGGTTGGCCCGACAGTAGATTTTACGTCCACTCTGGCTACAATACCAGATACAGGGACAGTTAATAATGGCTCTCCATATACTTGGTCTGCTTTCCAGATGCTAGTATTGGCTTTATCCTGCTTTAATCCCACAAACTGGGATTCTTTGTACAAAAGAAACGGGTGTGGGCATAAATTTATTACTTTCATGGTTTCTCAGTCATTTTTATAAATATGCGGTACACTATTAGAATAACGCAGTTCTAGTAAGATTGTCTAGTGTCCAAACATAAAAACTTTCTTGACCAGAAGTAATCGGCAAAGTGACAACCTGCATAGATGTGCCATAATTCCGGTACGCTATTGAAGTTAAACTCAATGGAAACACATAAAGTCAACTTATGAATATGTCTAATTCTATTAATTTCGCTAATTCCTTATCCGCTAATATTGACGCAAACATACTTAATGCGCTACAAAGCCTACTTAATTTGTTGGGTGTCAATAATTTCAACTTAAACAACTTGACAAAAAATACGTCTCCAGTTTACGATAGTGTGGTAAACCAAAAAAATCCCCCAAAAGTTCGGGGGAAAGGAGAACGTATGATAGCAAGTGCTATCCCCTTCTTATTATCCTATCGTGGGCTAGATTGTCAAGAGTTTACCGTATTTTTCCATATCTTAGCTCGGGCAGGTAACGGCAACGGCTGCTTTGAGTCCATACCCAATATGTCTGCAAGACTCAAACTAGGAATTAAGTCCCTGAGGGCGGTAATCCAACGACTACAGGAATATCGCCTCATCTACAAGTCAGAAGACCGTCCTGGACATAGCTCTGTTTATGAAGTTTATGACGAATCTCAGTGGATGTCTGAGGAGGAAATAGAACAAAAGCGGAATCAACTAAAACGCAAGAAATCTACTAAGCCGGTCAAAGAGGTTAAGTCAGTTAATGCAGATATACCAGTTATCAATAACCGGAATGTTGCCAATGTGGAAAAGATTAGGCTCTCTATAGAGAATGAGGTTAAACAACAACTGGCTAACCAAGGTCTAGACGCAACTATGTTTGATACTCCAAATACAGTGTCCACCCCATCTACACCAGATACTATACAAGACTCAGCGCAGGGAGTAGAGTCTATCAAATGCTTAGACATGTACCCCGGCACAATTGATAAAAAAGTCGAAAATGACCGGGGTAGTACGGTCGAAAATGACAGGGGTATATTAAATATTGAAAATACAAATACAAAAAAAATATTAAAGAGAGAAGAGAAGAAAGCAGACCCTCTCTCTGAAAAAACTAGTTTAAGCGAGACTGAGATGGCAAAAGACAAAGACCAAAACCAGAAGACAGAAGACCTATTTATAGATGCTCCAGTTGGCAAAAAGAAATCAGAATTGTCCACTGAACAAATCAGTTATCTAGAAAAGTGGTTTCCTTCCGGGGCGCTTAAAAAAGTTTTTACAATTCGCGACGAGGATTTAGCTGCTCTTGAGGAAAAAGAGCGTAAGCAAGCTGAAAAAAGACAGCAACGCATAGAGGAAAATGCGAAAGCATCCGAGGAGGGGGTTGGTAGGGTGTTTGGGTATCTTGGATGTGACGAGTACGGCAATAAGAAGACTGCTCAAGAGTCCAGAAAGCCTGTAAAAATGTGGTACGCACCTACAGCAGAACAATTCCCGGAAGTTAAACCGGAAGTTAAACCAGAAGTTAAACCAGTCGTAAATCCTGTTTTAGATGCTGTAGTTGAGGAAAATGTCCAGAAGGTTATTGAACAGGAATCGGACGTGCTAGAGGCTCAAATAGTGGCAATTGAGAAAATAGAAGTACAGACCAATCCCGTTAATCCAGTTGCAGCTATATTGGCAAAACCGGTAAAACCTATACTGGCTAACAACTTGAATGCTAATGACCAGAAATTAGTAGATAGGGTTGAAACTTATCGGAACGCATTTGATCAAGGGAAAACTAACTTTACTCCACTGCAATTACAAGAATGGGCGGTTGTAGATGGCATGGGAGATATTATCAGGGCATATAGGAAATCTGGTAGAATTCTGCATTCAGCACCCAACGACGTTAGTTTTGAGTTTATTTGTTGGCTAAATAACCAGCATAGTCGTGGTTCTAACCAGAAAGATGACGGCTATGCGCTTAATTACATTAAGAAAATGGAGAGAACTCCAAGTGACTGGTCTACTCTTATGGCGTTAGTAGCGCAATGGCAAGGAGTTAAGCAGTCTGGTAATAGCCTGTTTCGTATATCTAAACTTGCGGAAGTAGAGCAGCAAAACCGTGACTATCAAGAGGTTAAGGAGATTATGAATGGCACTGAGCTGAAGTGGACAGACAAAAAATAAAATTACTCAAACTACTTGACACTCTAATTAACTTGGAGTATAGTAGTCTGAGTAACAAAACAAGAAATACCATGTTTACCAGTAATATTATAACATCTTCTGCCTCTTCTGCCATTACCGTTGAGTCTGGTTCTAATCCACCAGTTATTAAGGACGCTGTTAGACGCGTCTTAGAGAACTTTGAGATTCTCTATAAAACCAAGTTTGCGGATTTGGTGTTAGTTTCCTGGGTTGAAATATTAAATAACATACCAGATGCAGATTTAATTGCCACTGGTATAAGGGTGGCGCAAACCCACAAATACCTGCCTACGCCTAACGAGTTCTTGGAGGTTTATAGGGAAGGATTACGTGTTAAGCGGGATGCTGAGAGAATGGCTGCAAGACAAGAGATTTTGGGTAATGGCGATGGTGCTGTACATAAGCCTATGCCTAAAACGGAGGAATCCGAAAAGGAATATTACATCTTTAGACTTGCTATAGCGCTTGAGTATTGCAACCAACTTGGTGATGATGGCAAGAAGGTTCATTGGAAAGATTATGATATGGAGCGGCTAGAGATAGAAAGTAAGGCTTTTTATGCTTCTATGCGTAATATGCCACTAGCTGAGCTTATGGATTTAAATATGCAAGTCCGTATGCCAGACAAGAAGGGTTTAGTGAACAACATATCTCACTTACTTAATAAAGATTTGTAGAGATTTTTCATATTGACTTAAACACTTTTATGGGGTAGAATCAACAGAAATTGTTTCGGTTTTTTACAAATTAGGAGTGTTTAAGTATGTTTCCGTATATGTCAATATTTCAAGTTGGAGATATGGTAGAGCTAAAAACCTACCGCCATTATCTAGATGACGGGTTGATTTCTGGAGATAAAGGCATCATAGAATCTTTTATAGAACATGACAGCCAAGTAGTAGGTTATGTAGTCCGCTTTAGCAATGGATTAGATAATATTTACGTTAATGCTAATTTATCTGATTTAAAGTTAGTTACAAGCCATACTTTGGCTAGAACTGGTTTGGTGATTGGTAGTTTATTGGTTTTGGCTACTGCAATTTTAGGGCTAATTTCCATTGGAGTAGTTTCAGAAGTTGTTGGGTTAATTTCTTTTACAATTTTTTGCCTGTTTTTAATAAATTGAGGAATTTGTGTTATTGTAAAATTGGGTTTGATTTATATACAGTTTCACCGTCACCTTTGGCTCCGAGTTTGGAAATAAGTGACGGCTTTTTATTGTTAATATTTTACTGGTATCAAATATATCTATATCTTTAAATTTGATAAAATTTGTACTTAGATTTTATATAGCTTGTTTGCATGGTAAGTATTGGATAGCTACTAGGTTAATGCCGGTATTAACACAAAAATAACCTAGTATTACAAAAATACTAGGTTAGTCGTCTTCCGATACTATTAAAACTTATATTAACCAAAACCCCAGTCATTTAGAGCGGAATAACCACGACTTTCCAACATAGCCCGCATCTGCTCAAAACATTCGGCGTAAGGCTTGTAACGGTCATGGTATTTACCTCCAGATTTGACACCCCATAGGAGTTGAATTGCGCTTTCTTTGCCCATGTTTTTGTACAAAATATATCGCAACAAGTGAAGTTTCTCTTCTACGCTAAGCCCGTGTTCCGCATCACATAGAGGCTTCACCTGTCCGTCAAATAGCCTAGAGCCAAGAAGTTTCACCAAAAAGTTAGAACGTTCCACTGTAATCTCTATACTGCCTGGGCTATTTACTGTGCTTACGTTCTCGTCTTTAGGCGGTTCTAGGATATCTAGTTCATTTGGCTCAGAAGAGGCTTCACTAAAGCCTTCTCCCATTTGCCCGTATTTTGGGCTAGGTTTCACCGCAGGATTAGGAGAAGCCTGATTTGTTATTACCTTCTTTTCTGGCTTTCCTAATAGGTGATAAACGTCTTCTACCCAAAGTCCTTGTAGTCGTTGGTCTGTTCCAGTGCAACTATAATACAAGTCGCCTTTACCAAGTAGAGAATGGCTGGGACAGTCATTACCAATTATGATTTTACCATCTTGGAATGATTTGGTCTTTAACGCCACTCTTACAGGACAGTTAGAACGTATAAGCGGAGATACCACACTAGCATCTGGTCTCTGTGTTCCTAAAATGAAGTGTAAACCAGCACCACGACCTTGGGCTAAAAGTTGACGTAGTTGGGCGGTAAAGTCTGAGCTATATTCGTCATCCATAAAGGCAGCAAACTCGTCAAAAAATACGACTACTCTACAAAGTTTTTGGACAGATGGCAGTTTATTATATGCGTTAATATCCATAACTTCATGTCTTTTAAGTAGGCTATAACGACGACGCATTTCTGTATTAAGAACGGTAAGTTGTTCTAGTGCTTCCTCTTGGGAGTCTATGATTTTAACGTGTGGATAGTTTTGGAATTTAGCAAATCCAACTTGTTTTGGATCTATTAAATAGATCTGGCACATTGCCGGGCTAAACCTGGCAATAAGACTGCATATAGCTGCTACCATCCACTCGGTTTTTCCAGAACCTGTTATGCCACCTACTAATACGTGTGGCGAATCTGCATTAGCTAACGACGCTTGTACTAATTGATTGTTAATGTTTACTCCAATTGGAATGGTAAACGCTTCAACATTCTTGTTTAAGTAATTAGCGTATTGATAGTAGGGACAAAATTCTCTATCTTGACGTGGGAAGTCAATAGCCACACCACCCGCTTGTGCAGTAATAAAAGGTTCTGAATCAAGTCCACAATGTATTTGTAAATCTGCACCTAACTTTTTAAATTTATCAAAACCTACGCCCATAGGAGGTTTAACTTTAACTCTAATAAACGCAGGTGCTTTGATAGTTTCTACTATTTCTGCACCACGTATTCCCGCACGAGATAAGGTTTTAAGTAAGTCCTCTTGGATATTTTGGGAGTTACCTAAGTCATTTAGTAAGTTAATACCAGATTCAGTAAAATCAGCTAACTCGTTTAACTGGTCTTCTGATTCGTCATAACTAAAGTATCTGGGCGCTTGACCGTTACTAGAACCGCCAAAATCATTACTATAACCATTTGCTTCAATACCGGATAGAACTGGTACAGGTTTTTTAGCTGCAAACGGTTGTAAGATTCTGTTAAATGAGAATGGTTTTTGCTGCTTCTGTTGTAATTGTTGTAGTTTTTGTTGTCTTTCCAGTCTTTTTCTTTGCTGCTCATTTTGAAGATCCTCCTCCGCTTGTGTCTTAAATAGGTCTATACTTGCATTGTGATATGCAGTCTTGTAATTATCCTCTTCTATGGCTAACAACTCTGCTTCCCACGCATTTTCCCTGGTTTTATTGTTTAGTATTAACGCATAACATAAAGACATTAAACTAGTTATTGTCCTGACTTCTTTAAACCGCTGCCAAGGTAAGGTAGCAGGTATTAATGTCATTAAAGTTATTAGTGCTAAATGTGGTAGAACTGGCGTTTGTGTGTTAAATTGTCTTTTCACTATATACCTCCATGAACTAATTAACCCAACCTAAAATAAAACCTGCGCCAAAACCTAGTCCAATGATTATGAAAAATTTTCTTGTGCCAGGAAACAGAATACTAAACACTACCGCAAACGCTACAATACATCCTAGAACCTGTAGTATATTGGGATACCATCGACTTAGATATCCTGTTACTGCGCCACAACCTACTAAAATTAATCCTTGATTTATTACTGAACCAGCTTTAGCGGACTGTACCAATGGTGATTCGTCGCTCATACAAAACCTCCTAAAATATGCCTAGGTGAACTACCTGAAATTGCCTTCTTGCCAACACCTCTGTAACTGGACGGTAGTGCTTTAAACTCACGTCTTTTAGGTATTAACTTTTCGTTGGTACGGTGCATCTGCATTGCCAAATCTATGGTTTTCCCTTCTAGCTGGGCATTTGATTCATAAATGGTTCTAACCGCGTTTACCTTCATTTGCCCAGCTTGACAATATGCTTGAACTCTTTCCGCACGTTCTGTAAGTTCCTCAGCTTCTTTGACCATCTGGTCTAGTTGGTCTTCGGAAACATCCATGGTGTACTTATAGATTGGCTTGTGGTTCTGTTGCATCAAATCTAGTAGTTGTGTACTACTTTTAGATACATTGGCATTTAGCTTGCCAAAAAACGCAAATATACTCACTTTTTAATGTTCCTGACTACGCATGTTTGTTCTGTATTACCAGCATTCGTAAAACCTGTTATGACGTTACCTATAACTGTTGTAGTGGTTGTAATTGCCCATGCTATGCCTGCAACTGTTAAACCAGAAACTAGTATGGTTGGCACTTGACTAGGTTCGTAGTGACGCTCTATATGTGTTTCAGTGTCTTCATATTTTTGAATTGACACTTCTTTGACCAACCTTAGTTTTTTGGTATCCATAATTACTCCTTGTTGATTTTTTTAAAGTATTATTGACTTTATCGATTCTTAGCTAATTCGTCTAAGAACGTTACTGCACCCCATAAAAATGCAACTGCACCTATGGCAATTGGTATAACTGGAAGTGCTACACTAACCGCAGCACCCGCATAACCTACTGTGACTGCAATGCCAGTGATAGATCCAACTCCTAAAATGTTTTCGATTAGCATACGCACCTTTTTGCTTTGTAATAACTGTTGAAAGATTTTGATTTCAGTAGCTGTCTGCGCCATTTTTATTTGAGATTCTTGGATTGCAGACAGCTTTATCAATTGTTCCCGGATATCACTGGCTTGGAGTAATCGAGACAACTCCTGCGCCAGTTCTGGTGTTAAGTCTAACTCATTTAAAGCTGCTTCAATTACTTGTAATCTGGTAGCATTGATTTGAGTTGGTCTAACAGTTGATTTCGGGTCTGAGTCAACTTTTTTTGCTTAGCATACACTTCGGTTAAGTTAGATTGAATACTCTTAGAAGTGTTACCTAGGTTTTGATTTAGCATTCCAATCTGTTCTGTTAACGCTTCTTGCTTGGCTGACAAAAAGGTATCGTATACTGTACTTTGTCCTTTAGTGTACGCCTCTAAAGACGCTAAAGCAGCATTAACACCAGTTACACCAGCAGTTATAGTGTCAGCTACCGCCATGGTATTTAAAGTTTCTGTAGCAATAGTGTTTTGGATTGCCAAGATATTAGTAGTGTTAGCTTCAACTTGCTGTCCAGTAGTTAACTCACCTCCTGAAACTTGATGTGTTTCAGGTATTTCCTGTGCAACGTGTGTGTTGTGTGTTATATCTGCCCAGTTATCTTCTGACCCTTGCGCTACTTTAGATTGTTTTGCTAAAGCGGTTAATTTTTGTCCTAGTACGCTATCAGGTGCTATGTTAGGCAACAAAGAATCTACTTTAACTTGCATCTCTGGATATTGTTGTTTAATCTCGCGTAGGAGGTCAAAAGGAGCCATGCCAATAGCGTTAGCAAATTCTTTAATAGTTGTGTTGTTAGTTGAGTTCATAATTACCTCGTAAGATTTGGTCGTTTAAAATTTGCAATTTTTCTTGAATAATTTGAGCTTTGTTCTTAGTCCGACGATATCTATTAGTTAACTCTTGGATGGTTCTAAGTAGTTCTAAGTGTTGTTCATTTTCAAGTGGTCTACCGTTTAAAGAACCAGTGTCTGGGTCTACATAGATTTTTAGCGGGTCTAAGAAGGTTGCGCCGGTTAACAATAGGGTTTGTACTGAACGTACTGTGTTATAGCCTAGTAAACGTGCAACTTCTGTGCGGGTCATGTCCGGTAGTAAAGTATGGACTTTACTGGGTTTGGACTGGTGTTTTCTCCCGACTATTTTTGTTGGGTAAAACGTTATCTCTGACATGGCAATCTAGTCTTAATCTGGTCTTAGTCTATGTTTCAGCTTTTCTGGTATCAGTTCGCTGCTAACGTACTGCCGTCTTGCTGCTGATTAAAAGATAAAACAAAAGCCTATTGCTAGGCTAGTGTTGTGTGCTATCAATTTGTGTAGCGCATAAGAGACTATAGAATAAGTCTCATGAGTGAGCTTTGTTAGAGTAGAATTGGGTTAGCTATAATCATCAAATGCAAAAAAAGTTACGCGTTTCCCAGTTGCAGTCCAAAACTTATCCACAGTCTTTAACTGTACTAACACGCTAGGAGGTGGTACGCGACGGTTTTTAGAACTTTCATGGAAACAATAGGATTTAACCGTCTGTTCTGATTTGCCAAGTGTTACAGCTAACTCAGCATAAGTCAAATTATATTTTTCTTTGAATCCAAGGATGGCTTGTGCTGATGTGTTTATTACCGGCATGATATTATTCTCCTGCTGTCAAGTATCTAGAGTATATTGCTATTATTTCCAAGATACATTATATTTAATTCACTAGCAAGAGTAAAAGTAACTTATTTAAGAAACTCACGAAAAAGGAGCGGAAAATATGCAGATTTCTATTACATTACCAGATTATTATAATGCGCTTATTGAAGCTATAGCGGAAGAAACAGGACAATCTAAAAGCAGTATTGTGGCTGACTGCGTTAAAAACGGTATTAATGGTGTATTAGAAACTTTAAATAGAGCGCACGTTTATCAAAAAACATTTCCAGAAATGTCTTTAAAAGAGCGTGTAGAGCAAATTAAACAGATTAAAAAAGATAAAGTAGAATAAGATATATGTAGACACATTAGGAATAAGTATTGAGTCCTGGAAATCCACCAAACGGTAACGTACTAAATACTCCAAATCTCAATTCACATGCTTTAAGTGTTTTAGCGCATATATCCTGATTTGAATCTTGAGTTTCTTGATTGTTTATAGTATATTTAGTTGTGCCTGAGTAGCCACATTCTCCACCGCGATATATCCAGGGACAGCAACGGCTCATTATTCTAGCAGGTAAAGTAATCCCGTCTGTGTCGAAAGGTGTAGTTAGCTTAAATTTTACTATTTGGTAATTTTCTTCTTGTAGTTGCTCAATTACGTATACCTGGAAAGGTAGCTCTTTTATGCTATCTCCAGCGTTAGATTCTCCGTCTAAAAATCGTTTTTGAGTAACACGACGCTTGACGTAAGTGCCTTCTAATCTGTAATTAGGGTTAATACGTGTTTCTCGAAGCCAACTAGTTAAAATGCCACCAACGTTGCTTACGGTTATTGTTGGAGTTGGTATAGCACCTTGTCCTATTAGATCAAATCCTTCTCCTTGTATGCCTAAAGCATAATACAAATTATTTTCAAAAGATAGCCCAGGTATGCTATTATCTTCTTTAACAAAGTTACATATCCTAATAACTGTATTGTCAGCCCATTTGTTAGTTCCGGAAATGCTTGTATCCCAATAAAATTTATAGAACTCGTATAGCTCAATAAAGCTGTCTGGATTTAAACTAAGTAGATTAATCATATATGCGTTATGTTCCCATGAAGTTGTTCGTTCCCAAATGGTGTGCCATTTGATTTTCCGGCACATCTGCGTACAGCGTTACCGCTTGTACTTACTTTCCTTTGTCAGGATAAGTCTTTCTGCCTGGTCACCAGACAATCCCGCCCGACCTGCGTTATACTGCAAGTGTACCGCAGGTTTTTTATTTGTGTGGCAGGTGAAACGAATATATCATATAAATACCAGGTTAATTCCGGTATTTATATTATAACTGCTGTAGTATACCTATTATTTCTGTAATGAGACTAAATAAATGCTGCAAAATAGATACTAAAATAAGATTAAGTTTATGCTTGGGTTGGTCTTCACTGGATTCCGATGCTTCTGATGTTCTAGGTGGTTTAGGTATTCTAAACCTGTTAAATTTAGCTGTGTCTGTATTATTTGTATCTTCCGTGCTTTCCGTATCTGCTATTATATTATTTTCAAGTTCTTCTAACTCTTTTAATTCTTCCTCGTCAATTTCTGTATAATTAACTTTAAAAGATTCTATCCACTCATCATCTGTTGTGGACAAAACAACTACTATCTTAGCAAATTCATAGTTTTCCAGAATTGCATCTATCAATAATTCATGGTTTTGTCCAAGAATTTTACAATCTTTGGTGGCGCAACTTATAATAACGTCTTGCACCTCAAAATCGTCTTTGCAGTCTGGGTCATTATAAACGTAAGAACTTATGCTGCATCTGTCCAATGTGTCTAAAATAGTCTCCAGATTTACCATTTTCCAACTCCTTGTCAACCTCAATCTGCTTATGTCTGCATACGTAGCGTGTCACAGATTTCCAATATTCACCTTGATAGATAAACAATTCGCTAAGTCGCTTACCTCCTATTGTGTGTAAAGATTTACTGGTTTTGCTGTCTACCATTATAGCAACATGATGAGTTTGAGTACCTTGTAGATTCATTAAAATTGCGTCATTATTCTGTATTGGTTCGTCGTATTCTAGTTTCCTAAATCCAGCTTTACTAAAGTTATTTTCAAATAAATCCCAGTCTGGTGACAATGTTTCCTCCACTGCTACACCTCTTACAAATTCTGGTATCTCTATACCTAAATAATAGCCATAGTAAGCCCTAAACAAAGAATAACAATCTGACCGGTTGTACGCAAAAGGCCACTTTAAGTAGTAGTCTAAATCTTTTGGATTGTATTTATTTGGCACTAACGGAAAAGGATATAAATTATTAGGGTCAAACCCGTCCCATTCATCAAACTCAGTGTGATATAACAAATAAGCCGTTTTAGATGCTTTGCTATTAGCAATATCTATAGCACCCAATATGCTAGGTTGTGTATCGCTCCAGTGTGAATGATAAACCGCTTTAATGGTTGCATCTTCGTGTGTATCTAAAATAGAGTCTACTTCATCTGGGCTAATAACAAAACTTTCCGTAGGATTTTCGGCAGCGTTTAAGCATGGTATAACTAACTCTTGTTCATTGTATAGCAACACTAATCCACAAGACTCTTGTTTGGGAGTTTTCTGACATTCAGTTTTTATGACTTCTTTGGTTTCTGCGGCAATCATATAAAGTATATGGATAGTGACGGATTTAAACTAAATATAAACGCTTTTTTACTAAGTGCAGCTGTTGGGTCTGTAAAAATAGTTTTGTCACCTGCTAATGGGATTTTTGCAGCATCAACTAATGCAGTTTGACCTTGCGCAAAATTGATAAATCCACTTGGAAACGCATTACCCTGGAAATCACTAGCAACTGCTTTTGTAGCTCCATTAGCTTGGCTTCCGATAACAGACCAGGGGATTAACCTTTGAGACGTATCCTGTGTTCTACTAATGCTAAACACACATGTAGTTGTATTTGTGTCAGCAGAATAAAACGTAGTTATTAAATTTGCTGTTAAATTAGTGATTGGAGAGACATCTGTTCGTGGTACTGCAAAATTATTTCTAATCTTGCTAGTAACAATTTTATTAGATACAGACGAATACACCTGCCCGTTAAACACACCGCTAGGTGTAACAGTCCAATCACTTACTAAAGAGCATTGTTTTAAATTTTGTCCAGTAGGTGACCACAGAAAGTTAGTATTAACGTAATTACGTAAGTTAATCAATAAAGTGTCTAACTGACTTTTAGGCATTACTGGACTGTTAACGTCCCATTCTGATATTGGCTCTAGCCCTTTGTTTTGAACTTGAGTGTAGTTGTCCCCTAGTTGTGTAGTCAGTCTAGGTAAAAAAGTGCGCTGACTGATATTCCAAAGCGGACTTAATTCTAATGTTGGTAGCCAATATGATTGTGTCATTATACTGCTCCCGTATAGTATCCGACTGAATATACTATAGCATTAGCGGTTGTAGCTTGTAGATTAAAGGCTGTGTTAGCGGTTAATGCCAACTCTCGCCTTTCTGCAAAAGTTACGCTATAAACGCTGTTTTGCGGTAACACAATACTTAATCTTGTAGTAGTTGCAGACCTAACGTTTATAGTAGTTGTAGTAGCGTCAATATTTTGAAAGATTAAATGCGTTATATATACAGTGTTTGACGCTCCTGGCGCAGCTACAATATCTGTTCCAGTAGTATTGGCTAAAGTTGCATTGCTGTAAACTATAGCTGGTCTAGTAAAGGCATTTAAAAACCGTTTAAACAAAGATATAAGGCTAAAAGAGCCAGTATTACTAGTGGCAGCAGTATCTGCTTGTAGTCCAACAGCACTCAATTCTGTGTTGACTACGGAAACCGTAAAGACATCTGGATTAGTAGTTGTGCCTGCACTGCTTTCAGTTATATCTCTTTGCCTAACGTTACCCGTTCCATCAACATAAGCGATTGAAGCCATATTAATCTCCTAAAAATCTATAGCAAATATTAACGAATTACTTCTATCAGAAAATACTAATGCACCTGGAATACCTTGTGCAACAGACTCAACCCAGTCAGAGGTAGTACCACCAAATACAACTGTTCTTATGCGTACAAAATAAGTTGAAAAAGCGATATTAGGAAAAGTCATAAAAGTATCTTTTACTCTTGTGCGTAAATTCCACTCTTGATTCTCTCCACTTTTAACTTCTAACTCGTAGCCAATGGTCCATGGACTTTTGGTGGTAATTCCGTCTTGTGTAATAGTTGGAGCATCCCAATTCACATCTAAATTATATAACTTAACTGAAGTTTTCGCAACAGCTGCAAGTGTAGGTATATACCTACGCGAAGTTTTTATGTTTGTAACTCCTAAACCTGGTGTTGGTGCGGCTATTCTTTCTGGTAGTGGATCAAATTCCCATCTCATTATACTCATTATAATAAACTCATTTCATCGATTAAACTATACTTGCTACTATTATGCTCCACCGCTAGTATTTCGTGCATACCTTCTATAGAATCTTGTACTGGAGTTCGGTTAATTACTCTATAAATTGTATTAGACAATGTGCCACCTTGAATTATCCAATTAGACTCTGGTGGCGGAACATCAGCACTATTATCACCAAAGCCTGGAGATTGTAAGTCTAGCACAGTTAAACCATTACCAGTGCTAGTAATAGTTGCTTCTTTAACCTCAAATCTTAATTTCTGGTTTTGTGCAGGATCAGACAAGTTAACACCTTGCTCTATTTGTGGGATTACTAGCTTACTAGTTGTTACTGTAATTTTATAAGTTGTACCAAGTGTTAAATCTACTGGACTATCTAGTGTTACCGAAGTTGCAGTTGCAGATTTAATAATACCCGCATATCTAGCAGCTGTTCTTTTAGAATCGTATATGCGTATTAAATCACCTGGCTTCACGTAGGCTGCAAAAGCTCTAGCTTTAAAAGTTACAGATTCTTGTTCCATTCTATTGGTTAGAAGTGCTGCAACACCTGCTCGTCTAGCTTGTCCTCTAGAACTACATGCTATAGCGTCTATTTCTAATTCTCTCACCCCCCACTTAGCCAGTCCAATTGGGTCTTCTACCACTTCTACAGCTTTTTTGTAGAAATCTAAAGGATTAAGATAACTCACTACTGCTACAGTTTTTCTAGACTTTAATCCACTTCTACTATACGTAAAAGAACCTTCCTCTATGTCTGCTTGTGTAAATTGATGCACCACACTACCACTAGCATCTGCCGCAAAAGACACTACTCCAGCTTGCCAGTAAGCAAAGCCTCTAAATATTGATACTAGGTTTTGTATAACCTGATACGCTTCTACTTTGCCTTCTAATTTTACGTTACAACTAAATCTTGGTTCGGATTGACCGCTACCATCTGCTATTAATTCATTGCAATATTTGCTAATTTCGTACAAACCCCATTTATCTATCTGACTAGTATCAATATAGTTACCTAATCCGTATCTAGTGTTTGTTAATAAATCGTATAATATCCATGCTGGGTCACTACATGCGGATGGTGGTGTTATAAAGGTTCCATTCCAGTTCCCGTTAAAAGTTAAATATCTTGTTTGGGGGTTATTTGGTACTCCTTGGGAATTGTAAGTGTTTACTGTGGCATTAGAAGGTATTTGGATTTTTCTACCGGCTAGTTTAATAGCAACTGATGGTATTTGTTGAAAATATTCAGTATTAAATTTAAACCCAGCTATAGCTGTATTAGGATAGTTTAAAGTAGTAAACGTAACTTGTGTATAACTTACCCACACTATTTCTTGCTGAGTATTTGGGATATTAGCTTCTGGTGTATCTTTATAAACTCTAATCTGAAAAGTATTGTTATCTGGATTTACTGATCTTGTTACAGGTATTAAAAAATCTACTTCTGTAGGACTAGAATATCTTCCTTCAAAAAAACTATTTACTTGTGCAACTTCCGGAAAACCCATACCGCGCTCATTAACAAAAATTCTAAAATTTACTCTTTCTCCAAAAGTGTTACCTTGATCATCAAATCGTTGTAGCGTAAATGCAAGTTTAACTTTTATAGCTTGTAAAGTCTCATTTGTAAATTGCCTGGTAATTTCTAAGTTGTTTTTTACTGCTATTTGTACTGGTGTTTCTAGGGATACTTGTTTATTAAATCCAACACTAGTTCCCCAATATTTTGTTAAATTAAGGTTTACTTGAAAGTGTTTGCCGTTGCTAAGATTGTTTAGCTTAACTGCTTCTGCGTTGTCCCCATCCTCTATTAACGGAAATGGCTGATATAAATAATAATCATAAAGAGCATATTCGTAGTCATAAGCAGTTCCTCTAAACGTTTCTATACTTCTAGTTTCGTTTCCTAATGGCAGTTTTTCTATTTTAATTTTTACAAATGTTTTTGGGGTGCTAAAACTTATTACCGGAGTACGTTTAGTAGACGATGATTTTAAATAGTATGCTATTGCATAGGACGGCAATTCAACGCTTGTTTGTTCGATAGAACTTGCAAAATCGTTTCCTCCAACAACCTCTTCCCAATATGGAGTCCAACCGGAGTCATCTTGATTAAAAGTGTAGCTAAGCCTAAATTTTATTCCAGGAAAAACCAGACGATTAGTATTGCCAACTATAATATAAAAAGAACTGCTTGGAACAAATGCTTCTAAAATTACTTCAAAAAATAAAAAGGTTATAGCAATACCTGAATTATTATAAATAAAAATTTGTGGAACATCATTGTAGTTAGATAGCCCAGTATTTGTAGGCACAAAATCTCTTTGTCCTGTATTAAATTCTATGTTGTTTTGTATTTGGGATCCAGGTCTAAAGTAAAATTCATAGTCTTTGAAGTTGTAGCTGTCATTAGCATTTTGGATTGGGACTTCATCTAAATAGACACCTTTTACCCCGCCAATTGGGCCTTCAATTTCTCCTTCACATAAAGCACCTAAAATATAAGCGGTAGAAGTAGACCGTCCGCTAACTGGAGTTTGAGTTCTACTAGCAGCATTTTTAGCACCTCCAAAACTACCAGAAAATCCTTTAGATTTTTCTCTATTTATTTTTTTAGACATACTTAGTTACCCAACAATATTAGAGTCTAATTTAACAGATATTGGTACTATACCAACCATCATTATACCATACACTACTGGCACACGCCCGCCCTCTCCGGCATTTTCTACTGGGCTAAAACTATTAGACTGCTTCTCTTCTTTGTCTAGTTCTTTTTTAGGCTGAAAAATTGATAAAATACC
>Ga0172367_10004424_pt1 | contig 17515 bp, 20 predicted proteins | sample Lak10m_FD_114542 | JGI IMG/M metagenome (GOLD analysis project Ga0172367, IMG submission 114542) | Freshwater microbial communities from Kabuno Bay, South-Kivu, Congo - kab_022012_10m | ecosystem: Environmental > Aquatic > Freshwater > Lake | place: Democratic Republic of the Congo: South-Kivu...
GAGCCCCGTCTGCGCGTTGGCCTCTTTCGCGGCCTCCATGAATCCTTCCATGACGTACTTCCACATGTTTACCCTCGTAAGCCTCGGTTGCCCTCAAGGAGGCCCCAGTACGCCCGCACGGCATCCCGTTGCTCCTGTCGGATGTCTAACTCAGGAGACACCTTACCGGATGCCAGGGCACCCTGCAAGGCAATCGCCCGTTTCGGTGAGAGCGGGGTATCCAGCCCGAGATTCTCCAGTGCGGAAAAGTCCCCTGTTGCGTAGTTGTGGAATCCGGACTCCCCAAGAACCTCGGGAAGCGACGCATACGCTCGGCGCGTCAGTTCCCAGATCCAGGGGCCTGCCAGTCGAGACCCACCCCCCGATACCGACGCATACTCCGTGGCCAGAAGGGATACCGCGTCCTCCACGGAGGCCTTCGTAATCGTCGGGTCTACCGCTTGGAGGTCTACGAGGCTGACGCGGTCCACGATTGCGCGGCACCCAAACAGCGGGTCGTAGTAGCGATTCCCGATGTTCTCGTTTGCATAATCCTCCGAGATCCACGGAGGCCGGATTGCGTCCTCCAATGGGAGGGTCTGTCCGCTGAACTCCTCGACAAAGGTGGCGGATGAGAACGGATACACCTTCGTCGCGTCGGCGGGCGTACTGGATACAGCCGGGTCTGCGCCCTCCCCCTCCGCATTTGAGCTCGTTGGGCCGGGTGCGGCAGGGGTATCCCCCACCTGGATGCCCGTGACGCGGATGATCTTCAGTCCATTTCGACCTGGTGGGGCTGTCGCACACTCGGCCTCGGTAAGCTCGGCCCGGTCTCCGAGCGCGTTGAGCCTACCCCAGAGCCAGTCTGCCAGCTTCTCATCCAAGATGGAGAGGCCCGTCCCAGGCGCCACCACCGTGCTGGCCTCCTCCCGATTCTTGAGGACCTTCAGCTTCTTGATGAACTGGTCCGACGCATCCGGGGTGTGTGGGCGTGCATACGCCAGACTCACGGACGTCACCGCGCCCCCCTGGGATAGCGAGTGCGTGACCTGGGTCACCATCCCTACAACGTGGGTGGCCTCCTTCTCCGCGACCCCAGGAATGGTGGGGTTTGACAGAAGGACGGCAGGAAGACCGGGTATGATGCGTGGGAGGAATCGGCATGAAATCTGGGCACTCCGCGATGCGTAGCGGTAGCGCAGGAAGTTGAACGCGGCCGCAGCTGCTCCGTAGTCCTCTACGGTAGCCCCCTCCCCGCGCTGTACGGCCAGGAAGGCAAGGTCGCTCATGCGCTCAATGCGTGGAACCACTCCGCTATGACGCTCGTGTGCGTAGATGAGTGGTTTCGCAGCGCTCCCGATGCCTCCGGGTGTCAGCTGTTGGAGGCCACTTCCAGCTGCGAAGACGGGCGCAAAGTACGCGCTCTGGAGGACGGAGTACGGGTTGGCCGTGTCGATAAGCGAGTCGTAGGTCGCCAGCTGCACCCGCGTCACCTCAGCAAGTTTCTGCTGGGTAAACGAGAAGCTGGAACACTCTTCCGGGAAGATCACGTTGCAGGTCGGAGGGGATGCGAACCAGATGTCAGGTCGTAGGATCTGCGTAATCATGCGCTCCCGGCTGGTAGCGGTCGAGGCGACCTGGATGGTCGCCGGCTGACTGGCTGGGGGGAGCGTGCCTGTTGTAGGCGGGGTGGGGGCGCCTACCTGGTTTACGGGAAGGTTGAATACCTGCGTCGCGCCAAGCGCCCGCTTGTACCCCTCCGCCACCGCATTTGCGGGGCGCTCCACCAGCGTACACCAGAGGCCCGCCAGCGAAGCGATGTTGCGATCCCCTGCCTGGTAGGCCGCCAGGACTTCGGGTACCTTGGGGTCTATGAGGATAGCGCGGGCGTTGGTCTCCGGGTTCTTGCGCTCGGCAACCGTCATGCCCTTGTTGTTGCTCCTCGGCTGGTAGTTCTTCCCCGGGGGGCCAAGCGCGTATATCTGAAACAGCCCAAAACTGTTCTCCCAGTCATTGGGCCCGTATACCCCCTGAAACTCGTCTTTCCCGGAACGGGTGTCCGCTGTGGGGGCGTGCGTAGACTTTATGTGCGACTGGACCCCAGCCTCAAACCCGCTCTCAAACCAGGAGTTGACCATTGCCGCCGCAATCACCTCCCTCGGGATCCCCTTCTCGGTGAATACCCGTTCGATGATTTGGAGGTTCGCCAGCTTCGCCCCGCCCTTACACCGGGCGTGTATGTAATCTACAACACTCCCCGTCTCGGGCAGGAACATCTCAATCGGGGCCGCGTAGACGAACGTGGGCGGGGTCTCCGCAGGCCGCTCCTTCAACGGCGCTCGCGTACCGGGTCGATACGACGCGACCGGGTTTGGTACGATCCCATAGTAGACGTACCCGAGAATCAGGTTGAGGATGTCACGGAAGGACATCACGTCCCCGTAGTTCCCAAGCTGCGTCTTGATGAAGGCCGTAAACTCCGTCGCCTGGAAAAGCCCCGCCGCCGTTGCCCCCGTATCGCTCCCAATCTGGTCCAAGAGGCGCACCATGCGTTCGCGCACGGTAAACCACCCATTCAGGCCGGAGGACACGTCCGGCACGCCACCCACCAGCTCAAGGATGGAAAGGACACCCCCCATGACGGAGTCAATGTTGGAGAGCGCAGGAGACCAGGCCCTCCCTGCGGCACCCGCCGCCATGCTTGCAATCACCGAGTCCAGCTGCTCCGATGGGATGTCCGACACGGGCGTCCCCTCCGTTGCCGTGAGGAACGCCCGGGTGTCCCCCGCCAACGCATTGGGGTTGTTCGCGAAGCGTGCCTGATACAAAAACGCCGCATCCCAGTGGCAGCTGAAGTCGATACACTGGATCGATGCCGAGAGGCTTCCCGCACCGGATTTCCCCCACGTAACCACGCTCAGCTCTCCGCAGAACAGGAGCTTGTAGTGCGTGTCCTGCGCCGAAGTCGGGTCCAGCTGGTACTCCATGTAGTCCAGCCAGAACAGGTGGACGATGGTTCTCGGGTGGAGCCGTGTCACAGACTCCAAGGGTACCAGCTCAATCTGCGCCACGGCAGGGGCGCCTTCCGACGCTGAGATGGTCGCGGAAATCACGTCGACCTCGATACCGGCAAGAAACAGGCGGAGCTTGATCTGCTCTCCCGCTGCGAACGCAACCGTCATGCCGCCTCTCCTGTGGTCAGTGCAGCCGCGCGCTCGGCCTGAGTGGCAGCCTCGCGGGATGCGCTTAGCGTCTGGGTCAGCGCTCCAGATGCAATCGTAAGGATGCCGTAGGTTGTTCTGCCAAGAACCCGAAGCACCTCGCTCGTCCCGGTCCCCGTGTTGTTTTGCAGTTCGGTAACCCCCAACTCCGCCATCGCACGCATGGCTGCCGCAGTCAGGTAGCTGTCGGGAGTCTGAGGGGCACTGGCGGCGGCCACAGTAGCCGCATCGGCATCACGCAGGCCATTCCAGAGCGGGTACTCGTCCCAGTTCCCCTCGTAGAACGTCTTTGGTACTTTCACTATATACCCTAACCCCCCGGACGGCGTGTACACCGCCACGCCCGGGTCTACCCCAGTGAGCCGCAGCGCGCTGATGGCAGCCTGGGAAAGGTTGGTCACGGAGGTCATCCGTTCTGACCCGAGGAATCCGGCCGGGATGACGAGATTCTTCCCAAGAAGAAAGTCGGAAATCTCCCGCATTGGGAGGAGGTCAAAAGCCGCTCCCACCGGGTCAGAGAGGATGCCAAGAGCCGCCCGAATCTGCTCCACCAGACCAGGACCCCCCGCCTTCTGCAATGCTGCGATGTTCCGGAGACGAACCTCCTCACTCTGTAGGCCGGTCCCTGTATAGTTGGCGAGACCCTCGACCCCCGTGAGGTCGGTTCCCACCTCCCAGTCCGGCGTGTTCTTCCCGGGCGTCACGAGGTACTGCTCGTTGGTCAGGAACAGGGAGAAGGAGAGGCTTGCAGTGCCGCGATCATTGGAGTTCATCGACACGTCAGCCGCCATGATGTACCCCTCGCACACCACATCGTCGTAGCTGATGTAGGCCCTTGCCCGGTTGTTGGTCAGCTGGGTGCCCCGAAGCAGCTCGGCGTAGTTGGTCCACCACTCCACGACCCACTGGAAGTCCGCCGTGTTGGGGAGGATGGCCGAGAAGGACTTGATGCGGGGATTTTCGCCAAAAAAGAACACGTAGCTCGGGCCAAACGTGGTCAGGACTTGCGACTTCTCCTGCCGGGACTCGGAGACGCTCTGCAGGAGGAAGTTTGCGTTGAAGTCCCCCCACGCCACCCCGGGCTCTTGCTTGGGCGCTCCACCGCCGGTGTTCCCTGTTGCGTCCCAAGAGGAGCTGTTTCGCGTACTGTGAAATCCCCCATTCCGCCCGATGACTGCGATGGTCGCATAGCGCTCGGGCTTCTCCTGGATACCCCGGTGCGGCCGGCGCACGAGGTCCTGCCCGCTCGCGGTGCCGGGGGGTATCGGCCGAGGACCGTTGAATGGGTCCCCGTCAACAACACGGAGCCCCGTCAGGCCAGAGGTATCGAAGTTCCCAGAGAACACGTCGTAGTCGACGAGGATGTGTGTGTACATCAAAGCCTCCGCTGCGGAGACGCATAGCGCAGGAGGTGCATCTTGACGGGAAGCCCTGGCGCCTCACAGGTCACCCGCCCAGCCGTCTTGATCTCCGCGCACACCCCGCGTACCTGGTGCATGAGGACTTCCTCCACGGTCAGGTTGGTAACGGCGCGGATTGTGCGGGGCACCCCGTCTGCGCCCAGGATGGATATGGTTTTGGTTGCCATTTTCAGCCTCACTTTGGGCCCTGTTCGGGTTTGGCCCCAGCACCGGGCTCTGGAGTAACCGTCCCCCCGCTAACCTGGCCCTTGGGAGTGAGCCGCTGGGCTGCCAGGAAGGTAACCTCCTCCCCGAGGCGCCGGTTCGCATCCGCCGTGGCGGCAAGCTGCTTCGACACTTGCAGGAGGAGCTCGGACTCCATCCCCTCCATAAGCAGGCCACCCCGTCCCTGGCTCGGGCGCATCACCTGGTCCATCTCCACACGCCGTGCCAGACCTTCCTTATCGGAGAGTGCCGTCTCGGCAGTCAGGCCCCAGGAGGAGAGCATCTCGTCCGTGACCCCTGCCGATGCGAGGTCCTCGGCTGTGGTAGCCCGCATCACCGCCTTCCGCTGCATGGCGGCCTTTGCAAGCGTCTCCCCCATAGGACCGGATTTGCTAAGGGAGGTGATGCTGTCTTCGTCCAGGTTGGACAGGTAGGTATCCAGCGCCCCACGAACGTCGGTCTTGACGCCGGACCCGGCGGCCTGGGCGGCCGAGAGAAGCTTCTCGTAATCCTCGCTGTTGTTTACGTCGGCCATTCCCGCATCCGACGCAAGGGCAACAGCGAGGTTGGTGTAGTCCACCCCGGACTGCATGTTCGTGGCGGCGGCCGTCACGGACTTCAGCATCTCCTCCTGCCCGGCCCCCCTCGTCGACTCCAAGAAGCGGGTAGCGGACAGGACCGCCTCCTCGGAGACCTCCCCTCCGAGCAGCTTGGAAAGCTCCGCTGCGGAGCGGGACGGGTCCTTGTTCCGCTGCATCAAGTCTCGCAGCCCGTGGGCCGTGAGTCCCTTCTCCTGCATAGCAACCAGGACGCCGAGTCCGCCTGTCTGGGACAGGTCGTCAAACATCGACTCTCCTCGGTCAAACTGGCTGTTGACGCGTATTTCCTCCGTGATGTTCTTCCTGCCGGAACCGTAGTTCTTGTAGTTCGACCGAATCTGCTTCTCAATCGCACCAATCGCCCCCTCCCGCGTTGCGGACAGGTTCTCCGCAGACCCCGAGGCTCCGGACGCTTCTGCCGCTACCTTGGCTGCCGCAGAATCATAGCCAGCATAGTGCAGGGCCATCGCGTACTTCTCCGCATCCGATTCTGAGAACATATCCCCAGGCTGGAAGAATCCGAAGTGCCCGAGCGACCGCTCCCCCTCCTGGGCAGCCTTACGGCGCATCCGGTCATTGGCCCGGATCTCCTCCCCGAGAGCGCGGGCCTCAGCCTTCCACACGTCGTCGTACTTGGCCTCAATCCCGGAGAAGTCGCCCATCACCGCCCTTCCCGTGGCACTGAAATCTCCGTTTGCAGTCCGGCTGCCCGTCCCAGCCCCCGCCGTCTCTGACCCAAGTGCGGACCTTCGCAGGAAGTCGTCCGAGTTGTAGCGCACCCTTCCGTAGAGGTCATCGGCCGCAGCCTCCACTCCGTGCGTGATAGCGGCCCCGACGGAGGCGCCGATCTGCCGGCCGTACATGCCAACGGTGTCGTCCACCGTCCCCGTGACCTTTGTCACGACGCCCTGGAGGGTGTGGTTCTTCGCCATCTCGGTCTGGAAGAAAGCGGTCTGCACCTCCTGGAGGCGTAGGCGCGCCTTCTCCTGTCGCGTCTGCTGGTAGGTCTCAAACTCCTTCTGGAACAGCTTGGCCTGCTTCCGGTCCAGTCCTACGATCTGCTCCATCGCATAGGTAAAGAGGTCCTCCTCGTTGAGGCCTGGCCGCTCCTTCCGAAGACTGTCGATCAAGACCGAGGTGACGGCCATCGGGTCCTGCTCCAAGAGCGACCCGGCAATGTCGATGTTCTTGTTTGTGAAGGACAGCCGGCTATTCGAGCTCTTCAGCTTCTCGCGTGCCTTCCCGGAGAGGTCCCCAATCCCGGTCTCCCCAAGGAGTACCTCTTGGAGCCGGGAACCATCCACGTCCCCCGTGAACCGCCCGGACGCATCCTGCTGCCCGATGGCGGCGAGGAGGGCTTTCCCAGCGGCCGAGTTGGTAAGAAAGCCTGCCAGCTTCCCCGTCGTGTCGAGCGAGAAGGCGGAGGCCGCCGAGGAGAGGTCCTGCGCCCCGGTAATGTCCATCAGCTGTTCGGCGGTGATGTGCCCCATCCCGACCGAGGTGAGCAGATTCTCCGCCATGCCGGAAGTCGCCTTGGCGCCCACACTCCCCGTCATCCCCATGCTACGCGAGAGCCCTGCCCCCGCTTCCTGCATCGCAAAGTAGTCGCCACGGCGCATCCCGGCGCTCTCAATCGCCCGCATCTGGAAGGTTGCCCCCACAACGTCTCTGGCGGTGTACAGACCGGCTCGCCGGTACTGTGCGAAGGTGGAGGATGCCTCCTCTATGGTGGTCCCGAGCGTCTGGGCCATCGTCTTGACCGTCTCCGCCATCGCGCGAAACCGCTTCCCAAACTCCTCAGCATCCCGCACCCCCTGCCCCATGCCGAACTCATTGAAGCGGTTCATCACCTGGAAGGCGTCCTTGAAGGAGGTGTACGCATCCGACGCATCAAAGTTTCGCACCGCGTTCCCAATCGTCATCTGGTCGGTTGTGCTGAATCCACGACCCGTAAAGCTGGTCGCGTTCGTAAACTGGTACTGCGCCAGGGACTTGGACACCTGGCGCTGCTCCTGGAACCCACGCCATACCTGCTCCGCACCTGCCGTGACGGCAGCGGAAGCCAGGGTGACGGGGTTGGAGAGCGCGGTAATCCCACCCCCCAATGCGCCGCGCGCAATCCCACCAAGCCCACCCGCAGCAAACCCCTGCACCCCTCCCGTCAACGCACCCCCGATGAACGCCGCTGTGGGGTCCAGCTCCGACAGCATGGAGAGCGTGCGGCTCCCTGCGTAGCGTCCAATCGAGTCGATGCCGAGCTTGTTGCCCAGCCAGGCCCCACCGAGCGCCAGACCCGCCATGTTGGAGACGGTCGACATCGCGTGCCCGACGTTTCCAAGGGGCGCCATCGCATACCGAGGGGCTGCTTCGGCGGCTCTCGACTGCCAGCCACCCCCCCAATCGTAGCGAAACTGGGGCGGGTAAACAGATTGCCCGCTTTCCGGCACGTACGCACCCATAATCGCCTGCCTGCGCTGGGCATCGGCCGCCACCATCTGGGATACCTGTTCTGAGGTCAGCATGTCCGGTGTGTAACCCGACCCCCTCTATGACATAAGAGAGTGGAGGTAAATATGATCTTTGGCCTTATCGGCCAGGGACTCGGGTCCGTCTGGGCCGCCAGTGAGGCGGCCGAGACGGCGCGGGTCCTTGTCAGGCATGACCTGGAACTTCAGAGGAAGTTCCAGGTCATTCGGCAGCAGCTTGCAGGTTTGCAGGCTGCTGCCAAGGCTGCCCACCCACACGACCGTGCCGCAGAAATGCGGCTGGTCGCCCGTGGGTGGGCGGCGGTCCCCCAGGTGGCCCAGCTCTACGGGCCAACTGGGGTTGTGGGTCGCATGCCGTCTGCGGACGGCGTGGCGAGAAAGGTAGAGGTGGGGGGGGTGGTGGTCAACGCGGGCGGGACGCACGAAAGTGCGATTCGTTCCTTGTTGGCCACTAACCCCAGAGTGGATCAGGATCTCATTGCGTGGATCCTGGTCGACGCCTGCCTGTGGTGGCCCCAGTAGGGGTTGCCACGGGCGGGGCGCCCCCCTCCGGGGGGGCCTTTGTTTTTAGCCAGGAGTGGAAGGCCGAGAGAAGCGCCTTCTCCCCCCGCACCAGCGGGGGGGACCCTGCCCGCTGCAGCGCCACGTTGAACTCTTCAATCACTTCGGAATCCTGCACGCATACCTCCTGGTTTTCGTCACAAGTGGGCGGAGGTATAACATGCCAATCTACAACATCCGGCACCGGAAACAGCCGGGCAGCGTCGTCCGGGTCGTCATCGACCCGGGACAGTGGACCGTCTCCTCGACCCGCTGGGAGGCCGGTCGAGACCCAAAAACGCGGAACGAAGAAGGCGGGGACCAGTCCAACTTTGAGGAGCTGGTCGCGGAGACCCTCCGCAAGGCCGCCACGCTGGTCGAATCATCCGGGTGGTATTTGGAGGGGGAGGACTTCGTGTTCGAGATGCCCTCTGCGTGGCACTCCCCGTGGGTCCCCCTCGATTTCGTAACCCAGGACTTGGAGGCCCAGCTGGACGACAACCAGGCGTCCGTGTTTCGTTTCCGGGATGGTACCGAGGTCATGGCTTCGATTTCCGAGTATGGCGTGGAGTTCGTCTACGTCATGGAGGAGACTCTCTTCTACCTCCCCGTGCACAAAGAACAGTACACCACGATTGCGGATCGACTCCCGCACATCACGCAGACACTGCGGATGATGTTTCCCGTCGGCACCGTGCTGGTCGGCACGCTGGTGGCGGATTCCGGGGATAAAGAAGACCCTGGATTTGTCCGAGAGATCCTGTCCCTCCAAGACATTGGCGTATCTCTCCACAGACAACTCGGTCGGATGCCGATTCGTCTGTACATCAAGGACCTCATCGCGCTGGATGGCGACCGGCTCGACAACCTCCCGTGGGTCACGAGGATGGGGATGCTGGAGTCCATCCTCGGAAATGAGGTCTACCGGCCAACATGGGATACGAGGCCATGCCAGATGTCAGGCGCCCTACAGCTCCCCGAGTACATCCCATCCCACGTGTTCATGGGGACGGACCTGCGACAGGTGCCGGACCACCACTATGGTCGTCATCCGGACGACGGACATAGCATGTGCGCGCTGCGCTACCTCATGCGGCTTTACGGGTGGGGTGCGGGCCTTGTGGTGGTCTCCAACGCCCACACGTGGGACCTGCTCTTCGACAGAGGCCACATGCGTCAGGTCCCCTACGCTGGCCGCATTCGCAAGAGCGACTACGTCCTCCTGGTTGTGGACATTGAGGCTGACCAGGAGGGTACCTACGCGGTCGAGGTCCGCGATGGTGAGTATGTGCCCATGGAGGAGGTGGGGTCTATCGACCCGGAAGACTGCGTTGTGGGTAGGTACTCCCTGTACACCGTGGATGATGGGGGTATCCTACATCCCGTGCGGGAAGTGAATCAGGTATTACTGGATCTTCCCACCGCAGATGACGAGTACCCCCTCCTGGTCCGGTGCTACCTGCAGGACCGGACGAAGGCCAGCCTGTTCGGGTCCATCTGTGCTGCGGAGGTGGAGGACCAGATTGGGGCTTCCCAGTGCATGGTGGCCCTCCCATCCGACGTGTGGCACTGGCTCCGCTAAGAGCGCAGGACTGGGGTAGCAGGGCTGGGGAGCTCCACCTCCCCAAGGTCATGGGGGATGTCAAACTCCCCCACCATCCCCCGTTCCACGAGGGCGTCCGTGCTTTGGCCATCCGGATCCAAGATGAACGCAGGCCCTGCTTTTTTTAGCGCCGTCCCAATGTTTTTCTTACGTCTCCGGGCGATCGCATGTGCCCTTTGTACCGCACTCACCGGAACTGCCTTGCTGAACCGCATGGTGGGCACCGAAAACCCCCCAGCCATGCCCGCCCGCCGAGCGTCAGCCTCCCCCACCAGCGTCGCACCCTCCCCGCCATCCAGGTACTTCGTCAGTGCTGCCAGCTCCGCTTTTTCCCGGGGAGAGAGCGCCTCCAGCCGCTCCACGATGTCGGAGTGGGCTCCGTGCCCCATGTAGGGGGACCCCCCGCTCTGAGACATCGCGTAGGCGTCGGCCTCCACCTCCTCCGCGTCGTGCGCCGTCAGCTCCAGCTGCCGCAGGACCAGCTTCAGTGCGCCGTCTCGCGTCATCCCCTCCTCCGTGTGCCGATACACGGCCAGGATGGAGGCAATCGGAAGGCCCAGCAGGTGCTCGCGCACCCAGTCATCCACCGCCAGACCCTTCTGCTGAAGGAGATTCTGAACGAACTCCGGGGTGGGTGCCCCCATCTCGAAGATGCGCTCCACCCGACCAGGCCGAAGTCCCGGCAGCTTGGGGGTCCCCCGGTTGGACATGATCGTCACGGCCACCCGGACATTGATTGCACTCGTACGATCCAGCGCGTCCAAAAGCCGATACACCTGTGCGTGGGGGCAGTCATCAATCACCAGAGAGGAAGCCCCCCACCCGATGAGGATGTCTACGATCCGGCCAGCGGCACCCTCATCCCCATCCAGCCCGCTCAGCATGGAGGCGCCCGGCACGACCAGGACTTTCTGAATGCCGCCCAGGAGCCTCGTCGCCTCCGTTGCAAGCCGTGTCTTCCCGACCCCCGTCATCCCGGCAAGGACAACCGCTCCGTGTCGTAGAGAGGACGCCACCTCCGCCGGGGTGTAGGCCCCTCCCTCGATGAATGGGTCGATCCGCACAGGCGCCGCTGGTAGCGTTCGGATCAGCTCATTCGAGTCCGTTGGCCGACTCAGATTCTCCGGCTGGGTCAGCCGCCAGACGGGGCTGCTCCAGATGTGCGTCTCAATGAGCCTTGTGACAACCTCCGCGTCCTCCACATAGAACGACACACTGTGGGGTCCTTCCAGTACCATACAAGGGATCCCAGGGAACAGGTACCCGCTGTTTGCCTCTCCGAGGTGGCGGTTGGCACGCGCACTTGAGAAGAGTGCATCTGACCCGATCACCTCGTGAGGGAGTGCCTGCGTCATCCGATGCAGGAGGGATGCTCCCAGCGTGTGGTGGACGGAGACGAGCTTCAGTCCGAGCATCTCGGCAACGCGTCCCGCGTCAAAGGCCCGCAGGACCGAAACCACCAGCTCTGGAACCAGAAACAGCCCCGCCCACCCACGGCGAAGTGCCTCCGAAGCGATGTTGAATACACGGGTGCCGGAAAGGCTATTGACGACCCCGGCCTGCTTCTGGAGGGTCAGTATCCGGGAGATCAGGCGCAGAAGCTTTGTTTTTTCCACTGAAATGCTCCATGGCGTTGCCGCCACAAAAGACCGCGAAGGCCCACACCCCCTGCAGTCCGACCTCCGTCGCCAGGCTCTCCGGTACGGGGAGGGCGAGGACCGCGAGGAGGAACAACAGGAGGAGAGCGTATGCGAAGAGCTTACGAGACCCGTTGAGGAGTCTAAGGACGGAAGACACGGACATCTGGACCTCTGGGGAACTCCAGAGGCGTAGCATCCGTGGGGGGATTGGGTAGGGGCGACTCTGCACTGGCAGGCGTGTTCAGCGTCCTGGCCTGCATCTCTTTCGCCTGAACCATCAGGCCGTCCATGAGCTCTGTCACGGCTGCAGGGGACATCCCCATCTCCTGGAGGAGGCCCTTGAACGCGACCGTCTGCACCGTCAGCTCACACCGGAACGCGTGTGCTTGGAGGGAAAGTGCACCGGCGCACACCTCCAGGTCGTGAATGCGCTTGAGGGCATTGGCCATGTCCGTCTGCAGATGTAAGACCTGGTTCGACATCAGGCTCGCGGCCTGCGCCACATCCCCAATCCTCTGCTTTCGGCGGAACTTCTTATCGGTCATGTGGTCAGACATCGGACACCCTCCGCAGCTTGATGTCGCTGGCCGAAGCGTCCAGACGCAGGCGCTCCGCCCGGAGATTGGAGATGACCTCTCGAATGGCAGCATCCCCTACGCGGACTCCGCTCGGAGTGGCCAACGTACGGAGCGGCGGGCGGCCGTCTTTTGGGAGCAGGGAGGTGAGCAGAATCTCCTCCACGTAGGCAAGGACAGCGCCACGCTCCTCCAACCCCCTTATCTGTTCCGATGCCTCTATGACGGTAGTACTATCCATTCTCGCGGACCTCGTTAGTACAGCAAGACTAACAAAGTCCGTGACATAAGCAAGCGATTGGATACCGAAGGGCGAGCGGCCGTCCCCGACGGAGAAGGTCCAGGGCTGGGTGACGGGCGGAGTGCTGGAAGCAGTCCTGTTTTTTACCTGCGAAGTACGTAGGACCGCGCCTCGTACGCCATGGAGGAACGCTCCTCCCGGATACACGCGTCCAGCACCTCTGCCAGCGACATCGTGGATGGGTCCGCGCAATAGGCCGCCGCCGTCTTCCCGGGCTGCGCTGGCTTCTTCATCAGGGTGCGGATCGAGGGCACCGCCAGAACGCTAAGCCCACCCACCTCGATCAGGTCGTGGGATGATGGCGCCTTCCGCCGGATGGCCGCCTTCCCAAGGTTGTACAGCGCGGGAGTGGCCAGCAGCCCCAGGCCGCCAATCTCGTACTTTGCGTGGCTCCGATCTTCGGCCGTGCTCATCGTAGAACCCTCAGCTCAAGATGAAGGCTTGTAAGATGGACTCCAGGGTTCGTCCAGAGGCCAGGGGGCCGATCATGTCGCGGAACCACATGATGGCTGGCTCCCGCTTGTTCGCGTGCGCCAACACCTGGGCCTTGGCCCTCGCCTGCGCTGCGGCATCCGCTTTTTTAGCCACCAGGTCGCGCAGGTCCTGAGACTGGTAGTGCGCGCTGTTGTAGATCAACAGCACGTCGGCCTGGCCGAGGGACCGGTGTATCTCCGCGAGCTGGGTGCAGAGTGTAGCGACCGGGAGCCGGTAGAAGGTGTAGTCCACGAGGTCGGAAGGGTTCCAGGAAGATGAACACCCCGGGCAGACAACCGTCACGCGCCCATTCCGGGAGAACGCCTTCCCGGGGGGGATAAATCGCCCGCAGCCCTTCCGGGCCCCAGCAAGACCGGCGGACTGCTGCACCGAACGGCACTGCTTCAAGAGCTCGTCCCCTCCCCCTTGCGTGGCAAACTCCGTGGCGAACACGGAGAGGAACGCGCTCATGGGCGCTGCGCCGCTCCGGTCAGGGCCAAGGTGCAGGTGCATTCGGTAGGGGGCCTGATCAAGCCCACTCGCCTCGGATTGTCGGAGGAGCGCCTCGAAGGCTCGCTGCGTGTCTGGACCGGAATCCGCGAGCCCGGTGGGTGTGGAGTATGCGCCAGAAATCATCAGTCAAGCCTCATCTGTGTGGAGGGGAGGTTGGGCCGAGTGCCGGCTGTACGACCCCCGGCGGTTACGACGTTTACGTATTCCCGATGGTGGGAACGATGCGGGATCTGGTATGAGATCGTCTGTATGGTAACAGGGGGACCGTCGTGTTGGGGCACAACCTCCTCCCGCACCCCGATGACGCCTGTGACCGTCTTACTTGCCTTCCGTGCCGACCGCCCGGCTCCACCAGAGGCCGCAGCCTCCCGTGGTCTACGTGTTTCCCTGGCCGCAACCTTGACTGGGGCCGGGGCCGGTAACGCCTGCTGAGCTTCCTCGGCCTTGACCAGTATCTTTCGTAGGAGCCGGGGGACGATCTCCTGCCGGTGTCCATAGACGATGAGGACGACCTTGCGCCGCTTCTCGCCCGTCTCACAGTCGAGGAAGTAGGTGTCGCGCCCCTCCACCGTGAGCCCCTCCACAAACTCCATCATGTCGAGGGCGACGGAGAACAGGTTCTGCATCGCCTCCTGCGTGTTGGGGGTCACCGCCAGGGAAGCTGTGCAGCACACACTCGTCGCCTCGACATGCGTGATGCGTGCCGCCCCGGTAGAAAATCCTACCAGGGAGGAGGGGTCCTCGAAACCATCAAGAGGCGCGTCACTCATGGAGCACCCCCACGCCGAAGGTGGTGTCGAGCACATCCACCACGGCGCTGCCACCAAGGAGGATGGGATTCGGAACGTCTACGTCCTCCAGGGGGGCTACGCCGAGCAGTTCCCAGAGGGGAACGGACTCCCCTGCGATAAGCCCAGACACCCGGGGTGGGGATGACGGGTTGAAGAGCAGGTGCGACGGCCGGGCTCCCCGGCGTGCAAACTGGTAAAGGATATGAGAGACCAGGCGTGCTGGGATGGGCGTTTGCGCCTGCACCGTTACCAGGTCAATGCGGTCCTTCAAGGCGTGCCAGAACGCCTCCTTGAGGTCCGGAACTCCGTAGCGCAGCGTGACGACTCCGTCCGCGTAGGACACAGCGCGCACCTGCCCGCCAGCCCCCTGCGTGGCTTCGTACATGCCGGCAATCGTGGTCAGCAGGCCACGTAGCGTGCGCTGCCCCTCGGGGAGGGTGACATGGTCAACCGGCATCGGACACCTTCACGATGCGCGAGCTCTTCCGCACACGGCGACGTATGTACCGCAAGAGGTCCTCCGTGATCGAAATGCCGTCGACGGCCACGACCTCGGCATAGGACCGCTTCAGCTGCGGATCAATCCGTATCCCCAGACGACCCGCCGCATCGTCATTCGGTGATGGTGTGCTCTCCATAGCCAACACTCCCAGAGCCCGAGAGCTCCGCTAAAATATCCCCTTTGTGGACCAGGGATGTGCCATCGGGTAGCCGGTGGACATCCTGGTAAAACTGCCGATACAACACGGTCGACCCGACCTGCAGACCATCGTAGTCCGCATCCGGGCCAAGACGGACCACCGTACCGACACCCTCTGCCCCAACGCGGTCCAGCGTCTTATCGGGCAGAATCAGGCCGCTCCCCAGCTCCGCCTTGGGAGGCTGTGGGCGGATCTGAAGAAACCCCTGCTGGACGATTCGCTGGATGCTCACCGGTCCTCCACGAACCTGGAGCCCTTCGATTTTTCCGGGGCAACGGGTGCCACGGTCTCCGAGGTCTCCTGGGCAGGTGCGGGTGCCTCGTGGCCGGTTCGGGGGATGTCGCCCCCCGCGTAGTCGTGCCACGGTGCCGCCAGAACCTGCGTCCACAAGTCCTGGGACGGGGTCTGGACGTTCCCATTCTTCAGGTCCCCGAAAGACCGGAACAGTACGGCGGACTCCCGGTCCTTGGCGGTAACGCCACCGCAGATGGCCAGAATGCGCGTATCCCGCTTCCCGCCAAACGTACCAAACAGGCGAACCAGCCTGATCTCAACAACGTGGTCTACTCTATCGCTCATAGGATCTCCTGAATGCAGCGGCAGTTTCTGGTCAGTAAGCCGGTCTGGTCCGTCAAGTAGGAGGCCGCTACCCCACATACGGGACAATCCATCACCTCCCCGGCTTGGAAGGTGTGCTCTGGCGACAGTGCGGCCCCCCGTTCCTGCAGAGCACTCAGGACCAGGTCAAGCTTCCGCTCAATCCGGCGCTGGTTTGCAACCATCAGCCGGATCCCACGCCAGAGGACGTCAAGGGTAATCTTCATCCGCCCGACCTACGGGGGAGCGGCGGAAACGCCGCCCCCTGTTTGACGGGGACGCGGAAGTCGGGGAGCTCGTCTTCCTCGTCCTCGTCATCGTCGGGCTCCTCGACCTGCGCGGCCCTGGCCGAGAATCGAGGCGCCATTGCGGACTCCAACGAGGCGGGCGCCACATCCTCCGTAGCAGGCTCCACTCCGAGCGCAGCCCCGGAGAGGCTCGCCCCCTCTGGGGCAGGTGCGGCGAGCGGTCCCGCCCCCTGGTCCATGGCGTCTGCGATCGACCGCAGGATGCGGGGAAGATCCGCATCTGCGACACGAACCTCCCCGAGCAGGGGAACCCCAGTGGCGTAGCCCTCGACCCCGCCGTTTGGATAAATCAGTACAAGAAAAATGGGTTTCGTCATGTTTTAGCCAGGAGTGAGGTGACGACGAGCGGCCCGCGCTGAATCCACCGATCCATTGCGGCGCGCATACGATTGCTTTGCGCTTCCCGGTCCACGCTGCGAAGCAGGGACGCGTAGTCCTTGAACGCCTGCTCGGCCTCCTCCCCGCCCAAGGAAGCCTGGGCTGTCGCCCGCACCTCGGCAAGTCGGAGCTGGCGGCGATTGGCCTGGACCAGCAGCATGATGAACTCCAGCCACGAGCGGTACGGTGGGACCCCCACGTACTTGTCGTAGATCAGATTTGCTCGGGCCCAGCCGGCCGGAGTTCTTATCCATTTTTTACGGCCTCCACGTTCAGGAGGGTGGCCGTGTCCTCCTCAAACCACGCAACGACGACCCCCAGAAGCGAGCGCACCGGACTGGGCAGCGTATCCACCCGTGCCAGGCGTGCGTCCAGGGCCTCCGGCCACCGCTCTGCGTTGTAAGACACAACGTGCGAGGCCACCGAGTGCTTGATCAGCAGGCGCGTTTGGACCGCCCCCGTGACCGGAACCTTCTGGTCTGCCAGAGCACGCATCTCCCGCGCAATCGAGTTCTCCACCTCGTCCTCCTGCGCGGAGGTCAACGAGCGCAGGGTGACCACCAGCTTCCCGGGCACCACGGTAATCGTTTGGGTAAACCTCCCGTCCACGAAAAAGGAGCCAAGATCGAGGCCAGAGCTCCGTGGCGCCAGAGCCTTCCGAATCGCCTTGAGGGCAGCATCCCCACCCCCCATCACCGCAGCAACCGGGTCCAGCTCCGGCTCCCCAGACTCCTCCTCAACCGCAGGGGGAGGCTGCACCGGAGCCGGTTGCCTCGGTGGCGCAGTACGGGGGGTGGGTGCAGATGGCGCAGGCGCTTCCTGCGTTGGCAGAAACGTCGGAGGGGGTGCCGCAGGCGTCTTGGCCGCAGCCGCCTCTCGTGCCCTCGCTGCCGCAACGGCTGCCGGAGTTGGGTTAGTCGGTTTCATTCTGTCCTCCGCGAAAGGGGGATGCCGTGGGGTCTCCACCCACGAAAGGTCCCTGGTGGGCGGACCCTCTCTGTGCGTTTGGAAGCTCCTTCCCTGCGCGGAGGCGCTGCCGCCACCCACACCCCGTCTTCCGACATTGCTGGTAGGTCCCATCGTCCGGAGACACCCGAATGACCGCGCCCCCGCAGAGGGGACATGCACTCACTGCGTGAACGGGACCCTGCCGGACAGGAGCCTGGCCACGCACCGCAGCGACC
>Ga0172367_10004425_pt1 | contig 17515 bp, 14 predicted proteins | sample Lak10m_FD_114542 | JGI IMG/M metagenome (GOLD analysis project Ga0172367, IMG submission 114542) | Freshwater microbial communities from Kabuno Bay, South-Kivu, Congo - kab_022012_10m | ecosystem: Environmental > Aquatic > Freshwater > Lake | place: Democratic Republic of the Congo: South-Kivu...
CTCTACTTTTTCATAGCCACTTTGTGACTATAGTGAAAGCGCTTACCGACAACACTCCGATTATCGCTATCACTATTATCAGTTCTACCAATGTAAAATACTTCCTATTTTTGAAATTCATTTAAGATTATTTTTCTTACTAAACTATTTTTGTAGTTTAGAGATTTAAAATATTTTTTCAACAATTTAATTTTTAATAAGAAAATTCTAAATTCATAAAAATTAATATAGATTCAGTTTTTGCTTTTGATCTACAATTTTAAAGATTATATACTCAAATGCTTTTTGATACTTTTTATAATTTCAAGTCATCAAAAGTTGTAAAACTCAATCATATAAAAAATCAAGTTTATCAACAATATAATTTCTATCTTTTGAATATGAAAGTTCTATAAAAAATTTATTTAAGATATCAGTTAATCATTTGTCCAAAGATAATTCATATCAACTTAGTAATATATCCAAACTTCAGCTATTTAATATATTTCAACTTAATCACATCAAAACTTGTGTCATATCACCAGTAATTGAAATATTATCTAATAATTTATTTTTATCTTGTCATAAAGCCCAAAAAAACATTCAACCAAATCAATTATTTTTTACGTATTGTCTTTTAAGATAAAAACTTAACTCATCGTCATAAGTAATTATTCAATCCTGACAAATCAAATAAGGAACTTTACTTTGTATATCAAAAATCTTTTCACAATTATTTGGTATTTCATCATAATTTACAACAATAGACATATACTTTTCCTCATAGATATCTCATACCTCAAATTGTCTACCATAAAGAGGAAATCAAAGAATTATTTTAGATTTGTTTTCTATATATGGTAAATAATTTTCATTTATATAAGAACTTATTCAAACTCTGTTTGGCATTCTAAAGTTCGGATACAAAGGAGCATTATGTCATGCATATCAGTTCCATCCAGACTCTACGTCATAAGCCATAACAAATATATAATCCAAATAACGTTCCATTCTACAAAGATCTATTTTATATGATTTTACTGAAAGAGGTAGTGCAGCACTCAATATTTTTTTTGTTCAAAGTGTTTTTCTAAGTTCTTTGATAAAAGTCATATACCGAAAACCATCTTCTTCACTACGAGGAAACTCCCAATCAATATCAAGTCAATCATATCAATATTTATTCATAAAATCTATTAAACTAGAAAGGAATTTTTGTCTTAAAACATCATCTGAAAGAATTGCAGTAAAATTATGACTATTTCCCCGTCATCCAACTGAAAGTAAAACTTTTTTTCATTTTTTGTGAGCCATATCTATAAAACCGGTACTTACAAAATTATCGAAATGTATTAAATCTCATTTTGTACCAGGCCATACAAAAGCATTTAAAAATATATCAATTTTATCGTATTTTATCTGAGTATAATCATATCATGGTACCAACCATGGAGCATAATATCAAAAAGTCTTTTTTGTTGAATAATCTATTTTTGGTCATGGAATTAACTCTCAAGTGATATTCGAAGATCAATAAAGTCAATCAAGTTGACTGGCATCAGATTCACAAACAACATTTGCAAAACTAAATCATAAAAATATAATAATTCCTAATATTATAATACTTATCCTATTCATTTAATTTAATCTAGATTATAAAGTTTATAAATAACATCCTTTTTCGGGAACTCATGAGAATCCAATATATATCTTCTAAACCAAGTACGTTGTCTTTTAGCGTAATGATGAGTATTACGTTTTAGTAGCTCCTCTGCTTTTTCCAAATCATATTCTCAGTTTATATATCAAACAATTTCTTTATATCAAATTCAGTTCATTGCCTGATGTTCCAAATTATATCACTTGTTCAACAACATCTTTACTTCATCAACAAGTCACAATTTAAACATCTCTTTGATTCTACGATTTATTTTCATGTTTGCCATTTCTTTTTCTCTCCGTAATCAAATCATAAGTATTGGCCATTTTACAGGCTGTTCTATACAACTTTCTGTTTTAGTTTTTCAAGTTTTTTCATAAATTTCCAGGGCTCTAGCTATATGTCTAGTAGAATTTGGATGTAATTTCATAGCTTCCTCAGGATCAATTTCTTGTAATTTTTTATGCAATATTCAAGGAGTCTCTTCCTCCATTTTGTACAAAATATCTCTATAACTATAATCAGGTTCTACCTCAGGCATAGAAAAATTTTTATACAAAGTATCTATATAAAGCCCGGTTCATCAAACCACAAAAGGAATTCTTCATCTTTCCAAAATTTGAGTTATCAAAGTTTCAGAATCTTTTTGCCATTGTCACGCTGTATAGTTTTCATCAGGATTTACTATATTTATTTGATGATGAATAATTCTATCTGTAATATCTTTAGATATTTTGTCAGTTCATATATCCATATAACGAAAAATCTGTCTTGAATCAGCTGAAATTATCTCAACAGGAAAATAATCAGCTAAAAGTACTGAAAGTTTGCTTTTACCAGTAGCAGTACTACCCCGAATCATAACTATTCAATCAGGATTCTGTGTTTTAAAATCTAATATATCATTTTTAACATTATGTAATATATCTTCTACCTCCATCTATAACAATGTAAAAATTAAAATATTGAAATATTGAAATATTAATAATAACAATTTTTACATCTTTCCATTTTTCAATCTTTCAATGTTTTAAGATAATTAAGTTTTTATTTAATTCAATTGATTTTCTAATAAAGAAAATTAATAAATAAATAATATTTAGTTTGATTATGAAACAATATGATACAAAATTTTAGTGAAGAACAATTGTGAATATTAACATTAAGTTTAGAAAAATGAGAATGCCCACTCAAATTCGCATATATTAATGAAAAATGAGCAAAAGCATGGCAAGAAATAGAAAAACAAAGAACACAAACAAACAGTGCTTATGCAGAATCTGAATTACTAAAAAACAATATTCAAATTTATTTAAATGAGTTATGAGATCCTAAAGAAGTTGCTATATTCGATTTCTGATGTGGAACTGGAGAAACAGTAAAGTGAGTATTATTAAAACTTCAAGAATTATGAATAAAGACAAATTATCATGCATTTGATATTTCAGAAAACATTATTTCTCTTTGTAAGGAAACAATATGAAATATTTGAAATAACTATAGTTTTGATCGAACTATTCTGGATTTTGAGACATATAATTTAACAAATATATTATATGAAACTCGTAAAAAATATAATGATATTCCTGTATTAGGAATGCTATTATGAAATACGATATGAAATTTTGATTCAATGGAAAGAATTATCTCTAATATTATGGAATCATTTAGAATTAAAGACAGACTTGTAATTTGAATTGAAAAAATTGATATATCAAATCAAAAAAGATTTTTATCTATGATGAACTGATATCAAACTGATACTGTTTACGATCTAATTTTTTCCACATTAGAAACTATATGAGTTAAAAAAGAATATTGAACATTTAATACAATTTTTAACACAAAAAATAATTCGGTAGAATGATACTTTGAAGCAAATAAAGACCTCGATATAAAAGTATGAAAAAGTTTAATATATATAGAAAAACAAGATAAAATTAGATTATTTAGATCAGCAAAACTTGACGAAGCACAATTTGCAAAATTATTTTTAGATTTAAACCTAAGAATAGCTAGTATAAGAACAAATCAAAGTAATACTTTCATTGAGGTATTATTAAGTCCTAATAAATATTAATTTAACAATAAAATAGCCTAACTATGCAAGTAAAAAGAATATCTACCGAAAAACTTATTGAAATAGAAAAAATGTTTAGACCGCAAGATTTTGAAGATTTTATTTGACAGCAAGAAATCAAGAAAATATTAAAAGCAGCTATTCATAGTGCACAAAAAAGACAATCTAATCTTTGACATGTACTTTTTTCTGGTGAAAGCGGTTATGGGAAAACAACTATGTGATGAATTATATCAAAATCACTTTGAGTTAATATCAAAATAGTAACATGATACGCTATTACAAAACCTGCCGAACTAATTTCTATATTAAATAGTTTACAAGACTGAGATATACTTTTTATAGATGAGATACACAGGCTTAGAGCCAATATTGAAGAAATATTATATATAGCTATGGAAGATTTTGCTATAGATATGGTGATGCCTGAATGATGAAATGTGAGAATTCCTTTAAATAAATTTTCTTTAGTTTGAGCTACTACAAAGTTAGAGAGTTTATCATGACCTTTAAAAAACAGATTTGTATATAAATTTCACTTCGTAGATTATACAAACCACGAAAAAAAAGACATAATCAAAAGATATTTAAACTTATATCAAATAAATTTTGATAATTCACTTTTGGAAAAAATAGCTAATCATATAATTTCTGTGCCTAGAGAAATAAACAATTTTTGTATACAACTTAGAGATTATTTAATTTCAAAATGAGCTAAAGAATCAAATTTAAATTTAGATGATGAAATCTGGCTAGAATTTAAATCATGGGCTAACCTAGAAACTGGTTGATTAAATCATATTCATAAAAAATATATGGAAATATTAAATGATTTTGAATGATGACCTGTTTGACTAAAAACAATTTCCCTCAAAATTTGATTAAATGAAAAAGCAGTAGAAAATGACATTGAGCCGCTACTGCTTAAACTATGAATCATAGACAAAACTTCTAAATGAAGAATCCTAAAAAAATAAGTTATTTAATCACTCAGCCGTTAACTTCCTCATCATAAAATACTTGATTGGCAATGATAAATTTAGTTACATATTCTCTTGCGATAGCTATAGACCTTCCTCAAGTAGGAAATAATTTTTCTAATCAATTAACCAAACAAAAAGCTGTCAAATAAGTCATCATTCAGTCTTTAAGTTTTATTTCTATATCATCAAAAAAGTCTGAAACTAAATATCAAATATTTGACCTAGTTGCTTCAACATAAGCTGACAATCACTTGATATGACTCCTATCATATTTATCCACCAATCATTGAATTGAATAATAAGCCAGTATTTTCTCATAAGGACTAATATTATACCTTTCAATTAAATCAAAATACTCATTTACCTCTGTTATTGATATTCAATTTTGCAACAACAAAGTGAAGAATATTCTTGTATTATAATCCAGATTACAAGTTCTATCTAAAGTTGGAAGACTTAAGCGATTTTCAAATCAAGTTTTAATTGCTAGATCATTGCTCATACACCGCATATTTTATTGATTAAAACAAGCGATATTAATAATAAGTTTATTCAAATAATCAATAGAAATTAAAATATTTTTTCACAATACTTTTGAAGCTCTAAATCAGTTATTTTACTACAAAACGATGAACTAGTTATCAATCTACGAAATTTAAGTACATCCAACATACTTTTTTTTGATTCTAAGAAAACATGTTTACAAAATTCTGTATTACAAGAATCAACTTCCAGTACGAACTTTGGATTTGTATTTATATACTTATTTTTTATTTCCATTCATAGTATTTTTACTACCTGTTGAGATTCTATATCAAATCAATCTTTGTAATTAGCTAATTCATCTATATTTCCCTGTAATAATTCTTTAGATATATCTATTTTTTTTCATTCTTTATCTGTGTTTATCAAACATCAATAAAAATTTATATCCGACTTACACCCATCAAATCTCTTAGGAAGAGGAATTCTTTTTTGATTATCCAAAATATTGTTTGAAGATAAAGATTGAGATAATTCTAAATTATTTGGATTCTCGCTTTTGTTTCCAAACTTATTAAAATAAAAGTACAATCAAATAGCTAATATCAGCAAAAATAAAAAAATAAACAAAACATAGATTTTAGATTTTCATAAATTAGTTTTTTCCATAATTATTATTTTGTATTATTATAAAGTAAATTTACTTCTTTATCGGTCAATGCTCTATTATAAAACCTAATTTCGCTCATATTTCAGCTAAAATACTCTCATATAGGAGTTTCATTATCTTTTCATATAGCTATTCTAGGAGAGTCAAGTTTTAAACTACCGCAACTAACGGATGTATTTCTTACCAAAGAAGAGTTTACATAAAGTTTTAAATTACAATTTGATCAAGACTTTGAAATAGTAGAAACCAAAAAGGTATCACGACCATAATTATAAAACACATTTTTGTTCTGTATCCATAAATAAAAATTAGTATCCGAAGAATTAGAACTAGTTTGAATTCAAAGTTCGTTTGTAAGTGGACATCAACTGTTTACACTACATCCATTAAAAAATGTTTCAAATATCTGATGAGTTCATCATGCACTTCTATCCCAATCTGTAATATTGACAACAAAACTAAATCAATCATAATCTGTTTTGTACTGAGATGGCGTATTCAAATATATATATGAATTTTTACCGTTAAAATTAGCCTTTCAATTTTTGATAATTAAATTTTGGTAACTACCAGTATTCCAGTTTCAAGACTCATCTCTTATTTGAGATGCATCAGCATTTTTAAAATTGTAATAAACTAATAATCAATCATTTAAATTATCATCAAAAATAAAATACTTTGAATATTCTGTTTTCCTAAGTTTTGATATATCGAAATTGTATGTAAGATTTCAATTTTTAATCAGCTTATAAGCATAACATTTTTTAGCTCAATTTAGGGTATAACATATTGTTTTATCTTCAGTAGTTCATCAAATATTATCAATCGTAGTCAACACTGACTCCAAAGCTATCAAAACATTATATTTATCTTCTTGTGTAATAATTTTGTCATAGTTTATTATTCATCAGTTAAATTTCAAATTCTGAGCTGTATTTATATCAATATTCAAATAATTTTGCAAATCTGAGAAAATCTGAGCATTTATATATGATGAAGAGTTAGATCAAACACTGGTATTATCACCATACAATGAAATATATTGAACTTTATCGTCAGATGGTAACCATGAATAAAAAAATCATCTCAAATTATTTGCATCAAAATATTGTTTATATGTTATTCATTTTTTAACTCATTTGGCTGCATTATTCATCTCAAAATAAAAATTATATACTCATAATAGGTTTAAAGTTTTGCTTTCTTGATTTAAAATATTTGATTTAATTCTTTTGATGTTAGAAACTCTAAGTGATATAGCATATCATATTTCCGATTTTTTTCCATCTGATAAATCATTTATATCTTCAGTTAATAAGTCCACCAAAAATTTAGTAGCCATTCATCTAATATTTTGATCTGAAATAGATGTCAAATCATCTGTCAAACTTAAAAGCTGGGAATAAATACTAAGAAGATTTTCTCAGACAGTATTATTAGACTTTTTGGTAAATATTTGTTCATTTATTTCATCAAGTTTGTAGAAAGCAAATCTATCTTTGTACGATTTTCTAATTTTAATAACTTTGGAAGCACATAATCACTTAGTTTTGTATTCACAATCAAGTCTATCAGAAAGACCAAAAACAATATCATTAGCAATTCAAATATCTTTAAGTGTAATTCAACTATTTATAGCATCGATAAATTCAATCTTTGAACTAAATCAAGCAAAATGGTCTGTCCATTTGTTGTAATCTGAATAGCTACTAGCATCAAAAAGCGTTGAAATACTTGTAATTCAAAGACCTGATAAAGAACCTATCAAAGAATTTATAGTTTTTAACTGTAAATATATAACATCTGCGAAAGTAGGTTGTAATTTTGGTTTTGAAATAAAAAAGTTTTGTACATCACTATCTGTAATTTTTCTATCTTGTGATAATTGAGAAAAACTATATCAAACCAATTCATCATCCTTTACCAAAATATCCTTTTCATCAAAAGGTAAAAGTTGATCAGGCGTTTTCAAAATATCTTTACATGAAACATTCAAAAAAAGTTGTCTAGAAGTAGCTCAATCTTGAAAATTTACATAAAAAGATGTTATTACTCACCTATAATCTCAATCAGTAGCAAAATAAACATTATTATCTCAAGTACAGATTAATTTTATATTTGATAAAGGACTACTAGAAACAGAAACTGACAAAGAATCCAATCACTTCCAAGTAAATCAGTTTCAATAAAAATTGTATTCTTGCTGAGTATTTAAAATAAGAGATGGTAAAAGTTTGTTTGAACTATCTTTTGTAAAAAGTCTATTATCAGGATTGTAATAAACTGCCATTTCATCGAAAGAGGTAATAGTAGGAGCAATTGAAGAGATTCAAGGATAAGTAGTTGATACAGGCACAACAGGATCTAGGATTGGTAAAGGAGTAACATCAATATTAGAAGAAACTACTTTTTTCAAAGTTCAATTTTCTACGAAATATACATCATTATCTTTTACCGCAAATTTAGATCATCAAGGTGTTAATGAGTTTCTTACTAAAATATTATCTTGATCAATTCAACTTATAATAAGCTCTGGTTGTGACCTATTATTTATGTTAACTTTATAGATTGAACTGTTATAAACATAATACAAATAATCACCATTAGAATATAGATTTGTATTAGAACTATATATATCATCTAAAACTATAGTTCAACTAATATCTTTTAGTTTTCAGTCCTGAATATAATAAACAGTTCATTTATGATTTATGACATCGTAAACATTTGATGCAATTTTAGTTGATATTACCTTATCGACAACATCATAATAGTATAAATTTCCATAGTTTATATTTGATCAAATAACTTTATCTCATATAAAATATATTTTTGTTTTATCAGATGAGAATACTAAATTATAAAAAACATTGTTTGGAAAAATATTAGAATTGTTTGCTGATTTCAATGTATCTCAATCAATATATATAGATCCTAAATTTGGTAAAAAAACAATATTATTTAAGATATTTGAAACATTAAATCATAATAATAATCACAAATCACTTATGTTTTTTGTTGAATTTTGGAAACATAATGAAGAATAACAATCAAATAAAGAACCTTGTATAGTAGAAATTGGTGTACTAACACCTAATTTAAATAAATTTTTTCAAGACCTATAATATAAACTTCAGACAAAATAATTGTAATCTGAAACAGATGAAACAATAGGAGTAGATTTGTTAGAAATATTGTATAATGCTCAACTTGTTTTTGTAAAATATATCTCACCTCACAAATTAGAAACACTAGACACATTGGTATCTATAATTTCTGGAGAAGCAGCCAAAGAAAAGTTAAATCAAAAAACTAATAAAGTTCACAAAAAAGAAAATAATATCTTTTTCATTTTGAAAAAATAAGAAAATTAAATTACCCAAAATTTTAAATATGTTTAGTAGGAAATCAACAGCTAATTTGTAGCTATAATTTGACAAACATCAAATATTTAATATAATTTTAAATAAATAATATTTATCAAAAATAAAAACAAAATGAGTTCTCAAAAATCAATAATTTACAAAATACTAGACTACTTCGTCAAAGAAAAATCTACAGATTTACATATATCATGAGAAAAAGCTTTTATAAGAGATAAAGTTTGAAATCTACAAAAATTAAAAGTTCAATTATCAAATGAAGATCTTATAAATTTCTCAAAAGAAATTCTCTCATCAGAAAAATTTGAGATATTAAAAAACTGAGACGAGGTTGATTTTTGATTAACATATTCAGATAGCAGATTTCGCTGTAATTTTTATTACGATGCAAACTGACTAAACATTGCCTTAAGAAAAATCCCTTTAGTTATTCCTACTTTTGAACAAATTTGACTTTCCAATAGTTTAACAAAACATTACAAAAAGAGAAAATGATTAATACTAGTGACTTGACCAACTTGATCATGAAAGTCTACAACTATGGCAAGTATAATGAAATATATAGCTGATAACTCGAAATCACATATAATAACTTTGGAAGATCCTATCGAATATATCATAAATTCAGAAAGCAGCTTGGTAAACCAAAGAGAAGTATGAAACAATACTAAATCTTGGAACAATGGTATAAAATACGCTCTTAGACAAGATCCTGATGTAGTTATGGTTTGAGAAATGAGAGATTTAGAAAGTATAGAAAGTGCTTTAACATTAGCCGAAACATGACATTTAGTACTTTCAACTTTACATACAAATGATGCGGTACAAACTATTACAAGAATAATAAACTCATTCCCTGCTAACCAGCAAGAAAAAATTGCTATTAAACTTAGTATGTCATTGGAATTAGTTATTTCTCAAAGACTTTTACCAACCAAAGATTGACAAGGGAAAGTATGCACCAGAGAAATTTTGATAAACAATGATGCTGTTGCCAATATTATCAGAAAAAAAGAACTACACAATATATACTGAGTTATGGAATTGCAAAGTAAATCATGAATGCAAACAATGGATAACAATCTAGCAAAATTAGTTAGCGATAATATTATTTCAATAGATGAAGCTGCTAGTATGATAAAAGACAAAGAATCATTTAAACAGCTTTTAGCATTTTATCAAGATATCAAAAATAAATGAGCATCGATAAAAACTGAAAAATAGATAAAATTTGATGAAATATCAATGAATTATTATGATCAATGTCCGCAAAAGTTGACAAAGATTTGGCGTCTGCAGAAAAAAAGTCTATAAATGAAATGGTATTAGATAAAGCTATCTGAATAGCTGAAAAATTAAATAATCCTCTAAATCAAAGTATTGAATGACTTAGAGAGGAAATTTCTAAAATTATGGATTTCACAGAATTTGGAGTTTTTAAAATATCTGAATGAAATATTTATAACATTGGTTGAGATTGATATAAACTTTGAGAAGATAATATTAACATAATTCAAGAAAATTTAAATAAAGCACAAGACTGAGAACTTATAAATATTTGAGATTTAAATATGTTAAAAATATGAAACTATATCGTATTCATAGACTGAAAACCTAAAGTAGAAAAATCTATTTTGAAACAAGTTCTAACATTAAGTTACAACTGATTATTAATAACTGCGCAAAATATTGAAACAAAAAAAGCTGCATTGATAACAGCTTAATATATTAAATTTCTTTTGTATCTTCGGGAAAATATAATTTACCAATAATTCATTTATAAGTAGGATCATATTCTCATATAAAAATATATTTTATAGCTTTAAATTCATAAATTTCAGCAATAAGTATATTATTTTCCATATCAACTCTTATATCAGAAACTCCAAAATTATCTTCTACTGAATCATCTCACTTTTTGACTTTTAAAAGACTAACTTTTTGATTTTTTTGTAAAAAATAAGCTTTGATTCATGAATCTGTAAATCAAAGTTTTCCAGCAAGTTCATCCAAGTAAGTATCATTAATTGAATTAAAATCCTGGTTTAGTAATTCTGCAATATAGTTTTCATATTTATCAACAAGTTCTCAATAACTAGAAATTAAATCTTTCTGATGTGACAAAACTGCAAACAATAGAATATTTGCTGATATAGAAACTCATAAAAATCAACCAATTAATCTATCATAACCTAAGAATCATTTCCTATCTAATGACATTAAATTTTATTAAATATAAATATTGGTTTCGTATATAAATATTTATTTAAATAAGTCAATAAAAAAACCGCTTATGCGGTTTAAATATTATAAATATCATGATCTCATATCAACAATAAAAGAATTGTATTTCAATCCTTGTATTCAAAAATAATCCTATTTTTATAGTCTATACTACAAGAGTAATAATTATTTAATTTTCAATTTAATTTATGTATTTTTAAAGAAGATAAACTATCTTCTAGTTGTAATTTGGATATTATATGTTTTGTTTTAAACCTTCTGATAACTTTTTATATTGTCTATGAAATCTATCGGTATATTGAATATTTTTCATTTAAAAATTAATTATCTAAATCTGATAAATCAGTCAAATTATTAATTCAAGTAGCTTTACTTTCATTTATTTCTACTAAAAGTAAATCCTGCTTTATTAAATTTTCCAAATACTGTTCTAATTTATGTTTATCTCAAACTATAGAACCCAAACGCGAAGAAATATAATCATTTAAATGCAATGTTACATTTGCAGTAGTCATCATATTATTTTAATTAATAAATTTAGATTATTATAAAAAATATTTGGTTTAATTCAATAATATTATTTACCAAAAACTAATTTATCTTTTTGCTGATCATAATCTACTTTTATAGTATCTCAATCGTTTACTTTACCATCAAGAATTTCCATAGCCAACTCATCAAGTAAATATTTTTGAATAGCTCTTTTCAACGGTCTTGCCCCGAAAACTGGATCCCAACCAATATTAGCTAGAAAGTCTTTGGCTGAGTCTGATAAATCTATTTTGATTTCTTTTTCTCTTTCTAGCAAAGCTAAATATTTAGAAATTTGTATATCCACAATTCATCTCAAAACATCATTTGATAATGGATTAAATACGATAATATCATCTACTCTATTCAAAAATTCTGGTCTAAAAAACTTTTGTAATACTGGCATAATCTCTTTTTCTATTTCTTTTCTTTTATCGTTGTCATTGCGAGGAGTTTGCGACGAAGCAATCTTCTCTTTTAGATCGCCACGCTCATTTCATTCGCTCGCGATGACAGTATTGGATAATTTTTCCAAAATAATATCTGATCAAATATTTGAAGTCATAATTATGATAGAGTTTTTGAAATCCACTGTTTTTCATTTACTATCCGTCAATCTACCATCATCCAATATTTGCAACAAAACATTGAATACATCAGGATGTGCTTTTTCTATTTCATCAAATAGGATTACAGAATAAGGTTTTCTTCTAACGGCTTCAGTCAATTGTCCTCATTCATCATGTCAGATATATCATGGAGGCGATCAAATAAGTCTTGCTACTGCATGTTTTTCCATGTATTCAGACATATCGATTCTTATCATAGCTTTTTCATCGTTGAATAAGAAATCAGCCAGTGATTTGGCAAGTTCAGTCTTTCAAACTCAAGTTGGTCAAAGAAAAATAAATGATCAAACTGGGCGATTTGGGTCTTTGAGTCAAGCTCTAGCGCGTCTAATAGCATTCGATACTGAAACCACTGCTTCAGATTGTCATATAACTTTTTGATTTAAGTACTTTTCCAAATGAACTAATTTCTCTCTTTCAGTTTCTACAAGTTTTGAAACGGGAATTCATGTCCATTTACTGATTATCACTGCAATATCTTCAGGGTCTACAACATCTTTGATTATCAAATTTCAATCTCATTTAGCTGATTCAACTTTGGTTTCAATTTCTTTCAACTGATTTTGTAACTGAGGAATTTTACCATATCTGATTTCAGCAACTTTGTTGTAATCTGTTTGTTTTTCAGCTATTTGTGCTTCATATTCAAGTTTTTGCAATTGCTCTTTGATAACTTTGGAATCAATGATATATTTTCTTTCTTCTTCCCACTCTGTTTTCAAGGTATTATATTTTTCTTTAACTTCAGCCAATTCTTTATCTATTTGAGCAATTCTTATATTTCATTTATTCTCAATTCTTCATTCTCCATTCTCAATTACCAAAGCTTGTTTCTCAATTTCCAACTGTCTAATTTTTTTGTCTAATTTAACAACCTCCTCTGGCATAGAAGTCACTCACATTTTTACGCTCGCTGAAGCCTCATCCATCAGATCGATTGCTTTATCTGGAAGTCTTCTGTCAGAAATATATTTCATAGAAAGATCAACAGCCGCTACCACTGCCGCATCAGAAATTTTCACTCAATGATGTGATTCATAAGTTGGTTTGATTCATCTCAAAATCGCAACTGCATCTTCTCTGCTTGGCTCATCTATCATCACTGGTTGAAATCTTCTTTCGAGTGCTGCATCTGATTCAATGTATTTTCTATATTCATTCAATGTCGTAGCTCAAATCACTTTGATAAGTCATCTAGCCAAAGCAGGTTTCAGCATATTTCACATATCCAAAGATCATTCAGCTTTACCAGCGCCCACTATCGTATGGATTTCATCGATAAACAAAATCACAGCTCAGGCATATTTTTCAAGTTCTTTTAAAATAGCTTTCAATCTTTCTTCAAACTCTCATCTATATTTACTTCAAGCCATCAAGCTTCACATATCCAGTTCCACTACTTTTTTATCTCTCAAAGTGTCAGGAACTTCTCATTTCACTATTTTCTGTGCCAAAAGTTCCACTACTGCTGTTTTTCAAACTCATGGATCACCGACAAGTACAGGATTATTTTTGGTACGCCTAGAAAGTATTTGAATAGTTCTTCTGATTTCATCATCTCTACCAATCACTGGATCAAGTTTACCTTCTTCAGCCAATTTTGTAACATCTCTTCAAAATTTTCAAAGAGCATCCAAAGCTACTTCTGGATCATTACTTGTCACACGCTCTCAGCCTCTGATTTGTTCAATCACTTTTTCAACTTTTTTGTAATCAATTTCCAAAGGTTTCAAGATATCGTTATTTAAATCACTGTTTCAATTCAGTATAGCCAAAAATAAGTGTTCAGTAGTGATATATTCATCATTCATTTTTTTAGCGACATTTTCAGCCTCTGCAAAAGCTTTATTAAGTTCGTAGGAAAGTCAAATTTGATAGTTCCCGTCTACCTTTGGCAATGAGTTAATTTTTTGTTTTACATTTGTCAAAATATCATTGGGAACAAATCAAAGTTTCTTGAGTATCAACGGAATATATCCATCAGATTGTTCTAGCATAGCTTTGAAAAGATGGATAACATCTATAGTAGAATTTTTATTTTGTAACGATTCATCATGAGCTTGTTGCACTGATTCAGAAGCCTTAATCGTAAATTTTTCAAAATTCATGGCTTTAAAATTTATGAAATAAATTTCTACCCTACCGCCTTCGGCACCTCCCCTAATAGGGGAGGAATAAAAGGAGAGGTTAATTAATAATATCACTAAATATATTTACGTGCTATTTATAATCCAAAATATGATTAATTTCAAGAGAATTTTATAGTTGAAATTTAAGAAAAGAAAATTATGTTAGTAGGAAGAAATATTTCGTAAAATATAGCGAAAAAGGTATAAATCAAGAAAATATTTCGCATAGCGAATAGTTAGATGAAATACCAAAAATTAATAAATTTGATTTTATAGTTTAAAATAACGTTATGAATTCTACTGAAAAACAATTTAATAAATTACTGGAAGAATCTAAATCTAATGATGATATTTTATGATTTCTACTTTGATGATCAAGATGAAAGGGCTTTGAAAATGAATATTCAGACTATGATGTTACAATCATAGTTAAAGATAATGTTATACAATGATATCAAGAAAGATTTAGTAATATGAATTTGATAAATATTGATTTAGTAATTATATCTATATCTGAATTTCGCATATATGCTTTATGGAATAGTAATGAAGCTTGGGATAGATATGATTTTACTCATATAAAAGTACTTGTATCAAAAACTGATGAAATTCAGTCACTTATTGACGAAAAATGATCGATACCCAAAGACAAGTATAATGAGTTTATATCTTCTACATTAGATGCTTATATTAATAGTGTTTATCGTTCAGTAAAATGTTTTCGTAATAATAATATTATTTGATTTCATTTAGAAGCTTGTGTTTCTATTCCATATTTATTAGATTTAGTTTTTGGATTACATAATAGACCAAAGCCTTTTTATTGATATGTAGAAAAGGAACTAGAAAAATATCCTCTTGAAAAACTTCCTTGGAATTATAAAATATTTTTAGAAAAAATAAATAATATACTAACTAATTGAGATTTAAAAACTCAACAAGGAATTTTGAAGGTAGTAGAAGAATTATTTCGTAAAGAATGATTTTGAAATATATTTGATGATTGGAAATGAAAAGATAAGTGGGCTATGGAATATAGTAAATAGGTGAATTTTTGGTACATCATCTAACAAAATCTATCCGCAAGCCCTTCGGGACACCAATTTCAATAATTTAATAACTCGGTGAAATTGGCGTCGGATAGATAAAACGTTAGATGAAATGATGATTTTTATAACTTCATTTAAGTAAGCATATGGATTCTAAAGGATATTTGTCACTAAATTCATGGCTGCAAAAAGCAGATAAAAATTATATAGAGGGAAGATTGCTTTGGTTAAATTGGCTTGTTGATGGAGCGAGCAATCTGCTTTGGTTGTCTTTAGAACAAATGATAAAAATATTATTACTACAAAAAAGGATAGATTCTTTTTCTAGTCAGGTAAATAATTTAGATGATTTACACAATCTTCTTGATTCTGAAGGGAAAAAGATTGGACATGATGTGCATAAACTTATTGAGCAAATTAAGATAGAGTACCCCGATTTGGATATTGATAAATTTGAAAAAATACTAAAAAAACTTCAAGAATATTTTTATAGGAGATATGTTGTGAATAGTAGTAGCTCGATTTCATTACTGATGCTTAATCAAGTAGATGAATTTTATTTTTTATTGAGAAGTAAGGTTGATCCAGATATAGGACTAGGAACCATTGATGAAATTTTTATCCAGAGAAAACATAATTGGGGACATCCACTATCTGCTTTTGCATATGCTTATCTTCAAAATAAACATTTTAAAACAAGAAAACATAGAGAAATTACTTATTCAACATTCGATGGGACAGGAAAAACTTATACAGAAGATGGAACATAAAAATCATAACAGCTGATATCTATTCGCTCCGCACATCCCGACCATATTGAGTTAAATTTTAATGGAATGGTCGGGATGTCAGATATCAGCAAACGTTGTCAGACATACATTTTTATCTTTTTTAAAAAGGTAGCTCTGCATAAAATAAGGAACAAAACAAGATTTTTTTATTTTTACGAGGGGGGTAAAGGAAGAAATTTTATTTTTAAATTACCAGTTAGATGATTAATTTAAACAGAGAGGAGATAATATATCTCATAAAAGAAAATTGGACAAATTTTACATGATGTAATGTTGAAGATTTTAATAGTGGTATTACTTTCGTTATTGATTCTAAAAATCCAAAATTAGTTAATACAAAAAAAATAAAAGAAGAAGTACAAATCGCTAAATTTAAAAATTGATGAACAATTATAAATGTTTCAGATGATATATTTCTTGAAGTTTCTGAAATTATACAAAAGTTTTGAATTGATGAAGATAAAATATGACAATTACTAAAAAGTAAGTACAAATGAAATCTTACTCCATATCATAAAACACAGTTATATCTCTTCTCAGAAAATAAACTTTTACCAATAGATCCAAATATTCGCAAATTAGAGAGGTCAGAGAAAAAACTATTTGATAACTTCAGATCCAAATGTAGTGATGAAGATAATTATAATGTTTACATGGATTTTGAGGAAGATTTTCATAACTTTTATGGGTATTTTATTGGAAATGAAATCGTAGCACTTTGAGATTTTTGTAAAATTTATGATGAAGATAAAATTGCTCTTCCATCTATAATTACAAGAAAAGATTGTAGATGAAGGTGATATGGAAAAGCAGTGGTAAATGTTATTACTCATGAAATAATTAAATTATGATTAATTGCTCGTTATCCAGTAGATCCCAAAAATACAGGGTCAATAACTATTGC
>Ga0172367_10004427_pt1 | contig 17503 bp, 11 predicted proteins | sample Lak10m_FD_114542 | JGI IMG/M metagenome (GOLD analysis project Ga0172367, IMG submission 114542) | Freshwater microbial communities from Kabuno Bay, South-Kivu, Congo - kab_022012_10m | ecosystem: Environmental > Aquatic > Freshwater > Lake | place: Democratic Republic of the Congo: South-Kivu...
GAAATGAAATTTGTTAAGGACAATCCTGATTATAAAGATAAAATGGATGAGGTTAAGGCGTTTATAGAAGGTAAATATGACGTTGACGAAGTTGTTGACACAGAAGACCTTCAACAATTAAAAGATAAACGCAATCGGATGATTCAGTTAGATATTGATTCTAAGGAAGCCAGACGGGAACTTTTAAAAGATTTCGATGAAATTAAAGTTCCTGAAAAAGTTGATTTAGAAAAAATTGAATCTGAAAAAAAGGAGAAAGAACTTGCACAAGAAAAAGAAATTAAAACCGGTTGGGATGAAATTACTCCAAAAGTAATAACTGACTTTAAAGTTCTTCCTATTTTCACAAAAGGAAAGAATGATGAAAATCCCAAGCACTTTATGGATTTCGAGATTTCGGATGATATGAGAAAGCAGTACGGAGAAGAAATGAATGATTTTCTTGTAAGTAACAAAAAGCCACTTAATAAAGAATCTATTGGAGAGGCAATTAGTTATATTGAAAACAGGTTTTTTCTTGATAATAAGGAAGCAATATTTCAAACGGTAGCAGACAAGGCGAGAGCCATGAATGATGAAGAGTATGCGTTAAAATATCATAATCCATCTGCTAAAAAAGAAAAGAACGGTAACATCCCTCCCGGTTCTGATGATGCGAATACAAAAAACGATGCTGTTCAAAGAAAAGTTATTGAATATGCTCAAAAACAATACGGGATAAAATTTTAATTTATTAACTAAAAACAAACAAAAATCATGGCACACGAAGCTATCAGTTCCAAATACACGAATCAGATGATGTCGTTATTTGACTTTCACAAACCTCAAGTTGCAAATACTTTATTTCAGCAACACGGAGACCAATTTTTACCGTTATTTCAAATTTTACGTTCAATGGGACGAGAAACAAAAGTATCGTCTAGTACATGGAACGCTTACGAAGACCAGTACATAGTAGAAAACTTCCAAGAAAAAACAGGATGGGTAGACCCGGGAGCAGGTAACACTGTTACACTAACATTGCATGCAAACGATATTGATGCAAATGGTAATTCTTATCCTAGAGACAAGGCAATTATTGATATGCCCAATGGTACACAGGGTAGACTATCAAATAAAGCAGTTGGCCCTGGCCCTGCATTTGATACCACATTTACTCTTACTCCTGTGGACAACACACAAACATTAGGTGCTATTGCAGCAGGTACTTATTTATGGATTTCATCAAATGCGTCAGCAGATGGAACAGGTTCTATTGCTCCAGCAGCACGTGGAGCTGTTAAACGTACATACTATACTCAAATTATAAAAGAACAAGTAGGAGCCGAAGGTGGACAACTTGCAAATGCAGTATGGTTTGACCATTTTGAAAATGGTGGTACTATTGATGGATGGTGGACACCTATGACTATGGATTTAGATTATCGTCATGCTTGCGCTATTGACGGAGCATTTTGGACAAGTCAGGAAAACACAGGTGGTGCATTAACAGAAACATCAAGTGTTTCGGGAGCAGCCAATCCTATTTATACCACACAGGGTCTTTTCCCTGCTGCAAAAGCTAGGGGATTAACTTATAATCATGGTGGAGTTATTTCTGTTCCTGATTTCCAAGCATGGGAAACATATCTAGTTCGTCAGAGAGTAACCAATAAAAATGCAATGATTTTAGGAGGATTAACAGTTGCTCAAGCAATTATTAATTCAATGGTTACATATTTGAAAAATACAGCTGTTGACTATACTGATGTTACTAATTCAGTATTTGGTGGAGATGCTGGACTTATGGCTTCAATGAATTTCAACGTAATAAAAACCTCGAAATTTAATTTTATGGTTAAGGTAAATGAAAATTTCTCTAATCCAAAAACATTTGGAACAACTGGATATTTATACGATGAAAAAGGGGTTATTATTCCTTTAACCCGTCCTATTGACCCTGTATCAGGTAATGCAATGAACAACATAGAAGTAAAATACAAAGGACTTGGTGATTATAGTCGTCGTTTTAAAGTTTACTCACTTGTTGGTGGTGGAGCAGCTAAAGATAACGAAGTTGCTGTTACTGATGTTGATGGAAAACATACATTCCAACAAGCAGAATTAGGTTTGCAAATTGCAAAAGCAAATCAGTTTATTGTACTCGAACACTAATAAAAATTAATTTTACAACAGGGAGTGAAACACCTCCCTGTTTTTTTATAATCTAAATGACAAAAAAATGATAAATGTTAATGGTCAAAGAATTGACGCTAATGACAGAAACACGCAAAACCCTTATGCGAAAAGAATACAAGAGGGAATTAAATTAATAGAGGATAGATTCAAATTTCCAGTCATCTTAAAATATCCAGACCGATTTAAGATGAAAATTATTGATGCGAATAACAACCCAATTAAAAAACCTGAATGGCCTGGAGGGAAAATGATTCGTTTTACTGAAACAGTAGAAGGAACAACAACATCCGAAGAATGGCAATATTATAGTAGAACAAGAAGTGTAGAAGGGAAACCTATTTTTGAACCATTCAATATGATTTTTGATGGATATTTAAAAATTTATAAAAAGGATGCCGATTTAGCATTTTTCCTTTTATTTATTTCTCCGTTCTGTGAAAATTCGATTACTGAAAGTATTAGAACAAGTAATACAATTAAGCATTTTATTGTAGAAGATAAACAACAAGAAGCATATATTCAAATCAATGTAGACAAGTCTAAGCTAAAAGTTGAATATCTAATTAAAACAGCAGACGAAGAAGATTCTGAAATGTCTGAAGAGGCATTAAGAAAAAGAGCGTTGTCTTATGGTATATCCGAAACTGACACAAAATCTATATGGGAGATTCAAACAGAATTACTCACTCGTTTAGATTACATATTTAAAGGTGGTCAACGAAAAGTATATGATGAATTTCTTGAAGGAGAAAGCAAACCTGAAAACGTAGAACTAATGGCTATTATAAACAGAGCTTTACAGGAAGGGAAAATAGGGATAAAACCTGTTGGAAAAGGATTAAAATGGTCGTTTAGGGATATAGACGGAAAATGGTTAAAAGAAATAACCAAGATTAATCCTAATAGTAAAACAGAACCTCAAAGAGTAAAAGACTTATGCGATTGGTTTGCTGATAATGAAACAGAAAAGAAAAGTTTTGTTGTAAGTGTTACGTGAATAGAACACAATTAACAACACATAGATTTTTAAAGCCCTATCCGAAAAAAAGACAGGGCTTTTTATTAAAATCATAATAATTTTGTAATAAATATCTTTGTATGTATTTTTGTATCCAAATATAAAGGTATGAACCAAAATCTTTTTGATATTTCGGTATCTTTCAATCTACAAAATTCTCCGAATGATGTAACCATAACAGATAATACTCCCTATGTGGCAAATGGGGTGGCACTTTCATTAGTTGTTGGTAAGTTTAAATTACAAAATCCAGTAGGAATATTCCACGATAACACAAGTTATACAACACCGGATATTACAAGGTTATCATCTGACCATTTTGACCACTCATTACCTCTTGATGGACTAAACAGGGTTTTCACAGGAGATTATACTTTTCAATACAAAGTACAAATCACAGACGAACCATTTAGTTTCTCATTAGTTGGAATATCATTACCATTAAATTCATTTATAATTTCTGGAAATTATGTGGCTCAGATACTAAATGCAACTGGTGGAATATTAAATATCGTTGGTTATTCTGCTGTTATAGGAACATACACAATAGCAAGTGCAACGTATGATTCTGTGAACAATCAAACGTCTGTTGTCGTTTCTGAAATTATTCCAAGTTCTAATTATGGAACAGATACTATGGAATGGGAAGCAACAACCGAATATACTGTAACAAAGTTAGAAAACTTTTGTTATACAGAGCCAGAAATAACTTTAAATGTAACACATGATTGTAAGTATTCACAACTTATAAGTGAAGATGTAAGCACGTATATAGCCGATATATGCGGAACACAACTTAGTCCAATTGTAATTTCACGAGTTCATACCATAAAAGCACCTAATGGAATTACGCCACCAGTAGCAGATGTGGTATCAAGCGTTTCAAAACTTACTGTTAATAATATTTACACAAGGACATACAATATTTTAATGGAAACAACAGTTACTTATTTATTAAGTACTGGTGCGACACTAACAATGATTGTTAGTGCAATGGAAGAACACGATGTAGATTGTGATGATGGGTTGTGTTGTATTTATCAATGTATTGCAAACCTATACAATAAATGGCTTGAATACAAAGGAACGGATTTAAGAGAAGCAACAAGATACCAAGAAAAACTTATAAAAATAATGGGTAAGTGGATGCTTGTTTCAATATCATCAGACTGTGGTAAGTCAGACCAAGACCAACAAATATCCGACCTTATTCAGTTAATAAAATCAGACGATTGTTATTGTTGTGGAAAAACAACTGATTTACCAGTTCAAGTTATTCCTTTGATAAGTGGAGGAAACAATGATATAACAACGGTAAGTACTTGCGGAAATGGGATAACCGTAACTACAAACATCGTTGGTGATACTACCGATTATCAAGTTTGTTTAGACACAGATTTATTAGTTTCATACTTTACTTCAACTTTAGAAAATCAATCATTAGGAGACCATTCAGACGTTAATTTAAGTGGTGAACAAGATTTACAAGTTCTTATTTATGATTCCGCAACCAGTAAATGGATTAATTATACATTCGGAATACATGATTTACATGATGTTGATACCGTAACGGTTTCTCCGTCAAATGGAGACGTACTAAAATGGAATTCTACAACAGCAAAATGGGAGCCGGAAGCGCAAGGAGTTAATGGTCTTTTGCTTTTAAATGATGTTTCAGATGATAGTACTACAAATGCAGGTCTTACTACATTAAAATCATTTGATATTCCTGCGAATACATTAAGTTCAGATGGGGATTATGTGGAAGTAGAAGTATGGTTAAGCGTTACATCATTAACTGGTATTAAAAACTTCAAAGCATTGTTAAATGCAGCATCAATAGCAGTAGGAGTAATGTCTCCAACGTCAAGTCCTTATACAGTGGGATATTGGAATATAAAAATAACAAGACTAACAAGCAGTACAGCAAGTGCTGAATGGACTTATATGTGTAGCAATCTTTGGAATACAATAGCTGCTCCATTTGTGTCATTTATAGCACTTTCGTCATTAGATTTTACAACCGCAAACACTCTTTATATACAAGGAAGCACAGATACAGCTGGAACGCCAGCTACGTGTAAATTATTAAGAGTTAAATCAAATAAATTATAATTATGGCAGAACTACCAAGATATACAAAAATTGAATTACTTGCTGCTGGTACAATAGCAACAGTTGATTTATCATTAGCAGAAGAACAATTTATAGTTACAACAACAGGAAACGTAACATTAGTTGGAAATTGTACTATTAGTCCAACAGGAACTGCCTATGAGGGAATGACAATTAAATTAAAATATAATGGTCGGATAACCACTAATATGAATAATGTTGATGTTTTTGGGACATATTTAACACAAGAACAGTTAATGAATAATTGTATTATTGAGTGTATTTATATTGATAGTGCATGGAAAGTAACTGTTTTAGTTGATGATGCTGTTTATCCAAGACCAACAAGTTCAGAACAAGAAATAACGATAGGTTCAACAGGCGGAACAACATTAATTCATCCATCAAGAAATTCAGAACAAATATTTCTTACAGGGACAGCGACATTAACGTCAGATTTTAAAATTTCTGATATGGGGGCTGCTGGTGGAGCAATAAAAAATGGAGCTTCTTTTTATATTCATTATAGAGCAAACGTAACATTAAACGGGAATGATGTAGAAATTCTTGGGTATAAGCTAACAGAATATCAAGCACTAAATGGCGGATTATTAATTATTGCCAAATATACAAACACAGAAGCTTTACCAACTTATGATTTAACCGTAATTGAAGACAAAAAAATAAGCGGAACAAGCGAATTGATTGTTGAGAAGTTCTTGGTTACACCAACACAAATGGGAGAACTAAATTCAAATTCTCCACTATTAAAAGCAGCACAAGGAACTGGAAAGATAATAGAGATTATAGGAATGTCAATAACAAATGATTTTGGAAGTATCCCGTATGTAACATCGGTAGGTACTGTATATCCAGTTTTAAGATATGTAGGTGGAGGCGTTATCTGTACATTTACCAATACGGTATTCACAACAACAAGTCGTTATACAGAAAGAGGGATTCCGACAGTAGCGTCTTCTGAATTATACGAAAATAAAGGGATTGAACTATATTGCTCAGAAGACCCAACCTATGGATGGTCTTATGCTTATGGTGATAGCCCTATTTATGTTACATTGGTTTATTTCATTAATGACGTATCATAATGAATCTACAAGAAATATTAGATTTTATAAATTACGTTTCAAATAAAGAGCAATCAGGAAAAACTTTTTCTCCTAATCAGTTTAATACACTTCTTCCAATTGTTTCAACTGAATTATTTAAACAAAAATATAAACATTTTGAAGATACTCAGGAAATTACAGATGATTTAAGCGCATTTAAGGTTTGGATGGGTAAAGATGGTGTAATGCCTTTAGAAATTGATTCTAATGGATATGCTCTACTTCCTACCGATTATTTTCATTATTCTTCAATTTTATACAAACAAGTTACTTCAAATCCCGATTGTAGTATTTCTATTAAAAACAGACCAGTAGATATTCTTACTGACGCTCAATGGGATTCTAGACTATCATGTCCAATTACACAACCATCTTTAAAATATCCAATAGCAAATTTCCAAAATAATTTTATTCGTTTTGCACCTAAAAATATAGGTTTTGTTGACTTTGTTTATTTAAAAGAGCCGATAATACCTGTATATGCTTATACAATAGATTCATTAACAGATGCAGTTGTTTACGACCCAATAAACTCAGTTCAACTCGACTGGGGTGATGATAGTCATATTGAAATATGCAATCTGTTACTTGTAAAAATAGGAATAAATTTAAAAGAAGCTAATTTGTTTCAATACGCAACAATGAAAGGAAAAGAAGAATAATGACAAAAGAAGTATTAACAAAATTAGTTATTCGATTTTTAACAGGAGGGGATAATGTAGCCGACACGCTATCTAAATATCATCCTGCCGAAGTTGAGAAATATATTGAAATGGCTTTTAATTCTGTTATTTATCAAATATGCTTAAATGCTATAAGCTATAATGATTTTGGTCAATTAGATGCTTATTGTAAGTCTTTTAGTAATGTTCCTGTTATTTGTGATGAATTAAGGGATGAATATTATTCAATCTTGCCCGTATCTATTATTAATCTACCAAAAAATAGAGGTATTCGTTTTATATCTCCAATGAAAGACCAACGTAATCAGTTTGTTGACAGAGAAAATAACGCTTCTGATATTTATGACGAATTAGAGGTTGGAATGATGCCCGATATGATTACTTATTATCGTGAGAATGTAAAATTGTTTTATGATAATAGAATGACACAGGAACTTGCAGAAAATGGAGTTTTACAAAAACTTATTCCAGCATATAGTGAATGGTCTGATGAAGACGAACTACCTATTCCAGGAGGGAAAGATATGGATATAGTAAGAACAGTAATTGAATTGCTTAGTAAAAAGCCAAACGAAGACCTATCTGATAATAATAACACAGTATTAAAACGTAACTAATGGATACACCAGGACTTATCAGTTTGCGCCACGTTAGTAATAATGTTCTTATGCTTACTAACTTTGATAATAAATTTCGTGAGAAAATCACGCAAATAGTAATCAATGGATTAAAAAAATTAAATATTTTCTTTACTAAAACATATAGAACTGTTGAACTTGATGTAAATATAGACACAAATACAGTAACACTCCCAAAAGACTATATTGACTATATTCAGGTTTATATTATCGTAAATAACAAAATACACACACTTACTCGGTGTGATGAAATACCACTACCAAGAACAGAGGATTGTGGAGTAGATACTAACGAACATATTGATATTATTAAACAAACAAACCCTGATGATATTTCTATTAATGATTTAGTAATAAATGGTATTATTGAACACCATTATGGAACTTCAGGAGCAGAAAATAGTTCTTATTATAAAATTGATAGGGAGCGTGGTCTGATTATTTTACAAGGAAGAGTTACTAACAATTTGATTTATCTTGATTATGTTTCTACGGGTGTTAGTATGGACGAACAAACACTTATTCCGCAAGAATGCGAAGAAACATTAATTACGTATACTATTTGGCAAATGATTAATTTTGACCCAAGAGTACCACAGAACGATAAGATTGAAAAAGAACGTCAATATAAAGAAGCATTAAAATTATTAATAGTATTTCAAAATTCATTTGACATTGATGAATTTAAGGATGCTATGTATAAAAACTCACGTCAAACACCTTCTAGATAATGGGAATTATTGATACTATAACAATAACAGGAGGTATGAATTCCGATGCTGATGAATTATCTATAAAAGGAATTCGGAAAAGACTTAATTGTAGAGTAGGAACAAGCGACAAAGATAATTTAGGTGCTGTAGAAAATTTAAAAGGTAACACACTTGTATCATTCGTATTACCGACTGGAACAAATAAATGTATTGGATATGCCGAAGATATTGAAACAGGTTCTATTTTTTATTTTGTTTATAATAGTAACAATCATCACTTAATACTGCAATATGAATTAAGTTCTAATTCAATAATTACGGTTTTAAAACAAGATTTTGATTATTTTACAGACCTTAACTTTAACCCTAAAAAGAAGATACGAGGAGCAAATGTTGTTCAGGGACTATTATACTGGACTGATAATTTTAACCCTCCACGAAAAATAAATATTGATAAAGCAAAAAGATATACTGCAACTGGAGGAAGCGACATTTTAGGTTATAAAGCAATTACAACGCAAGTTATAGATAGAATAAAACATCCTCCATTAAAAAGTCCTGTAATAAATTATTCATCAGACCAAAGTACTGTTTACAATAATTTACGAGGCGCATTATGGCAATTTTGCTATAGGTATGTATATGATGATAATGAGAAATCTGTAACCAGTCCGATAAGTAAAGTGTCGTTTCCTATTAATGAGGAAAAGGCAAATGGAGATTGGGTTGATGAAACATACATAAATAATTGTTTGGATGTTATTATAAATACTGGGGGAGAAACAGTAAGTAGAATTGAAATATTTGCAAGAGGAAATTCGGAATCAAGCCCACCAAATCCTGTAACTGTAAGTTGTAATAATTCAGAATGGTTTTTGGTTGATACATTGGAAAAGTACGACCAAAACTTGAATCAATTAATTTTAAGTGGAATAAACTACGTATATAAATTCTATAATAATAAGGTAAGAACAAGTGCCGACCAATCTGATTTAGTACGATTATTTGATTATGTACCTCAAAAAGTAGGCGCACAGGATTTAATTGGAAAAAACAGAATACTGGATGCCGATGTTACTGAGGGGTATGATAATGTTGATATAGATGTGGAATTAAACCATAAATTTATTTCGTATCTTGATAGTTCGGAGTTAATATTGTCAAATAATTCTACAGATTATATTATACTTCCTACTGATACTAATGGAGATGGAAGCTATGACGAATTTGAATATAGAACATATATTTCTTTCCCAACGGGAACCACATTGCAATCTGGACAAATTTTAAAAATTACAGTAACAGACCCCGTATATGTAGACCCATTATTTACAACGAACACAATACAGGGGGAGGTAACTGTTAGCCATATAGCATTAACTTCTAACTGGAATACAGAATTAACAGCATTAGCAATTACACTTGGAATAGCATTAAATCCACCACATACAATAGGAACACTACCTGTTTATTATTTAGGAGCAGACAAAATATATATATTTAGCGGTTTAGATTATTCGGGTTCTCTTATTCCATCTATGAATATTGTTTTAAACTTATACGATGTTCTTGTATATAAGACAAAACATTTTAAAACAGGAGCATATCACGATTTTGGATTAGTATATTACGATAGGGCAATAAGAAGCGGAGCAGTTAATGTTTCTAATAAAACAACTAAATATGTTCCATATTATACAGAATTTGGTAATTTAGACAACGGAACGGGACTGCAAATATTAACTAATTCATATTTTGTTAATTTTGATTGGAAGATTAAACATCAACCACCAGAATGGGCTACCAACTATCAATGGGTTTATTCAAAAAACATTTCTATTAATTCATATCTTAATTTTAGTATTAACGCTTCTGACTATGATGTTGCTACTAACAAAATAAGGATTGGCATAAATCCCAATATTATTGCAATGCAATCAATGTTTACTAAATCTATTGTTTCGGCTTATGTTTGGACAAAAGGAGATAGAATTAGATTTTTAGCAAATTTTGCATATTCAGGAAATTATAGTTTAATAAAAGATTTGTCAACTGGGATTATAACATATTTAGATTTTGAAATAGTTGGTTATGACACAGCAAATGATTTGTTACTTATAGAAAATTTCACTAACGAAACATCAGCATCACCACCATATAATTTTTATACAAAATATGGAATAAATGCAACAACAGCACAAGGTACATTAGTAGAAATATATAGTCCAGCTAAAAAAGTTACAGAAAAAGTATTTTATGAAATTGGAGAATGTTTTGAAATAGGTAACCCACATCAATCAAATAGATATCACAAAGGACAATTACAAGACCAAAACCCATTAAATTATAGTGGAATCCCGGCAACAGGACAATTATTTGGTGGCGATTCTTATGTTCTACAAAGATTTGAACCAAATGCCTATTATTATGTAGAATCAGAACACGCATCAGATTTTTATATTTCAGATTCTTATGATATTGGTAGAGTAAATATTATTGATAAAGATATGCGCCAAGTGCGCAATATATCTAAAGTTTATTATGGTGGACAACTTATACAAGACACAAGAGTTAATGAGTTATCGAAAGTAGAATTTAATAATTATGTTGTTCTTGCTGATAAATTTGGTGCTATATGCAAACTTATAGAATCAGGCAATGTTGTTAAAATTATACAAGAAAAGAAAGTATCTAGTTTATATGTTGGACTTCAATCTACAGGAGAGGCAGATGGAAGTGCAGCACTATATGTAACAAATAGGGTGCTTGGAACTATTCGAGTACCTGAAGAATCTTATGGTACAAAATATCCCGAATCGTGTTTTGTTGATGGTCGGCATTTATTTTTTCTTGACACAAACAAAAGTTGTTTTGTTCAGGACAGTGCAAATGGTATGTTGAATATATCTCAGTTATATGGTTATCAAAAAGAAACAAAAGAAATTTGCAAAAACATAAAAGCATATCTAAATGAAGTAGAAATTTGTTCCGTTTACGACCAAGTAACAAAACAATATATTTTTACTTATAGTATTTACAAACCTTCAATTTATGGGAAAGGTTCTGGTGGAACTGATGTTTTGCTAGAAAAAGAAGTTAATATATCAAAAACTACTGCGTTTATGGATTCCGCTAATCGTTGGAATAGCGAATATTCATTCGTTCCTGAAATGTATGGAGTGAACGGAGATATGATTGTAATGTTTTTAAATGGAGAATTATGGACAGGACACACAAACGAACAGCATTGTTGGTTTTTTGGTAAAAAATATCCTCAACAAATAACATTTGTTTTTAATAATGCCCCTGCGGCAATTAAATTATTGTTATCTATGGCTTATGCTTCTAACAAAAAATGGAGTGTCCCATTGATAACAATACATTCAAGCGACCAAAATCCGATAGGGATGAAATCAAGACTACATGAATCAAAATTTATTCTTAAAGAGGGTATTTATTATTCAGAATTTTTAAATGATATGCTTACTCCGATGGCAACAAGCGAATTAGAGGGATTGATAAACGGAAGACCGTTAAGAGGTCAATCGGCAGAAATCACAATAGAAAATCTACATGATGAACTGACTGTTATAAGATATGTTATTGTTAATTTTATAACATCTGAAAGGAGTGGAAAATGAGTAAATTAAGAGAAATATTTGATGGGTATAAAAATTTATTATTTGAAAACGAACAAGTTGAAAGATTAGCAGAAGCAAGACTTAAAGAGTGCGAAAAATGCAAAAATTTAGATAATTTTGAACTAACCATTATGGGGAAAAAAAATAAAATGTATCTTCATTGTAAACTTTGTATCTGTTATGTTCCTGCAATGTTAAGAAGTCCAACTAAAAAATGTAAGGCAGGCAAATGGAATAATTTGTTAAATTAAGAATAAACGATTACTTTTGTGAACTAATATTTAAAATTATGTTTTGGGAAATAGCATCATTTGCAGCACCAGCAATAAAAGCAGCAATAGCAGGTTGGCAAGCTAAAAAAGCAAACGACCTAGCTAAAGCAACTAGACCTTCCTTTGAAATTCCTCAAAGTGCCTATGACGCATTGGAAAACGCTAAGAAATTAGCAACAATGACACAATTACCAAATCAAGGAGCCATTGAAAACAAATTAACAGGTTCTACAGGTAGAGGTATAGAAGCGATTAAAGAACTTGGAACAGGAGCAGATAAACTTGGAGCTATTGCTAATTTAGCTGGAAACGAACAAGACGAATTAGCAAAATTATCACAAGGAGCCGCTACTATGTGGCAAGGAAATCAATCAGCTTTACGTCAACAACAAGGAATTCAATCAGCATGGGAAAATAAGGCAAACGATTATAATATTTATCAACCATATAAAGATAAGATGGATGCGTCTGGTGCATTACAAAATGCAGCACTAAATAATATTGTTTCAGGTGTTCAAGGGGCAGCAAATGCAGCCACAAGTATTGCAAATAATAATTGGTATAAAGATTTTATGAAAAATAACCCTAGTTTATTTACAAACAATGGAGCATTACAAAATGCAGCGTTTAATGCAGGTTCTTTAAATCCTAACAGTGGTGGGTTAAATGCAGGTTCTTCAAATCCTAACAGTGGTGGGTTTAATCAACCGTATATAGGTGGGTTTAATCAACCGTATTCGGATATGTTTGGAGGGGAAAATCCATTATTGCAAAATAATAATTGGTTTCAGAAATTAAAATTAGGTGGAAATCTTTTTAGTAATCTAAATCCTATAAAATAACAAATGCCAAACAACCCAGAATCATTAGTTCCATTAGGACGAGACAATACTGGCGCAGCTATTAAATTTGCTATTCCAGGAGTTGTCGAGCCAATTTATGGGAAATTAATAGGAAAAGAACTTGCTGCAAGGAGAATTGCTAAAGCTAAGGAAGATGCTCTAAAAGAAAAACCTTTAGAAGACCCATTTAAACAATATGCAAATCTAAGTGTTGATTGGGAAGAAGAAGTAACTGATTTTGAAAAAAAGAAACAAGATATTAGAGATAGACATTTAGCAGAGGTAGATGCAGGTACTATAACACCTGCAAAAGTATCAAAGTATAGAGGAGAGATGGCTGCATTAGTTGGAGAAGCGGCTATGATTAAAGACCAACACCAAACAAAGGAAAAGATGTTTGCTACCATTGTTGGAGACGTAAACGGGGAATACGACTATGAAAAATCATTGAATAAAATACAAGCATATTCATCACCTAATAGATACGTTAAAGAAAACATAAATTCTCCCGATTTAGAAAAACAATTATTAGCCCAACAAATTGAATCTGAATTAAAAGATGCTTCTGTTGGTGGAAATCAAGTATTATGGAGACTAAAATACGGGAAAAACCAAGAATTAGCTCTGAAAGATTTAATTGTAAGTACAGAAATACCAATAGAATATAAACAAAGAACGACTATTGTTGATATGGCTGGAAGTTATTACGACCCTCAAACCGGTATGCAAGTATCAGGTTCTTTTAGGGGGAATACTGAGGAAAACAGGAGAGAAGTAGCACGTGCTTATTATAGAGAAGGAGTATCTTTTGATAATACAGGGAAAAAGTCAAAACGGATTAGCGACCAAGTAAATGAAGATTATATTAAGGCAATTAAACTTGACCCAACAATCCAAACTAAATACGCAAAATATAGGACACTTGCTAAACAGGCAGAAGAAAAATTTGTTGACGAACACCAAAGTCAATTAACGGTTTTCGAACGAAGTGGTAGTTCAAACAAAGTTGGTTCGGGGAAAAAAGTACCTGTTACTGCTTCTACTTCAGTAGAAACCACCGACAAAAACATAAGCGGTATTAATGTTAAAACAAAGAATGTTTATACTTATGATATTGACGATGCACTTCCTATTAGTGGTAAGGTATGGAATGTTAACGATAAGAAATTCGAGTACGTAAACAACTTAGGTGTAGGAAAGCCAATTGTTACTGAAACCTTTTTATCAATAGACGGAATTAAATTATCTAAACCAGTTATTGCATCAACATATCTTGTTTCTGATGGTTCTGGTGGGTTGAATCAAAAAATTGTACTTTATGAAGGAGCAAGCAAACAATCTCTTGACCCTTATTTTGCTGAGTCAGGAATTCCAACACCAGACCAATTCCAAAGCCAAATAAGTTCTGTTCAGAAAGTTGTTAAAAATGTGGCAACAGGAAGCGGAAAAACAAATAAGAAAACAGGATATGATTGGAGGAACAAATAATTATGGATGGACAAAATAATTTACAGACACTTTACGAAAACCTTATTAATGATAATTATGATTTGCCTGATTATAATACATTTAAGTCAGACATGAATGATGGAGAAAAAAGGCAATCTTTATATAACAATTTGGTTAATGATAATTATGATTTGCCTGATTATAATACGTTTTCAAGCGATATGGGTGTGTTGGACGTAAAAAAAAAAAGTCAATCCGAACCTACTATCGAAAATGGTCAAGGCATTTCTTCGGCTATCGAATCAGCATCATCATTACAAAATACTCCAAGTAACATAGTTAAACCACAAGGGCAAGATGCAAAAAGTGGAATACCACAAAATGACTTTTGGGCTAATGTTAATACGGAAGATTTAAGTGCAGAAGATTTAAAAAAATATAATATTTGGGAAAAACAAAAATCTGAAAAGCCAATTAATCCGTTAGGTGCTGCAAAACCAATTGTAAAAAATGGTGTTTCAACCGTTAAGGCAAGTGCTGGATTGGGCGATTTAAAAGAAGTGCAAGACTTTGTAAAACAGCAATCATTACAACTTGCAGAGAATAATCCAGACTTAGGAATAGTAAAAGACAGGGATAAAGACGGGAACCCTTTATCATTTCAATCAAATATAAAAATAAAAGGAGAGGGAAGCGTAAAAGAAATATTACTAAATAACGATATTACAAATAATATTGCGAATGGGAATATTGACAGGGCAAAAGAATTACATAAAGAAGCTATTGCAGAAAATCCAAAAAATAATACATATCAAAACGCATTAGGATTTAAGTATAGTTCAGAAGGAAAACCTGATATTGCAAACATTTACTTTAAAAACGCATTTGAAACCAATTCAGATTATAATACATCTAAATACACAATGCTTAATGCTGTTGAGGCAAATGATTTAGAATTAGCAAACAAAGCATCCGACAAGGTATTACAACTTAACCCAAAAAACACATTAAGCGATATTTACAGAGATAAAGACGCTTATGATATAAAATTAAAATTAGCAACAACACCCGAAGATAAGAATTATTATAGTAAACTATCAGCATATACACAATTACAAGCAGACAAAAAATGGTTTGCTGATGGAGGTGGCGAAGATATTATTGATGTTATAGGAAGTGCGTCAACAATGGGCATGTTAAAAGGAGTTGAGGGAGCTTATGAATCAACTATCCAAACAGCAGAAATGATTAAGGGAATGGGTGCTGAGGATTATGTTCGATTATTAACACTTCCGTTTGCGCCATTAACGATGGCATCAGGGAGCGATTATCATAGAGAATCCATAAAACAAGTAACCCAATTAGTAAGTAATGCTATTGCTATTTCATTGGTTATGCCTTCGGGATTACCATTTACTGTGGCTACCGATTTGGCAAATAAAGCACAAAACATAGCAACTCAAATCGAAAGTGGAAAAGCAGTAACAAAAGAACAATCCGAACAAAACGCATTACAGGAAGGATTATTTAGTTTAGTTACAACGGGAATAAATAAAATGGGCATAGAAGTAGACCCAAATTCAAATTTTGCTGCAACATTGCCATTATTAGATTTAGCTGCGTTTACTGTGTTAATGGGGGGTGTGCATGGATTAAAAAAAGGAGTTAAATACGATTCTAAAATATTAGAAGCGTATAAGGATAGAGGGTTTTCCCCCGAGCAATTAAAAGTAATACAGGATAAAATTGCGGTCAAGTCAAAAGAAGCATTAAATTATTTAGAATCTGAAAAAGCAAAATTAAATGAAATTAAGATTGCTAAAGACAAAGAGATTGAATCAAGCAATATTCCACAACCAAAACCAGAAGAATTAGCAGAAATATCATCCCCAACAATATCGAAGTTAAACGCATTAAATGATACGGGGGCTACTATATCCCCAGAACTTCAAAAAAACGCAGTTACTGAGCTTATAACAGCTGAATCTGAATTAAAAAAAGAACAAGATAATCCAGAAAGAACTGTTATATCAAAAACAATAAAAGAAGCGCAAGATATAATTGCTTCAAAGATTGATGAGTTAAACAATAAAATTCAAGGTAGAAAGACTATTGACAAGGAAGAAGTTATTACGCCCGAAACCGAAAAGCCAATAGAAAAAGTAGTACCAAAAACAGCAAAAGAATATCATAGCGCATTAGTAAATGTAGCAGGGTTAAGCAAAGCAAAAGCAACAGCAAACACTATATTATTTGAACTTTTTGCAAGGAGAGAATCAAAGAGAACGGGAGTAGAAAAGAGCGAAATATATAATCGCAACGAAATAACCAAATCAGGTGTTAATACAAAAATACCCAAAGAAGCATTAAGACAAATAACGGTAAATGGTAAAAAAATAACTGTACAAAATATTGAACCTGATGTTATGAATGGTTTTTATTCACCTATTGAAAAGAATGTAGGCGAACTAAAATCAGATAAATGGGGAAGCGGACAACAAGCATTTGCTGAATTAAAAAGCAAAGGATTAAAAGCGGATGAGGTAAAATGGACAGGCATTGAAGAATGGCTTAAATCACAAGGTAGAGTAACCAAACAAGAAATCCTTGACTACCTTAAAAATAACAGGGTTCAGTTGGTGGAAGTGGTGAAGGGAGAAGGATATGTAGTTACAGACATAGAAAATAATAAAGACATAAAAGAGTTTAATAATTACGAAGATGCTGTTGATTATGTAAATGAACAACGTAAAAATGGTAATGATTATTCTGTATTACCAAAATCAAAGTCAACTATCAAGTATGAACAATACCAACTCGAAGGCGA
>Ga0172367_10004429_pt1 | contig 17499 bp, 18 predicted proteins | sample Lak10m_FD_114542 | JGI IMG/M metagenome (GOLD analysis project Ga0172367, IMG submission 114542) | Freshwater microbial communities from Kabuno Bay, South-Kivu, Congo - kab_022012_10m | ecosystem: Environmental > Aquatic > Freshwater > Lake | place: Democratic Republic of the Congo: South-Kivu...
GACGGAAAACGATGTGCTTGACCCCACCTATTTCCATGTCTTTCTTGGTATTGCCGACAAACAGCAAATCTCCCTGATAGACTCCTGTTGCAGGAAGAACGGCTGGCAAGTATTCCAAGCAAGCAGAGAGTTTGCTTGAAAGGTCTTGGTTGTCTCCGTGGTTTTCCTTGATGTCCTTCTGCGAAAAGTTGATCTTTGGGTTCTTGGATGTGGTTGCGTGCTTCAGGGCAACGAAGAACTTGCCGTTTGAGGGGTGTTTTCCTGCGACAATGGCGGGTGCGCCATCCCACTTGGTCGTGATCACCATCTTGGCAGGAGGGGTCTTGCTAGCCAAGGACTTGACGATGTTCGTCAGGAGCAGCATGGAATTTGATATTCCGTTGTCCAAGTCCTTGAACATCAAATCTTCGATATGCTCAAGATGCTGTGTCTCCACCGCCTCGTTCAGAGGGCAGGAAGGGGCATATGGAAGACTTGAAAAATTGGCTATCATCCCCGTATTTAGCCCAGTCACATCCTCAATAATAAAGAAACAACCCCCTGCTAGCGGGGGTTGTCGGACCAAAGATGCTATCTTTGGTGGGGTTGTTTGTATTTATCAACCTATGACCGTAGGCTCTTCGTAGTTGTCAAACAGACTCGCTTCGACTTCCTTGCGGTTTCTGTAGACTCCGAGAATGTTTGTCTTGAGTATGAAAAACAGGCACTTTCCCTCATGCTTCGTGGCGTGTTCCCAATACTGGCAGATGACTTCCTCGGCGTTTGCCACGGGGAAGTCCTCTGGCTTACGCGCCCATGAGAACGACACCCCATCACCCTTGACGGGGCTGTCCGAAAAGAGCGTGTCGCCTACAGCGTATACCTTGCCAACGAACACAGGCGACTCACCGCTCAAGATGATCTTGTCCCGCATCTCCTTGTCGGTGTGCTGCTTGAAGACTTCTTCCGTTACTTCTACGATGATGTGACTTGGACTCGGTATCAGCATATCAATCTCCTTTGGGTTAGTGTATGTAGTAGGACGATCAGGATTCGAACCTGCGCCAGAGAGGTATAAACTCTCCTGGGCCAACCAAAGACCCCCTCGTCCCATCTGTCAGGTTCTTCTGCGAACCTTTAGTTCCTTCTTCAAAGCCTTCTCAAGATTTGCAAACTCTGCTTGACCTTCGGCACCAATGTAGTATAGACCGCATTTTGGATTCACGCATTGAAACACAGGAGTGCAGAACACGATGTTTGCCCGAACCAATGGTTCAGTCCGAATGTCCTGACTCCCCCCTACTTCGTAGAGGTGATCCCTGTATGCACGAATGGTGGCACAACCACATTCCTTGCAGACAGGACAGGGCTTCTCAATTGCATTTGACTTTTGTCTTCTTGCTTGAGCAATGCCCTCTAGAATCGATTTCCAGATAATTCGAACGCTGCCTATCATCATCGTGACCCAATCTGTAGTTTACTTCCTCGGTCAGGTGAGAGAGTTCCATGCCTTCACGGACGCAGAGTTCCGACAGAATCTGCCTTGCCTTTTCCTGCGCTTCCTCAACCGAACAAGCCTCAATCGGAATGTCAATGTGCAATCGGTATGACATGGTGTGAATCTTACCCTGTATATTGGTCTCCGTCAAGACCAGTCATCGAAGTTTCTCCCTGAAAACTTCTTGTCCATTCGCTGTCTGAAGGTCTTGAAGCCCTGTTCTGCTCCATCTGGCATCTCTGGCGAGTCATCGCTGTCCCCATCGCCCATCTTTGAAATTCCCTTCTGTGCGGCAGCATCAAGATCGAACAACTTCATCTTGCTGCGATCAACACCGATTACGAATCTGCGGTAGACTGACGGGTCACCATAACGATTCTTCAACTGCTTGACCATGAGTTGCCCTAGTTCCTCAAGTTCTTCGGTGGAGATCAGGGCAACCATGAAGTCAGCGGTCGCAGGGAGACCGAAGGACTCGCTAGTGTTCGTGAGTTCGACATCGCTGTTGGCAAATCCTTCGCGGTTTGTCTGTGTTGCCGTGAAGATGGGGACATCATACTTGACTGCCATGCCACGCAGTTCCTCCGCAATCGCCTTCACATAGGTGTAGGAGTTGACATTGGAGTTCGCCTTGAAGCGGCTTGATGCACAGATGTTCAGGTAGTCAATGAACACGACATCGGGCTTGAAGTTCTTCTTGAGGCGCAGTTCGTCAAGGAGTGCTTCAAAGTGCATCGCATTCGCTGTCGCGGTCGGATACTCCTTGATGATCAACTTGGAGGAGGTCGAAGACATGATGCGCTGCATCTTGCGCGTGTAGATGTCCTTCGGCAACTTCCTCAAGTCATCCATCGTGATGTCCATCAGGTTGGCATCGATGCGCTCCGCGATCCGCTCCTCTGCCATCTCGCAAGTGATGTATAGGACATTGTTTCCCGTGATCAGGCAGTTCGCTGCATGATGGCACATGAACAGGCTCTTGCCCACGCCCGTACCGGCGAGGATGACATTCAGCGTCTTGCTAGGAACGCCACCCTGCGTGATCTTGTTCATGTAGTCCAAGTCAAACGGCATCTTCCGTTCGATCTTGTGGTAGAAGTCGAACCGCTCGTTGTAGTCATCGATGAAGTCGTGACCGACATGGGCATCGAAGGAAACCGCAAGGGCGTTGGAAAGAATCTCGGGGATTGCGTTCTGCGTCTTGTTGCCCTTGCCATCGATGATCTGGATCGACTCCATGATGGCGTTGTAGACAGCCTTGTCTCGGCAAAACTTCTCGGTAGCGTCAATCAGCCACTTGGTGTCAGGCTTGTCGAAATCCGCGAGTTGACCAAGCAGTTCCTTGCCCTGCTTGAACTCCTCTTCCGACACCCCATCCCGATTGGAGAGATCAATGGTGATCGTTTCAACCGTGGGGGACTTGTTGTACTTGGTCACGAATCCCGCGATGGTTTCGTAAACCACGCGCTCCGTGCGATCCATGAAGTACTCGGGCTTCAGAAATGGCAAAGTCCTCCGCGCATATTCTTCATCGTGAATAAGCGAACGGAGGACTAGTGCTTCAATACGGTCGTTTGGCATTCAGGAGATTATAGCAGGGATTCCTCTCCTGTCAAACATGAACTAGCCAAAGTGTTCTTTTGCCTTGCTTGGATTGGCTAAACCATATGCTGCTGAAGTAGATGAATACATCACTTCCAATAGTCGTAAATACCCTTCTGAACTTCATACTTCTTCCATAGGTATTGGTCGCGCCGTGGCTGCTTCTGCGCCCATTCCCACATTTTTTCAAGTCCCTCTCGCAATGAAGTCTTGCTGTCATCAAATTTCAATATCGTCTTTGCCTTTTCATGGGACACCCAAGCATCCTTGACTTCATGTCTAGCGGGGAGATACTTGATATCCGTGCCGCCCACTACTTCAGACAATACCTGTGCGGCTTCGTTGATCGTGTATTCCTTCAAGCCGCCAAGATTTATGATCTGCTTAGATGCTTCTGCCAATACGGCCGCTCTCCACAAGTATTCAACGCAATCATCAATGTAACTGAATGCCCGTTTCTGCATCCCATCCCCGTATATGGCAAATGGCTGATTGTTGAGTTTCTTGTGCATCCAAATTCCAATAACATTTCTGTACTTGTCCCATATGTTTTGCTTTGCCCCATACACATTATGTGGTCGAATGATGCACCAATCCATATCATGCTGCTCACCCGCGATCTGTATATCCATCTCGCAGGCAAACTTTGCAACACCATATGGGTCGATTGGATTTGGTCTATAGGTCTCTACAAATGGTGGTTCCGCTGATCCATATACAGCCATACTGCTAGTGAATACTAATCGGCGTACCCCATGCTCTATACAGTTGTTTACTATGTTTGTTGTAGATATCAGATTGTTCCTATAGTTGAAGGAACGAATGAATGGACTCAATCCCTCTGCTGCATATGCAGCAAAGTGAAAGACATAATCAAACTTATGCTGTTCAAAGATGCGATTGAGAGAAGGATCGCTTGACAATTCAAGTCGGTGAAAGATGACCTTCGGATTTACATTCTCAATGTATCCACCGGACAAGTCATCTATCCCAACAACTTCACACAAATTGTTGTCACACAGATAGTCAGCCAATCTTGAGCCAAGTAGTCCCGCTACTCCTGTAATCAATACTTTAGCCATGTCATTATCCTTTCATCATAAACTGTCTATGTTGTTCCTATACCACTTTTCGTTGGGATAGAAGTCGGGGGTGTGCGCTCCATCCCTCATCTGTATGGGTCTTCCGTACAAAGAAACCGCTGATGGTTTCTTGGAATCGTGAGGAGCCTCTGGTTGGTATTTATTGGCGAAGATCCAGTCTGCATTGAACTTTGCGTACTTGCTGCCCGAATTCTTTTTCATGTTCTCGGCGTTTTTGTCCGAAGAGTCAATATGATTGATCAGCCTATCTGTTCCGAAAACGCGCATAGTCCTCTGTTTTGCTACCTCCCAACGCCATAGCCAATCTCCATCCTCTTCACCAATAGCAAGCAATCGTTCATCAAAGTATCCAACATCAAACAAGTCTTGACGATAAAGCGAGAAATGGGAGAATGAATAGTTTATCCTAAAGGACTCATCACCCAATGCTGCATTGTGCTTCAGCATCTCTTCATAGTGATTGAAGAAGCCATCTATCAGAGTAACATCATCATTTAGATTCAGGCAATATGGGGTGCTTGTGTAATTGAAACAAGTGTTCCACATATGGGAACATCCTCTGAATATAGGGGACATGATCAAATAGGTTCTTGGACATTCTGCTGCAAACTTCAGAATAGAAGACCGATAGTTTTGGTCAAAGTCTTTCTTGTGCTGCCCGTTGACGAAGATTACCTTATCCACATTCGGACGATTCTTGCAAATAGAAGCAAGCAACGGTTTGAAATACTGATCAAACCGATGAACAAAGGTCTGTATAGTTACGCTGTAGGATGTCATTTCTTGAACTTTGCTACGCAGTCGTAGATGTAATCAGAGCATACAGCATGGAAGCCATGTTGATTGTATTCTGCTACCGATTCTTTTGATAGGAGAGGAATGATGCATTTGTCCATCATTGGATTGGTTAGATCATGTGACCAAATGTAGCCATTGCTGGTCAGCGTATAGCGATCCGACTCATGGCAGAAGTAGTTGGTTTTAGGACAGTTACGCATGAGCCATATAAGAGCATCATACTCCTTCACATGAATCCACAAGTAATACCAACGCTTGCGAATCCATTCAGCGGTTACGGGATGATCGGGGGTATCATGCCCCAAGTGTGGAATCCCTTCCTTCACACGCAAGTCAATTTCGCAATGAAATCCCTTTGCCAAGGATTCTTCTATGTACGATGGAGTGTTTTCTCGTTCTGAAATGACTCCATCCAAGTTGCCACGGTGAGAGATGAAAATCACTTTGCCCCCTTGTGGTACGCCTTCCAGTAGTCATAGCAAGCAAGCAACTGTGTTTCGTTCTTGGCCTGTGTTCCCTTTAGGATTGTTGCCCACGCCTCAAAGTTCTCAACCTCTTCAGGCGTACCAAACACCGTGACAAATGGTGTGTCGTAGTAGCCTACCTTCAACCCGTCTTGTACCAACAGATTGTAGACAAGAGTCACATAGAACTCACCGTTGTACTGAATACCTCGCTCCATCGCTAGGTCAAAGTACTTCTTGATGTAAGAACCCTTGCTGAAGTAATAGACACCTGTAGATGCGTGTTCATTCATTGGGTTGTCGGTGTAGCAAGCCTTCTCCTTGATCTCCTCAAGAACACCATTTGCGCCCTTGACAAATGCCATCTTCGTGTGCGCGAGCGTGTGCGGGTGGAAGCCTGTGTGCGTGAGGACACAGCCATCAAACTTCCCGTCATGCATCTTCATTTCAAAGTTATTGCGATCCCACAGGTGTGGATTGTCGCAGTAAGAGATGACAACTTCTTGATCATCCCCGATCAAGTCATAGACAGTCTTTACGGTATAGACTGGACCCAACTTGTGCTGTGGCATGGAAATCACGGTAGACTTAGATACAAGCGATTCAAGAATTTCCTGCATATCGGTCGTTGCAAGGTGTACATCATTGCAGATGAAGATGAACTCATCATTCTCTCTGTCAAACATATCAAGGATGTAGTCTATGATCCGCTTGCCGTTGACTTTGATCAATGGCTTCGGATCTGCATACCCCTTCTCTACAAAACGATTGCCTGTGCCTGCCATAGGAATCACGATCTTCATGTCAAAGCCTTCCTGTACTTTTCCGATGTCATCTCATTCAGCCCCTCAACCTCATTCTTGTCCAAGAAGTTTGGCGTGAGACAGGCTGCTGCCAATAGACCAAGTATGTAGTTGTTGACAGAGCGCATCTCATCGGGAAAAACAGCAGCATCGGGAAAAAGAGGACCACTTGCCACAATCTGTTCCTCAAGGTCTACGAAAGATTCAACATGATTCGCAAGCCATCTCTTGCAACGGTTGTTGATTCTTTCCGTTGTTTCAAACGCTTCCTGTGCATTGTTGGAGCAAACGATCAGTCCATGATTTTCAAGAAACAGTATGTCGCTTGAGATGTTGTCTGCTAGTTTGTTGGCTAGGTTCATACCTGGTCTGTTGTATTCAACAAACTCATAGGTCAAATCATGGAAGATCGTCTTGATCGTTGCCCGTGCTTCCTTACTACACAGTATGGAGTTCAAGTGTATAGGATGCGTGTGAACAATCACTCGCTTTGATAGAAGTGCATGGAACCCTGTTTCCATAGACGGTCTGTTGTGATCTTTTGAAGATGCCTTGATATAGTCGGTATATTCATTTTCGTCTGTAAAGGACGGGAACTCTCCCTCAAAATCACAAACGGTAAACCCATGATGAAGATTGACATCTCCCATCTTGACACCCGAAGACTTCACTATCAAACCGTTCTGCGACTTGACCGATATGTTTCCTCCTGCACCTTGAACTAGAGAAGGATCAAGGGAGAGCCACTTGCAAAGACTCATGAACTCTGTCACAGAATCATAGAAGTTCTTTACCTTCTCCATCAACTCTACACCCTTGCCGTTTACGGAAACATAGTCAAAGGATATGGTAGCATCCCTATTCTTCGTAAACTTGACAACCACATCGGCTCGTTGTCTTTGGGGTGCGATGAACAAGTCTTCGTCTTTCTTCCTGCGCCTGATGGTTTCCAGTACTTGACTTTCAGTATAGCCTCTTCTCTTGATGTCTCGTCTGATCTTCCACTCGGTCTTCAGGCTCTCATCGGTATCGACAAATACAGAAAGGGTTGCAAGTTCTCTAGTTGGTGTGTGGTACAGCGCATGAAGTCCCTCGTATATGATGAACTCCTTTGGCTCCATTCGCACAGGAGCATCCCAAGTTCCCGTGTCATGGTTGTAATGCTGTCTCTGTATTACCTTGCCTGACAACAAAGCAACGATATCATCGTGACCCCGCTCAAGATCATTCTGTGCAGGATCCAAGTGCGTTTTCGTCTTCCAAATAGGATTGATTCTTTCCCACTTGTGTAGATCATCGCCACTCAAGCAAAGAGACTTGGTGTTTCCAAGGATCAACTGCACAAGAGTAGATATCGTTGTCTTTCCCACTCCTGAACTTCCAGAGATACAAATCAAATTTGTCATATCATTCTCGCAATATTGAGGATGTCGTTCAAGGATTCCTTGATATCTTCAAATGCTGCCTTCTTTCCATCCATAGATGTGGAAGGACCAACGCAATGGATATCAATGTAGTTGTTTGTCTTGAGTCTATCTTCGTTATATCATCTCCGCTAGTTCTAGAGTTTTCATCATAGCAGTTTCCTGTTCCTTATACCCCTCTAGCACTCTAGGTGGTCCATCTTCAGCCCATCTCTTTCCTTTCCAACAATGAAGATCAACATACCCCTTGTTCTTAAGGCGATTTGGATCGTAGATGTAATCTGTTCCCGTCCATTGAGGCATCCATCTTCCATTCTGATCTGCAAGTCTCCCGTGCCAAGAGATGTGCTGATGGGTCGAATCGTATTGCTTGCTGTGAAAATGAGAGAAAGAGCCTCGCTTGTAGCCAAAGAAAACCCTCTCTGAGGTGTACATCTCTTCAGCAAGCCAGTTAGTACCGTGTATTTCCTTCACCTGTCCATCCCACTTCCCACTCATTCCGTATCTGCTAGAGTCTATAATTTCTCTCAGAGTATCGGAAAAGTTGTTGCTTGGAAAGAACAGTTGGCCCATCAATCTACCTTTTGCTATATGGTAATTTGCAGGGAGATCATAACCACCTGTGGTACATCCACCCCTCTTTAGAAAAAGAGGAACTCCTTTTTCGTCAACACAATTAAATGGTCTGAGTCCATGATTCTGCGCTGGAGAAGAGTGATTGAGATGGCAATATGCTGTATCTGAAACTTCCGACAGCCCATCAAGAAAATGGTTGGTCTGCAACGGCAAGAGATCTATGTCACCGATCATCCAAGTCTTGTCGGGGTCAGTCGATGGAAAAAAGAATTTGTAAAACTGCAACTGAATAATAGGAGGCAATGTTTCGTCAAACGGAATCTCATGAACAGTTCCGTGTTCTTCAGACATTCCGCATTGCTTCTTTGACCCACCAAACAACAAGCAAATAGGCTCTATCCCAAACTTGGTTTTCCAAATCCTAGCCTGTATGTTCCAAAATGGACTGTAATCCACAGAACTACTAAACACAATCTTATCAATTTTCATAATGATATTACCTGATTTACATTAGATCGGACAAACGCTTACAATGAACATGGATGCTCAATATCTTAGTCAAAGTGTCGTTGGATTTGTCTTTCACATAATACTGCTTTCTTCCAACATCATCAGTATTCGATACAAATGCCCATCGACTTGGTTCCTTGGCTATCATTTGATGGATTGTGTGGTGAGGAAACAAGCATCCAGGTGGATTTCCATTATCGCATCCTAGCAGATGTTGTCCTATGCTAGAAGGATCGAAAATTCCTCCTACTATCTTATGAAGATCTGAGTACCCGCCTCCACCAGACACCCAAGACGGCAATCTATTCAACTTGCTAAACCCAATTTGATTTGCAACATGCATCCAAATAAACATGTCTGTCAGAAGTTTTCCCTTTTCATCTCGCATCATTTTCCAAAAAGCATCGTTTATTTCAACCAAAGACTCATAATCCCTTATGAACATCATGCCTAAAATGAAAGCATTTGCTGCTTCAGCAGTTATTGCTGTCTTGTAGATGGATGCGAGTTTGTTTTCGATGCTATTCAATTCACAGAAGAGAAGAACATCATTATCGAAGGTAAACACATTTGTCAAATTGTGCTTCTTGATTACCTCTTCGATGTAAAAGTACCGAAAGGCACAAGACCTCGGAGTTGGATTGAAGTCATTTGCGAAGTAGTCCAACGAATGCAAATCATACCTTGGTGATAGATCCTTAAGCAGTTCTACATTCACATTCAATTCCGCAAACCTCTCTTTGTTGGGAACTGAATCGACATCATCAGTTATCATGTAAATTGGAACCGTTGGGTTCCACTTACGGATTTGCTGCAAACAACGCCATATGTGACTTCCCCAAGGATCATAGTACTTCTTTTCTTTGGGATTATACGAAGCCTTACCTGAGTGATATAGAACCACCGAACTCATTATATTTGCCTTTCTTTTACTAAGTTCATTTCCACATTTCCCAAGGAACCGACAAGTTGTTGAGGTCGGTGATTATGTGTCTCTGTCTGTTTTCGTAATCTTCGTTGATTGCCCATGCATGGAATTCAACAAACAACTTAGAAACTTTTCTGATCGAACCTGTTTTGATCAGTTTTTCTAGCACAGTAAATTCCGCGCCCTCTATGTCCATCTTTACTACTATATTTGGGGTGTACGCGCATGAGGAGTGCAGATTTTGCAGAAATTCATCAAAATCTATGGTTTCAACATAAACATCTCTGTCGTAGACTCCAACACCAGGATGCCAGAGATCTTCTGGCAACAGGGTAGAACCTGTACCATCATACTTGCTACTCAGAGGAGCGTAATGTTCCATTCTGAACCGCATCACGGAATTGGAATCCCAAACTGCTTTGTTGATCAAATCAGTCTTGTTAAATCTGTCAAGAAGTTTTCTATTTTCTGAAAGTGTTTGAAACGAAAGAGGGTTAGGCTCAAAGCAAGCCACTTTGAAGGTTTCATTTATGATTCCTTTGTCAAGAAATTCTTGCAGCCCTTCTCCGTGATGGGATCCGCAGTCTAAAAAGTAGTTAAAGGATTCCATGTTGCTTCATTTCACTCATGATATTTGTGTAGAAGTAAGAGAACACTCTTTCGGGAGTGTGATTTTTATTGTAATCATCCCAAGCCCTATCCGATTGTTCCTTGTACCTATCATTCTCTAGCAAAAACAGAATCTTTTCCTCCATGTCATGCATATCATATCGCATGACACAATACTCATTAAATGGTAAGTATTCAGAGTCTACTGAAAGTATCTCCAACTTCGGCATCACTATGGCTGTTTTGGTACTTGCCAACTGCCATATCCTTCCCTGATCATTAGAGTTACCAGGATATGCTAGTCCTATCTTGGATCGGTTTGTGATTTGCTTGAACTCGTCTGTTAAAGTTCCATTTCCAATTCCATACGAAAAAGAAACAAACCACTTAAGATGACTTAGTTTACCAGACATAAGTTCTTTGATCTTGTTGACAAAAGGAATTCTTCTTGGGTTTGTGTTCGTACCCAAGAAGCAGACATCGTAAACCTTTTGCTGAATAGTCTCATCATATAAAGATTCCATTGGGAAATGGATTGGATATCTCTTACATCGGTAAGGGTTAGGCGTATCTTTGGTGGTGTCCTTTTGGAAGATTAGGTTCGGTTCTTTATGAGTCCACTTCCTACCATCAGTAGCCTCATTGAAATCGGAGTCATCCATATAGACCAAGTAGTAGTCGTTCTTGATAGCATCAAGAATCCTATTCACGAAAGGATACATCCACGGATCGTGTAGATTGACAACAACACATTTATAATTGTGGGACGGAACAAAAGTCCTCACGGTATCTTCATCAACAAAGTCGCAACTATGTCCTTGAGAAGCAACATAGTCGTACATAGGAGACCACTCCAAACACATTTTCTTGTATCTAAGAAACAAAAAGTCTTTCATAGGCATTTCCTTATTTTCCTTATTTTTCCAAACATCAACAAAAGGACTTGGCATCATCGGAATCATGGAGCGGTTTACTTTGTCGGGATTTCCTATCCACGAACCATGCTGATAGCAGAAGTCCTTGATTGCCCAAATTTGTTCATCTGAGAGCATTATTCTAGAAGCCAAGTATCGTATCGGAGCATCACCCCATCTTTTGTAGTAGATGTTTTTGGATTCATCTAAGAATTTGAAGTATCGCTGATACTGTTCAGATCTGAAGAAATCCATGTCCATTATTTCAAAATTGGTGTAGAACATCTCCAGATTCCAGTCTTCGAGTTTCTTCATATCTGTGTTTTTTGCGACAAATTTTCTAGTCGTTTCAAGTAATCCTTTACAGACAAAAGCCTCATCCCGTTCCAACCTATCAACATAGGTGTATTTGTAACCATTTTCTTCCATCTTTAAGAAAGGATCAACCTCAACCGGAGAGAGGATGAACGAATCGGAGTCTAGCCTCCAACAGTACCTATAGTCTTTTAGTGCTTCGTGTTGAAAAATTGTTCCAGCCATAAGTCTGCACATATGTCTATAACCCATCCTAAACTGCGTTAGAGGAGGATCATAGAGAACAGAGTCATCTTCAACACCTATAGGAAGATCAAACTTCACTTTATGAATTTTCAATTCGGGGACATAACCCAAATCAGAGTGCAAAGCGACCATTAACGAAGAAATAGAAACAGCATCCAAATCATCGTGAAGGATCACCACAGGATATTTCGCCTTGTGGTTGAAATTGATGAACAAAAACTTGATGCTATGACGAAGAAGCCATAGATCGTTTTTTCTAGTCAGATAAAAGATTGCTGACTTACTCATACAAAACCCTTTACCTTCCTACTAGCATAAGTTTCCCTGTCCACACTCCATCCGATCTGCATATTGCGCTGCATCAGGGCATCTTGATTCTCTGCCCATTTATGGACGATTGGACGGCGGTCGATGTGGCGAAGGACTCCCAACTTCTCAAAGACTTCCGTTTGCTCATTGTCACACCACTCCGACTTGTATGCAGGGTGGTAGATGTAGCCAAAGCGATCATACAACTTGCGACCGATCACAGGTAGCGTGATCAGCGTCTTGAATCCCTCTGTTCCTTTTGCTTCAAGACGAGGATCGTTGTTGTAGTTCAACGCACCGTTCAGATCAGGGAACTCCCGCATCATGTCCTGTACGATGATGTCATCCCACCCCCGTTCAACAGGCTCCATGTCATCTGCTGTCGAAACAATGATGTCCCAATCTGTAGAGGGAACCATGCGATTGATGGCAGCAATTTTCCCCTCGCTATTGCCATAAGAGAAGGTGACATCGACAGTCCCCTTGATCTTGCTACTCATGAAGTAGCGCAAAGGGTTGTTGTTCATAGACGAATCGTCTATGTCCATAGTGACAACAACCGTGATCTTGTGCTTCCCCGATGCCATCTTGAGATAGGCATCCAAGTTGTTCATGAACTTGATTGGTCGGTGGCGAGTAGGATACTTAAGTAGAATGTGCATTGCGATTACCCCATACTTCTTTTCTTTTGTCTATACGAGAGATAGTATTATGATAGTCCACCAATCTTGGATCGATATACCAATCCTCAAAAAGATATCTTCTATGCAAATCTTCAATGTCTGCAAGGTCTCCTGCATTGTCAACAACCCGAATGTATCCCTTGGAGGAAAGGTAATTGAAGATTTCATTCTTGAATCCCTGTCCTTGGCAATATAGATTGTGTTCAATTGTTAATACTTTGAAAGTATATCCTGCTTCTATCAGGGAAGCCGTTGCTATCAAATCATATCCTTCTATATCTACTGATAGGTAATCAATGACTTTAGGCATATTGTGTTTAAACAGTATGTCGGACAGAGGTGTTGTTCCATTTGTTCCATCTCCTATGAAACAAGTTTCACATATACAAGTTCTGCCTCTTAATCTGTTTGGATCGGAATCTATAGCAATGCCTTTCCATCCTCTTCGTTCAAAAACAAGGCTATTGCTTGCAACCCAATCCCATTCAGGTTCTGTTCCTGCTCCGACATCGACAAAGAACCCGTCTTTCTGTAAAATTCCATTATCGCTCATCAATACAAGATCTGCAAATTGATCTTGCCAGGCTTGACTCCTGTAAGTTTCGCCGTTTACAATTACAGTATTAGGTGTATTGGTTGTTGACATATTGAATACTTTCAGATGTTGCATCGCTGAACCGATAGTAGTGCAGCACCTTATCTAGGTGCGTTTCGGAAGTGACATACGGCAGCATCCGTGAAATCCAATCAACATCTTCACCATATGACGAGGGACGGAACTTCACATTCTTTGCGATCTTCCTGTGCCAGAAACACATATGGTAAGGTGGGCGGCGAATCAAAGTCTGACCCGAACCGGCAACATACGGTTCAAGCGGATTGCCGACTCTGAAGTCAACCTTGAACTTGTCGTTGTTCACGGTGCAGTCCTGTTCAAATGTGATGACATCAGCAGGACGCTCCTGCATCGCCTTCTGTAGAGACACCAAGTAATCGTCCGCAACCCAATCGTCATCATCAAGGAAGCCAACCCACTTGCCACGCGAGATGTCAAGAAGAGACTGACGCTTCTCGCCAATGGTCATCGCCTTGTTGTCGGTCAGCGTAAGGATCTCAACACGATTCCCTACTGCATCCAACTGCTTCTCCAAATGCTTGTAGAGAGGAGTCCAATACTTCTCCACACGGCTCGGAATCGTCAAAATCAGGACGCTGAAATCAACTTCAGATGGTTGCATGGGCATTGATTTCGAAGTTCCTTTCCCTGCGAGAGTTGTAGTTCTGACCGTCTGCTGAATAGAACGATGGATGCTCATTTCGTGCATACAAGGCATCCACGCCGATGTCGATCCAGTAGTGCTTGATGATCACATTGTCGATGTAGACTGCCTTGTGCAGGATTCGACTGACATCGGTGAACTCGTTGTCGCAGAACACGCTCTTGTAGGATGGGTGATAGATGTATCCAAAGCGGTCGTAGTACTTCTTGCCCATGATGCAGAGCGTGTTCAGAGCCTCGCCCTTTCGACCATCGTTGTAGTGAAGAACGCCATCGTAGTCAGCGAAGTTCACAGCCATGTCTCGCATGATCGTTTCATCGTATCCTGCCTTCACGGGGATCATGTCATCGGAAGCAAGGAGGAGGACATCGAAGTCCCATCCCTTGTCCATGTCTGCATTCACGGCAGAAATCTTGGAATTTGAGTTGCCGTAGAACCACTTGACATTCTCACCTTGCTTGGAAAGCCAATTGTGCATTCCCTTGTTGTTCATGGCAGGATCATCGTGATCAAAGGACAGCACGAACTGCACATCGTGCATCCCCGAAAGCATGTTCTTGTAGAGACCGAATGTCTCCATGAAACGAGCCGGACGAGACCGACTCGGGAACTTAATCAGCAGTCTTTTCTTCTCCATTTGCGATCTCTGCCTCCTCCATGCCATACTTGAATTCCTTCGCGGCGGCGGCATCCATCGCCTTCAGGACTTCCTCGGTGAAATACTTCTCGGGGTTCTTGTTGATCTGCGACTCAAAGACGGTCTTGCCATCAGGGAGTTCGACCTTCGTGGAGTTCTTCTTGAAGACTCCGTGCTTGATTGCAAGTGGAACAAGACCGTAGTACTTGTCCAAGCCCTTGTCGAAGGTGAGGAGCGTGTCGATCATCTTGTTCTCGCGGGTCAGGCGACCCTTGTACAACTTGCAATGGATGATGTTGCCGACCACCTCGTTGTCAACCTTCTCCTTCTTCTTGGAGAGATAGACGATGGTGGAAGCGGCATACTTGAGACCCGTGCCGCCACCCATCTCCTTGGTGGGGACATAGGCTCCGATGACATCGTAGGTGTGGTTGGTGACGATGAGCGGGATGTTCAACTTGCCCAACTTGAGGGTCACGGTGCGGAACACCGACTTGATGACCTGCGAACGGGTCATGTCACGGACTTCCTTGCCCTCAAGACCATCGTTCATCTCCTTGCTTGTAGACAACATTCCGAGCGAGTCAAGGACGATCAACATCGGCTTCTGCTGCTCCTTGCCCAATTTGCCGTAACTGTCCAGGATCTGAAGCAACTGATGGCGGAACTGCTCAACGGTCGCAATCGGGAACACAGCCACGCGCCGTGCATCCAAGCCACGCTCGTTGATCATGTCGCTTGTGATTGCCTGTTCGGAGTCGAAGTAGAGGACTGCGCCTTCGGGCTTGTCCTGCAAGAACTGCCGTGCAATGCCAAGAGCGAAGTAAGTCTTGCCTGTGGCAGACTCACCCGCGATTCCTAGGATCTTGTTGTCAGGCATTCCGCCGTGGATGCTTCCCGACAGGAGCGCATTGAACGAGTAGGAACCCGTGTCAACGAAGCCAGAGATGTCTGACTCCAACCCGTCCACGGCTAGGGATGCGTACTCGTTGCCAGAATCCTTGAGAATGCTCTTCAGAAAGTTGCTCATAGTGTAGACCTCAATGGTAGTTAGGGGAGATTATAGCGTCAATGAATGCCCAATGCAACAATATGCTGGCAATAAACGCGAAGACAGTTCATGTGGGCGATGCGGCGAATCTTTTCAGGAATCTGCATCTGTGGATTTGCATTTGTCTCAATGCAGATGACTTCGGGGATTTCCCTTCCGTGCAGGAAATGTTCAAATGAGTCCTTCTTGTGACTTGTCAAAATAGGCTCATCGCTGACATCCATCCATTGCTTCAATTCCTCAACGATGGTGTACATGAATTCCTGCTCGTCCCCCTCGTAGTAGACATACGCACCGCCCTCAATGTCCCTTGGGTCTTCATGCATGGTGTAATAGCCATTCCTTGCAAGACGCAGGACAAAATCCAAATTGTCCAACAAACCTTGGATCTCGGAGGATGGCTCACCGACATTATTTAACATTCTCTGATGTTCGGAACCCAATGCATTCGGGTCTTGACCCTTGGTGTTGCCTCTCATGCCCATGTGGTTTGAGGAAGCGGAGGCAAGCGGAATGTAGGAAATATCAAGGTGATTGGAGAAGAACTTTGCATCGCTGTAGGAAACGAAGTCCATCAATCCAAGCGTTGCGCCCTGCTCGTCCCCGTGCCATCCCGCTGCCACAAGGATCGATGGCTTGCTGTTGTTCATCTTCATCGGATGAAAGATGGCTACCTCACCCGCATCCGTTCGCGTATAGCCGTTGGGAAGACGGCTTGCGAACTCTGCGAGATACTTCTCTTGGTTGTGTCGTAGGAATGAGTCTATCATGCAAACAGGTCTTCCAAGGTGCTTACCTTCTCCATGTGCCAACCGATGCAGTCAAGGATCTTCTTCAGGGGATTCACGAAGTTCACCTCAAACTGCGCGTCATAGTCTATGTATTTGTCCAAGCCCAACTCTGGCGGAATGACGGTTGCGAAACCGATCACGGTCTGCCGAATTGGATTCGGGGTCTTGAGCGGGATGAACTTGATCTTGTCGCCTTCCATGATGAGCGGATACTTCTTGGCAACGCCCTTCTCCTTGATCATGTGGTTGAAGATGAGCGCAGCCTTCACCGACTGCGGCGTTGACTTTCGGTAGATTGCGGCAGAATCACGATACTTGGACAACTTCTTGCAGGAGCGAGGGGACGCTGCTTCCTGCACGGGAAGGCTCTTGAACCTCTCCCTGAATGCGGCAACATAGTCGATCAACTCCTCTTCGGTGCCGTTCATGATGGTGCGAATGCACTCCTTCAGCGAATCGCGGATCACCTGTGGCGTTGAGGAGCGGGAGGTTTCGATGCCCATGATCTTCAGGTCGGGCTTGTCAAGGAGGACATTCTCCTCGCCCATGTAGACATTCAGCATGTACCGCTTCTTGGCGGTCCAAATGCCCTGCGAAGCGATTGCCTCGCGCTTCATGTGCATCTTCTGGCTGTAGGCGTTCTGCTGCTCTGCGAGATTCTTGTACTGCTTGTCAATGAACGGCTGAATCACATCGTTGCAGAACTTGTCGAGGAACTTGGTGATCTTCTGCTTGTCGGTCTCCTTGGGCATCACCATCTCAACGAGTTTGCCAAGGCGCAGATACACCGAGTCCGTGTCGGAAGCGATAACGAAGTCGATGCCCTTCGTCTTCAGGCTCTTGTTCAGGAACTCGTTCAGGTGGTTTTCGATCCAACGAATCGACAACTGACCCGACACCGTGATGGCTTCCGCGATCTCCTCATCGTAGTAGCGGAAGTACTCGTTGCCGCAAGCACCGAATGCGGAGTTCAACTGAA
>Ga0172367_10004432_pt1 | contig 17490 bp, 10 predicted proteins | sample Lak10m_FD_114542 | JGI IMG/M metagenome (GOLD analysis project Ga0172367, IMG submission 114542) | Freshwater microbial communities from Kabuno Bay, South-Kivu, Congo - kab_022012_10m | ecosystem: Environmental > Aquatic > Freshwater > Lake | place: Democratic Republic of the Congo: South-Kivu...
CAATGGTATCTCGCAATTGAGTCGTTCGCTCCGTCACGAGACGCTCAAGTTCCGCGTAAGACCGCTTGAGTGCGTCCTGTGCCTTCTTTCGCTCGGTGATGTCTCTCGATGTTCCGAAGAGAGCTACAGGAGCCTCCTGACGATCTCTTAGCAACTTTACCGTCATCTCCACGCTTACCACGGAACCATCCTTGCGATATTGCTCGAACTCCGCTGTCTCGGCTGCGAATGCGGACGCTGAACCGTCCTGTTCCCAAGCCATTTCTGTACGAAATATCTCCATCATTCTTTCTTTGGACCGAGCGGTAAGAGTGTCCATGGGATTCATGCCCATGATCTCTTCAGGATCGAATCCAAGGAGACCTTTCACTGACGGGCTGATATATGTGAGCCTGAAATCAAGACTCATCGTCCAGATGACATCTTTGGCCGTCTCCACAAGAGTCCTAAAGCGTCTTTCAGAGGCTTCCAAAGCTTCTTCCGCCCGCTTCTGAGCCGTGATGTCGCGGCCCACGCCTTGATACTCCTTTACCTGGCCTTGATCGCCACATATCGGTTGATGGACCCACTGAATCCAGTCAATCTGTCCATCAGCTCTGTGCACCCGATGTTCATGAGGGCCTCGGAAATCACCGCCAGCAACGGCAGCAAAGTACTCTTTGACTCTATGAAGGTCCTCCGAATAGACGAACTGCAGGAAGCTTTCACCCATGAGGTCGCTAGGCTCTCTACCGAAATAGCGGCCGAACGCGTCGTTGACGAATGAGAGCCTGTAGTCCGACCGCAACCGGCAAACGAGTTCCGTTTGGCTCTGCACCACCGCGCGATATCGTTCTTCGCTCCTTGCGAGAGACTCGGCGACAAGCTTGCGCTCCAACACCTCTGCTTCCAGTTCACCGTTGAGTACTTCCACCTTCTCCTTTTCTTTGGAAAGAGATTCAATCAGGTCGTCCTTTTCAAATCGTAACCTCAGCGACTCCAGCAGGACCCTATTCATGTGGACACTGGCACCAACAAGCGTGACTGCAAACAACAAAAGCACGGCTCCCATCGTCACCGAGAATTCCGATCCCTCACGAAAGAAGACTCCGGACAGAGGAAGCGTAATGAGAAAGATCGAGATGATACTTCCCGATAAGTGCGCGGCATACGTGATCGCGGCCACACCCCCGATGCAACACAGAAACAGTGCGAGAATGAACTGGTGAGGCAATGAACCGACAGGAAACAAAAAGAATCCGGCCGAACCGGCTGCAAGGCTATCGATCGCTATACTCGCCGCCAAGCTTCGCTTCCAATAAACGCCGACTTTGCCGATTGTCGACGTCCTTCTGAAGACGGCACACAAAGCTTGACTCGAAATTTGGGACACGGTTACAGCGATAAACCAGGCCAGAATGCGATCATGTGGGACGACCTCCCACAACGCCACCGAGAGCACCAAGGCCCAGGGTATTCCCAACTTGTATCGGCCGCCGCAAGATGAGTAAAACTCGCGCGTCAGGGACGATTCGAGCTGACGGACATCATTACCTAAATCGGCGTCCCTCTGAGCGCCCCGATCTGCAAACTGAGTCCGCATTTCAGTTGTCCCCCTTGCAGTCACGCGGTCTCGGCTTTCGAATGTTGCTGTCAGAGCCATCGTACTCGGAGAAATGTGCGTCGGTCAAGCCCAAAAATCCCTTGAAGGCGATAGCCATGCGGTGTAGACTCCTTTTTTACAGGCGGACTTTCCAGGTCTTGGCGCCCCGGTGTTCCGCAAAAGGGAATCTTCTTCGTCGCTTTTCTTCAAGTTGATTCAAGGTGGGGGGGGCGACAGGCAGGTTGCCCTCGAAAAGAGGCCTGCCATCCGGAGTTCTCTCGATAGCCATCATCGAGCGCGACTTGAAGTCCTCCGGATTCACACGAGCTTCGCTGCAACGGTGTGTCATGGGCGAGACGGAAGATCTCAAACGGGCCATTGCCCATTTGGCGACACAACGAGACCTCCTCGGTGCAGACGCAGTCCACGCGGCCTCGGCTGTGCTACTCCAGCGATTGAATTCCCTGAACTCAGACGGAGATTATGATTCGCGACGCGAGCAGCGCCGCTTGAGTTCTCCGCTTATCGGTCGCCAGGGCGAGTTGCGCGCAATCACACGCCGCGTCGAACGCATGCTGGAGGGTCAAGGCCGGTTCATTTCAGTTATCGGTGAGGCCGGTATAGGCAAATCGCGCCTCATCGCGGAGCTACGCGATCAGGTGATCGGTTCGGATCCGAACCCTCCGGTCCAATGGTTGGAAGCCAGCGCGAGTTCCATGGGAAAGGTGGTTTCCTACTGGCTGTTCCGGCAACTTATTTGGGCGTACGCGGGCATAACGGAACAAGACAACGAAGATGATGTCCGGCAAAAGCTTCACCTGAGAGTCGGAACCCTGTTTGAGAACGGGACGTCCGAGATACTCCCCTTCTTGGCTACGATGATTTCCTTGGGCGCGAGAGAGGACTATGCCGAGCGCATCCAGCATCTGAAGGGTGAAGCAATGCGCCACCAGATATTTCTCTCCTCACGGCTCCTTTTTGAACGGATTGCTCAAACGCAGCCGCTTGTTCTCGTATTCGAGGACGTTCAGTGGATCGATGAATCTTCTGCGAATCTCCTTCAGCACTTGCTTCCCCTTGTGTACCGTGTTCCGCTTCTCATGCTTGGGGTAAGCCGTCCGACATTGGAAAGTCCTCAGACCCAATTGCGCGAGAGGCTGACGGTGGCATACCACGATCGATACGATGAAATCCGCTTGCAGCCTCTGTCTTCGCTGCAAAGCGCAAAACTGGTTGCTAATTTGCTGCACAACGGCTCCCACCCTGCTGCCCTTTCCGACAAGGTCGTTGACAAGGCTAAAGGCAATCCCTTCTTCATCGAGGAGATCATTCGGTCGCTTGTTGGCGAAGGTCTTCTCTATAGGGACGCACCGTCCAACGGGTGGCGCCTCGCCACCGACATCGAGACGATGAACGTTCCGCGCACCATTCAAGGCATAATCACGGCCCGGGTGGATTCGCTGGACAAACGTTTGAACGAGGTTGTTAAAGCTGCTGCGGTTGCCGGTCGTCGTTTTCTCTATCGCGTTCTGCTGGCGGTCCTCCAACCCGCTGCTGAACTTCGCGAACAACTGGTAATCCTCGAGCGACTGGGCTTGATCCACGCAGATACCCGGACATCCGAGTCGGTGTATATTTTCAATCACGACTTGGCTCACGAAGCAATTTACGCGAACATTGACGATTCCGAACGCAAGACGCTTCATTCGCGGGTCGGGGCAGCCATTGAGCATCTGTTTGCGGACCGTCTCGAGGAGTTTTTCGGCTTTCTGGCATACCATTATTCGCGAGCTGAAGTTTGGGAAAAGGCCCAGGAGTATCTATTCAAAGCCGGAGAGGAGGCTTCGAGATCGGCTGCATCCAATGAGGCGCTTTACTATTATCAGGAAGCGTTCAGTATCTATCGAGCCTTGCAGGGCGACAACGTCGATCCCGGAACAGTTGCGATGTTTGAGAAGAACATCGGCCTCGCCCTCTTTAACAGGGGATACTACGGCGAAGCGGTGGAGCATTTCGACAAGGCCCTGAATTACTTCCGGGGGGCACTCCCTCGGAATGCCGTCGCCACGGCGTTCCGGTTCTTCTCAAGTTTCATGAAATTCCTCCTGGCGCTCCACTTTTCCCACTTCTGGTTCAAGGAATTTCCCACGCAAAGGGATGCCGAAGCCGTAGACCTGTTTTACAAGAAGGCCGAGGCCTTGGTGGTTCTTGACCCAAAACGATTCTTTGTCGAATCATTCTTCTTCTATGACACAATTTTGCATCTCGATCTCACACGAATAAGATTCGGGTTTGGCATGTTTGCCGGGGCGTGTGCCCTGTTCTCTTTCACGGGTCTGTCTCTGGGTATTGGCAGGAGAATCTTGAATTATGCGAAGCCCAGGCTGGCGTCGGATGATGCCAAGCAACAAATTGTATACGACTTCGTGGATACGCAGCACCTCTTTCTCAATGGACAGTGGAATGAAATTGCGGACTGGGACGAAGATTTGGTGAAAAGAGTCTTGAAAATTGGCGAAATGTGGGCTGCCGTCCAGGACTGTTTCTGGCACGGACTTGCGAAAGTCTATCAGGGGCATTTTGATCCGGCAAGACAGATTGTGACAAGAATGGACGAAATTGCTGAAGCCTATGAAAACGACGTCTATCGTCTTTTCAAATGTCTGCTGAATACGTGTCTGCTCATTGAATGCCGCGGCATGGAGGAAGCGGCTGCCGAAGTGAATCGGGGAATTGATGCAGCCCAGAGAAGAGGTTGGAGTGAAGCCATCTTTACTATGTATTCCTTGAGTGCTCTCATACACCTGCTGATGAAACAAACGGACGAGGCTGCGAAGTCGCTCGATCAAGCCAACCGGATCAGGTCCAAAGCGAACCCGGCTCCTCTGCAGTTTTCAGCTTTCTATCGAAGCGAGCTTGAATACTACCTCTGCCGGCTGGAAGATTCGGTGAGGAAGGGGCAAGACGAAGAAACCGCTGCACACAGTAGGAGTGTTTTCAAGTCAGGAAAGTTGCTTGCCAAGGCCTGTAAGAAAGCCGCACAATTTCGAACGGAATCCTATCGGCTAATGGGGGTCTATCATTGGTTGACCGGCGATCGGAAAGGCGCTCTCAAGTGGTGGCACACAGCGATCGGAGAAGGAGAAGACCGGCTAGCACGCCCTCAGCAAGCGAGGACCTATGCGGAAATGGCCATTCGCTCTTTCGCGGGCAACAATATGACCTCGGCGTCCGATATGAGCAGTGCCAAAGAGCATCGACAAAAGGCTAAGACGATGTTCCGTGAGATGGAGCTCCACCGCGATCTGGAGCATTTGAACTCGCTGACGCGACGAATAGGTCCGGAACTTCCAAAGGTCTGAAGTCCTTTGCTGCCACGGCTGGCGCTGGATGCTCGCGGCGTCCGGCATCCGCCATTGTCTCGCGAGACACCAGATGACCGAGCGAGAACAACTCGAACGAACTGTCGCTCACTTGGAGACCCAAAGAAAGGTCATCGGTGAAGACGCGGTGGATTCGGCGTTGGCTGTGCTGCGTGAGCGGTTGGCTTCGCTCGAGGGTTCCAAGGATCCGGCTGGCGCGGAATCTGAGGACGTAGCTACTCGCCGCGCATTGCACTCTCCACTCATTGGACGCGCTGCCGAACTAACGGTCCTGCAACGCCGCGTCCAACAACTTCAGGCGGGCAAAGGGGGAGTGGTCTGGGTCCTCGGTGAAGCAGGAGTGGGGAAATCCCGCCTCATCGCAGAGGTGCGGGAACGTGTCGTTGGTACCGACGTCGGCTCGATCCAATGGCTGGAGGGCAGCGCTCTCTCCCCTGGCACGGTAACCACACATTGGCCGTTTCGGGAAATCCTTTGGCGGTACGCCGGTATCACGGAACAGGACAACGAAGGCGATGTATGGCGCAAACTGCGCGACCGGCTCGCAACGCTCTTTGATGAGAAGACCGACGAAGTACTGCCCTACTTGGCGACTTTGATCTCCCTGGATGTGGAACAGGATTTCATTGAGCAGGTGAGGTACCTGAGCGGTGATGCTATGCGCCGCCAGCTCTTTCGATGCTCGCGACGCCTGTTTGAAGAGATTGCGCGAACTCGGCCGCTTGCACTCGTCTTCGAGGACTTGCAGTGGATCGACGAGTCCTCTTCACTCTTGCTCCAGCATTTGCTTCCTCTGATTTATCGGGCTCCTATCCTGATGATCAGCCTCACCCGCCCTACAGTCGGGACGCCTCAGGCGCGTCTGCGTGAAGTTCTGGCGACCGAGTACCATGACCGGTACGACGAAATCATTCTTAATCGTTTGTCTCCGTCGAACTGTGCGAAACTGGTTGCCCGACTGCTCGACCACGAGAATCCTCCGCCCGCCCTCACAGACATGATCATTGATAGGGCGGAGGGCAATCCATTATTTGTTCAAGAGATCATTCGGGTATTGATTGCCGACGGCCTCCTCCGTCGCGAAACATCCTCCGATGAATGGCATCTCACAACAGGAATTGATGATGCACAGGTTCCACGAACAATTCAGGGATCGATTCTGGCTCGCGTGGACTTGTTGGACAGCGGCCACAGGGCGGTGTTGAATGTTGCGGCTGTAATTGGTCGGAGTTTTCTCTATCGCGTTCTGAATGTGGCAGTTCAAGTCAATACTGAACTTGAGATACAACTGGCTACGCTTCAGAACATGGGGCTAATTCTCGAAGATAGCAGCTCACCGGAATCTGCCTATGTGTTCTGCCATGACTTAACTCATGAAGCGATTTACGAAGGCATTGAAATGTCAGAGCGGAAGCGGCTTCACGCGCGGGTAGGAACCGCCATCGAGAGCCTATTCGTGGGCCGCCTGGACGAATTCTACAGTCTCCTTGCCTACCACTACTCACGAGCGGAAGACTGGAAGAAGGCGCAAGAGTACTTGTTCAGAGCCGGTGACCAGGCGGGATTCGTGGCGGCCGATTCTGAAGCGTTGGTTCACTACGAACGTGCAGTACAAGCGTATGCCCGTGCCTTCGGGACCGAGTGGAGCCCGCTGGAACGAGCCTGCTTGGAACGGAAGATCGGAACGGCTCTTTTCCGCCAAGGAGAGTACCATCGAGCGGTAGAGCGCCTCGATGAGGGGCTGACTTGCCTGAGTAAGCCGGCTCCGAAGTCGCCTAGATGGACTCGGATGTATCTCTTCCGTGAATTGGCGAGGCAAATCTTAAGTCGCTCCTGGGTTCATCGTTTCCCCATAAACGAAATGATACCTCTTGAAGTCGAAGAGGAGTTCCGAATTCACGAGGCGCTGTTTTGGATCCATTCCTCTACAGATGTGGAACGATTTCTGTTCCACACAATTGCGTTGCTCAATCTGTCCGAGCGCCACGGTTTTGGGCTTGGGATGGCGTTAGGTTATTCGGCTGCAGGAGTATCCTGCGATTTTCTGTCGTTATTTCGGCTGGCCGGCCACTACCATCGTCTGGGCCTGGACGCCGCCGAACGGGTGCGGCACCCCCTTGCGGCTGCTTATGGATACATGGGGAATGCGCTTCACAGTAACACTCTGGCGGACTGGGACCGAGCCGTGGAATTCTGCGATAAGGGTGCGGAATCATTTACGAGTGTGGGAGACCTGAAGAGTTGGGCATATGTCACTCACTTGCGCTGTTGTGCGCTTGCGTACCGTGGCGACTATGCGCAAGCGTTGAGCAGTTCCCGACACATGTTTGAGACGGCAGACGACCTGGGCGACGCTGAAGCGGCCGGTCGCGCGAGGTGGAATGAGGGGTATGTCCTCAGCCGTGTCGGACTACTTGACGAGGCTTCACGGTCGCTCAACGAAGCCATGACGCTGGGACAATCTGCAGGGAATCCCATAAGCGGCGTGATCGCATGCCACGAACTGGCGCTGATAGATCTCCACCAACACCGAATTGAAAGTGCCTTAGCTCGAGTGGCGGAATTGGAGCGGATGCTTTCGGAGTACCGCGTAACTCAGTATCTGTGTGTTCCGAGCCACAATGCCGCAACTGAGGCGTACTTGGTAAAGGCAGAGGAGAGCAGCGGCGCCGGCAAAGCCTTGTGGCTGCAAAGAGCCGGCTCGGCCTGCGGCCGCGGCTTGAAACAGAGCAAAGCCTGCAGCCTGGTCAAACCAGAGGCGATGCGGCTGAAAGGAGTGTACGAGTGGCTCTCGGGCAAGCCACGGACCGCAACAAGGTGGTGGAAACGCGGACTAACCATCGCTGAGAAAACTGCACAACGCTATGACCAAGCGATGCTCCTTCGTGAAATAGGGCAGCGATTGGGCGACCGAGAGTGCTTGGACCGGGCCGAGCGAATCTGTGCGGAGTTGGGCGCCAAATAGCTGACTCCGTAATCTGAATAGAGGGGAAATCGCAGCGTTCTTCGGGCCGGCGCCCGCACTGAGAAGGGGCTCATACCAATGTTCGCTCAAACAAGTGACGCTTGCAGCGTCCAAAATCCCCCCTGCCCCCCTTTACGAAAGGGGGGGCCCGCATTCCCCCCTTTGATAAAGGGGGTTAGGGGGGATTTTATTGTTCGGCATCAGGTGTCTGTGAGTCGTGCCATGCTACCCATTTGAAAACGCATTGATATCAGACGCCTCAATCCTAACGTCTATGCTTCCTCGCCGCCAGCGGGCTCTTCCTGAGTTTCGCCTTCTTCTGTCGGCCCGCCCTCGTCGTCGCCCGGTTCAGCGCGAGCTACGTCCACGACTTTCTCGCCTTCAGACATCCGGACGAGGTATCTCCCTCGGGTGTTGCGGCCGATCGCGCTAATTTCCTCCATCTTGATACGGATGATCCTGCCGCCGCTGGTGAGGATGAGCAGGTGGTCCGGGTCGTCAACCATCTGAATGCCCACCACGTCGCCCGTCTGCTCGGAATGCTTGATGGTGATGACGCCCTGTCCGCCTCTGTTGTGCACAGGATACTCGGAGAGCGGGCTGCGCTTGCCGAAGCCGTTTTCCGTGATAGTGAGGAGCGTCCGCGACCCGTCCGAAATCACCTCCATGCCGATGAGCGAATCATCCCGGCGCATGGTGATACTCTTGACCCCGCGCGCGGGGCGGCCCATCGGACGCACCTGATCTTCGTTGAAGCGGATGGCTTTGCCCTTGCGAGTGGAAAGAAGAATGTCGTTGCTGCCGGTGGTGAAGTTCACGTCGATCAACTCGTCGTCAGGGTCGATAGTGAGCGCGATCAGCCCCGTGGACCGCGGTCGAGAGAACTCCGAGATCGATGTCTTCTTGATCTTGCCCTGCTTGGAGACCATCACGATATAGCCCTCGGTCGTGAGCTCCTGCACCGGGAGTATCTTGCGAATCCGCTCGCCGGGTTCGATCCTGAGCAAGTTCACGATCGCCTTGCCTTTACCGTATTGGCTCTCCTAGGGCAGCCGGGAGACCTTGACCCAGTGGACGCGCCCGCGGTTCGAGAAGCAGAGGAGTACATCGTGCGTGGATGCGTAGAGGATCTGGCTCACCACGTCCTCGCTCGCGGTCTTGGCGCCGATGCGGCCCTTGCCGCCAGGCTTCTGAGTCTTGTAACCGCTCGCAGGCATCCGCTTTACGTAGCCCTTTCTGGAAAACGTCACCACCATGTCTTCACGCGGGATAAGATCTTCGTCCTGGACTTCGCCCTCCACTTCGATGATCTCCGTCCGCCGGGGGTCTGAGAATTGCTCCTTCACCTCGATGAGTTCTTTCACGATGATGTCGAGCACTTTCTCTTCGGAAGCGAGGATAGACTCGAGTTCCGCGATCTTCTCGAGGATTTCCCGGAGTTCCTGGAGGATCTTTTCCCGCTCCAGACCGGTCAAGCGCTGGAGGCGCATATCCAGAATCGCCTGCGCCTGGATCTCTGAAAGCTCGAAGCGCTCCATGAGGGTTTCGCGCGCGGAAGCAGGGCTGTCCGCGGCTTTGATAATGGCGATCACCTCGTCGATGTTATCCAGCGCGATCCTGAGGCCATCGAGGATATGCGCGCGCTCCCGCGCCCGTGCGAGTTCGTAGCGTGTCCGCCGGATCACTACTTCTCGACGGAACTCGATGAATCCCAGGAGCACGTGCTTGAGCGTCATCTGCCGCGGTCGGCCCGCGTCCACGCAGAGGAGCTGAATACCGAACGTGGTCTGAAGCTGCGTGTGGCGGTAGAGTTGGTTGAGGATCACCTCGGGGTTCTCGTCTCTCTTCAGCTCGAAAACCACTCTCATGCCCTGGCGCGCGGATTCGTCGCGGAGGTCGCGAATGCCGGTGATGGTCTTTTCTTTGACCAGTTCGGCCACGGCTTCAACCATCCTGGCCTTGTTCACCATATAGGGGATCTCGGTGACGACAATGCGCTGGTAGCCCTTGCCAACGTCTTCGATCTCGGCCCGAGCGCGCATGCGCACCGATCCGCGGCCGGTGGTGTACGCCTGGACGATGCCCTCGCGGCCGAGGATGAATCCTCGAGTGGGAAAATCCGGCCCAGGGAGGAGTCGCATGAGGTCTTCCGCGGTCGCTGCGGGATTGCGGATCAGGTGGACTGTGGCGTCCACGACCTCCCCAAGGTTGTGAGGGGGAATGTTCGTCGCCATGCCCACAGCGATACCCTGAGACCCTTCCACCAGGAGCACCGGGAACCGCGCGGGCAGGACCACGGGCTCCTGGAGGCTGTTGTCGTAATTGGGCGTGAAGTCGACCGTTTGCTTGTCGATGTCCTCTAGTAAGGCCTGGCAAATGCGATCCATCCGCACTTCGGTGTATCGCATCGCTGCCGCTGAATCGCCATCCACGCTGCCGAAGTTGCCCTGGCCGTCGACGAGCACGTACCGCATAGAGAACGGCTGCGCCATGCGCACCACCGAGTCGTAAACCGCGGTGTCGCCGTGCGGGTGAAACTGACCGATCACATCGCCGACGACTCTCGCGGACTTGCGATACGCCCGATTCCAGAGGTTGCCCGCCCGATGCATGGCGTACAGAATGCGCCTATGGACCGGCTTGAGACCGTCCCGCAAGTCGGGCAATGCCCGGCCCACGATGACGCTCATGGCGTAATCGAGGTACGACTTCTGGAGTTCATCTTCTATGCCGACAGTGGGCTTGTCGATAGCCTGAGCCAACGTATATCCTCCGAAGGAGTTCTGAACGCAGGTCGCATTTCGGCACGGGGATCACTCTCGCGCCGTATCCCTTGAAATAAGGCCGTTACGACGGTGCCCGCGCCACGCTCCATGAATAACCGTGGAATATTACAACGCCCCCTGAACGATTGCAAGCAGCGGATCGAGAGCTAAAATTGCCGCTTTCGACAGTCTCTCATTGTCTCCGGCTCAATGAAAGGATATGCTGATAGGAAAGAAATGGTGAGGTGTGCGTCTCGATCACCGGTGGCCTAGCTGCTGAACTCCTCCCAGCATCAAAAGGGAAATGCGCATGTCAACCCGCATAACCATAGATCTCCCAGACGACGCCTTTAGCGCCCTTCGAAGCAGCCCAAAAGATTTCGTAAGTGAAATGAGGCTGGCAGCAGCAGCGAAATGGTACGAAATCGGACTCGTATCGCAGGCTAAGGCCGCCGAACTCGCCGGAGTAAGCCGCGAGCGCTTTATCCAGGCACTCTCGCGATTCCGCGTCTCTCCGTTTCAGGAAACGCCAGAAGAGCTGGCCGAGGAAATGAATCGTGGGTAGGAAGTGGGTCCTGAATGCATCCCGCAAACATTCCCGCTTATTCAGCGCTCAAACCCGCTGCCTTCGCCGAAACTTTGTTGTTGAACGAGTCGGCGTCTATCACGAACCGTTCGTGGGTCCCGGTGGAAATCTGCTCAACATCGTCTTCCGCAACGACAGAGAAGGTTAATTTCCTTCCTTCCACCTTCTCCAATTTCACATTTATGGTGACCACAAGTCCAGGAGGCGTAGCAGCGGTGTGGGTCAAGTTCACCCCGATGCCCACCGTTTGTTCTCTAGGCCAATCCAGGTGCGGGTTGACGGCCTGAATGCATGTCCATTCGATCAGACCGACCATGAATCCAGTCGCCAAAACCTTCGGCATCACCTGGAACTCCGGAGATTCAGGCAGCAGGCACGGAACAGTCTTGTTTTCAGGAACCCTGAATCTGAATTGCCAGGTCAGGCCCACGGTCAATGTGTCTTTCATGGGATCGTCTCGATGTGATGTTGGTTTTCGTCTTCTTGACACCGATGCGCATCGCATTCGCGAGGCGGCCGGTGGCCTCCTCTGATTCGAAGGCATACCGGCCGTCCAAAAACAACCTCTTGTTAAGAAGCGCACTCCTATGAAAACGCCGGTAGCGCCGGCATCTTGCCGGTATTGTTCACGGCGTTTTCACGGTTCGTTGTGGCGATTTTCGCCATGGGAGTTGGGATCAGATAGGACTCGTGAAATTGAGTCCAAACTTGCCGCCAAGGATCCAGTTCTGGCGGTCCGCGGTAAACTTGTACACGCCTGACGTCGATACAGCGATGCCAACTGTCCGGGAAACGTCTAGCTCGGAGATACCATGGAGGTACGTCCATATCCCGAATATGCCGAAATACCCTCCCATGAGTCGCTGCCCGTATTCCGCGAAAGCCTCCAGGAAATAGCTGCTCCCCAGAGTGCCCGTCGCTTCATGCCTTATCACGGCAGTGCCCCACGTATGATCGTACTTGACGTTGCCGGGCACATAGGGAAATCCGATCAGTCCTACTTTCAGCGCAGGACCTTGATTCACCATGAGCCCGACGTAAGGAATGTAGGACGTGACGGTCACATTAGTCACATCCGTGGCGAGATCGTCGACGTCCACTAGTTCACGGTCATGAAACTTGGTTTCAAAGGAATCGAAACGGAATCCGCCGATCACGGTCAGCGCGCCATAAGCGGGGTACAACCCCGCGACGTCCGCATTATACCATTGGACGTTCGTCTGCCAGGTTCCGGGTTCCAGAGTAGTGCCGAACAGCAAGGTCCTGTCTGATGGCCGATTCGACGGTACCAGCCATGAGCCCCTGGCAAAGATACCGAGTTTGTCGCCGACCTGACCATTGGCTGAAAGAGCGAGCCAAAGACCGTCCACTGGAAACGCGTGACGCACCTGTCTCACATTCCCCACGGCAGGGTCTGCGGTCAGGTCGAACACCGCACTGCGGTTTGTTGAGAGGTACCCGACATTCACGGCCAGGCCGCGGCCCGCTTCAGGATCGCGGACGGGGGAGCACCCGCCACTGCCACTCAAGCCACTCAAGGAAGGCAGCCCCGCGCCGACCGAGGAAGGTAATCCCTGAGCGCCGGCCAATCCCGCAGCTATTGCGAACAGAAAAATACCGACAAGGGGAACAATGAGGTAGCGCATCCCATATCCTCCTGGAGAAGAACAGAACCCACGATGAGGGGTTTCCGCAATTGCAGAAAAATCTCTATTCAGAAAGCTTCCGGTGGTATCGTCTTTATCGAGACGAATGAGAATTGTCAAGGCGAAAGCCGGCGCACGTGTACGCATTTAGTTACGCGGGGTGGAAGAAGAATCTCGTTTCACCGCAGAGGGCGCAGAGACGAGGTAGGGGCGGGTCTGAGACCCAATGCTTGTGACTTAAGAGTTCAGTCGTGATTTTCCAGTGTGGGGCAGGCTTTCCAGCCTGCCGATTTTTCAGGCAAATGAGTCGCAGGCTGGAAAGCCTGCGCCACATCAAATTCCCTTAAATCACTGGCATTGGGTCTGATACTAATGCGCAATCGAACTTGTGAGACGGCCGTATGGCTCCGCCGCTTCGGACGGCAGGCCTGACTTCGCTTCGAAGCCATACCGGCCGCCCGCTGATATCAGCTCTTTGAAAGCGCATCGGTATGAGACCCGCCCCTTCCCGAGTCAGCCGCTGACAACAACGTAAACGTATTTCTGAATCGATCTACTAGTCAGAAGTTGCTTGTGTTCAGGCCTCTTGTCACCTGAACCTGCCATCCGACTTCTTGGTTCGCATCTTCATCGCCTTTCCCGATAACCAGCCACTGCTGCCGCCCTCCCGGTTGTCGATGTCGGGCACGAAGGGTTTGATGTCCAGCAGTGGCGTGCCGTCGATCACATCCAGGTCTTCCACTTCGAGAACGTTTCCCTCGACCTTCAGAAGTTTCACCACCGACACGCCGATCCCGTTGGGCCGTTTCGGCGCACGCGTGGCAAAAACCCCGCGGGGTGTGTCGTCCATGAACGGCACCACTTCCAGCTCGTAGCCCGACGACAGGTGGAAGTGATAGATGAGCATGATGTATGAGAAGCCGTCCAGATCCTTGAGACCTGCCGCGAATTCCGGCGCGATTTCCACGGTCCCGCGGACGCCCTCGGCCCCGGACGGTTGTATGGGCATGCCTTCGCGGTTGGTGAACGGGGTATGTATGATTCCGATGGGTTTGAAGACTATCTGATCCAAGATGGCTCTCCTCAAATTGCAGTGGAATGAATTTCAAATCGTGTACCGCTCGGTTACTCGCGCGCTCCTGTTTGCCTGTCAGGCGGCTGAACAGGGAAGAGACGAAACCAAAGCCACCCTATAGTCCCAATGCTTGTGACTTAATAGTTCGGTCTTGAATTTCCAATGTGGGGCGGGCTTTCCAGCCTGCCGATCTTTCAGGCAAATGAATCGCAGGCTGGAAAGCCTGCGCCACACCAAAACCTCTTAAGTCACCGGCGTTGCCCTGTAGTCGCCCCCGTCAACGGGGGAAGTACGTTCCCTCCCCGTTGACGGGGAGGGCCAGGGAGGGGGTTCTTATGGGACATGCCGGCAACCGCCCTCACCGCTTCGGCACATCTCCTTCCCCAAACTGCTTCAGCGTGAAGCTCTCCAGCTCGTACAATCCTTCCCGTGTGCCCGGCGAAAAGACCAGACCCGAGATATTCTCGGGCCGCGGAAGCTCTGCAAAGATCACGTTGACGCCAGGGAAAAGCGTAAACCTCTGTGAGTCCGAGTCGCTGAATCCACCGCCGGGACGGCCTGCAAACACGCGGAGGATGTCTTCGTGGTCGAGGAATAGTTCCATCTTCAGTATGCACTGTCGCTCCGGGTCTAGTTTGAGCGGAGCTGTCGCAAAATACGGGTCTCGACCGTGAGAAACCAGCGTGATGCGGCCGCCGCAATCCACGTCGGACTCGTGTAAGGGAATGATGCGCTGGGCACAGGTGTCCGGCGTGGCGTCGTAGACCGTCTCTCCGCCGGACTCCCATCGTTCGGCCAGCGATTTCACGTTCAGCTTGTGTTCACCGATTCTCACAAGCGATCGCCTCGAATCCGGCTGCGCATAGACCGACAGCACCGACTCGCCCTTGCCAAGCCGCTTGCCGCAAATGGTCACCGACCAGCCGCTGTCGACCACATCCGACGAGCCGAGCTTCTCGGCCACGTCCGGTCTGAGTTCGCGCACAGGCGCAGCAGCCACTACCTCACGGCCCCGCATCACGAAAATCTTGCGAGCGGACCGCGCGGTTTCGGGATCTACAGCCCACCCGGTAATCTTCCGGCACTCTTCGACCGTAGCCTCGCCGGGGGTCGCATCGTCACCCCACGAGTCGACTCGACCCGCCGGCCGCTGAGCGGCATCATGCAGCACGTAATTCTGGAGTGTGTCCACGTTCCGGAAGAGCGAGAGCCGGCTTTCCTTGAGTACCGGCAAGAACGCCAACACATGACCGATCGTGTGGTGCAGCTTAACCAGGTCAGCGTCATTGTTGCGATACATGAGCGTATCTCGGCCGACGGTCAGCCGATTGTGGAATCGGAGCCAGCTCACGGGCTCAACCTTGACATAGGAACCGAGCGCGGCGGCTGCGACTGCTACGACCAGTGATGAGGCGAGTATCGTGCGTCTTCGCTGACGCGCCGCTGTTTCACTCCGCCCCCCGGCGACAAGGATGAGATCCGCGAGCACGCTGCTCCCTATCCAGAAAAGGGCTCCCATCGCGACATAGCGGGACGACAATGCCTGTTCGAGCCCTAAGCCTGAGCGTGCAAGGCCGGTGACCAACGCATTGACTCCACCGAAAGCTGCGAGGAGCACCCAGAATGCGGCCGCGTCGTAGGCAGCAGGAAATAGGCGCTTCATTCGTATCGACCAGAAACACCCGACGAGAAATAACCCGATGGCCACCGCCCCGGACGCGACCGCGAGATGGATATTCTCGAAAAAGACTGCGTTCCCGAGATAAGCCGAGACGTACGCCGCGAAGTCCAATGGGTGCTCGACAGCGCGAGACATGGACGCGTGGTGCTCTGGCCGCTGGTATCCGTGGAAGTATGACACGAAGAGCACTGCTGTCACCACGCACCAAACAACGAGGCGAACCGACTCATCTCGCTGTCGTTCGGACGTCACGCAGGCCACAGCGCAGAAAAGCAGGCCGACAGGCCACAGGACCAGGCCGCCTCCACCGTGTGAGAAGGTGCTGCACAGCCCGAAGAGTATCGCAAACGCCATCTGATGCCACGAGCCTGACGGCCGCGCCAGAAGCGCCAGACATGCCGCGGCAAACGCATTCTGGAGGAACCACGAGAGTTGGTGGGCCCAGAGGAAGTTCTCCCACTGCGTCGGAGAGAACATCAGCAGCGAGGCAAGCGCGAACAGCCGGATGGAACCGCCCGCGCCAACGCCCAACAGTTGGCGGCTCCGGATGACTTCACGCGCGATGATGGCGTACGTAACGCCTGCGATGAACACGGACAGGATCAATTCGAGAGAGAGATTCCACCCGAAAAACCATGCAGACAGCATCCTCCAAGCTCTGAAGAGCGCGGGGCGGTGCTCGTTATGCTGGGCAAACAGGTTGCCAATCGACCAATCGCCGCGGAGGAAGGCGTCGATGTACGGGACATACTCCCAGTCGTCCATGAACGGCACGTCCACGCCGTACGTGATAACCAGGTATGCAATATTAGCCGCTGGTACGGCCCCGATGAGCAGCGCAGCGAGCCACAATTTCACTTGGGCTGCGAAATCGCCGAATCCGGATTGTTGACCTGTGTTCATCGATTCACACTAACAAATGGGCTTAACGCACGGTTGCACTAATACGCTCGTCTATGTCTCATCGTCAGGTTCCGGTCCCGGCTTTCCATCATGGTGCGACAGGCGTCTCACCTGTCACTGCTTTAGCTCTTGATTTCGTAAGTAGACAGGCGAGACGCCTGTCCCACCACTCCTGTCGGAAATACTGCAACCGTATTTCTCAATAGATTGCTCGTGGCTCGTGGCAGCATTGAAAGTACTGGGGGCCACAGCATCTCCTGTCAAGGCAAAAAAAGGACGGCATCCATTCGGAGCCGTCCAGTGAGGGCCTTCGAAGCCTCTCACAAACCCGCGGAAGGTGGCGCTTTCACGGGGAGACGTCTATTTCGTGTCGCCCGATCTCCGGCAATCTACCGAAAAGGCAGGGCCGGAGAAGGGCGCAAGAATCGACAGAGCGCAGAGGATATCTCTTCGACGCAAGACTTCCTTAAGCCGGCGGCACTTGCCTGTTGCTCGTCATATCGGCAGCTTGTGCCGCGGCCGTTCCGTGGGCTGAGGTCCGGACGCTCCAAGTACGTGTTGTACGCAAGCCATTGCTGTACCTCACACAGACTTCCCTTCTTGATGTAGCCAAGATTACTGAGCTCAACTCTCGTGTGGCAGTCGGGTTCAACGAGGCGGAACTCGATCACGTCACCGGGTAGGACGAGAAAGAGTTCGCGAAGCGGCACCTCGATCGCTTCAAGCGTGCCCCGGTCCCTGACCTCCCAAGTGCCGACGAATTGGTAGTGCCGATACGTGAGGAGGCGGCGTCTAAACGATGATTGGTCGGCGCGGCGGTGGATGACCGCCCAGATTCCCGGACATGTCGCCCTGAAGCAGACGCCGTCGAAATAGTTCAGCTCGATGGGCCGATCGGTGCAGG
>Ga0172367_10004433_pt1 | contig 17487 bp, 19 predicted proteins | sample Lak10m_FD_114542 | JGI IMG/M metagenome (GOLD analysis project Ga0172367, IMG submission 114542) | Freshwater microbial communities from Kabuno Bay, South-Kivu, Congo - kab_022012_10m | ecosystem: Environmental > Aquatic > Freshwater > Lake | place: Democratic Republic of the Congo: South-Kivu...
CACACCATGCAGATTCGCCGCGTAGCGCTCTTCCAATGTCGCCGTACCCATGGTCAATCCCCCCATCCGCAGTCAGGCTTCAATCGTAACCCCTGTTTGGTTCCGGCTCGTCCGGCTTAGGTACTGGGGCAACCATGACGATTTCGCCTGCGGAATCAGCATGAACCCCTCCGGAGCAGCGGAAGACGTGGGCGATCCCACCGTGGACGGCATGGCCAAACGAGCCAAAGAACACTGGGGCGTCGGCGCCTATTACCAGCTCAACGTGATGTCGATCCGCGGCACCTACTCATCGGATCTTGCGAAAACGGCAATCATCAACCTCCCGGAAAACGATGCATGGATTCGGCGAATCGCGGCCAAGGCAAGATTTGTCGTGGTGAGTTGGGGAAATCCAGGTCACGCGTCAGGACGCGGCCCTGCGGTGGAGTCTATTCTGCGCGAAGTGTGTAATCCGGCAAAGGTCCTGTGCTTCGGGAAGAACAAGAATGGCTCCCCGGTTCATCCGCTCTACCAACGACTGGAAGCGCCGCTGGTGCCGTACTTTGCGGAATGAAGAATTCCGAGTCATGAGCAAAACCGCTACCCCCAAGCACACCTGGACGTTTGCCCCACGGTTCCGTGCCGGCGCTTTCGGTTGGCGGTCCGAACCCGCGATCACGCGAATTAAGGAAGCTGTTTCAGAAATCAAGGCCATCGCGAAGAAAGATCCGATACTTGGTGCCGAAGGCGCGATCCTTTTTCTCCAGAAGTTGTCCCCGGCCCTTCAGAACATCGACGGTTCCTCCGGTGCCATCGGTACGGCGGCCACCCGCACCATCGAGGCCCTTGTGCCGATCATTGCGAAGGCACCCGCAGATCTATCCCTGCGCCGTGAATGGCTCGAGAAGCTCTACCAGGCTCATGCCGACGATCAGGTTCCCTACATTGAATGTCTGGGCGATTTCTGGGGCGAATTGTGCGACTCGCCCGAGATTGCGGCGGAATGGGCCGAGCGATTAGCGGCGACAGTGGAGTCTGTTTGGAGTCGCAGCAAGGACGAATACGGCTTCTACCATGGCACCTCGATGTGTCTGTCGGCGCTTCTTGCTGCCAAACGACATGAACAGCTGCTTACTTTGTTGGACAAGTGTCCGTACAAATTCTGGTCGTATCGGCAATGGGGTGTCAAAGCGCTGGCCGCACTGGGCAAGAAGGCCGAGGCATTGCGCTATGCGGAGCAGTCGCGCGGTCTGAATGAGCCGCTTGGGTTGATTGCCGAGACGTGCGAAGCCATTCTGATCTCGTCGGGCTTGATGGATGAAGCGTATCAACGCTATGCCTTCGAGGCCAACCATGGAGGAACCTACCTCGCGACGTTTCGAGCGATCTGCCGGAAGTATCCGCATAAGGCGCCGGAGCTTGTTCTGAATGATCTGGTAGTCCGCACGCCGGGTGAGGAAGGAAAGTGGTTTGCCGCCGCAAAGGATGCCGAGCTCTACGATTTGGCACTCAGTCTCGCCAGGCAGTCACCGGTGGATCATCGGACCTTGATACGCGCGGCCGACGATTTTGCAGAAAAGGCTGCCGGCTTCGCTCTCAACTGTGGTTTGCTGGCGCTGCACTGGATCTGCGAAGGACGAGCCTATGAGGCCACCGCTGGTGAAGTGCTAAACGCGTATGCTCAGATACGTCGTGCAGCGAACGTTGCGCACTGTTCTGATGCTGCGATGGAGCAACTTCGCAAAATGCTTGAGAGTTATCCTCAGGAACGTTTTGTCAGGGGGGCGCTGGCCCATGTTCTGGCCATCAGGCCGCCCTTGTCAGCACCCGAAAGATGAACCCGTTCGAAACGGCAGAGACCGAACAAGATCGATACAGCGCGCTGATCTTTGCCCTGGCAGCCGAGCGTTTGGCCGCCTATTACGAGCACCACACCTGGCTAACCATTCCGCAGGGATCGACACTTGCAGCCGATTGGCTGGCTCGCTCTAAATCGCATCTCTCGTTGCAGCAGCGCAAACACCTCTCGGAACTGAGCGACCAATTGGCTCGGCAAATTTCAGACTCACTATCACGCGAGGCAGGGCTGCACATTTCTTATGAAATGACCGAAGCGCTGGATCAGCGGTATGTTTCGGAAATTGGGGATTCAATCCGAGAGGAATGTCGTCGGCTTCTCGCGACTTCGCCCCTGCCAGATCACTAACGAGCTGCTATGACCACGACTTCAGATGCCCTGATTCTCTACCACGCCGATTGTGACGATGGCTTTGGCGCAGCCTATGCGGCATGGCTAAGCCTTGGAGACGGTGCTGAATATCAGCCTGTCTATTACGGTGATCAGATACCGCCTGACCGTCTGACGGGGCGCCAGGTGTTCATCCTCGACTTCAGCTTTTCACCAACGGTGCTGAGCGGCATGGCGCAGTTCGCCGCCAGAATCGTCTTGCTCGATCACCATAAGTCTGCGGCGGCGCAATGGACTGGCGTGGAACCCATACCAAACGTTGAGCTTCACTTTGATATGGACCGCTCAGGCGCACAGATGGCTTGGGATTACTTCCACCCTGGGTCAGATCGGCCGCCATTGATCGATCACATTGGCGACCGGGATCTTTGGCGCTTCGCTCTGGCCGATACGAAGGCCTTCTGTGCAGGCCTCAGCCTGATACCTACCAGCTTCGAATCATGGCAAATCGCGACCACCCATCCGGCAGAACTGATAGATAAGGGTCAAACGGTGCTTGAAGTGCTGCAGCGGCAAATAGACAGCGCCTTACGCAAAGACCTGAGGTCAGTCACGCTTTGTGGCCACCAGGGGCTCGCTACCAATGCGATCAGTAATACTTCAGAAATCGGGCAAGCAATCGCCACGCGATCCGGAACCTTCAGTTTGACCTTCTTCATCAAGGGCGACGAGGCTATTTGTAGTCTGCGTAGCATCGCCCCGTTTGATGTCAGTGTTATCGCGGCCCATTACGGCGGGGGAGGGCACGCGCAAGCGAGTGGCTTTACACTGCCGATTGAACGCTTTTTCAGCGAAATTTGGGGGCGATGATTTGGGTTTGAGCGTAACTCCTGAGGGGAGCCTTGATTGGGGGGAAGGTTGTCGGCCAGCAAGGCATCTGCAGGTACATTCCATTGGCCTAGTGGTACGATCTTGTCGTTAAGGGCTTGTCGCCCTCATTGCCCACTCATGCATAAGTCGCATCCTTACAGCAATTGGGCACTTGGCTCTATGAATCTCGGTAATAGATAACTCAAGCTCATGACAGCAACCACGCCAATATCTCTGAGTCCTGAGCAATTAGCGCCCCGCATTCTGGCCGCTCTTGAAACGAAGCCGGGCCAGAAAGGAAGTGACCTCGCCAAGCTCATTGGCGCAGAGCGCAAGGACGTCAATCATTGCCTGGCGCATACGCTTGCCGGCAAAGTTGTCCAGGATTCCACTTATCGCTGGGCGTTGCGAAAGGATCACGGAGGCGGCACTAGCTCGGTTGGAGGACCCTCTACACCCCAAACCGAGATAAGCAGGTTGTGCCGTTACTACCTCGAAAGCATTGGCCAGGATTCGGATGAGGGCGTAAGTGTCTTTGCAGCCTCGAAGTTTGGCGATCCTGATTATGCAGAGTTATCCGCGCTACCCATGGCTGGAACGGACTGGGATTGGTGGAACTCTCCGGGGGTGGAACGAGTGCTCTCCAAGGTCAAGGCTGACCGGTCCAACCTTTTACCTTGGCTGGGTTATCCAGTCAGGTTGCGCGAGCATCGCACCGCGAGATGGCAGGGATATTTTGTAGAGCCGGTGATGCTTTGGGCTATTGAACTCCCTGAGAGACCCGGAGACCCCTATCGGTTTGTAGATGAGTTACCTGTTCCAAACTTCTCAGTGCTCCGCAGTATGGCCATGGGAGATGCGTCAGCTGTCGTTGAGGAGGCAGCGCGTCTCGATGAAGAGCTGGGGCTTAACAGCCCACAGGAAGACAGGCCTGAGGTTGACGAACTGATTGAGCGGCTGGTGAGTATTCGCCCAGACTGGGACTGGCAAGAGGCAATCCGACCGGAGACGTGTTCAAGCAGCATTACCCTGGCGGACATCAATAAGGCCGGCATTTATAACCGCGCAGTCATCGTTCCAGGCAAGAGGTCGCCTTACACACAAGGGCTGGAGTCAGAACTCAAAAAGCTCGGAGAAACTGCGGAATCCACGGTGGCCAATACGGCGCTCGGACGTTGGCTGTCTGGATCAGTGGAAACCACGACTGAAGCCAGTGACCAACCGTTGATTGAAGTCCTGCCAATGAATTCAGAGCAGCGGGCGGCTGTGGTCTCCGCATTGGTTGCGCAGCATACGGTGGTTACCGGGCCTCCTGGAACAGGGAAGTCGCAGGTGGTCACAAACCTTCTTATCAACGCTGCCTGGCGTGGAATGAAGGTGCTCTTCGCGAGCAAGAACAACAAAGCTGTCGACGTGGTTGAGGCACGAGTTAATGGCCTCGGCAATCGGCCTGTGCTCCTGCGCCTGGGTTCGAAGGAATACCAAGCGAAGCTTTCCAGTTACCTCACCACAATGCTTTCCGGACAGATTGGAGAAGATGACCGAATTAGCTATGAAGAAGGGCTGGCTAAGCATAAGCAGCTATCAGCGAAATCGCAAGAACTTGACAGCCTCTTGAAACAAACGCTCGAGGCTCGAAACCATGTGGACAGGATTGAATCCGATGTTGAGAAGTTACGTGAGATCTTCGGCCCCGATAGATTCAACACATTGGATGCCAAGCTGGTTAGTGTCGCAACCGGTTCGCTTCAACAAGCTGCACTGGCGACCGATTCAGTAGACCCAGACAAACAGGGGTTCTTTGGAAAACTGGTTCTGAAATTTGCTCTTGCAGGACGAGTCGCTGTTCTTCGTGAGCTTCTCAGTAGGGTTGGCCCCGCTGTAGAGCACCTGAGGCTTGCTCCAATCGCAGTAGCCGACCAGCCGAATGTCAGTGAATTCAGGCGATGGTTGCAGCAGCTGGGCGAACGCCAGGATGCTGCCCAAAAGGTTCTTGCCTACCAAAGCGCTCTGGAGGTCCTGCGCTCGAGTCCTGCGTTTGAGGAAATTTCAAAGCAGCGGCAGGATCTGAACAGGCGAGTCGCAGAGAACTCAACACGCCTATGGAAAGACTGGGTACAACTTACGCCGAGCCGGCTGACCGCCGCCCAGCGAAAGGATATTGCCGACTATGCAGCGCTCCTGCAGGTCATGACTGGACCGGACGCCCAGTCGGTTAACTCTAGCGTCAAAGCCAAGGCTCGCTCGCTACAGACCAGCGTAAGTTCGATGTTTTCCTGCTGGGCTGTCACATCACTTTCTGCAAGAGGTAAGGTTCCCTTTGAGCCGGCCCACTTCGACCTTGTCATCATCGACGAAGCGAGTCAGTGCGACATTGCATCAGCATTACCACTGCTATTTCGTGCGAAGCGCTCGGTGATTATTGGCGACCCAATGCAGCTCAGGCACATCAGCTCCGTAAGCAAGAGCAAGGACTCCGACCTGCAAACGAAGTATGGTCTCGTCGAAAACCGGGCTTCATGGATGTATTCGGTGAATTCCTTGTACGACGTAGCAGCAGCCGTCGCCGACCCCTCGCAAATCATTAATCTTCGCGACCACCACCGCTCCCACAGCGACATCATTGAGTTTTCCAATCGCATGTTCTACGGTGGAAAGCTAAGAGTGGCGACCCGATATGCGCACTTGAAGCGCCCCAATAACAAAGAGCCAGGCGTGATCTGGCAGGACGTCAAGGGAAAGGCGATCCGACCAGGGAACAGTGGCGCGCAAAATCCAATTGAAGCCAAGGCCGTGGTTGATGCGCTCGAAGATTTACTGGTCCTGCGTGGCTATCAGGGCAGCGTCGGCGTCGTGACGCCATTCCGAGCTCAGGCACAATTGATACAGACATTGATATCGCAGCATCCTAAGCTTTCAGATGCTGGCAATAAAGCTGAACTCTTGGTCGATACGGTTCACCGTTTCCAGGGTGACGAGAGAGACGCTATCTTTTTCTCTCCCGTGGTCGCTGATGGCATTCAGCCGGGTGCTCTAGGCTTCCTGCGCAGCAACGGCAATCTGTTCAATGTCGCCATTACCCGTGCTCGTGGACTCCTGCATATTGTTGGTGATAAGACGGCGGCAGGAACCTGTGGCGTCGACTACCTTGAAGAATTCGCGACGTATGTAAGCCGACTTGGTACGGCAACTGCTGCACCGTTCGAGAATACCAACATCCCGCAGGGGGCAGAGTATCCAGCAGTAGCGAGGCCTGAACGTGTTTCCGATTGGGAACGCGAGTTTTACCGGGCGTTGTACTCGGCCGGCGTTCGGCCTATTCCGCAATACACCATTGAGCAATACGACCTCGACTTCGCCGTCATAGTCGGTGATCGCAAGCTAAATATCGAGGTCGATGGCGAGCGATATCACCGAAGCTGGACCGGTGAGTTGTGCTTGAGAGACCAGTTGCGAAACCAGCGGCTGATTGAGCTTGGTTGGGAGGTAAAGCGGTTCTGGGTGTATGAAATTCGTGACCGGCTGCCTACGTGTGTTCAAACTGTTCGTGACTGGGTTGCGTCATAACGGCAGGACGGACCACATCCGCCCTGCGTTGACTCAGCCCAGTTCCTGAGAACGAATTAGCTCGCTGCGGTCGGCGTAGCTGCCGCTGATTGCGGCTGCGTAGCCAAAGGTTTGCTGGCTACTTTTTTCGATGGCTTTGTCGCGCCTGCTGGCTTAACCGCAGCCTTAACATTAGTCTTTGGCTTGGCAACCACCTTTACCGGAGCTTTCTTTACCGCCTTTTTCGCGGGGGCTACCGCTTTGGCCTTTGTGGCGGAGGCCGTCTTGGTGGTGGGTTTGGTCTTATTCGCTACGGGTGCATTCTTAGCCACTGCCTTAGGCTTCTTCGGTGCTACTTTCTTGGGAGTGCCAGCCGACTTCGATGCAGTGGCTGGCGCTTTGGGCGCAGCTGCTTCGGAGGGCTTGGCGTCTTTTTCTTGTGTGACTTTCTCGATCAGGAAGTCGTCGCGGCGCCCCTTCTTGGTGGCCACAGCAATCCAAGCAGGCGCCTTGCCATGACCGGTCCACGTCTTGCCGGATTTCGGATCCATGTACTTGGCGGGTTTGCCAACCTTCACTTTCGGGCTGCGAGTTGCAGCCTTTGCCTTTGCCGATGACTTGACCGGAGCAATGTCTTCCGCAGTCAATTCATACTTTGCCATCTGCTCCCGTATGTTGGCGACGGCTTTGGCGACTTCGACTTTGCGAAGATCAGCTGCCTTCTTCTCAAGCTGTGCGATCTGTTTCTTTACGTCTGCATAAGTGGCCATGTATCGCTTCCTTGGTGGTGGTGAGTTGAGGGGAGAACTCCAGGTCGATAGCGGTTTTGGAGTGATTAGCGCTTGTTGAATTTCTCAGCGAGCTTGAAAAGTTTCTCCTGACGCTGTTGTTCCTGATGCTGGGCAAGTAATTGTGCTTTACGCAGCTCGGCACCTTTTCGGAATCGCTCACGAAGGGTATCGAGTGCCTGCTGCTTCTGTTCGGGGGTAATTTCACCCGCCGGATTTCCATCCAGGTCAAAGCGCATCTCGGAATGGGTGATCGCCTTCAGATAGCGCGTCGACGCCGTATGCATCTTCATCGCAAAGCGGAGTCGCTGCGGATCAATCGCTGGAACTCTCTCCAGGATGATTTTGTGGATCCCAATCGCCAATGGACGGCACTCTTGAAACACGGCGAACGTTGAACCCAGGGTATTCAAAACGTCGTTGCGTGGGGCTCGGGACTTCGAATCAGAACCAGTCATTGCTCAATCGCGGATCAGTGAACTGATAAGCATAGCGCAACCGCTACGACTATGGCAGTGATCTATCAGTAGGTCGATATCGATCTGAGTTTTTTAAATGGGGAACGACAAACCCATATTGTGCTGAATGAATTTTCGAAACGTTGCAGTTTTGTTTCCTTTTGGCACCGGAATTTCGATTCTGAATTCATAGTATCAATGCCATGCAAAAGCGTGCGTGGCTCCTCTCACTTCCCCTCTTGGCGGTTATCCCGATACCTGGCAAAGCCGCATGCTTTGAGGAGGCGGCGGCGCGCTACCAGGTGCCATCTGTTCTTCTAAAAGCCATTTCAAGAGTGGAGTCGGCGGGCAATCCCAGTGCGCTCAATCGGAACAAAGACGGCAGTTTCGACATTGGGCACATGCAAATCAACAGCCGTTGGCTTCCAAAACTGTCGCATTTCGGAATTTCACGTGATCAGCTTTGGGATCCATGCACTAACACGCTCGTTGGCGCCTGGATTCTGGCGCAGAACGTCCAGCGCATTGGCTACTCCTGGAGCGCAGTAGGAGCCTACAACGCGGCATCGCCAGTTATGCGTGACCGCTATGCGCGAAAAATATCCGACGCCCTCAAGCGGGAGCGCGCGCTATGAACTGGCGGTGCCTGATATCAGTGTTGGCATCGTCAATCCTCTTCGGTTGCGCTGGAGACTCGCTTGTCTCGAAAGATACGAAGAGGTCCTTGGCACTGAATTGGGATCGGGCGGAGTGGCGATTCTGTGAGACGGCCGAGTGTGCAACGCCAACTCCAAAAACGGTATTGCTGGTGTCGTCCCCACCAGTCGTTGAGCCTGTTGCATTGACGCAGCAAAAGCCGGTACCGGCAGTCAAGAGGACTCGAACGATATCTGTGCCATTCAAGTTTGCCAGTGCGTCGGTCACTGGTGAGGCAGAGCAGATCATCCGTAAAGCGGTCGCCCAACGGGTAGCAGGAGATTCAATTCTCGTGGAAGGGCGTACCGATGATCTTGGCTCCCAGACTTTTAACGACCTTTTGGCGCGCAAGCGCGCTGATGCAGTCGTCGCAATTCTCAACCGGCTTGGCGTCAAGGGAGAACTCGAGATCCATTCCCAAGGTAAGTGCTGCTACGCGACGACGAATCTCTCAGAAAAGTTTAGGGCCAAGAACCGTCGTGTCGACCTTCAAATTTCTACAACTCAAAAGGAGTAAGCGTGTGATTCCTCGATCCAAAGAAGCCATCCGGGATTACGTCATAGCCAGTGCCTTCCTCTCCCTAGGAGCATTTCTCCCGGGCTCATTACTCGATAAGGGATTCGAAGCTCATATCGGTGGAATCGTCCTCGGCATAGGCGTTGGCTGGCTCATCAAATCCATTATCGACCATACCAAAGGAGTTAAAAGTGAATCGTAATCCGCGTCATGCTGTCCTTGCCGTTGTCCTCTTTCTTCTTGCTGGAAGCGCAATTGCGGGTACCACGGGTACCGAATTCCAAGCCCTATATACCTGGACCAATGACGTTGTTACGGGCTACTTCGGTCGCGCTGTTGCGGTCGCTGCCGTAGGTCTGGGTGCGATTATTTCGATCGCTCGCGTCAATCCCATTCCGATCTTGTCGGGAGCTGGGTTTGCGATCTTTTTGCAATACACGCCGACCATCATCACCGGCATTCTTACTGCAACGGTCTGAGTCTGCACCATGAACCATGGCGGCGATGAAACCGGCTACATCCCGAAGGCGCTCGATGCTCAGGAGCGATTTCTGTGGTGGGAAATGGATCAGGCGGTTATCGCCATCATGCTGATCAGCATGGGTGTAATCGCCGGATCCATGCTCACTGGGATCGCCATGGGTGCGACCGCTGCTTGGCAGTACGGGCGCATGAAGTCCGGCAAACATCCCAAGTTCGCTGCTCATGCGCTGTATTGGTGGTTTCCCAGCGGCCTGTTCTTGAAGTTGCGCGCCACGCCGCCTTCCGACCAACGGTACTTTTTGGGGTAGGCGATGCTCTTTCGAAACTACCTGTCCGATCAGGCGAATGCCTCGCAGGAAATCCGCTTCATGCGCATTCTCCTGGCCGGATTACTGCTGGTGATCCTGGTGGGCGCCATCGTCGTGCTGAAGTTGATCGGCAACGAGAAGACCGTTCTGACCCCGCCCGAAATCAGGCGCAGTTACTGGGTTTCGGGCGATGCGGTCTCCAAGGAATACCTTGAAGACATGGCGTATTGGTATGCCGGTCTCGCCCTCAACATCACACCGGCTGTATCCAGTTATCAGAACGGTCTGTTCTTGAAGTATGTAGCGCCGTCTGAGTTTGGCCGACTGCAAATGGAAATGGGCGCACGAGCCGAGTTCCTGAAGAAAAACAATACCGCCACGCAGTTTTCGGTACGCAACATTACGCCAGACGAAAAAACCCTTCGTGTCGCACTGTCCGGAATGCTCTTTACCTGGGCCTCTGACAAAAAGGCCGGAGAGCGCCAGGCCACCTATCTCATCGGCTTCAAGAACATGAATGGAAGGCTCTATGTATCGGAGTTCAAGGAAACCAGTGAACAAAATCCTTTCGACAGCGCTGCTGGTCGCTAGCTTTTCGGCCAGTGCCGCTCAGGTCCTGGTTGGCAAGTCGGATGACACGCTGACTGCTAGCGTATCGCGCACCGAGCCGACCTTGATCCGGATTGAGGGGCATCGTGTCCGTCGGATATTCGGCGCCGAAGGTGAGTTTTCCATTACGGCCGACAAGGACGCCGGTACGGCCTTTATCAAGCCAAGCACCGACAAGCCAACGCTCAGCCTTTTTGTCTCTGACGAAAGTGGACGCACTTGGAAGTTGCTGCTCTCAGTGACCGAAGGGCCCTCCGACTCGATCACCATCAAGGGACGCTCCACAGGAAGCAATGCCCAGCCACAAGGTAAGGACGCCACCCGGAATCAGCAGATCAAGCGAATCCTGCTTGCCCTTCAGTCGGACAGTGACATGGAGATGGATTCCCGGGCTAGCAATGAAATCGTTCCTCTATGGACTGAAGTCCTATTTGTCCTGACCAAGGTGATTGATGGTCAGTTGAAAGGCGAGAAGTACCAACTGACCAATACATCGGCGAGTCCCATGGTGATCGACGAGCGGGAGTTATACCGGCGTCAGGTGGTGGCCATCTCAATCGTTAAACCCCAGTTGGCTCCAGGAGAGCGCACGGATGTCTTCGTGATTTCGGAGAATCCCGATGACTGATCCGTCTGCCGCAACAGGCGGTATCACGTCATACCTGAAAGGTATGTCCCCAAAGGCCAAACAGTACCTGGTTCTTGGCGGACTGGGCATGGGCTTCATTGGACTGGTGTTTGGCAGTATTGCGCTGTGGGACAAGCAACCTTCAGCGGCTCCTCAATCGACCAAGCTGGATAAATCACGGAACATTGTCACGCCCGGCGCGCAGGTTGATCCACGCGATGTCTGGATGTCCCAATCATCCCAGCAGATGAAGGAGATGGATAACGTCATCCAGGGCTTGAAGCAGAAACTCGCCGAAGTTGAGCAAAAGCAGTCAACGCCTCAAGCGCCTTCCAAACAGGCGAGCGTACTTCCCCCATTACCTCCGATGCACCCGGGACCAGGATCAGCGGCGGCTCCTGGTGCTTTGCCACAAGGGCCCGCCCCATCCATGGGGAACCCACCAGTAGCAATGTCATCTCCCTTGCCACCGCTGCCACCTCCGGTTGTTCCCAAGGAACCGGGTATTGCGTCGTTCGAAGTGAGTGACACGATTGCAGCAACGCTCCAAAGCGTGGAGGAGGGCAAGCAAAACAAAACCTACATTCCGTCCGGGTCGTTCATGCGCGTCGCATTGATGGGTGGCTTGGATGCGCCAACAGGTGGGCAAGCACAGAACAACCCCTGGCCAATCCTGCTGCGTGTGCAGGACAACGCCTTTCTTCCGAATCGGTACCGCGCCAAAGTGAAGGAGTGTTTCATTCTCGGTTCGGGCTATGGCGACATCAGTTCCGAACGAGCCTATTTGCGCCTCGAATCGCTTTCCTGCGTTCTCAATAACGGCGAAGTGGTGGATGCCACGGTCAAGGGGTATGTGGTGGGTGAGGACGGCAAAGCAGGATTACGCGGCAGATTGGTCAGCAAGCAAGGTCAGGTGCTAGCCAATGCGCTGATGACCGGAATTATTTCCGGGATTGGGCAAGGCTTCCAGCAAAGCGCTACGAGTTACAGCACGAGCGCACTGGGGACAGTTGGTACCGTGGATCCCGGAAAGCAGATCCAAGCTGGAATCGGTGCGGGAGTGGGCAAAGCACTCGATCGACTCTCCCAGTACTACATCACGCTGGCCGAGAAAATGTTTCCAATTATCGAAGTCGATGCAGGCCGCGTCGTCGATGTCGTCCTGACTAAGGGCGTGACGCTGGGCGTGGCCGGTGCATCCGACGAAGACACCTACTCGGAAATCTGGAAGCGCGGACGCCAGATCATGAAAAAGTCCCTGAACCCTATGGAGTAAGCGCACATGCGTAAATCGATCGTTGTTCCTTTGGCCTCGTTCCTTGTAAGCATTGCTGGTGTTGCCAGTGCTTCGACCAGTGCAGTCGAATCCGAGATGGAGACTCGCCTCAAGGAACTCTATCCATCAACCCGAATCACGGCTGTTCGGCAATCCGAGGTTGCGGGTCTCTTCGAAGTGACCATGGGCAAAAACGTTGCCTTCTCGGATGCGTCGGGCCGGTATTTTGTTTTCGGGCACTTGTTCGATATGCGCGAGCAAAAGGATCTGACCGCACAGCGCTTAAGCGACATCAACCGAATCGACTTTGCTCAGTTGCCGCTTCAGGATGCCATCAAGACGGTACGCGGCGATGGCAGTCGGAAGCTGGCCGTGTTCTCGGATCCGGATTGTCCCTATTGCAAAGGGCTGGAAGGTGAACTGGCCAAGCTCGATAACGTCTCGATATTTACCTTTCTGTATCCCCTGGATGGACTGCATCCCGAAGCCAAGGGGAAAGCGGAGCGAGTTTGGTGTGCATCCAATCGTGCCAAGGCATGGTCGGAACTGATGGCCACTGGCAAGGTTGCCGAGAGTCCCAGGTGCGCTACACCGATTGAACGCATCAATCAGTTGGCGAACAGTCTGGGCATCAATGGCACGCCAACGATGATTCTTCAGGATGGCAGTTTGATTCCGGGCGCGGCTCCTGCCGCCGAAATTGATCGGCGTCTGGCGGGTAGTCCGGCCACCACGAAAGCGGCCGTTACTCCCAAGCTGAAAGGAAATTGATAATGCGCCAGGTTTGGGGAATGGCGGCCATCGTCGCATTAGGCTTGAACGGATGTGCCGGTTCCCTCACGGGGCTTGAAGGTGAGAGTAAGTTCGCCTGTAAGGCTCCGGATGGCGTGACCTGTTCATCGCTCTCCGGTATTTACGCCAATGCCGTGGCCAACAATCTTCCGGCGCTGCGTAAGGAAGGAAAAGGAGCGCAGGCAGCTACAACCCAAACAAAGGAAGCGTTGATCACTGGTGCGGTTGCCTCTTCCGGTGATCCATTGCGGATTCAGCCCAAGGTTTTGCGCATCTGGATTGCCCCATGGGAAGACACGGAAGGGGACTTGCACGACCAATCCTATTTGTACGTGGTCGCCAATTCAGGGCGGTGGGCCATTGAGCATAGTCAGCGACAAATCGTTGACCGCTATCGACCGACTTTCCTCAAGCCCGGAATCACAGGAAAAGCTGTTCAAAAGCCGCTGCCACAGACACAACGCCCGATGTTGCCACTGGGTGGGCCGACGTTACCGGGCAATCAGGCCATCGGACCGACGGGACCTGATGCTTTCGCGGGAGATCGCGAGTGAGCTTTCTTGAAGCCGTTAAAACGGTCTTCTATGGCGAGCGATTCGAGCCTGCGGACGCGGTGCAGCGCAATCTCCTGGAGCGTATCGCCACGCTGCCTAGACTCACCGGCATCCTCCCGTATCTGGGCTGGATGGGCGACGAGGGCATGTATGTGCTCGATCAGGGCGCCTTTGGTGACAAACCCGGACTCTCCATGGGCTTCTGTATTGAAACGGTGCCACAAACCGGTTCTAACGAGGAAATGGAGCGCGTCCTGGCGAGCCTGTTCATGTCGTGTCCAGCGGGCACGGGTATTCAGATTTCCCTTTACGCCAGTCCGCATATCCTGCCTTCCCTCAGAGAGCAGGCCAACATGTTGCCAGTGGACGAGGCTCGCTCCGGAGAAGGGGAGTCAAATCGGAATCGAAACATCTATCGCGTTCTCGGTCGGCGCCGCATCGACCACTACCTGAAGGGGGCGGGCAAGTCGCTCTTCTCCCATCATGTCTATCTGCTGCGCGACTACCGCTGTGTGATTGCCATCAGTACGCCGTTGGACCCGGAAAGTCCGGCCGACGTTGAAGAGGCCATCCGCATCAAGGAAAGCACGCACGCAACCTTGCGCTCGGCCCATATGCCCGGTTGGGATTGGGGACCGGAAAGCCTGCTGAACTATGTCGCGGATTTCTTCGATCACGAGCGCGTACTGGGCCAACCGGCAGAACGGCATATCGAGTACGACAGCTCCCGATCGCTGCGCAGCCAGTTGTCGAACCCCGAAATTGCTTCTGCCGTCGCCGATACGTTCATCAAGTATCGGAAGGAAGGCGGCGCTGAAACCGCGATGCAGTGCTTTTCAGTACGCCAGTACCCGAAGTATTACCGGCTGGGAAACATGGGTTCCCTGATCGGGGACTACTACCAGATGGCCCTGGCGATTCCGTGTCCTTTCCTGATCACCATGGGGGCCATCCTCCTGGATTACGAATCGGCCAGAAGCAAGGCGCTGATCAAGGCGGCTCGGGCGACCCAGGCCGCCGGTTCCTATATGTCGCACTTTCAACCTGATCTTCAGGATCGCAAACGTGACTGGGATATGGTCCTTCGCGCCTTCGACAATGGTCGTAACGTCGTCCAGATGTACCACCAGATCGTGCTCTTGTCGCGGATCGAGGACGTTTCCCGTACTGAACATGCCGTCCGCGCCGTCTGGCGTGCCAGAGGATTTGATCTTGCCAAGGATGTCTATCTTCAGCACCAGGCGTTCGTGGCCTCCATGCCCTGCACACTGAGCCCGGCCCTGCAAAAGGACCTGCAATTGTTTGGCCGGGCGGGAACGAAGACAGCGGACAACGCCGTCATGACGTCACCGCTGATTGCCGAATGGAAGGGCACGGCCACTCCAGTCATGACCTTGTTCGGTCGTCGTGGCCAGATCATGACTTTTGATCTCTTCGACAACACGGGCGGCAACTACAACTTTGCTGTCGCGGCGCTCTCAGGCTCTGGCAAGTCGGTTTTCGTGAACGAAATGGCTTTCCGCTATCTCGGTACCGGGACCAAGGTGTGGATCATCGATGTGGGGCGCTCCTACCGGAACCTCTCTGAGTTGCTGGACGGCGAGTTCATTGAGTTTTCCGATGAGCGTACCAACACGATTTGTCTGAATCCGTTCTCCATGGTTGTGGACATCAACAACGACATGGAAATGCTGCTTCCCCTGGTCGCGCAAATGGCCAGCCCCCGTGGGCCGCTCGATAACTACGCCTACTCGGCGCTGGCAGCCGCCATCAAGCGCGTCTGGGACCAGAAGGAAAAGGCAGCAACGATTACCGATGTCTATGAGCTGCTGCGCACCGGACGCTTGAGCGATGAGGGAGAGATGGAGCGGGACCTTTCCCGATTGGCGACATCTCTGGAACCTTATACGAAGTACGGGATCTATGCGAGCTACTTCGAAGGCGAGGCCAACATCGAATTTCGCAAGAATCTGGTCGTGCTGGAACTAGAAGAGCTCAAGGCTAAGAAGGATCTGCAGGCCGTGGTGATGCAGTTGATGATGTATCGCATCACTCAGGAAATGTACCTCGATCGCTCCAAACGGAAGCTGGTCATCATCGATGAGGCATGGGATCTCATGGGCAGCGGGTCGAGTGCAAACTTTATCGAGGCTGGCTATCGGCGTGCCCGGAAGTATGGCGGTGCTTTTGGCACCATTACTCAGTCGGTCGACGACTATTACAAAAACGAAGCAACTCGGGCAGCCATCACCAATGCCGACTGGTTGTTCCTCCTCAGGCAAAAGCCGGAAAGCATCGATCGGCTTGGAAAAGAGGGGAAGCTTCATGTCGACGAGTGGATGAAGCGGCAACTGTCATCGGTCAGTACCGAGCATGGCCATTACTCGGAGATCTATGTTCATGGCCCGATGGGTTCAGGGGTAGGGCGACTGATTCTCGACCCGTTCTCGATGCTGTTGTATTCCACGCGCGCCGAGGATTACCAGGCAATCAAGACGCTGACCGACCAGGGGATACCCGTTACCGAAGCCATTGAGACCATCATTGAACGCAGGGGGGCCGCATGAACTTGAGGCGACTTCTGGTGATGTGCTTCTTGTCGGTCTTTGCCTCGTGCGCCATCGGTTACTCCTGGCTTCGCGCACATCCATCACCGCGCCTGGTACGTGTCGATGTCGGCAGTCTGTTTGAGGAGCAGAAAAAGATACTGGCTGCGCGCCTAAAGCCAGGCATGACTGAAGAGGAGCAAAAAGCCATATTCCTTGTGGCAGCCGATTATGGAAAGCAGGTCGATGAGGCCTTGAACACCATCGCTAACGAATGCCGTTGTGGCGTCCTGAACACTGCTGCGCTGGTTCGTATGCCCGATGCTGCGGAAACAGGTATCCCCGATGCCACGGACCGGGTTCGTCAGTTACTGGCGCAGAAGTAGGGCTGCCGATGCTCAAGCGTTGGCCGCTCATGCTTTTCGGATGCCTATTGATGAGTTCGACATGGGCGTCGGTGAGCAATGGGGGAATGGACTATCCATCGGTCTGGAGTTGTGACGACGCCAAGTTCAATTGGTACTGCGATAACGAACCTGATGACTCCACTGACCCGGAAAAGCTGCCGGCAAAGAAGAAGAGCAAGGAAGAGGCTGCGCTGGAGGAACTGGAACGGATGCGCAAATCTCTGGAGGCGAAACGGGCTCTGGCTTTGATGCAGCCTTCGCCTGAAAACCTCAAAGCCTACATTACGGCGCAGGAAGCCTTGATGGATCGGGCTTCAGTGTTTTCAGATGTCTGGCGTCGTGTCATCTGGGCCAATCCGGAAATCAATTACCAGTTGAGGAACCCCGTCAATAACGCCGCGATCCAGGTGCGTGACAGCGAGCGTACCCAGAAGGAACGAAGCTCACTCAAGGAAATCGCCAAGGAGTGGGGCGTTTTCTTCGTATTTCGGTCGGACTGTCCCTACTGCCATCGTATGGCGCCAGCGCTCAAGCTGCTGTCGGACACCTACGGCATCACGATATTTCCGGTCAGTCTGGATGGAGGTGCTTTGCCTGACTTCCCCAAACCGGCGATGGATAACGGCATGGCCAACGTACTCGATGTCAAACAGGTTCCCTATGTGGCGCTAGGAAATATCAAAGATCGCCGTCTGATTCCGTTGGGCTCCGGGGTTCTGTCGGTACAAGACATTGTTGAACGCATCTACATCCTGACCCAGACCCAGCCTGGGGATTTGTACTGAGGGACTTCATGCTTAAGAAACGTGTAATTGCCAGTTTACTGGCGCTGATCATTC
>Ga0172367_10004436_pt1 | contig 17481 bp, 15 predicted proteins | sample Lak10m_FD_114542 | JGI IMG/M metagenome (GOLD analysis project Ga0172367, IMG submission 114542) | Freshwater microbial communities from Kabuno Bay, South-Kivu, Congo - kab_022012_10m | ecosystem: Environmental > Aquatic > Freshwater > Lake | place: Democratic Republic of the Congo: South-Kivu...
CCACTATCTTGTATTGCTTTTTCTATATTCTTTAGTGCGCCTTTGTCGAAAGGGATAATACCAAGAGTTCTGCCATCTAGTGCTGTGATATTAGCGACATTATTTAGTGGCATCACTGAGCCGTAGTATTCTACTTGCACTCTATCAAGTATGGTTGGATTTGCTTTCCCTGTGCGGATTGTATGGAATTCTTTCTCCACAGCCTCTAGGGTTTTTTTCATTCTATCTTCAAACTCTTGCATACAAGACGATAGTATCACGCTATGATTATTCTTGTTACGCTTTTCATAAAAGCGCAACAGTTTTAACACGCTTATGGATCAAACAATATTTATATCAATCGCATCATCTTTCGTAGCCATACTCTTCGGTATCGGTTATGCACTGTGGATTTACAAGCTTGATGCTGGTAATGCCCAGATGAAAGAAATTGCATCAGCCATTCAAGATGGCGCGCGCGCTTTTCTGCGCCGCCAGTATTCGACTATAGCTATTGTTGGCTCAGTGCTTGCGGTGATTTTGTTTTTCACTCTTGGCTTCAAAGTAGCTGCTGGTTTTGTTATCGGAGCTGTGCTTAGTGGTCTTGCTGGTTTTATCGGTATGAATGTATCGGTTAATGCTAATTTACGCACAGCACAAGCTGCGACTATTAGCATGAAGAATGCTCTTGATGTTGCCTTCCGTGGCGGCGCTGTTACTGGACTTCTAGTAGTAGGTCTTGGTCTTCTTGGCGTGGCTGGTTTCTTTGGTTACCTTCAAGTGCAATTCCCGGGAGCATCTGCTGAGAACGTACAAGCCTTAGTGGGACTAGCTTTCGGCTCTTCACTGATATCTGTTTTCGCAAGACTCGGTGGCGGTATTTTCACTAAAGCTGCTGACGTTGGCGCAGATCTAGTCGGCAAAGTAGAAGCTGGTATTCCAGAAGACGATCCGCGTAACCCAGCTGTTATCGCTGATAACGTTGGTGATAATGTCGGTGACTGTGCTGGTATGGCAGCAGATCTTTTTGAGACTTATGCTGTTACGGCTACAGCGGTGATGTTACTTGGTGTACTTCTCTATCCAGATGCTATTGCTGCTGGTAGTTTAGAGACAGTTACTTACCCTCTTGCTACTGGAGCTGCAGCGATAGTTGCTTCTGTGATTGGTAATTTCTTCGTTGTGCTTGAGAAAGACAATAATGTCATGAAAGCTCTCTATAAAGGACTTATTGCAAGTGGCGTTATTGCAGCGATTGGTTTTTATTACATTACTAATAATCTTCTAGGCTCTTGTGACTATTTGGGTTACGAGACTATGAATTATTTCTGGTGTTCGATTATTGGTCTTGCTCTTACTGGATTATTTGTATGGATTACTGAGAACTACACATCTACAGCTCATAGACCTGTGAAGTGGATTGCTAAGGCGTCAGAATCTGGTCACGCGACTAATATCATCGCTGGACTTGCGATCTCTATGGAAGCTACAGCTCTACCTATAGTAGTTATAGTTGCTTCTATATTAGGTACTTATGCACTTGCTGGTGTTTATGGAGTGGGTGTTGCTGCGATGAGCATGCTTTCTATGGCAGGAATTATAGTTGCACTCGATTCTTACGGTCCTATTACCGATAATGCTGGTGGTATCGCTGAGATGGCACAGATGGATGCCAAAGTGCGCGCGATCACAGATCCTCTAGACGCTGTTGGTAACACCACTAAAGCTGTCACCAAAGGCTATGCTATTGGTTCTGCGGCGCTGGCTGCAATAGTTTTGTTCACTTGCTTCCGCGCAGACCTGAATAAGGCGATTGCTGAATACAACCTAGCTAATGGTACTGAGATTCTTAATCCTAATTTCGATCTATCTGATCCTTATGTGCTATCTGGATTGTTTATCGGCGGTATGATTCCATTCTTGTTTAGTTCTTTTGCGATGATTTCTGTTGGCAAAGTTGCTGGACGGGTGGTGCATGAAGTTAGACGTCAGTTCAATGAGATTCCAGGTATTATGCAGTTCGAGGCTAGACCTGATTACGCTGCTTGCGTAGATATAGTTACACGCGGTGCGATTAACGAGATGATAGTACCGGCGCTACTACCAGTACTTGTCCCGATATTGATTACTTTGGTTGGTGCTTTATTCTTAAACTCTGTTGAGGAGCTTGCTGCAGCTCGTATTATGGGCGGGGTGCTAGTAGGTAGTATCGTTACTGGTATATTTCTTGCTATTTCTATGACATCAGGTGGTGGTGCATGGGATAACGCCAAGAAGTTCATCGAGGATGGTAATAGTGGCGGCAAAGGCTCAGAAGCCCATAAAGCCTCAGTTACTGGCGATACCGTCGGTGATCCATATAAAGATACAGCTGGTCCGGCGATTAACCCGATGATCAAGATAGTGAATATTATTGCGCTGCTTTTGGTGTCTTACTTACTGGTTGGCATTTAGAATATTGTTGTGAAAAGAAAATTGGCTGAAAATTGCTAAGTATGACTTAAGAGCAGCAGAACTTGCTTATAATGGTGAGTTGTATTTAACGTGCATAGAAAAATGCCATGATGCTCTTGAAAAGTTGTTGAAGGGAATTATCACAGAAAATGACAAGCAACCACTAAAAATACATGATTTATTGAGGCTTGTTAGCGAGGCTTTGGTTGAGAAGTCGCTTGATGAGGTCGAGACGGGAAGAATATTTAAAGAAACCAAAAGGATATTTTCATGGCTGGAAAAAAAACTGAAGCAGAATTACGCGAATTAACATCTAAAGTAGTAGAGCCTTACTTGCAGCTTTTAGCCTTTCCTTCCAGAACTTACTATGAAGAGTCTCATATAGATCCTGATTTCGTGCGTGAGATTAAGCGCACTAGTAAGGTCCTATATTCTTCTAAGGTTGCTTAGCCACCTAGTATAGTACTTAGATGATCTCTCTGCTCAAGCTTTTGCTTGAGAACCGTATGCTCACTAAGCTCAGCATCTTCTTCGATTAGTGCTTCAGCTGATTTGCGTGCCATATTAAGTATCTCTTCGTGATCGGCTAGCCCCTTGAGCGCCGATTCTGGCAAGCCAGATTGTTTAACACCCATAAAATCACCAGCGCCGCGTATCCTGAGATCTTGCTGCGCCACGATAAAACCATTATTAGTATGTTCAAGCACCGCAAGCCGCTCGAGGGCATTAGCTGAGCGCGAGCCGCTATGCAAGTAGCAGTAAGACTGCATATCATTACGCCCCACTCTACCTCTGAGTTGATGCAACTGCGCTAGCCCGAAGCGTTCAGCCGACTCAATTAGCATTACTGTAGCTTCGCGTATATCGACGCCAACTTCGATGACGGTGGTTGCGACTAGTAGGTTTATCTCACCGCTGCGAAACTTCGCCATAATCTCATCGCGCTCATCACTAGGCAGTTTGCCGTGTACTAGTCCTACGCGGATAATATTATTATCCGCGTATATATTATCCTTGAGATTTTCGTACTCAGCGGTGGCGGCTTTGGCTGAGAGGCTTTCAGACTCGTCTATAAGCGGGAAGACTATATAGGCTTTATTGCCTTTGGCTATTTCTTCAGCGATTTGTCTATAGACTTCTGATTTCTTGATACTAGAGCCTACTACTTTGGTTATGATCGGCAGCCTGCCTGCTGGCATCTCATCGATCTCAGTCATGTCTAGGTCACCGTGCATGGTGAGCGCAAGAGTTCTTGGTATTGGCGTTGCGGTCATAAACAGCTTCTCTACTTGCGGTAGCTCATTCTCGCCGCTATGCTCTGTGAGTGCTTTGCGCGCAAGTGACTCGCGCTGCCTGACGCCGAAACGATGCTGCTCGTCTACTACTATTAGAGCTAGTTTTTTGAATTGGACTTTTTCTTGGATAAGAGCATGAGTACCGACTACTATATCTATTTGACCATTAGCGAGGCGCGCCAGCACATCGCGTTTCTCGGCAGCTTTGAGCTTGCCTATTAATAGTCCTACGCGCACTTGGAACTGTTCTTCCATATTAGATACCCATTCCTGGAATTTGCGATAGTGCTGCTCGGCTAAGATCTCAGTCGGTACCATCACTGCGCCTTGGTAACCCTCTGCTACTACTGTTAGTAGAGCCATAAAGGCTACTACGGTTTTACCAGAACCTACATCACCCTGAAGTAGTCTGTGCATAGGTGCTTCAGCGCTTATATCACCTACGATTTGGTAGTAGGCTGTTTCTTGCGCGCCTGTGAGCCTGAATGGTAGTGAGTCTCTGAATTTATCAACTAGCGGTGTGCCGCCAAGAACATTAACTGAGATGCCTTTGGCTTTGTGCCTATATTCTGCGCGCAGTTGCATAAAGCGCAGCTGCAAGAGGAAGAACTCGTTGAAGATGAGCCGAGTGGCAGCGGTTTCTTTGCGCACTAGGCTGGTCGGAAAATGTATCTCTTCTATCGCTTCAGCGTAGTTCATTAGTCCGTAGCGCCTTAGTATCTCTGGGGGTAGCCATTCGCGAATACTATTTTTGTATAGTCTTAGAGTTTTGTAGATAAGTTTGCGCAGTGTGAGTAGTGATAGACCTTCTGTTAGCGGATATATCGGCACTATCCTGCCGGTGTGGATATTATCATCACCCATAGTGAAATCTTCTGAAATCACCTCCATGACTGGGTTTTGTATGGTCTTGCCTAGGTATTTATCTTTCTTTACTGTGCCAGCTACTAGTACTGCGGTGCCGCGCGGATACTGGCTAGTGTATTGCTTGAGATAGTAGTGAGTTGAATTGCCTTGGAAAAATTTATTGATTTTGATGGCGCCGCTATCATCTTTAATCACCAGTGTGATGATGATCATGTTTTTGTTAGGAGTCTTGAATGCCGTAACTTTATCTATGTGCCCGCAGATAGTTACATCTTCGCCCTCGCGTATATCGCGGATTTGGATTTTGTTTTCGTAAGCGATGTGGTCGCGTGGTAGATAGTTGAGTAGATCCTCTGCTGAATATATGCCAATGTGTTTTAGTTTAATTGCTAGTTGCGGTCCTACGCCTTTGAGGAATTGGACGTCGAGGTCGCCGATGTCTTCTGCTATGTTATTGCGAGCCGCAGGCGAAGCAATCCCCATGTTGCCATCGTCATTGCGAGGCGTCGCAGTCGCCGAAGCAATCCCCATGCTGCCACCGTCATTGCGAGGCGACGCAGTCGCCGAAGCAATCCCCGTGGTGTCGGGTATAAGCTTAGACTCATAAAGATCCTCCAGCTCAGTCAAATGCTCTCTAATTAGCTTAACTATATGTATGCGCCCGCTAACATCAGCGAAGGGATAGCGCTGAATAGTAGCGCGGATATTTGCCCAGCGTGAACTATGCTTGTAGATGCTAAGCGCTAGATTCGCTTCATGCCTAACGAAATCATTGAAATTATATTGCTTGCCCTTAGTGTTGATGTATAGATGCTTAACTTCGTAATCTATTGCTGCTCTCAGCCGCTTGCATATTTCTAATGCTTTACTAGCATCTTCAGTTACTAGCTTGGGTTGCAGCATGTTGTTTAATGATAACTGATTTTGATTTTTGATTAATTTGCTTTGCTTATCTTGGAGTAACTTCTCAGCTTAAGTTGCTTCGCCAGTCCGGCGCGCCCGGCACTCCGAGCGAGGCCCTCCGCAGCGAGGATGTGCCGAGGCAGCCGGCTAGATCTGAAGTATTCTTACAAAACTGAGTTGGCTAATAAGTTTCTCGCTTGTTTTTACTAGCGCTCATGCAAATCTCGCTGCAAGTAGCCTTAGATAGGCAATTATTGTAAAGATCTCGATACAAGCACCCCACTTAGATGTGTTATAATATAATGCTAATATTATTATAATGTTTTGCCATGTCAAACCCAGAGCCGCCACTAGCTAATACTGAAGATGCTGCGCACTAACAATGTATAATTACATACACTATGGCAGCCTCTACTAAACAAAAAATAGCGAATAACCTTGCTGAACTTATCGGTAATACCCCGCTGGTGCGTCTTAATCGCATGAAAGAGGCTAAGGGTCATAATATAGTAACTAAACTTGAGTTCTTTAATCCAGCTGGCTCAGTCAAAGATCGTATAGGTTATAGCATGATAGCTGAAGCTGAGAAGCAGGGGCTGATAGATCCGGCTAAGACTACGATTATCGAGCCGACTAGCGGCAACACTGGTATTGCGCTTGCTTTTGTCTGTGCGGCTAAAGGCTATAAGCTAATTCTGACTATGCCAGATACTATGAGTGTTGAGCGCCGCAAAATACTCAAAGCCTACGGTGCTGAATTGGTGCTTACTCCCGGAGCACTGGGTATGAAAGGTGCTATCGAAAAAGCTAATGAACTTATCGCTGCAACTGCTAATTCGTTTATGCCGCAGCAGTTTAGCAATCCTGCTAATCCCAAAATTCATATCGAGACTACAGCAGAAGAAATTTGGCGCGATACTGATGGCGAAGTCGATATAGTAGTAGCTGGTGTTGGTACTGGCGGTACTATCTCTGGCATCGGGCGCGTACTTAAATCACGCAAACCAAGTGTGAAGATGGTTGCGGTTGAACCCAAGGAGTCGCCGGTTATTTCTGGCGGTCAGCCGGGACCGCATAAGATACAGGGTATAGGTGCTGGTTTTATTCCAGACAATCTCGATAAATCTATAGTCGATGAAGTTATTCAAGTAGAGAGCACGGTTGCCATGGCTACAGCTAGAAGAGCAGCGTTTGAAGAAGGGATACTTTGTGGTATATCATCTGGAGCAGCTATCACAGCAGCTTTTGAGCTTGCGGCGCGCCCAGAGAACCAGAACAAAATGATAGTCGTAATAATCCCATCTAATGGAGAGAGATATTTATCATCAGCATTATTTGCTGATATCGAAGCCTAATGTTTAAGAGTATTAAAAACGCCCAAATCGCAACAGAATTGCCCGGTGCTGCTGAAACAGCTCTCGAGCTTAGTACTGGAGCCAAATCATTGCTTAAGGAACTGCGCCGCCAAGGTGTTAAACGTTTTTTTGGTTACCCGGGTGGTGTGGTGCTGGGTTTATACGATGAGCTTTATGGTGAGACTGAGCTGCTGCATATACTGGTGCGTCACGAGCAAGGTGGCTGTCACGCAGCTGAAGGTTATGCTCAAGTCAGCGGTCGCTGCGGCGTGGTGCTAGCTACCAGCGGACCTGGCAGTACTAATCTAGTAACAGGCATAGCTGATGCTTATATGGATTCTGTTCCTATTGTTTGTTTGACTGGTCAGGTGCCGACTTCGGGTATTGGTACGGATTTCTTTCAGGAAGCTGATATCACTGGCATTACTTATCCGATAGTTAAGCATAGTTATCTAGTCAAGAAGCCAGCGGATTTGGCGCGCGCTGTTGCTAATGCTTTTCATATATCTGGCACAGGTCGTCCTGGTCCTACGCTAATAGATATGCCAAAGGATGTGCTTAATGGTGAGTATGCTATCACTGATGAAAACCGCATTGATGCTGAGTTTAAGCCTAATATCCGTGGTTATAAACCCAAGCTAAGAGGCAACCCCAAGCAAATACAACTAGCAGCCCAAAAAATTCTTAAAGCTAAGCGTCCTGTGCTTTATGTAGGTGGCGGAGTGGTTAGCTCAGATGGTGCTACTGAGTTGCTGCTCAAGCTAATGGATAACTGTTCTATACCAGCTACTACTACGCTTAAAGCCAAAGGCGTTATTCCACATCACCATGAATTGTTCTTGGGTATGCTCGGCATGCATGGTACGGCTTATGCTAATTATGCTGTTTATAACTGTGATCTTTTGATTGCAGTGGGCACTAGGTTTGATGATAGGGTGACTGGTAAGCTATCTACTTTCGCGCCTGATGCTGAAGTTATACATATAGATATAGACCCAGCGGAGATCGGCAAGAATCGTAAGATGCGCAACGAGATAGATATACCTATAGTCGGTGACGCTAAGCTAGTTCTCGATGAGCTTCTCGCTGAGATAGGCAAGTCTAAACCTAGTATCAAAGAATGGCTGAAAAAAATCAAAGAATGGAAAGATGAGTATCCTCTAGATCATGATCCTATCGCTGGTCAGTATATAAGCCCGCAGTTTATATTTAAGGTGCTGGAGCGTGAGTTCGGTGATAAGGCTATCTATGCTACAGATGTAGGTCAGCATCAAATGTTCGCAGCGCAGTACGCTGCTATTAACCAACCGCGCAAATGGCTTACTAGCGGCGGCGCTGGCACTATGGGCTACGGCCTGCCAGCAGCGATGGGCGGAGCTGCGGCGCTTAAGGACTCGGCTGGTACTGCTAATGATCGCAGTGATGAGACGGTAATTAATATTACAGGTGATGGTAGTTTTCAGATGTGCGAGCAGGAACTCGGTACGCTTAAAGCCTACGACCTTAAAGTTATAAATATCATCTTTAATAACAAGAACCTAGGTATGGTTAGGCAGTGGCAAGAACTGTTCTATGATAAAAAATACTCACATGTAGATCTTAATCATGGCAGTCCAGATTTTGTGAAGCTGGCTGACGCTTACGATCTACCGGGTTATAGACCTAATACTAGAGAAGAGTTCGAAGAAGTTATTCGCAAAGCAAAAGCTGATAACCGTGCTTGTGTTATAGATGTGCCAATGGCTTACGATATGAATGTTTGGCCTATAGTGCCGCCGGGTGGATCGAATGTCGATATGATGGGCATAGATAGCTGTACACTCAAGAAAGACGATTTCGATTTTGATGATCAGCGCTGAGGTCGCCATCTCGCCTTATCTCTGTGTTGTTTGCTCGCTCGGCGTCCTCATTGACGCCTAAGTCAACTCCGGCGCCTCTCTCGCAAACGCCTTGAGCTAAGACGATCTAGCGACCTCAGCGTCATTGCGAGGAGCAAAGCGACGAAGCAATCCACGACGCAGTGCTTGCAATGGTGCACTCATGGTATGCAGCGCAAAAATAAGCCGTCGATCTTGTTTTTGCTACGCTCACAAACCCCTTGAGCTAAGACGATCTAGCGACCTCAGCGTCATTGCGAGGAGCAAAGCGACGAAGCAATCCATTGGGCAGAGTTGTCTAGGCAGCTCAAGGAGTGAGACTTATCTAGCAAAATTCATCCTGGTAGCTGAACTGGTAATAGCAAACTTATGCTGCCCATCAACTAGTTGATAACTAAGCTTACCGTTAACTATAGTATGTGTGACTCTAGAGTTCATGCTCATATCTTCAAAAGGTGACCAGCCACATCTATAGAGTAAAGTCTCACGACTGACTGTCCATGGCTTAGCCTTAAGATCGATTAGAGTGAGATCAGCATAGTAACCTTCACGTATATAACCGCGCTGAGATATTTTGAAACAGTCTGCTGGTGCGTGGCACATTTTATCTACTATGCGCTCGAGCGAGATGCGCTCGTTACGGTGATGTTCAAGCATGCTCAGTAGTGAGTGCTGCACCAGTGGTCCGCCAGAGGGACACCTGAAATAACTATTAGCTTTCTCTTCTAAAGTGTGCGGTGCATGATCTGTCGCTATGACATCGATGCGATCATCTAGTAGTGCTTGCCATAGTCCGGCTCTATCTGCTGGGCTTTTGATAGCTGGGTTCCACTTGATGCGTGCGCCGCGCTCAGCGTAGTCATCACTAGAGAACCAGAGGTGATGCGCGCAGGCTTCTGCTGTAATCAGCTTCTCGCCCGGCTTTCCGGCTTCTAGTAATTTCATTTCGCGTGCGGTGCTTAGATGCAATATATGTATGCGGGTTTTGTGTTTGCGCGCAAGGCTGGTTGCAAAAAGAGTAGATTTGTAGCAAGCTTCCTCTGAGCGTATAAGCGGGTGGCATTCTAGTGGTATGTCTTCGCCGTAGCGTTCTTTATACTCGGCAGCGTTGCGGCGTATGGTGGGCTCATCTTCGCAGTGAAGTGCTATGGGCACAGGAGCCGAGGCGAATATGCGCTCTAGAGTCTCTGGGTTATCCACCAGCATATTGCCAGTAGATGCGCCGAGGAAGATTTTAATGCCGCAGTTGGTCTTAGGGTCAGTGCGCAAAACCTCATCAACATTAGTATTGGAAGTGCCCATATAGAAAGAATAATTAGCCCAAGATTTAGTAGCGGCAAGCTTATACTTATCCTCAAGCAATTCTTGAGTCAGTACATTAGGCACGGTATTGGGCATCTCAAACAGGCTTGTGACACCGCCAGCAAGCGCAGCGCGTGATTCAGTGTAGAGGTCGCCTTTGTGGGTTAAACCGGGATCGCGAAAATGCACTTGAGTGTCTATCACTCCGGGGATAAGATGCTTGCCTGCTGCGTCAATAACATCACAGTTATCGCTAGAGCCTTGATAATTAGTGTCAGCAATATAGTTATCCTCTATAAGTATATTTGCCTGAGTGGTTTTGCCCTCGTTGACCACAAGCGCGTTAGTGATTAGGGTTCTGGTGCTCATTGCTTTAATAAATATAGCAAAATCAGGGGTTTTCGCCTATAAAAGCTAGGTTACAAAATGCTTTTTAATTTCATGCCTACTGTATCAACAGCCCCTAGATTTGCTAATTGGAGATTAAACCAAGAGTATATTGATCTGAACACTGGTGTTCTTAAAGATGGTGTGAAAAGCTCAAATGTTAAGCTAGCCGATATTATTCCACCGTATACTAATAATTTTGCGATCAATATTAAGAATAATCTTGGTCAAGTTACCAAGGGAACTTATGGCATGGTTTGGAATGGTAATGCCTTCGTTTATAGTGATGGTTCCGCTAAAGGGCAAGCAGTCAAGGTGATGCCCGGTGATCAGTTTATTGGTTATGATTCGCGTACTAATATTGCATCTGGTGTGCGCCCTGATACGGTCTCAGTTAAATCGATGAGCGCAGATCAGTTTAGAAGATATGTGGTTCGCTGGGGAGCTACAGAGGTTGATTTCTCAGCCTATGGTGTTAAACCTGTTGCTTTAAGTGAAAGTGACAAGAAGTGGCTTGAAAAAGCTGAGGAGTATTTTGTTGGTTTAAGGAGTGTTAAGACTGGAAAAGTTGTAGGTAGTTCTAGAAGATATACTAATCAAGAAACCCTTAGAGCTTTATGGGCTGTTGCTGTAAATGCAGGTATATGCCCTAAGCGCTTTGTGGCTCAGATTTTTAAAGAAACCAGATTTGATCCTACACAGGTTGGTAATGATGGCGAACGTGGTTTAGGTCAGTTTATGCAAATGACGGCACGTGAAAGAGGGCTTGACTGGAAGAAGCTTTCTGCCGGTGAAAAAGAAGCTGCGTATCAACTGGTTGAGTCGGCTAAATTTAAAAGTTTGGTAGGCGAAGTCAGATACAATGGAAGTGTCGCTTACAGGAATGATATTACAAATATTGTTAACGCTATAAGTCGTAAGGTTAAGGGTTAATTCAAATGTAAAGGATTAAAATCGGTTTTATAATCGTAATAATCTTCGTTTTCTGTTTTTTTAAGCCATATTAAAAGCCGTTTGGTAAATGGATAAGCTATTGTTTCCCAGCTCACCTTTACTATGTAGTTGGCTACCATAATGCTAATTATAAGATCTGTAGTAAAAGCACTAGATCCCCAAAAAGCAAGTGGATAAAAAATCACGGTATCAACGAATTCTCCGACCACGGTTGAACCTATTATTCGTGCGAATTGTAGCTTGCCCTCTGTGGCTATTTTCATTTTGGCTAGAGTGTAACTATTGGCAAACTCTCCGCAAAAATATGCAAACATGCTAGCTAGGCTAACGCGCATACTTAGTCCAAATATTTGTTCGTATGCTGGTTGCAAGGTCCAGTGTGGATCTGGTGGGAGGCTTACCAGAATTTTTATAATTAAGTTGGCAGCTAGCAAGCTGATAAAACCAGTCCAGATCACTCTGCGACTTTTACTGTAGCCATAGACCTCGGTTAATATATCGCCTACAAGGTATGATAACGGAAAGAAAAACAAACCAGCAGTAAAACTGAGCCCTAGGATTTTAGTGACTTTTACGCTAGCAACTAGATTCGCCAGTAAAAGCACCACAACAAACACTACCGTGATGATATCTAGGTATTTGTAGCTGCGCTGCATGCTTATATTGTACTTGGGTTTTGTTATTGCGAGCTGCTAGTCTCGTCATTGCGAGCCGTTACTCTCGTCATCCTGAGCGAAGCAAAGGATCCCTATGCTACTATCCCTAGTATGTATCAGGGACTACTAATTCTTCTACTATTGTTTCTGCCAGTATCAGCCTCTAAGCTTTACTCAGCTAGGCTTATATCTGCTCATGACGGCGATACTATTACTGTAGAGTCTGGCGCTAAGCGATATAGAATTAGGCTCTTAGGTATAGATACCCCAGAGCTAGATCAGGCACCTTGGGGCGCTAGGGCGCGTACTAGTCTCTGTACTATATTAGGCTCAGCGCTTTGTGATTTTGGGAATACAACTATTAAATATGAGTATGATGTTCTTAAGCACGATAAATATGGGCGCGAGCTTGCTTATGTCTATAACTCTAAGGGCGAAATGTTAAATGAGCTCTTGCTCAAAAATGGATACGCTGTAGTATTTATCTTAGAGCCTAATACTAGGTACGCTACGAAGCTTAAGGACGCTGAAGCTTATGCTCGTAGCCGGAACTTAGCTATTTGGCAACCTAAGTCTGGCCTCGATAGAAGCCCTTATGAGTTCCGCAAGCGACAATTTAAGACACAGCGTAAGAGAGCATCTGGCTAAGGTGCAGCGCGGAGTGCTGGGACTGCCTGACTCGCCAGCTATTAAACTTGATGCTATTAAACAGGCTCGGAGTCTTGATAGAATTGTTAAGCAAGAACAGTCTATTGATGAGGGTTACAGTAAGACCCGCATACTTAGAGTAATAGACACTCTCAAATCCCATGGCGCTACTGTCACTGCTATTGCTGTAGCTGCTGAGCTTGGTGTACCAGCGCTTATGCTTTATCAGGACACTGAACTTCTCGATGCTATTTATTCTGCGGCTGCAAGTAGTGATGATTACCATGATCTGGCTATACTGCAGGGAGCAGATGCTCTGCTCGCTAGACTTATTCGCGAGAATAAAACGCTCAAGCGCAAGAACTCTAAACTGAGTCAAGAGCTAGATGAAGCTGCTGCTGAAATTAAAAAAACTTACTCTAGTGCTTTTGCTCAAGGAGCTGCGATGCGTTATGGTGAAGCATCTAGTGCTGACCCACAGATTTACTTAGATAAATGGGCGCGTGGGGTTTTATTCTTAGATCAGTCAGAAACTCTTGACATCGATAAAATTAAAAAATCATACAGACGTTTACTGACACTCTTGCACCCAGATCAAAGCTCGCGTGACACTGGACCTCTCATGAACTCACTACAGTTAGCTTATAGGTTTTTATTAGAGCGCTACGCAGCTTAATAGTGTAAAATCTAAGCCGTGCCCTGGTGGCGGAATTGGTAGACGCAACGGACTTAAAATCCGTTGGTAAGCGATTACCGTGCCGGTTCAAGTCCGGCCCTGGGCACCACTTATATTGCGCAAAGCACTTGTCACCAGGGTCGTACCCCGACATTCGACAAAATTAGCCATAATGTCGAATCTCGGGCTGCGACCCCGCCGATAAGCACCATCTTAATAATCCCCCTCTTGACAAATAGCCCAATAATAACAAAGTCTTAAGCTCTAAAAGCTCGGTTTCTTAACCTTGCGCCTGTATAATGGAATTCCCTTAGATGGAGTCCCTTACCCGCAAATCTAAAATAAAAGGGAAGGCCCATAGCCCCAGCGGCAACAAAGGTTCGATGCTACCTCAAACAGCCATCAATTACCCCGGTTCACACACTTTATATAAAGGAGCAATTAATGCCACGAAAAAGAGGTAAGTCCGCGACCATGGATTTGGATACAGATATACTAACCTACTCATCTGAAGATGATTTGATAGATGGGCCAGATTTTGACGAATCTGATGATATTAACTTAGAAGCTTTTGATGGTGATATTAGTTCAGCCATCATCTCTTCTGGTACTCGCGCTGTAAGTAGCAGTGCTGATGTTGACGCAGCTGACGATATGCTCGATGGCGTATCGCCTCTATCTGATGACTCAGTCAAAATGTACTTGCGTGAGATCGGCAGAGTGCCGCTACTGACTGCTAAGCAAGAGATAGAACTTGCGCGCCGCATTAAGAAGAACGATATCGAAGCTAAGCGCAAACTAGTGCGTCACAACCTAAGACTTGTGGTGTCTATCGCTAAGAAGTATATTAACCGTGGTCTGCCGTTCCTAGATTTAATTCAGGAAGGTAACCTAGGTCTAATCAGAGCAGCTGAGAAGTTCGATCCAGAGCGTGGTTATAAGTTCAGTACTTATGCTACTTGGTGGGTTCGCCAAGGTATCACTCGTTCACTATCTGATAAGTCTCGTACTATCCGAGTGCCTGTGCACATGGTTGAGACCATCAACAAATTCAAAAAGATAGCGCGCAAGCTTGGTCAAGAGCTTAACCGTCGTCCGACTGAAATTGAGCTAGCTGAGGTTATGGAAGTGCCTGCTGCGAAGATCAAAGAAATCGTAGCTGCGATGCGCACGCCAGTATCTCTCGAGTCGCCGATTAGTCCTGATGACGATGGCAAACTTGAAGATTTTGTGCCAGATCAATTCTTGAACCGTAGACCAGAATATAGTGCTTCTGAGCAATTACTTGCTGATGATGTGCTTAAGGTCTTAGATACTCTTACCGAAAAAGAAAAAGCAGTAGTGCAACTTCGTTTCGGTATTGATTCAGGTCAAGAGCGTACTCTTGAGGAAGTAGGCCGCAAGCTTGGCATCACTCGCGAGCGCGTGCGCCAGCTAGAGTTCAGAGCCCTTAAGAAGCTAAGACACCCTGAGCGCGCTGCTAAGCTCAAAGACTACCTAGAAACAGCGTAGTCATTAGCAATCCCCACGATTTTCGTTGGCAATAAAAACCCCCGGTGATGCCGGGGGTTTTGTTTTTATGGTTTAAGTTTTTCAGTCGATGCTTTTCTTGTAAAGCTGTCAGCAGCTTTAGTTGCATCTTCTTCCAGTGCGCTTCTTGTAACATTATTAGTGCTTGCTTTATCTGATTTGAAGCTGTCTTGACTATTGTTTGCTCCGCCTCTGTAAAATTCTGCAGCAGCAGATGTTGGAGCATATGGACTACTATAGGCTCCTAGACCTCCTACTCCTATCGAAATTAAGCTTTGAGGAGTCCGTGACAGTCTATAAGCTTGAATTTGTTGCCTAGTTTGCTCTCGTATATTTGTTGAATGTATTGGATTCGATGACATGATTTTAGGGTTAATACCTAGCTCTGAGTTATGGGTCTGTAAAACCTTAGGGGCTTAAGCATATTTAATATTGTCGAATTGCCCATTAAAAATCACTGTTCTTAGGGCTAAGACCTTCTTGACATTGGGTAGGCGCCAGCGAACTGAACCTGATTTAAGTTTAGGACCATTCATCTTTTTGATAGTAGCCTCAACCTGACCGCTACCAATAGGAAGTCCTAGTTCTCTGTATTTTGAGTAAGACAGCCTATGCTTATTATTCTCGATGTAGTTTATTAGTAACCTTAAGGACTCATGTTTTGGTGACTTAGGCTTAAAAGTCAGCTGTTGTTTTTTCAAACTTATGATTAAGGATTTAATTTTATTATCAAAACAATATTGGACATGTTTATCTACCCACTGTTTGTTCAGAGTAAGATCGGCTTCGCCGAAAAGCTCTTTGGCAGTGGCATACAAGTGTTCTTTAAAGTGATAGTAATCTAATATTTGTATAATCCTTGGGAAGTACTGCCCGAAATCATCACCAATCCATCTTGCTCCATCGCTCAAAAGAGCTTTATTAGTTGGATCGGTGTGATAGCCTTGTTTTTTGATTTCAGCACAAAAAGCGTTCATGAAATGGTTATGATCAGCTATTGTTGTAGTTTGCACCACATCAAATCCATTTTCGATGACAGCGGTTTTAGTTTCTCTCCAGCCATCGTAAGTATTAACCCTGCCACCATCAACTTGAAAAGCTAAGTATTTCTTATCACGGTGGTTCTTCAGGGCTCTTAGTTCGACATGCTTAGCGGCTTCGCCAACATCGTTAGTACAGCGCTGAATAGTTGTATGGCTAACGCAAGAACCTTTTAGCCTAGCGATAACAGCCTTAGCTTCTCTATATGGTAGTAGCGCACCAACATAGGCAAGGTCTTTTTCTAATTCTGCGCTCAGTGTATCCATAAGATGGATACCTAGCTTATAGTCCAAAGGTGTAAAAGTGCCACCTGTTTTGATGTGATACGAAACCCTTTCTATGACTATGTCTCCAGCTCTTGTTGCCAATGATTTTTTTTTAGCCCTTTATTCTTTGGCTTAGATTTTGCAAGTTCTTCTGGCAGCTCTATGTCATTCCCACTACCTTTGTCACGCACTATACCTTGTAATATCATTTGTGTAATTCTCTGCCCCTCTTCGAGGGCAAGATCTTCTAGCGCAGTAAAATTATCTATGTTACTTGCTTTGGAGCGTGCTTTAGCGATTAATTCTTCTATAGCCCTTTCCCAATTAGCCTTGTGTTGTTTATTCATAATGACTAGAACCTAATCTAGTCTTCTGATTTTGGCCAGACCTTACATCTGGATTAGTGGCCCCTCAACGCTTACGCACCCCTGAGTTATGATGTTGCTATGTTTGCCCCATGTTTAGTCTGCTCGGCCACTGCGAGCACCTCAATCGCTAAGCTTGATAACCATTCAATACTCAAATGCCCTGAATGCTCGCTAAGGTTTCTTGATCCTATGCCTAGCGAAGATTGTCTAAGAGAGTTCTATGCTAGTCACGAGAATTTTAGTCACTACGCTAAAGTTGCTGAGCGTAAGCTGAAGTCAGGTGCTGAGAAAATTAAGCGCCTAATGAAATATGCGCCGTCAGGTAGTTTTATAGATATTGGTTGCAGTACTGGTGCTAATGTTGAAGCGGCGCGCAGGCTGGGCTTCAAGGCTAGTGGCATAGATTTATGCTGCGAGTCTATAGAGTTCGCGCGTGAGAATTTCCCAGACTGTGATTTTAAAGTTGGTACTGTAGAAGTAGTTGATGCTAAATATGATCTTGTTTTCTGTACTGAGGTGCTGGAGCATGTAACGAAACCGCATGAATTTATAGAATCTATCGCCGGGATCATGAAGCCTGGAGCGGTCTTGTATATGACTACACCTGACGCTGGTCACTTCCGGGTGCCGCGTGATTTCGCGAAGTGGAAACATGTCCACGCGCCTGACCATCTTGCCTACTATCAGCTCAGTACTATTAAACGCTTACTATCTGAGCATGGCATGAAACCTATTAAGTCGCAGTGGACCACTAGAACCAATATTCAGCTTATAGCTCGCAAAACTACTTCTTTTTAGTATATTTAGACTTAAACTTATCAATACGTCCAGCAGTATCGACTATCTTGTCGGTGCCAGCGTAGAAAGGGTGGCAGTTAGAGCAGATCTCAACCCTGATCGAGTCCATGGTGCTTTGCACAAGG
>Ga0172367_10004438_pt1 | contig 17475 bp, 16 predicted proteins | sample Lak10m_FD_114542 | JGI IMG/M metagenome (GOLD analysis project Ga0172367, IMG submission 114542) | Freshwater microbial communities from Kabuno Bay, South-Kivu, Congo - kab_022012_10m | ecosystem: Environmental > Aquatic > Freshwater > Lake | place: Democratic Republic of the Congo: South-Kivu...
CCGAGGCGACGCGGGTGCCGAGCTCGGCTGACCGGCGCGGTGCAGCGCGTCGCTAGGGCCCGAGAACGGCAAAGGCCCCCGCTTGCGCAGGGGCCTCCGTGGTGGGCGAGGGGGGACTTGAACTCTGATGGACCATGTCCGCCGACGTTCGCCGACGTCCGTCCTGTGCCGTCTGAGCTGGCCCTACGCGAAACGTCGTGTTAGACGGTGCTGATCCAGATCGCCCGATTTCTACCCGTCCGGTAGAAGATCCGGTAGAAGTCCCATCGGCGTCGAGTGCCTCAGCGCTACCTATGCGTCGGCCGAACCGAGCGCAGGTTGGTCGGCGGGTGGGGGACATGTCAGAACCCACGTCATGGCGCCGGCGGCAAGGGTCGCCAAACCTGCGATGAGTCGTAGGCGCTCCGCGTACTTCTTCGCCGCCGCGGACATCCCATGACGTTCGAGCGAACGGAACGCGAGTTCACGCGCTGACGCGACGAAGTAGTCGGCGTTGTGGGAACCGAAGTCCATGTCAGTCGGCCCGCCCGGTACGACCGGCCCACAGGATCGTCATGATCGTGCCGTCTTCGGCGATCGGCACTGCCAGCCTGTCGGTGACGAAGACCCGCCCTGCGGGGTATTGTGGCGGGTTGGGATAGGAATGCGTGAATCGGCAGAGCTCTGCCTCAACCTCCGCAGGCTCGAGGCCCATCTCGGCGGCCCGGTCAAGAGCGTGCTGCGACCAGCGAATCTTCATTGTTCCTCCTAATGAGGGCGTAAGCGTCTAAGCGGACCGGTTCACCCGACCCGCTTCGCATCTTACGGCACTCGTGATGTGCAGCGCAAGTGCATCACATGCGCAGCATCGAACCGGGTGCGCCACAGACGCAGCATGAGGGCGACGTCATGCGCTACTCTGCGTTCATGGCGATGACACCGGTGCGAGCCGACGACGAATCACAGCGGTCCGGGCGAATCTCGGCGTCGGTCGGGCGCGAGCTGCACGCAGAACTGACTGCTTGGTCTGAGAGCGACGGCCTCAGCCTGAGCCAACTAGTGCTCAAGCTCCTGTCACGCGACGTGGCTGTGCGACGCACGGACAGGACCGGGGATCTTCCGCCGACCCTCGGCCGAGTGCTGCTCTCCCGCGGTGTGCGGGACGAGGATCTCCAACGAGTTGACGAAGAACTAGCGGATCGCCCGACACTCAGCCTCACGTTGAAGGCGCTCGCGATCATCGCCGGGGCGAAGCAGCCAGCGGACCCTGAGGCGTCACGACGAATCGGCCGGCTGGCGATGGAGGCTCGAAAGGACCGAAACACGCAACTGGCTTTGCCGCTGTTCGAGGCGAGCGCCCGGCTCGATCCCGCGAACTCACGCTCTCGATCCGTTTTGGGGCAGCTCCTCCACGATGCAAAGGAGTGGCAACGCGCCATCGCTGAGCTCGAGATCGCGGTGTCCACCGACCCAAAGGACAACCATGCGCTCTTGCATCTTGGCTGGAGTCGACTCCACGCCGCGGTCGAGGAGGCGAACGAAGTTCAGGTCGCGCAGGCGGTGCAGGAGCTCGAGCGAGCGCTACGAAGCTGGGCCCGTGACGTACGGAACCTCAAGGCGTGGGATCAATGGCGGCGACAGGTGGATCGGCTTCGGGACTTCAACGCTGACCGCGGGGTAAGGGAGCTCTACAACAGCTTGGACCAGCTCTCGGACGAGATACGACCGCGCGGATAGGACGCATTGAGGGACTCGGCCCGAATCCGACCGACCGACGCGGATCCGCAGCTCATACAACTTCCTCACCGCAGGGCGAGGACTCGCGTTCGCGACCCTGTGTTCCCGCTACGAGGCAGTCTTGAGGACCTGATCCAGGGGCACGAGGCGGTCGAGATACTCGGCCACCGCACGGTTGATGAGGAGGTTGGCGCTGAGGTTGCGCGCTTCGGCCTCCGCCTTGAGTCGCTCGTCGAGCTCTGGGTCGAGACGAACTGCCTTCGTCACACGTCGCCCGAACTCGGCGGGTCGCCCGGGGGTTCGCTTCGTGGTCGTGTCGCTCATGACCAGATTATAAATCACATTCGTGTCATTTGTGTGGGATACTTCGCGAAATCGCGCGAATTCGCGAAGGTTTGTGGCATCAGGAATGGTCAGATTCGCCGATGATCCACCACTGATCCACAGCAATGTGATGCAATCGCGACCAGCCAATACATCCCAGAACGGAAAGACCCCCACCGGCGCCAACCGGTGAGGGTCCGAGTTCAGTGGTTGGCACTGCAACCTCCGAATTCCCACTCCGGAACCTAGTGGTTCCAAAGGGGTGCAGCGCCAATCGCAGAGCGTCCGTTCGCAAGCAGGAGGAGACTCATGTCTGCGACTTGTTCGACTGCACGTCGAAGCTCGACCGAGCCGTGCTCGATCACGGCCGAAGTGAAGAACCGGAACGGAAAGCCGAGGTGGTGGTGTTCCACGCACGGCGCACGGGCATGGGGCACCGACGGTGAGCCGCTGCCCGTGTGCGCTGGGGCACTGGCCGAGGACCCCCAGGATGCGCCAAGAGTTCTTCGACTTCGCCCGAGCGAATACTCCGGCGGCGTCGGAGTCTGGGGGGCGATCCCACCGGTGTTCAACACCGGTCCAGACGCCGACGACTGCGGCATCCACGTTCACGCTCGCAACGAACCTGGAGGGCACAAGGTCATCGACGAGACCTTCCGGGAAGTAGTTCTCGAGCTGGCAAGCGGGGATGTGGAGGTGGACGCCGCAGCAGCAACTGCGTACGTAGCAGCTGCCGTGTTCGGACTGGAGCTCAAGGCCCTTCAGTGCCCGCACTGCGGGCATGACCATCTCGATGCAGATGAGTTCGGCGCTGCAGCGCACCGGAAGCACCAGTGCAACAGCTGCGGGAGGCACTTCTTCGATCCACAGGGAATCCCCTCGATCTCGAACCCGCTCGCGCGCCTCGCCACTCAGAGTCCGTTGCGGCAAGTGGTCATGTCTACTCAGACGCTGAGCATCAGCCAGCGACAGTTCCCCGGCGGGATCTCGATCTGGGGGTCGAACCCTGCGTTTCTGTGGACCTCCGAAAGGCCCGAGGAGGCCGGGCTCCATGTCCACGCCTGGTCGGCTTCGGGCAAGCTCGTAATTGATGACACCTTCGGGGCGGTCACAGTTGATGGTCTGGCAGTGGACGCGACCATGACGAGAGTGCTGATGGTCCAACGGTCGATGCGCTACCTCCGCCACCGCATCGTGTGTCTGCGTTGTCCCCGCTGTGGCGAGCCGCACTTCGACGCCGGTGCCGACTCGATGAAGCCGCGCCCGAGCCACGACTGCTCCACGTGCGGGCTGAACTTCTTGGGCCGAAGCCGCCATCGCTTGCTCGTGTCGAACCCGATGGTCGAAGTGTTCGACAGGCTGATGTCGACTCGCCACAACTGACCCCCCGAAGGAACGATGCCTCGGCCGTCGGGCCAAGACCCCTACAGATTCGCGTTCAGGAAGTCGTACTGGTTCGAGACCCGCCGGATCATCGACTCGTAGCTGAACAAGTGGTTCGCTGCGAGAGCGGGCGGCCCCTCGACCAGCGAGACGGGTCGGCCGTCGTTCGGGCAGTCGATGACCACGATGCCGATCGCGTCGTAGCCCTCTTGCCCGGGTCGGGTGCGCGTAGGCAACTCGCTCACCTTGCCGATCACGAACTCGGTGGCGTCTGGCTGACGAAGCGGAGTGACGACCGTCGGCGGGATCTCCGCTGCGAGCGGCTTCCGGTTGGAGTCGGGGCTGACGAAGGACGGTGATGCGTTCACCATGACGAACGCAACAGCGATCGCTTGGTCAGCCGCGCCGTGAACCGTTAGGTGCGAGCTGTTCAACTCGTCGTAGAGCCGCGGGCCCGAGCCGACGTGCTTCGTCATGCACGCCTTGGCCTCGAGCGCCATCAGCACAGTTCCGACGGCCGCTTCGCGAAGCTCTGGCAGCGAGGCGAGCTCCGCGGCGTCGCCGCTGTCCAGCTCGAGCGTCAGAGCCTCCGCCAGGTCGACGAACGTGCGCCCAGCAGAGCCGGTCTCGGTCCCGGGACGGTGGATCACCAGGTCGAGCTTCTTCTTCCTCCGGGTCCGGAAGTCGGAGAACTCGTGGTTGACGCCGAACGCCACCTTGCCCTCGGCGACGTGTCGACGGAGCAACGCCGAGTGCAGCAGCAGGTCGAACATGGTCGCCCAGCAGGCCACCTTGGAGTGGCGGTCGCTCCGCGAGTGGTATTGCCAGTCATTGCCGTGCTGGTCGCGAATCGAGGGGACGGTCATCGTCCTCGCGACGATCTGGGGTCCTCTCATCGGCAAGGCCCCTCGTGCAGTCGCTGCCGCTCGAGCGCTGGTGCTGACACGTCCGCCAGAATACGGACAGGCCGAGCGGAAGACTGGGACCGGCAGATGAACGGCGATGAGACGAGGCCCAGGGCCTCGAGCGCGCATGTCGAGCGTCGGATGAAGGCCCAGCGTCGTCGCGACACGGCGCCAGAGCTTGCATTGCGCCGGGAACTGTGGCGCCGCGGACTCCGATACCGCGTTGACCACAAGGTGAAGGGCACTCGGCGGCGAGTGGACGTCGTGTTCACTCGTGCTCGCGTCGCCGTCTTCGTCGATGGATGCTTCTGGCATCGGTGCCCGTTGCACTCGACGCTCCCGAAGGCGAACGCCGACTGGTGGCTCGCGAAGCTCGAAGCCAACGTCGAGCGCGATCGGCGCACGGACGTCGATCTCTTGGTGGACGGATGGAACGTCGTCAGGATCTGGGAGCACGAGGACCCGGTCGACGCCGCCGACCTGATCGAAGCGCTGGTGCGACGTTGATCAGGCGGCGGCGAGCTTGTCGACGTGTGACGCGAGATCGTCGAGGAATTGCGGATCCATCCGAAGACTCCCGCGGCCTGCGCGCTCGAGAAAGCCTGCAGCGGCACGGGTGGACAGCGGTGTCGCTGCCTCGAGGTCCACAACGTCACCGAGGTGTCGGTACTTGCCTCGGATCGGCCACATCGATGCGTCGACCGACCATCGCTTGCCGTTGATCCCGAAGGCAGCCTTCGGCCACGGCGTCGAGCGTGGAAGGGCCCTCACCTCGGACTCGAACGAACCGGGGGACGCAAGCCGGCCTGCGACCCACTCGGAGACACCCACGGTGACAGCATTGCCGACCAACTTCCATCTCGTGCCCTTGCGGTTCGAGACAGCGTCGGACTGCTGGGTCCAGCCAGCGGGGAAGCCCTGCAGTTGCTCAGCCTCGGAGATCGATGGTGTGACGATGCGGTGTCCGATCGGCGCAGTTGGATGCCAGATCGCAGGCGGCGACGGGATACCGATCGTCGAGCCGCCCTTCAGCGTCGGCACTGCATCTCGGGCCCAGCCGAGGCCACGCAGGCCCTCGGTCCAGTAGAAGCCAAAAGCGTCGTCTCGGTAGTACGACTCGTCGGGCTCACCGGCCTCGTCGGCGAACAACACGTCACGAGGGTCTCCCTCGAGCGACGCAAGGAAGATCACGCGCTGCCGACGCTGAGCGACCCCAGTGAAGCGAGAGTCCACTAGGCGGTAGGCCCACCGATATCCGAGCGACTCGAACTCCTCGACGAGGAAGTCCATGGCGTGGCCACCGTCGAGGACGAGCATGTTGCGCACGTTCTCGAGGAGCACCCACGGCACCCGCCGATCGCGGAGAAGGCGGAACACCTCGCCAACGAGGCCGGAAGCTTCACCCGTGATGCCCTTCATCCGGCCCGCCTGCGAAAGGTCCGTGCATGGGAAGCCAGCCGTCAGCAGATCGACTGGCGGCAGCTGCTCGAGCTCTCGCACATCAGGCTCAACTGGGACGTCCGGGAACCGATGCTCAAGCACGGATCTCGCCGGCTCCCACCATTCGCAGAGGAGTTCGGTCTGCATGCCGGCACGCTCGAGCCCGAGCTCGATTCCGCCGATGCCTGCGAACAGCCCGGCGACGGTCCAGTTCGACGGCGTCGGCACGACGCCCAAACTACACCGGCGAAACTCGCGGTCACTCAGTTGCCGGTCGACCTCTCCAGGCTCGAACAGTCGATGCATGCGGGTCACGTTGCACCGGGGGTGTTACAGGGTGACAGGCGCTGACAAGGCTGCCCACCAAGACAACAGCGTGCTAGCGCAGCTGGATGATTGAGGATCGATGGAGCACTTCCCGGCCATCAGTTGAACTTCATCTGCTCGAAGCGATGTCGAGGAGAGCCGTTCAGCTCTCCGTCATCTTCGTTTGCTAGTGAGCGGTGGTGCGGTTCCACCCTGTCGAACTGGTCGAGTTGTCCGTGAAGTCGTACAAGAACCTGGCGGCAGTTCGCGTCGACTGCGCACAACTCGGATGTCTCTACGGGATGAACGCTGTGGGTAAGACCAACCTGCTCGAGGCCGTCGGGTTGGCATTCGGGTCAGACGCGACGCTCTGGCAGCTCGCTCGCCGGTCCGACGACCCGGTACCCGACTCGCTGTCATGCCTGGTCCGCTCGAACCTTCTCGAGTTGCCGATGAGCTTCGACGACGGTCCCGACCCCGAGAGCTGCGATGCACTACGGGGGTTCTGGGGAATGCTCGGCGTCGATCAAGTCGATGTGCTCGGCTGGACCTCGATCATCCGCACAGCGATCAGGGACGACCGATTGGCAACGTTGTTGACCGGCGTGACGGAGCGCCCACTCGTGCGATACACCCTGCAATCCATCGAAGGTCTGGATGAGGCCCGCAAGATCGACCGCGCCGAGTACGCCGATGATGAAGACTGGGAGTACGAGTCACCGGTGAGGTTCGCCAGGCAGTACGACCGGGCCCTGGTCCTCCCATATGATCCGCCCGACTGGCTGGTCCAGGTGTCGGGGAGCCTGCCGGAAGCGTTCGCGCCGCTGCGTCGCTGGCTCGAAGAGTCGCCCCTGCTGCGATCGCCCTACCCCGATCTGATTCAGCTCCCCGGATCCAATTGGGCTCCAATCCAGGCTGTTTGGATGGCGACCGAGCGATCTTCGAAGGAGATCCGGTTCGACATCGAGATCTCGGTTAAACGAGCGCTGCCCAGCGCGGCAGACCTGCTCCGGGAGTTCGACCGTGTCTTGACGCTGGAGGAGGAAGAGGAACGGCCTGGCCGTTGGTTCGACGCGAAGTTCTGGCTCGTTGCGGAGACTTGCCACGTTGCGAATCGCGTTGTGAAGCCGCTCGGCGTTGGTCTCGACATCTGGCCGGAGGACGACACGACAGCCGGTATCGGCATCGACACTTCGGACGGGCATGTCATGGCCAGTCTCTACGACCCCACCATCGAGCGGCTCTCAGCGGGCCAGCGCTGCTGGGTCGACATCGGCCTGGCACAGGGTAGTGCTCACGTAGAGCGCCTTGGTCGAATGTGCGACTCGCTCGCAACGGGACTCGGCCGAATCCGGGAAGACGAACTGCTTCACCTTGCTGTCGACTTCGAAGGCCTCGGACTCGAAGTCCTGCATGAAGACCACTGGCATCCATACGACATGGACAAAGCGGTCGAGGTGGTCCGGCGAGTCATCGCGGACAAGTCGTTCAAGCTGATCCCGGCCGAAGCCGGAGGGGGGAAGGTCGAGATGTTCCTCGGTTTCCTTCCCGAGCTGACACCCGCACTCCAGGCCCCACTCACGGTTCTCATGTACGACGAGCCTGAGCGCCACCTTCACCCTTCGGCGCAAAGGTCCGTGTATGACGCGCTGAGTGAACCGTCCGACAGCGCCGTGCTCATCGCCACGCATTCGCATCTGTTCATGGGAAGACCCGGTTGGCGCAGCTACCACCTCCAGCGAACGCCTGAAGGCTCGATCGTCACCGACTTCGTCTTGAGTGACCTCGAGCTCAGCCACGCGCTCGTCAGAGAAATGGGCCTGGACCGAGGTGAGCTGCTTTCGCGTATCACGTATGTGCTCATAGTCGAAGGCCCATCCGATCGTGCTGTGCTGGAGAATCTCTACGGGGAGCTGCTGCGCGAGGCCGGCATCATGATCCTGCCCCTCCATGGCATCGACGAGGCGAAGTCGCTCGTTGAGTTGCAGCTCATCGACCGGGTGCTCGACGTCGGTCTCGGGCTGCTGGCGGACCACGTCCGAATCGAGTCAGTGGATCAAGGGTCGAGTGGGAGCAAGGAGGAGCGGGCCCTACGAGATCTTCGGAAGGCACGAAGGCGGCGAGGGCGAGAGATCGACCTCTTCGGACTCGAGCTGGAGGACATCCTCGAGTATCTCTCGGACGAATCGATTCGTTCGCTTGTCCCAGGATTCCAAGGTTGGGCGGCGATAAGGCAGCAGCGACGCTCGGGCGAGAAAATCAAAGACGCCGCTTCACGGCTGTCTGATGGTCGCATCTTTGGTCGAAAGCTGGCGGACGACGCATCCCGCCGCATGCGCGAAAGCCAACTGCCCGCTGCTGGAGACCTTCCCATACGCGTCACCGAGATCGTCGCCGCGGCTGGTCGCCATACGACCGATCCGACCTAGCGGCCAAGATCCCCAGGGCTCCTCAGCCACACGGGCGGTACTGAGCCGTGGAGCAGGAGGGCGTCGCCGACCTGCATCCGGCGGAGGATGTCGGTCGGGAGCATGGGCACGGCAGTGGCCACATTTCGGCCGTCGTGTGGTGAGCGCTGCATGGAGCGATGGAGGTCAGCGCGTACGTGCTCTTGGCCGACGAGGGCGCTGACGTACTCGGCGGTCGAGCGGTCGCTGAGGCCACTCGGGAGGATGAGTTTCGAGCGGTGGTTGGTGAGCACGTTGTCGGCGTTCGCTCCGTATGTGTGGTCGAGCTGGGCCTTCGACTGCCACACGGTGACGAGCTGGATGCCGACGCCCGTGATCGTCGCCGCCCACTCGGGCAGCTTCGGGAGGGGCGTGTTCGCTGCTTCGTCGAGGACGACGAGCAACCGGGGATCGAGCGGCTCGGCGCCCTTCGAGTATCGATCGAACGACTGCGTGATGAGGTCCTGCAGCAACGCTGCAAACACCACTCCGACTCGTGACTCATCACCGACCGGGGCGACCAGATAGAGCGTGTTCTCGCCGCTCGTCAGCCAATCGAGCGTGATCTCGCACCGCTCGGCGCTAGCAGCGACGCCTCGGTCGGCCCAGGGCCACACGGCGTTGCGAGCGGTGGCGTAGATGCTCGACGTCGTCCTCGGATCGGCGGACCACTGGCCTTCGAGCCAGCCACGGACCTCGCGGGCATCGAAGGCAACGGCTTCGTCCTGGTGGTCGGCGAGCAGACGCACCAGCGGGGCGAGCGTGCCGGCGTTGTCACCCTCGGGGCGGTCCATCTCCAGCACCCACCGCACGACGTGACGCATCGTGTGACCTTCGGTGTTCGCCGCCGTCCAGAGCATCGCAGCCAGCAGCTGTTCGGCCTGCCCTCGCCAGAACTTGTCGGACGGCGCATCGTCGCCTCCTGTACGGGCGAGGATCTGTGCAGCAGCGATCGCGCCCGATGTCGTCTTCGCCGCTCGCAGTGGACTCCACGTCGCGCATGGCTGACCGCTGATGCCGAGCGGATCGAAGACCTTCACCTCGCCGACGCTCCGCCGCTGTTCGATCGTCCGGTACATGAGGTCGGTCTTCACCGACGACACGACCACCGGTCCGATCCACGCGTCGACGCTGTCGATGAGGCGCGTGGTCTTGCCCGACTGGCTCGGCCCGAACAGCAGCACGGCTCCCCTCACTCCCCTGCCACGACCGGTCGTCTCCGCCTCGGTCATCAGCAAACGGCAGCCCCAACGCCCGAGCATCAGCCGGCCGGCCTCAGGTGCCCTCGCGAGCAACGGCCTCAGGTCCTTCGCCGTCGCCAACCTCGGCTGCGTCTCTACACCGAGCCGGCGGCGCTTGTCGATCGGCTCACTCCGACCCCCACGACGCTGCAACCACCACACGACTCCGGCGATCACCATCACCACGACGAGGGCGACGCTGAACCAGTAGACGATCGGGCCGGGCAGGCTCGATGCCGCCGGCTCGTTCCATGCGCGCCTCGGATCGCCCCAGTGGTCGGGCATTCGGATGATTGCTTCGAGGCTCTCGACGAAGCCGCCGTCGAGCAGCTGCCCTCGGCCGATCAGCGAGGCGACGGCTGCGGCGAGCCAGTGCCCACCGGTGATCGCCCCGAGCGCGAGGACGGCGGCGAGGATCGCCGTGTCTGCGGCGTCGGAGTTCGGGTTGGGACGCGTCTGGTTCATGTCAGCTCCGGTGGGTCGAGGTAGTCGAGGGCGGCGGTCTTGGCGTGGCTCCGACCGAGCGCCTGCACGAGGTGCTCGAGGTGGAAGCCGGCGTCGTCGAACTCCTGCGAGGTGACGACGGTGTAGATGCGATTCTCCTGCGTGCCTCGGGTGACCGCCGTGTATCCGAGCTCGGCGTACATCGCGTCGTCGCCCAGGAGCAGTGCGACCTCACACGTCATGCCCTGCGTCTTGTGCACGGTGCGGGCGTACGCGTGACGGACGTGTTCGGTCACGTAGTCGAGCGGCAGGCCGACCTCTCGACCGTCGGTGAGCGTCACGTTCAGTCGGTGCTCGTCGGCGCCGGTCACGATGCCGAGGTCGCCGTTGAGGATGCCGAGGTCGTAGCGGTTCTTCAGGCCCATCACCTGATCGCCGACGCAGAAGCGGCGGTCATCGACGACAGCGATCAGCGAGCCCAGCTGTTCGGATGCTTCGAGCAGCGCATGCACACGGGCGTTGAGGTCGTCGACGTCGCTTCGATGGACCGCGCCGATCACGGCATCCGTGCCGCGGGTGTGGAGCTGCCACCAGTCGATGGCGAGCTGATCGCGGAGTGCGTCGTTGTTGTGGGCGACGGTGACGCGCCCGTGCGCATCCATGCGACGGACCGCGAGTTCGGTGAGCCCCTTGCGGAGCGCATGAGCGATGAAGCGCTCTTGCGGGTCACGTTGCCGGCGGTTCTCCGTCAGCTCGACGACATCGACCCGATGTGCGAGGGAGGCGAGCACGCCGCCGGCCTCGATCGAGGGCAGCTGCTTCGGATCGCCGACGAGGATGACCTTCGCCTCGGCACGGCGGCTGTGGTCCACGATGTCCGCCATGAGGCGCGTGCCGAGCATGCCGGCCTCGTCGATCACCACAACGTCTCCGGCGCGCAACTTGCGGCGGCCACTCGCGAGGTCAGCGTGCAGCGAGTGTGCGGTGGTCGAGGCGATCCCGGCTCCGCTCTGGAGCTCTTTCGCTGCCCGGGCGGCGAGGCTGGCGCCGATCACTCGGTGACCGGACATCTCGAAGGCCTCGCGCACGGCATCGAGCGTGAAGGTCTTCCCGGCGCCTGCTCGACCGATGACGACGTCGAGCGGCCGGCCCGATGAACAGATCACCTCGACCATGTGCCGCTGCTCCGCACTGAGCGATGGGCGTGAGCCGACCGCCGCGTCGATCGCCGAGCGGTCAGCTGCGTGTACCGCCTGTACGGGCCCCTCGGCCGCAGCAACGATGCGACGCTCCGCAGCGAGCATCTCTTGGGTGGTCCACCGGCCCGGCTCGACCTCGACCGCCGAGTCGGAGGCACGGAAGGACGCCGCTCGGTCGAGGATCTCATCGAGCGATGCACCCTGACGCGCGGCCTTCGCCACCGCTCGCACCGAGTCGCGCGCCTCGAAGGTGGCGTGCTCTGAGACGACCGACGCGGCGAGTTCTACCTCGTCGACCTTGAGCGTCGGTGTGCGACCGACTCGTGGCACGTTGCTGAGGTCGAAGCGATGGTCGAGGGCTCGCTTGCGCCACTCGTCACGCAGCTCGTCCTCGCTGATCCCGGTCAGCTTCGCCTTGCGAGTGGTGAGCGTGGCGATGCGAGCGCCCTCGCCGGAGTGGACGCCGAGACGGTTGATCTCAGCGACGATCTCGGCTCGCCGCCGGCTGAAGGCGCGACGCATGTCCGCACTCACGCCGACGACCTCGGCGACACCATGCCGGTCGACGTCGTCGAAGACGAGCCCGAGACGGGTGACCAGTTCGCGGCGGAGCGTCGCCTGGAACACTGCCTCGGCCGCGTACCGCTCTCGGTACAGCGCCTTGCCGTCGAGCGCGGTGCGCCGACCGTCGGGTCCCTCGGTGACGTTGAAGACGGTCCAGTGGAGATGGATGCCTGGGTCGCCGAGGCGGCTGGTGCGGTGCATGAAGACGGCTCCGAAGAAGCCCTTGCCCGGAGCGCTCACGGCACCGGCGTGCCCCCGCCGGACGAAGCAGGCCGTCGATTCGAGGTACCGCTCGACCTCGTCGCGAGCGGCGAAGAGCGACTGCTCGACCTGCCGGGCGTCGTGGTCGGATCCGAGGGCCCAGATCAGGGACACGGACTTCGACGGCGACAGCGTGAGGTCGAAGCCGACGACGTCGAGGTCGTGTTCGGTCATTTTGAAACCGTCGGGATGCTGTCCGCCGAATGCGCGTGCGAGGTCGCCTCGGTCGGCGGCGCCGGTGCGGCCGTCACGGGCAGCGAGGCTGCCGACCCATCGGCCGGCGGACTCGCCGTGCTCCGAGAGGTATTCCTCTCGGCCCTCGATCACTTCGCGTTCGTAGTAGTCGAGGTCTCGGCACTTGGCGATCGTCAGCACGTGCGATGAGCTCCTTCACCTCTGGTGCATTGGTGTGGAAGTTGCTGATCCGTCCGCAAGGACGGATCAGCAACGGTGGATGGGGCTTCTCGCCCTGTCTTGCCTGGTCGCGGCGGTGATCAGGAAGGGGTGTGAAGTTGGCGGATCACGAGGGTGTGAACACCTCTGTGAACATCGCTGTGAAGTTGCAGGGGCACGATCACGCTGCAGGAGGACGCCGGGAGTCGGGGTCCATGTAGCGAAGGAGGGCCGCGCGTGGGATGCGCTTCTGCTTGCCGAGCCAGACGAACGGGAGGCCGCTTGCCCCGCCGCTCGCCTCGTACTCGACGGTCAGCTCGTAGGTCTTCGACCGGCCGAGCTGCATCGCCTTGGCGGCCTGCTCGACGGTCAGGAAGGGGGGAAGCTCGTCCATCACCGCGCACGTCCTTTCGGGAGTGTCCAACATTGGGACGGAAGTATTCGCGCCAATGCGGTTTGAAAGTCAAGGACTTCGCTTCTGTAGTGCTAGCGTCACGAGCTGTGGTCGGCCGTGGCAGGAAGCAGGAACCGTCGCTGACGGTGCACCAGATCGTCGCCTACAACTTCCGACGCGCTCGCGAGGAGGAGGGCTGGACCCAGACCCAGACAAGCGAGATGCTGCAGCCGTACCTCGGCTACCGGTTGAACCAGGCCGGCGTGTCTGCGATCGAGCGCACCTTCGACAGCGACCGTCGGCGCAACATCGACGTCGCCGAGGTCGTCGCGTTCGCCCGTTGTTTCCAGCGACCGGTCGGTTGGTTCTTCCTGCCGCCGCCTCGCTACGGCGAGCACCTCATCGAGCCGGCGAGCAACGACGCGAACTCTCGATACAACGAGACAACGCTCGAGCTGATCTACCACGTGCTCGGCCGGCCCCAGGGGTGGCGCTCACTCCTCGGCCGTATCGACGAGTTGATCGTGACGGATGGTCCGGCCGCTCGTGAGGCCGTCGAGATCGCGATCCAGGATCGAGCGAGCGAGTTCGAGACACAGATCAACCTCCGGCGGAGCACGCTGCAACAGGTGATGCTCGCCGACCTCATGAACCCCGGCGACCGCGCAGTCCAGAAGCTGGCCGAGTCCCTCATCGAGTTGATCAAGCTCACCCCAGAGGGCTTCCGACTCCTGCGGAGCACAAACCGAGACGAAGCGCTCAAGCTCCTCGCCGAGGGCGACCGGCTCGTGAAACCGTTCATCGCCGACGCTGCACGCAAGCGAGCAGAGGGCGTGCCGAGCCAGGGTGGCTACGACGACCTCATCGACATCGATCTGGAAGAGGCCCTCGGCCCCGACGAGAAGGAGTAGCCATGCGCGGCTCGGTGGTGAAGAAGGGCACTCGCTGGTACGTGAAGATCGAGCTCGACCCGGATCCAGCCACGGGCAAGCGGCACCAGAAGTGGCACTCCGGGTTCAACACCAAGCGCGAGGCCGAACGCGGTCGCATCGACCTGCTCTCGAAGTTCGATCGCGGTGAGTACGTGGAGCCGTCGCAGCAGACGGTCGCCGACTTCTTCGCCGACTGGCTGAAGGCGACCGAGCACACCGTTCGCGAGAGCACCTTCGAGTCGTACTCGCGCAATGTGAAGAACCACGTCGTCGCGCACATCGGCGCCGTGAAGCTCACGAAGGTCGACGCCGGTGTGCTCAACGGTCTGTATGCGCATCTGCTCACCGCTGGGCGACGCCCGTCGTCTCGTACTGGGAAGGGCTACTCGCCCGCGGTCGTCGAGCGTGCGACGCAATTGCGCAGCGATGGCCTGACGCTGCGCGCCACAGCCGAGCGCTTGCGCGACGAGCTGCCTGAGGCGGAGCACATCACGAAGGACACGCTCGCCTCGTTGCTCCGCCGAGCGCAGGAGCCGGCGAAGCCATCGCCTCGACAGAACCCGGGGCTCGACAAGCGCACCGTCAACTACGTGCACACGATCATCCATCGAGCGTTCAAGGACGCCGTCCGCTGGGGTCGGCTGGCTCGCAACCCGGCCGATGCGGCGAACCCGCCGAAGGGCGGTCAGAAGAGCGACGGCATCCACGCGTGGGACGCCCTGACGCTGCGTTCGTTTCTCGCCGAGTCAGCCCGAGACAACGAACGTCTACACCCGCTGTTCGTGCTGCTCGCCACGACGGGCATGCGCCGCGGCGAGGCGCTCGGCCTTCGCTGGTCGGATCTCGATCTCGACGCAGGCCGCCTGCGCGTCGTGCAGACCGTGATCCAGACGCGCAGCAAGGTGTCGATCAGCGAACCGAAGACGTCGGCCGGCCGCCGGCCGATCGCGCTCGACAAGGCGACCGTGGCCGTGCTGCGCGAACACCGCAAGCGGATGCTCAAGGAACGGATGCTCATCGGCCCCGGCTTCGACGACCAGGGTCTCGTGTTCCACCAGCCCGAGGGCCAGTGGCTCAAGCCCGATGCCGTGAGCGCCCTGTTCCTTCGCCGCGTGAAGAAGTACGACCTCCCACGCCTGACGTTGCATGGCCTTCGCCACACGTGGGCAACCCTCGCCCTCGAACGAGGCATCCACCCGAGAGTCGTGCAAGAGCGCTTCGGCCACTCGACCATCTCGATCACCCTCGGCATGTACAGCCACGTCGGCCCGACACTGCACGACGAGGCGGCCAGCCAGATCGCTGCGCTGTTGCTCTGACTGAACGACGTTGGTCGAAGCATCACCCCGAGGTCGACCGACTTCGGGCCGAGCCGGTGTCGAGCGCGACCCACATGCAAGTTGCAGGAATTCATCGCTTCTTTCGTGGCGACGCTCCAGTCACTGGCCATCCTCGCGACGACCCTTCGCTGCGGGAGACTTCCGCTACTCAGAGGTCTGATCGGGCCTAGTCCATGGGGCTTACATGGGACTAGTCGGATCTAGGGGAGCACCCGCTGCGAAGGCAACTGACCGCGTGCAGTCGAGAACATGATCGATCGCCAACAGGCTGTTGGTTCGGTAGCCTTCCCGACATGCCAGCGGGCTCGAGTAAGCAGATCAAGGCGAACAGCCGCTAGACGGTCGCTGCAATGGTCGAGCGCGCCGGCCGAGACGCTGTCCCGGTCCGCCGCGAGTTCGTGCAGATCCATGAGGAGGACGGTACGCGGCGCCCGGGCCCGTTCCACCTGTTCATCAGTGCGAACGATCGCTTCGGGCTTCTGCTCTACCTTCTACTGCTCACCTGCGCGAGCAAGGCGCCGTGGGACGTTCGCCACCACGCCGGAGTCTGGGCGCGCGCGCTCGGCGCCGACAGTGATGCTGGGCGCCCAAGAGTGTCCAAGGCCTGGGCCCGGCTGGAAGACCGGCGATTGGTGACCAAAGAGCGTTCGAAGCGACTCGCCAGGGTGACCCCTCTGCAGGAGGACGGCAGCGGCTCGCCGTACACGCGGCCGACTTCGGGGTTCATGAGCATCAAGCATGCGCTGTGGCTCCTCGGCCCCCTCAACGAGAAGGGTCGTCGGCTGGGCAAGGCCTGGTACGAAGTGCTCACCCTGCCAGAGCTCGCGGTCCTCGTGATCGCGCACATGAACGCGGACGAGTTTGCGCTGCCGGCTGAACGCGTGCCCGACTGGTACGGGGTGTCGGCGGACACGTTTCAGCGAGGTGTTCGCGGGCTCGAGAAGCACGGCCTGATCGCGGTGTCGCGTCGCAGGAAGATCGCTCCGCTGGCGCCTGAGGGTTACACCATCGAGAACCGCTACACGCTCCGGCCACCTTTCGGTCCAATGAATACCAAAAGCGCCGCCACAGGTGCGGGCCGATGAACTCGCCCACAGATCCGCGCGACGGAGCCCCCTTCGTCGGTGACATCATCGCGGTCGTCGACGAGTCGGGGGCGCCTTCAGGAGGGGCGGTGGGTTTCGTGCTCGCTGCGGCGGTTGTATTCGCTCCTATCGCCGACATCGAACTCGCCCTCACGACAGCGGTCTTCACGACGGGCCGCAAACGACCGTTCCATTGGCTCCACGAAGGCGTAGAGAAGCGCAGCGCCGTGATCGAGATCGTCTGCGAGCACGGGATGGCGATGCACGTGCGGTACCGCTGGTGCGGCCGCAAGGGCCAGGCGTCGGCACGCCGGGATCTTCTGGCCACCACGAGCGAGTTGCTTACCAACGAGGGTGTCACTCACCTTGCGATCGAGCACGGTGACCACAGCACCAATCAGCGAGATCACCGCACACTGCTCGATCGCCATCAGCTGAAAGGTGGCGTTCCCTTCGAATACGACTGGCGGAGCAAGGCGCAACCCGTGATGTGGCTCGGCGACGCCGTTGCAGGTGCGGTCAGTGAACACCTCACGAACAAGGCGAGCATGTGGTACGAGCGACTCAACTCGACCGGATTGCTTACGCTCGAAAGTCTCTGAAAAATGCGAGAGTTCCGGCTCCCGTCCTAGAGAACCCGCAACGGGATCTGTAGGCCTGGCCCTCCGGAACTCACGACTACACGCCACGAACCATACGTAGCGGCTTCTTCAGTGTGCCCAGATCCGGGCCCGACGTCAACATCCTGGCGCGTCCGACGGTCGTCGGGACTGTACCGCGGCCGGGCTTCGTTCATGGTCCGGCACCTTCGGACGACAACCGAGCTGCGCTCCCGTCGGGCCGGGTTCAGTCGGCTATGAGAGGTGTTAGCGATCTCAAGCGACGCTCTACATTTGCTTCGAGCGGGCTCCGGTAGAAGTCCGGTAGAAGACGCCCTCCCTGGACGCGAAAGGACCCCAGCTGAGCTGGGGTCCTCGTGTGGGCGAGGGGGGACTTGAACCCCCACATCCTTTCGAATACTGGCACCTGAAGCCAGCGCGTCTGCCTATTCCGCCACTCGCCCGAGTGGTGTCGACACGCTAGCAACGCCCGCCGCACGGC
>Ga0172367_10004439_pt1 | contig 17475 bp, 17 predicted proteins | sample Lak10m_FD_114542 | JGI IMG/M metagenome (GOLD analysis project Ga0172367, IMG submission 114542) | Freshwater microbial communities from Kabuno Bay, South-Kivu, Congo - kab_022012_10m | ecosystem: Environmental > Aquatic > Freshwater > Lake | place: Democratic Republic of the Congo: South-Kivu...
GGTTATCTGGTGGGCGGCACGTCGCCCTTTGGAACGCGCCGTGCCATGCCGGTGTTCATCGAATCGACCATCCTGGCCTTGCCCAAAATCCTGATCAACGGCGGGCGCCGCGGCTATCTGGTGGGCATCGACCCCCAGGTATGCGTGGACCTGCTGGGGGCCCGGCCAGTCCAGTGCGCTCTGGCAGAGGTACTGAGCTGACCAGGCCCTGCGGTCTCATTTCAGTCAATCACCGCTGGGGCCGTTGTGGCAGTCGTAGCAACCCACTTTTTGACCCGCCACGTAGCTCTTGGTGCCGTTTTCCACGGTAAATGTCTTGTTCATCTTGACTTCGCTGAGCGCGCTGCCGCGGTAGTCGGCACCGTGGCAATAGGCACAGGGCGCAGCGCCGTTGCTGCCCTCGGCGACATCCTCGTGATCTGAAATCCAGCCGTTGCCGGTGCTGTGCATGCCGTGGGGGCCACCGGTGACGGTGCTCGGCATGGTGGCATGGCAGGCTGTGCATTCGTTCACCGTGCCGGCGTGGCCTTGCAGGTCCTGGCTCAACACATTGTCATTGACATGCGAGGACGGGTATTCGGCATGCGTTGCGCCGTGGCACGATTCACATTGCAGACCGCCATGGCCGGTGCTGAAGCGGTACAGGTTCAGGCCGGCTGCCGGCGCGTTGGCGTTCGAGGCAAAGCGCTGATCGGCCCAGACCTTGGGCGTGCCGGTGGCGGTCACGCCACTGAGCTCACGTTTGCCGTCATGGTGGCATGACTGGCAGGTGGGTTGATTGAGCCAGCCTGTGCGGGCGTTGCTGCCCACGGCCAACATGCTGCCATGGCAACTCTGGCAGTTCATGGCGGGCTTGCCGCTTGCGTCGAGCGCGTTGCCCATGGGGCCGCGCAGGCACTGCGTCTCGGATCCCGGGTGACACAGGTAGCACGAGGTGCGGTTGCTGCTGCTGTCGAGCGTGAGCTGGCTGACCGGGTCTTTCACGCTGGCGTGTTGCGTGTGCAGCGCCTGGGTCAGCGGCGTGATGCCAGCGATGCCGGTGCCTGGCAATGCATTGGAGCCATGACACGCAGCGCACAAAACCGGCTTGCCCGCCTGTGCGGTGGCAGCCAGGCCGGAAGCGCTGTAGCCCAACTGGCTGAGCGCCGCGACAAAGGCCGAATTGCCCATCTTCTTCTCATCATGCAGGCGCAGGATGTTCTTCTTCCAGTCCTTTTCCAGATCGGCATCGTTGACCCAGCCCGCTGCAGGCTTGGCATCAGCACTGAGCGTGGATGACGCGTGGCACGACTTGCAGCTCATTTCGTCACTGACGGGCAATACGGTGCGTGCCGTCGCCATCACCTGGCCAGCGGCATCCTTGGCCACCACCTTGACCATCGGGTAGAAATTCTTGGCGCCTTTGTCGTCGTAGGGGGTGATGGGAATGCCCTCGGCCTCGAACCATTGATTGGTGGCGTTGAAGGTCATCGGCCGTGGCGTGGTCGAGGTTGTGGTATTACCGGCCAAGCCAACGTCATTGGCCAGGGCGACACCAAAGAGCGACTGCACCCAGCTCCAGAAGTTGGTTTTCCCCATGCTGGTGGTGTTGATCGAGCCGCTCGCATCGGCCATGGCCTCATAGGTGAGCGTGACGCCGCTGGTCACCAGGCCGCCGCTGGTGCTGACCAGCTGCGCATGCAGGTTGTTGTAAGGTGGCAGGATGGAAAAAACCGAGTAGTCCTTGCCGTCAACGCAATGCATGCCCAGATCATTCCAGGCCAGCAATTTGTAACTGCCGCCTAGCGTGGGGGGCAACTTGGGATCGGTCCCTGTGCCGTCGCCGTCAGAACTGTCATGGTCGCTGTCATGATCATCTTTGTTGTCCCTTTTTTTGTCCTCGCTCTTGTTCTTGTTCTTGTTCTTGTCGGTTTGCCGGCTCGACGCCAATTGCGACTCAAGGCTGGACGTTCCAGCGTCGCTGCTACCGCCGCCGCCACCGCAGGCCACCAGCAGCGCCGCCACTGCCGCCACCAGCGCGGTGCGCACGGCCGGATTCATGGGTTGATTCATCACATCTCCTCAGGTTGTATTGACAGCACCCTGCATCAGGTCGCCGTGCCGGTGTTCGTTGCAGGGTTTCAAAGCGTGACGAATGGCCGATCCGGTTAACACGGAAGATGCCTTTGTCGCGCTGGCTTCGATGCTAAAACCATAATTCCAGTAATGCTTATCGAACAAAGTAACGCGATGTAACTTTGCGTACAGTGCTTCGCTCGAAGATGTGTTGGCACAATCACATCCAGCGTTGATTGGCGCGCGCAGGGAGCTGGCAAAATCGGCCCACAGCGCCCAAGTGCTTGGGCAGCCAGGAGTTGATTTGGAATCGTTACAAAGTTTTTTACCGTCGTTGGCGGTGTTGGCCGGTTACCTGGTCGGCTCGCTGTCGTTTGCGGTCATCGTCAGCCGGGTCATGGGCTTGAGCGACCCACGCACCTTCGGCAGCAAAAATCCGGGCGCCACCAATGTGCTGCGCTCGGGCAGCAAGGGTGCGGCCATCCTCACGCTGCTGCTCGACGCTGCCAAGGGCTGGTTGCCGGTGGTGCTGGTCAAGTGGTACGGGCCGGCTTACGGGCTGGGCGACGGCACCCTGGCGCTGGTGGGGCTGGCGGCTTTTCTGGGACACGTCTATCCGGTGTTTTTCAAGTTTTTCGGTGGCAAGGGTGTGGCCACGGCGCTTGGTGTTTTAATCGGATTGAACGGCTGGCTTGGACTTGCGACGGCCTTGATCTGGTTGCTGACGGCACTGGTTTTTCGTTACTCGTCGCTGGCTTCCATGACGGCAGCGGTGTTGGCTCCGGTGGTGTATGTGCTGGCCGATGGCGGGCTGTGGGTGATGAACAAAAGCGTGGCGCTGGGCGTGGCCGTGATGTCCATGGTTTTGCTCTACCGCCATGCCGAGAACATCAACCGCCTGATCAAGGGGACAGAATCCAGGCTGGGCAAGAAGGCCGGTACCGAACCGGCGGCGCACGCGACGGTTTCCGGGCACGCCAAGCACGGTCATCGGCATCCGCCCCACGTCAATCCAAAGCCCAAAAACCCAGGCGATCAACCATGAAACTCTGCATTCTCGAAAACGACACCCTGGACTCTGCGGTCGAGGCGACCTACATTGGCTACGGCACCATGTTCGAGCGCCTGTTGCGCCAGGCCGGTGCCGAGGGTGACATCGCTATTTTCAACACCGTCAAGGGCGAGTACCCGGACTCGTTCGAATCCTATGACGCGGTGCTGCTCACGGGCAGCAAGGCCGATGCGTTTTCTCAGGAGCCCTGGGTGCTGAGGCTCAAGGAAAAGGTGCACGAACTCCTGAAATCCAAGAAGAAGCTGATCGGCGTCTGTTTTGGTCACCAGTTGATTGCGCTGTGCCTGGGGGCCAAAGTGGGCCGCGCGCCACAGGGTTGGGGTGCCGGGCGCATGCAGTACCAGTGGTTGGCACCTGAGCTGGCGCAGGCGCAGGGGCGCGAGCAAGTGGCGCTATTGGCCAGCCACCAGGATCAGGTGTTCGACTTGCCCAGCGGCGCCAGACTGCTGGCCACCAGCGACTTTTGTCCGGTGGCGGCGTTTGCTGTCGATGATCATGTGTTTTGCGTGCAGCCGCACCCCGAGTTCGTCGAGGACTACAGCGCTTTTCTGCTGGACAAGCGGCGCGCCATGTTCGGCGAGGAAAAGTACCAGGCGTACTCGCAGAGCCTGGCCCATGGCCACGACGGCCCGGCACTCGCACGCATGATCGTGGCGTTCATCAACGGTTCCTGATGGGCCCGTCCTGAGCAGGCTGGCGCTGGGCGCCCAGTTGCAGGATCAGATGATGGTTGAGATGCTCCTGGACCCTTGCCGCGGGCAAGGCAGTGCCGATGGCCGGGCCGGCGCTGGTACCGGTGTGCAGACCGGGCGGACGCAGCAATTGACCCTTGTCGCTGATCAGAATGGCCACGTCGGGGCGATTGTGCTGGCTGCCGCGGCGCAGCACCACCCCCTGGGTGCCATCGTCGAGCTGCACAAACGTGCCGGGCGGGAACAGACCCACCACGCGCAGCAGTGCCTGGCCCACCCGCCGGTTGGGCACGTTGTCGTTGTCGAGGATGTGGCGGGCCGACTCGGCTGCGCTGCGGCCTTCGCGTGACTGGCGCGGACTGATCATGGCGGCATAACGGTCCACCAGGCCCAGCATCTGCGCCAGGCGCTGGTCCAGCGTGAGCGAATAGTTCGGGGTATCGGGCGCTTGTTGATGATGATGCTGTCGTACCGTTTGCAGCCAGAGCCTGCTCCTGATACCCAACTGCGCCAATAACTCGGCACCTCGACTTTCGTGCTCGCGCAGAGCGGCCCTTTGCTCGGGAGTCGGTTGCTCGCGTTGGTTCGCCAGCTGGTCCTGCAGCGCGGTGATGGCGATGTTCATGGTCAGCGCGGCACGCACCAGGCTGTTGCGCTCGGTCTGCGGCAATTGGAATTCTGCGGCCACCAGATGGCTCAACACCGCGCACACCAGCGCGTGCGAGGCACTGTAGCCCACGGGCGAGTGGCTGGCCAGCTGAAACAGCAGGTAAAGTGCCACGTCGGTGTCGTACTGGATCAGGTTTTGCATCCAGCGGTCGTACTGACGAATGCGCAGCTCGAATTCCTGCACCTTTTGCGGGTGGCTCAATACCATGGCCAGACCCGCCTCCAGGTCGGACCAAAGACCCAGCAGATCTTCGTATTCGTCCTCGGACTTCAGGATGAAGCTCATGGTGCAGCGCTGGCCCTGGCCCGGTGCGGGCAATGGTCAATCGCGGAAGTTGTCGAAGCCCAGCGGGATGTCGGTGATTTCCTTGCGCATCAGCGCCATCGCGGCTTGCAGGTCATCGCGCTTGGTGCCACTGACGCGCAGTTTGCCGTCCTGGATCGCGGCCTGCACCTTGATCTTGCTGTCCTTGACGAGGCGCTGGATCTTTTTGCCGAGTTCGGTCTCGATGCCATCGCGTACCTTGATGACTTGCTTGACCTTGTCGCCGCCCATTTTCTGCACGTCGCCCTTGTCCAGAAAACGCACATCGACATTGCGCTTGGTGAGCTTGTTGCGCAGGATGTCCTCGATCTGGCCGAGCTGAAATTCAGCGTCGCCGATGAGCGTGATGTCCTTGTCCTTGATCTCGATGGCAGCCGGTGTGCCCTTGAAGTCAAAGCGGGTGGAGATTTCCTTGGCTGTATTTTCAATGGCGTGTTTCACATCGACCATGTTGGCTTCGCAAACGGTATCAAAAGAGGGCATGAGGGTTCTCGCTGAATGTTCGACAATGCCGCCATGTTAGTCCAGAAAAACGTCCCCCTTCAGCCTTTCAATACCTTTCACATCGTGGCCAAGGCCCATGCGCTGGTGCGCATCAGCGCTGTGTCGGACGTGCAGGCGCTGGTGGCCGACCCCCGGTGGGCTGGCAAAGCCAAGTTTGTGCTCGGTGGCGGCAGCAACATCGTGCTCACCGGCGATGTCAAGGCACTGGTGCTCAAAGTCGAGGTGATGGGTCGCCGCCTGGTGCGGGAAACACCCAAGGCGTTCATCGTGGAAGCCGGCGCCGGCGAGAACTGGCACGACTTTGTCAGCTGGACGCTCGAAGCCGGCTACCCCGGCCTGGAAAACCTGGCATTGATTCCAGGAACGGTGGGTGCCGCGCCGGTGCAGAACATCGGCGCCTACGGCGTCGAATTGCAGGATCGCTTCGAATCGCTCGATGCCATCGATCTGCAAACCGGCCAGTTGTTTACCCTGAATGCGGCGCAGTGCGCTTTTGGCTACCGCGACTCGGTGTTCAAACACGCCAGCGCGCCCGATGCCGATGCGGGCCATCAGGCCCTGGGTTTGCGGGACCGTGCGCTGATTGTGCGCGTGCGCTTTGCCCTGCCGAAACCGTGGAAGCCGGTGCTGGGTTATGCCGACATCGACAGGCAAATGGCCGAGCAGGGCATCAGCCAGCCATCGCCGCGGCAACTCTATGACTGGGTCTGTGCGATTCGCCGCGCCAAGCTGCCCGACCCCGAGGTGATCGGCAACGTCGGCAGTTTCTTCAAGAACCCCACGGTCACGCCTGAACAGTGCGCCGACATCATTGCGCGTGACCCCAAGCTGGTGCATTACGTGCTGGCCGACGGCTCGGTCAAGCTGGCCGCAGGCTGGCTCATCGATGCCTGCGGCTGGCGCGGGAAGTCGGTGGGGCAGGCGGGCGTCTACGAAAAACAGGCGCTGGTGCTGGTCAACCGTGGCAGCGGCACAGCGGGTTCGGGTGCCACCGGCGGCGAGGTCATGTTGCTTGCCAAGGCGATCCAGACCAGCGTGTACGAGCGTTTTGGCATCCGGCTGGAGACCGAACCGGTGATTGTTTGATTAACCCCATGGCAGCGTACTGAGTCTGTCTTGTCGCATCATCCGCCCTATGAAAAAAATCTTTGTTTCAGGCGGTACCGGCTTCGTCGGTACCCACGTGTGTGAAAAACTGGTGCGCGAGGGCTGGCACGCCACCGTGCCGACGCGGCGCGCCGTCAACGCCAAAGCCATCAAGCTTTTGCCCGGTCTCACGGTGCTGGAGCTCGACGTGCATGACGAAGCCGCCTTGACCCGTGCCGTGGCTGGACATGACGCGCTGGTGAACCTGGTGGCGATTCTGCATGGCACACAGGCGGCGTTCGAGCATGTCCACGTGGCCTTGCCGCAAAAAATCGCCCGTGCCTGCCTGGCCAACGGTGTGGCCCAGGTGGTGCATGTCAGCGCGCTGGGGGCTGATTCGCTGCAACCCGAGCTGGCGCCTTCGATGTACTTGCGCAGCAAGAGCGAGGGCGAGGCGGTGCTGGTGCAGGCCGCCACGGGCGGCAACGCCGCAGACGCGGCGCAGGCCGGTTTCGACCTGAGCATCTTGCGTCCCAGCGTGATTTTTGGCGCTGAGGACAAGTTTTTGAACATGTTCGCCAAGCTGCAGAAACTGCTGCCGGTGGTGCCGCTGGCCGGCGCCGGGGCCAGGTTTCAGCCGGTCTGGGTGGAAGACGTGGCCAGCGCCGTGGTGCGCTGCCTGGACGGTGTCAGCACCCAGCCTTCGCCGCGCGTGATCGAAGCCTTTGGCCCGGAAATATTCACACTGAAGCAACTGGTGCAAATGGCGGCCCAGCTCAGCGGCTCGGGCGGCGGCTTGGGCCGGCCGGTGATTCCGCTGCCCGGGTGGGCCGCACGGCTACAGGCCACCGTGATGGGCCTGGCGCCAGGTGAGCCGATGATGAGCCTGGACAACCTGGACTCGATGAAGGTCGACAACGTCGCTACGGGCAAGCACCCCGGGCTCGATTCCCTGGGCATCACCGCTGCAGCCGTGCAGCCGATCGCCAAACAATACCTCGGCTTGCGCTGAACCCGTCGCACCATCCGGCTACAGCACCTGCAGCCCGGGCAGCGTGCGTTGGGTGTCTGGCGCAGCGAAGTAAAGGAGGAGGTTCGGGCGACAGCCCGAACCGGGGGACATGAGCGCAGGCAGATACCCAATGCGCGCTGCGGCGCGAGCGAGAGCCCGTGTTTGACCGTGCCAAATCAATCCTGGATTGCGCCGTATTTCATCCGGGCTGCACGGGTTCAGCGCTTGCTCTCGCCGGTGAGGCTGAGCAAGTCACCGCCGCCACCGAGCGACAGCAGGCCCGATTTGGCGTAGACGCCCAGCTTGGCGCGGGTGTCGACGATGTCGAGGTTGCGCATGGTGAGCTGGCCAATGCGATCGGCGGGTGAAAACGGCGCGTCTTCCACCTTTTCCATGCTCAGGCGCTCGGGCGCGTAGGTCAGGTTGGGTGACTCGGTGTTCAAAATCGAATAGTCATTGCCGCGACGCAGCTCCAGCGTCACTTCACCGGTCACCGCGCGCGCCACCCAGCGCTGGGCCGTCTCGCGCAGCATGATGGCCTGCGAGTCGAACCAGCGGCCCTGGTACAGCAGGCGGCCGAGCTTGCGGCCGTTGTCGCGGTACTGCTCGATGGTGTCTTCGTTGTGGATGCCGGTGACCAGACGCTCGTAGGCGATGAACAGCAGTGCCAGCCCGGGCGCCTCGTAGATGCCGCGGCTCTTGGCTTCGATGATGCGGTTCTCGATCTGGTCGCTCATGCCCAGCCCGTGGCGGCCACCGATGCGGTTGGCTTCCAGGAACAGGCTGACCAGGTCGGGATAGTCGACGCCGTTCAAGGCCACCGGGCGGCCTTCTTCAAAGCGCACCGACACCTCTTCGGCCTTGACCACGCAGTCGTCGCGCCAGAACGGCACGCCCATGATCGGGTTGACGATGCGGATGCCGCAGTTGAGGTTTTCCAGGTCTTTGGCCTCGTGCGTGGCACCGAGCATGTTGGAGTCGGTCGAGTACGCCTTTTCGGCGCTCATCTTGTAGCCGAAGCCATGCTGTGTCATGAAGGCCGACATTTCGGCGCGGCCACCGAGCTCGTCAATGAAGGCCTGGTCGAGCCAGGGCTTGTAGATCTTGAGCGACGGGTTGGTCAGCAGGCCGTAGCGGTAGAAACGCTCGATGTCGTTGCCCTTGAAGGTGCTGCCGTCGCCCCAGATGTTGACATCGTCCTCCTTCATGGCAGCCACCAGCATGGTGCCGGTGACGGCGCGGCCGATGGGCGTGGTGTTGAAGTAGGTCACGCCCGCGGTGGAGATGTGAAAGGCGCCGCTCTGCAGCGCCGCCAGACCCTCGGCAGCGAGCTGGCTGCGGCAGTCGATCAGGCGGGCCCGTTCGGCACCGTATTCCATTGCCTTGCGCGGAATTTCGTCGTAGTCGGACTCGTCGGGCTGGCCCAGGTGGGCGGTGTAGGCGTAGGGCAGGGCGCCCTTGAGTTTCATCCAGTGCAGCGCGGCGCTGGTGTCGAGACCGCCGGAGAAAGCAATGCCGACCCTTTGGCCGACGGGAATAGTTTGAAGAATGGTGGCGCTCATGGGGTTCAACCGAAGTGGCAGATGTAGTGGTACGGCTCGCTGACGCGAATATCGAATGCTGCGTTGCCGGGGATGCTGAAGCGCTCACCGGGGCGCGAAGTCAGCCAGCCCTCGCCGCCGGGCAGTTTGTACTCGCAACTGCCTGCCACGCACTCCATGGTTTCGGGCGCGCCGGTATTGAAGGTCAGGCTGGCCGGCAGGATCACGCCAACCGATTTCCTGGTGCCGTCAGGGAAGGTGATGGCGTGGCTGATGCATTTGCCGTCGAAATAAACGCTCGCTTGCGTGGAGACGGACACGCCGTCGATGTGGGTGGTGGTCATGGAGACTTGCGCTTGTTGGAAGGGACTTGATTTTAGGTGACCCGATGCGCCGCAAAACTGGCGGCATCAAAGCCCACGCTGACCTGTCCATCGGGCCATACGACCACCGGGCGTTTGATCACGCTGGGCTGGGTCAGCATCAGCGCGGTGGCCGATGGCGCGTCCACCACGGCCAGGCGTGTCGCCTCGTCGAGCTTGCGCCACGTGGTGCCCTTGCGGTTGAGCAGTCGCTCCCAGCCCACCGCGGCAATCCAGCCGGGCAACTGATCAGCAGGAACGCCCTGCTTCTTGAAGTCGTGAAATACATGGTCAAGGCCGTGTTCAGCCAGCCAGGCGCGGGCGTTTTTGACGGTGTTGCAGTTCGCAATACCGTACAGTGTGATGCGGGTGGTTCTCATGCCCGCGATCATGCCATGGACCAGGCCAAATCCGCCATGCCGCAGCCCGGTCGGGTCGTCTGGTGGACAATTCAGGCCATGACGACATCCAAGCTTCACACTCTTCAAGACTGGCTCGACCATTGCGAGCGTTTGCATCCCACGGCCATCGACCTGGGGCTGGACCGCGTGCACACCGTGGCACGGCGCATGGGCTTGCGCTTTGATTGCCCGGTGATCACTGTCGCCGGCACCAACGGCAAGGGGTCGACCTGCGTCATGCTGGAATCGATTCTGCTGCAGGCGGGCTACCGTACCGGGGTCTATACCTCGCCGCATCTGGTGCATTTCGAGGAGCGCCTGCGCCTCAACGGCGAGGCCGTCCGTGCGGTGGAGCTGGTGGCGGCCTTGGCCCGCGTGGAAAGCGCCCGGGTGCAGGACGACGATGCCATCTCGCTGACCTATTTCGAATTCACCACGCTGGCTATCCTGGATGTGATGCAACGCAGCGCGCTGGAGGTGGTGATACTTGAAGTCGGCCTGGGCGGGCGGCTGGATGCGGTCAACATCATCGAGCCCGACTGCGCCATCATCACCAGCATCGATCTGGACCATACTGCCCTGCTCGGTGAGACCCGCGAAGCCGTCGGATACGAGAAGGCCGGCATCATGCGCACGGGCAAGCCGGTGGTGATCAGCGACCCGTTGCCGCCGCAAAGCGTGCTGGACCGGGCGCTCGAAGTGGGTGCCGATCTGTGGCGTGTGGGTATCGATTTCAACGCGACCGGCGACAAGCAGCAGTGGGGCTGGGCCGGGCGCGGGCGGCGCTACAGCGGCATGGCCTATCCGGCGCTGCGTGGTGCCAACCAGCTGGTCAACGCAGCCGGTGTGCTGGCCGCGCTGACGGCGTTGCGCGAGCGCCTCCCGATCACGGCGCAGGCCGTGCGCAATGGTTTTGCCTTTGTCGATCTGCCCGGGCGGTTTCAAATCGTGCCGGGCCAGCCCAATCTGGTGCTGGATGTGGCGCACAACCCGCACGCGGCGGCGGCGCTGGCGCTCAACCTGGATGCCATGGGCTTTTTCCCGACCACGCATGCGGTGTTCGGGTGCATGGCGGACAAGGACATTGCCACCATGCTGGCGCGACTCAATCCGCTGGTGGACAAGTGGTATTTCACCAATTTGCCTTCCGAGCGGGCTGCCCGCGCATCCGATTTGCTGGTGCAATGGCAGGCGCTGAACAAGCGCAAGGATTGCACTGCCGAGGTGTTTGTCGACCCGGAGTCGGCCTTGCAGACAGCTCTGGCTGGCGCAGACCCCGCTGATAGAATTGTGGTGTTCGGATCGTTCCTGACGGTGGGCGGCGTGCTCAAAGGCGGCGTTCCCCAGTTGCAGGCCAAGCATCTCCCTCATTCCTGATTCACCCGTAGCAATCTGCATGGACTTTTTCAAGTTTCGCAAAAAAGGCGATCCGGCAGCCAGTGCGTCGGTGCAGCCAGAGAGTGTGGAGCGCATGCGCCAACGCGCCAAGCACCGTCTGATCGGGGCTGCGGTGCTGGTGCTGATTGGCGTGATCGGGTTTCCGCTGTTGTTCGACAAGCAGCCCCGGCCGATCGCGGTGGACACGCCGATCGACATTCCCGACAAAAACAAGATGCCGCCGCTGGCACTGCCAGAGTCGACCGCACCCTCTTCGACAGCCGTGGCATCGGCTGCGTCTGTTGTACCGGTCGCGCCTGCAGCACCTGCCGCGTCCGTTGCGGGGGCTGAATCCAAGCCGGCCAACACGCGGCCTGTGGTGATCACCGAAACGGCAGAACCCCCCAAGCCCGTGGTTGCCGCCAAACCCTCAGAGGTCAACAAGGCCCAGGCGCTGCTGGACGGCAAGACTGAAGATGCACAGCCTGCCGCCGAGGGCCGCTTTGTGGTTCAGATGGGTGCTTTCGCCGAAGCCGCGCGGGCCCAGGAAGTGCGGCTGAAGGTGGAACGCGCCGGCCTCAAAACCTACACCCATGTGGCTGAGACCAAGGACGGCAAACGCATCCGGGTACGGGTGGGGCCGTTCACGACCCGGGCCGAGGCTGAAAAGGCGGCAGAAAAAATAAAGAAGCTGGATTTGCCCGCCGTTGTGCTGACCCTGTGAGGTGTGCTTGATGAGCCTGCCTGCGCTGGACTGGATATTTGCCACGGTATTGCTGCTGTCGGTAGTGCTGGGCGCCTGGCGTGGCCTGGTGTTCGAGGTCTTGTCGCTGGCCAGTTGGGTGACCGCGTTTGTGCTGGCGCAATGGCTGGCACTGGATGTGGCGGATTTTCTGCCGATGCGCGGCTCCAGCGAGGTGCTGCGTTACGGCGCAGGTTTCCTGCTGGTGTTCATTGCCACGGTGATGCTGGGCGGTCTGCTGGCCGCACTCCTGAAGAAATTGATGTCGTCGGTGGGCTTGCGGCCGGTGGATCGGGTTCTGGGGGCAGGTTTCGGCGCGCTGCGGGGCGTTTTGCTGCTGCTCCTGGCCACCGTGCTCGCCGCCATGACACCGTTCAGATCCAGTCCGGCCTGGCAGGAGTCGATGGGTGTGGCCCTGTCGCTGGCGGTCATCCAGGGTGTCAAGCCTGCCTTGCCGCAAGAGATGGCGAAGTATTTGCCCGCGTGAACAAGTCGTTGAAAAGATAGGAAAACCATGTGTGGAATTGTCGGCGTTGTCAGTGACGCCCCGGTCAATCAGCTCCTGTACGATGCCTTGCTGTTGTTGCAGCACCGCGGCCAGGACGCAGCGGGGATCGTGACGCAGCAGGAGCGCAAGTTTTTCATGCACAAGGCCAAGGGCATGGTGCGTGACGTGTTTCGGACCCGCAACATGCGCTCATTGCCGGGCAATTGCGGCCTGGGTCAGGTGCGCTATCCGACGGCGGGCAACGCTTTCAGCGAGGAAGAGGCTCAGCCCTTCTATGTCAATGCGCCGTTCGGCATCGTGCTGGTGCACAACGGCAACCTCACCAACGCCCATGCGCTGAAAGCCGAACTGTTCAGCGCTGACCACCGCCACATCAACACCGACAGCGATTCCGAAGTGCTGCTCAACGTGCTGGCGCATGAACTTGGTGAAACCACACGTGGCCTGCCTCTGACGCCGCACGACGTCTTCGGGGCGGTGCGCAAGGTGCACCGGCGCGTGCGCGGGTCGTATGCGGTGATCGCCATGATTGCCGGCCATGGCATGCTGGCGTTTCGCGACCCGTTCGGCATTCGCCCGCTGTGCATCGGCTCGACCGACGGCACCGTGATGCTGGCCAGCGAATCGGTGGCCATGGAAGGCACCAACCACAAGTTCGAGCGCAACATTCAGCCCGGCGAGGCGGTGTTCATCGACCTCCAAGGCCGGGTGCACGCCCAGCAGTGCGCCGACCACCCGGTGCTCAACCCCTGCATTTTTGAATTTGTCTATCTGGCGCGGCCCGATTCGGTGATGGACGACATCTCGGTGTATCAGGCGCGCCTGAACCTCGGCGAAACCCTGGCCAAGCGGGTGATCTCGACGGTGCCGCCCAACGAGATCGACGTGGTCATTCCGATCCCGGAGTCGAGCCGTCCCAGCGCCGCGCAACTGGCGCAGTTGCTGGGCCTGCCCTACCGTGAGGGTTTTGTCAAAAATCGCTATGTGGGCCGCACCTTCATCATGCCGGGGCAATCGGTGCGCAAGAAATCGGTACGTCAAAAGCTCAATGTGATCGCCAGCGAATTCAAGGGTCGCAATGTGCTGCTGGTGGACGACTCCATCGTGCGCGGAACCACGTCGAAAGAGATTGTGCAAATGGCGCGCGATGCCGGTGCCAACAAGGTCTACATGGCCAGTGCCGCGCCACCGGTGCGTTATCCCAATGTTTACGGCATCGACATGCCAACGCCGGGTGAGTTGGTGGCCAACAAGCGCACGGTGGAAGAAATCCGCCAGATCATTGGCTGCGATGCACTCATTTACCAGGACGTCGATTGCATGAAGAAGGCCATCGGCTCGCTCAACCCGGCGATCAGGAACTTCGACGCGTCGTGTTTCGACGGCGTTTACGTGACCGGCGACATCACACTCAATGACATCGAGCGGCTCAACGCCAACCGTGTCGATGGCGATGAAACGCTCGAAGACAGCTCGCGCCTGGCACTGCCCAACCACGAAGACTGACCATGCCAGCCAAAGAACTCCCCGCCCAGCTGCACCGCGACACCCTGGCGGTGCGTGCCGGCATTGCAGCCAGCCAGTATGGTGAAAACTCCGAGGCGCTGTATCTCACCAGCAGCTTTTTGCAGCCCGATGCCGAGACCGCGCGCAAGCGTTTTGCCAACGAGGAAGAAGGCTACACCTACACCCGCGTCGGCAACCCCACCGTGACCGGCATGGAGCAGCGCCTGGCTGCCCTTGAAGGCACCGAGGCGGCGATTGCCACGTCGAGCGGCATGGCCGCCGTGCTGCTGCTGGGCATGGGCTTGCTGCGCAGCGGTGATCACGTGGTGTGTTCGCAGTCGGTGTTCGGTTCAACGCTGCGCCTGTTTGCAGGCGAGTTTGCCAAGTTCGGCGTCGAGACCACGTTTGTCTCGCAGACCGACGTGGCGCAGTGGCGCGCCGCGCTCAAACCCAACACCAGGCTGCTGTTTGCTGAAACGCCGACCAACCCGCTGACCGATATCTGCGATATCGCGGCGCTGGCCGAAGTGGCGCACAGCGGCGGCGCGCTGCTTGCCGTGGACAACTGCTTTTGTAGCCCCGCGTTGCAGCGCCCGATCGAGTTCGGCGCCGACTTCGTGATCCACTCCGGCACCAAATACCTTGACGGCCAGGGCCGGGTGGTGGCCGGTGCCATCTGCTGCTCGCGCAAGCACGTCAACGACGTGTTCTGGCCGATCAACCGCACCGTCGGCATGGTGCTGTCGCCGTTCAACGCCTGGGTCGTCACCAAGGGCATGGAAACGCTGGCGATTCGCATGCGCGCGCAGTGCGACAGTGCGTTGGCGCTGGCCCGATGGCTGCAGCAGCAGCCCGATGTGGCACACGTCTATTACCCCGGTCTGGCTTCGCACCCGCAGCACGCGCTTGCCATGCGGCAGCAAAGCGGACTCGGTGGCGCCGTGGTGTCGTTCGATGTGCGGGCGTCTGATGCGGCGCAGGCCCGCAAGCGCGCGTTTCATGTGATCGACAGCACCCGGGTGTGCTCGGTCACGACCAACCTGGGCGATGTGAAAACCACCATCGCCCACCCCGCGACCACCTCGCATGGCCGCCTGACCGAAGACCAGCGCCAGGCCGCCGGAATTGGCCAGGGCCTGATCCGCATCGCCGTGGGCCTGGAGCACCTGGACGACATCCAGGCTGACCTGAGCCGTGGCCTGCACAATTTGAACGAACGCTCATGACCCCAAGAACCCGTACCCGTTTCGCCCCATCACCCACTGGTTTCATCCACTTGGGCAACATTCGCTCGGCGCTTTACCCGTGGGCATTTGCCCGCGCGACCGGCGGCGACTTCATCTTGCGCATTGAAGACACCGACCTGGAGCGCTCAACCCAGGCGGCTGTCGATGTGATCCTGGAGGGCATGAGCTGGCTCGGGCTCGACTACGACGAGGGGCCGTTCTACCAGATGCAGCGCATGGACCGATACAAGGCGGTGCTGGCCGATATGGTGGCCGCCGGTCAGGTGTACCCGTGCTACATGAGCATGGCCGAACTCGATGCACTGCGCGAGCGCCAGACAGCAGCCAAGGAAAAGCCGCGCTACGACGGCACCTGGCGACCCGAGCCGGGCAAGATCCTGCCGCCCATTCCAGCAGGCGTGCAACCGGTGCTGCGTTTCAGGAACCCGCAAGGTGGTTCGGTGGTGTGGGACGACAAGGTCAAGGGCCGCATCGAGATCAGCAACGACGAGCTCGACGATCTGGTCATTGCGCGCCCGGACGGCACGCCCACCTACAACTTCTGCGTGGTGGTGGATGACATGGACATAGCCATCACGCACGTGATTCGCGGCGACGACCACGTCAACAATACGCCGCGCCAGATCAACATCTTCAAGGCGCTCGGCAAAGAGCCGCCGGTATATGCCCATTTGCCGACCGTGCTGAACGAGCAGGGCGAAAAAATGAGCAAGCGCAACGGCGCCAAGGCTGTCACACAGTACCGTGACGAGGGCTACCTGCCCGATGCCATGGTGAACTACCTGGCGCGCCTGGGCTGGAGCCACGGCGATGACGAGATTTTCAGCCGCGCGCAGTTCATCGAGTGGTTCAACCTTGATCACCTGGGCAAGAGCGCGGCGCAGTTCGACGAAGCCAAGCTGCGCTGGGTCAATGGCCAGCACATCAAGATCACTGCAGACGAGGTGCTGGCGCCGCTGGTGCAAGCGCAGCTTGTCAAGCGCGGCATTGCAGCGGATGAGCGCCTGCCGCGCATCTGCGCGCTGTTCAAGGACCGCTGCGACACCACCGTGGCGCTGGCCGACTGGGCCGCGGTGTTTTATGCCGACGTGCAACCCGCTGCCGCTGACCTTGCCCTGCATGTCACCGACGCGATCAAACCCGCGCTGGCCCAGTTGGCCGACAAACTGGCCACTTGCGCTTGGGACAAAGCCGGCATTGCCGCGACCATCAAGCAAGTTCTGACCGCTTGCGGCCTGAAAATGCCCCACCTGGCCATGCCGGTGCGGGTGTTGGTGGTGGGTAATGCCCATACCCCATCGCTGGATGCGGTGCTTGAGCTATTTGATCGCGAAAAAGTCATCAGCCGCCTGAAACAAGCGTGAATATCAGGCTATAATTTGCGGCTTGGAAATAAACGCTGCTTCTGAAAAAAGCAGCTGTGGATTCGGGGGTATAGCTCAGCTGGGAGAGCGCTTGCATGGCATGCAAGAGGTCAGCGGTTCGATCCCGCTTACCTCCACCAAAGTTTCCAGGATTGACGGAAGTCTTCAGGTTTTGACCCCATCGTCTAGAGGCCTAGGACATCACCCTTTCACGGTGAGTACCGGGGTTCGAATCCCCGTGGGGTCGCCAGTTTGCTGCAAAGTAAAATGGCGCAAGTTGTTAACGGTTTGTCTGCAAAGACGAATGACTTGGCTCGCAAGGGCAAACGTTAGCTACCAGGAGTGGTAGTTCAGTTGGTTAGAATACCGGCCTGTCACGCCGGGGGTCGCGGGTTCGAGTCCCGTCCGCTCCGCCAAAACAAGAAGCCCTTGTACGTCTATGATGTTCAAGGGCTTTTTCACTTTCCGCTGCTGTAAAGAGCATCAAGTTTTCTCTTGAATTTCTGCACTGGATCGGCCGCTCATAGTCCAAATTGGAATTCGTTCCGCTTCTTTTGGATGCAACGATAGCGGCGCGCCTGGTGGCGTGATTAGCTGGGATTTGGCAAAGGGGCGCAGAGGCGTTGCGCCTTGGCCTGAATCAGCTCACCTGCGCCCTGACGTGCTGCAGCAAACCTTCACTGGCGTCCTCCACCAGGTCCAGCACCTGCTCGAAACCATCCTTGCCACTGTAATAGGGGTCAGGCACCACCGGACTGTCAAACTGAAGGCAGAACTCGGTGAAGCGTCGCACCTTGTGCTGATGTTCCGCCGGACATTCGAGCTGGACCAAGGCCAGGTTGTCCCAGTCCATGACGAGAATCAGGTCGAATGCCTCAAAGTCCCCAGCCTTAATTAAAACAGGTAAACCCCCGGCTTTGCCGGGGTGACAGCAGGAGTTTGACTTTTACGTAGGTGTGGATGTCCATCACAGAAACTCGCGATCGTGAGCCGCCAAGCAAACGAAAGGAGA
>Ga0172367_10004440_pt1 | contig 17469 bp, 14 predicted proteins | sample Lak10m_FD_114542 | JGI IMG/M metagenome (GOLD analysis project Ga0172367, IMG submission 114542) | Freshwater microbial communities from Kabuno Bay, South-Kivu, Congo - kab_022012_10m | ecosystem: Environmental > Aquatic > Freshwater > Lake | place: Democratic Republic of the Congo: South-Kivu...
CCGGTCGCGGCGGATTTCGCCGACGGGGAAGGCGCGGTTCAGCATCTTCTTCGCGAACTTCTCGGACTCGCAGCACTTGAGCACCGCGAGCGTCTGCGCGGCGAAGGCCTCGTTGATTTCCACGAGGTCGGCGTAGGCGACGTTGAGGCCGGTGCGCTCCTCGGCCTTCGCGATGGCGAAGACGGGGCCGAGGCCCATGCGCGCGGGGTCGCAGCCGGCGTAGGCGTAGCCGAGCAGCGCGCCGATGGGCGTGAAGCCCAACTCGGCCGCGCGCTCCTCGGTCATCACGAGCAAGGCGACCGCGCCGTCGGTGATTTGCGAGGCGTTGCCGGCGGTGACGGTGCCGTGGTGGCGGTCGAAGACCGGGCGGAGTTTCGCGAGGGCTTCCATCGTTTGGGACTCGCGCACGCCGTTGTCGGCGGTGATGGGCTTGGTGTTCTTGCCAGAGGCCAGCGTGGGGAAGACGGGGCAAATCTCCTCGGCCAGCTTTGCTTTTGCTGCTGCGGCGCGCTGGTGGGATTCGAGGGCGAAGGCGTCCTGCTCCTCGCGGGAGAGGCCCATTTCGTTCGCAAGCAGTTCGGCGGTGTCGCCCATGCCCATGCCGCAGACGGGGTCGGTGAGGCCGAGTTGGAGCGTGATGCGCGGCTTGAAGTCAGCGAGGCGGAACGCGGCGAGGGCGGCGGCTTTCTCGCCGAAGGATTTTGCGCGCGCAAGTTTGCCGAGCTTCTCCGCCGCCACCTTCGTGTAGAGCAGCGGGTAGTTGCTCATGCTCTCCGCGCCGCCGACGAGGAAGATGGAGCCACGCCCGGCGGCCATCTTTTCGTAAGCCTGCGTGAGCGCTTCGAGGCCGGAAGCGCAGTTGCGGTGGACGGTGATGGCCGGGACATGCTCGGGAATTCCGGCACGCAGGGCGATGACGCGCGCGACGTTCGCGGCGTCGGCGGGCTGGCCGACGCAGCCGAAGATGACTTCGTCAATCAGCGCGGGGTCGAGACCCGTGCGCGTGAGCAACGTCTGCGTGGCGACGCGGCCCAGCTCGTCCGCGCCGAGCGCGGCGAGGTCGGAACCCATTTTGCAGAACGGCGTGCGGACGCCGTCCACGATGACGAGGCGGGGAGTGTTCATGTGACCTCCGCAGGGTGAAGGGTTTTGGGAAAAGCTCCAAATCCCAAGTTCCAAGCTCCAAAGAAGCTCCAAGTTCCAAGCTCCAAGGGGAAGGAACCAGCCGGTGTTTCGGAACTCTCATTAGCACCTGGCTTCAGCCAGGTGTGTGCGACGGGAGTTGAGGCGGGAACCGTTTCAACGGTTTCCGCCGGACAGAGGGACAAACCGTTGAAACGGTTTGTCCTCGCGTCGGGCGAGAACGCCCGGCTGAAGCCGGGTGCTACTGAGATGAAGGCGCGGGCGCTCATGCGGCCTCCTTCTTGGTGGCCGGCTCGATACGGCGGTCGCAGACCGCCGCTACAGGGGACTTGGGCCGATGGTCCACGAGCTTCTGCTCCTTGAGCTGCACGCCGACGCCCTGCAAGTCGCGCATCTGCTCGGCGGAGTGGAACTCGATGCGGTTGGGCGTGATTTCGCAGTGCGTCATCAGGCGCGTGCGGAGGTCGTGCGTGAGGTGGTCGTCGTCCGCGCCGTTGGTCTTCTGGACGTGCAGGACCAGTTCGTCCACTTCGAGCGGGTCGTCGTGGAGCTTGCGCAGCTCAATCTGCCACGCGCCGACATTCGGGGCGTCGTCGAGGACGTGCTCCAGCTCGTTGAAGTCCACGAGCGTGCCCTTGATTTTGTCGAGCTGCACTTCCTTGAAGGCGGAGCTGCGGGAAATCTTGCCAACGAGGCGCGGCACCTGGCGTCCGCAGTGCGGGCAGGCCTCGTAGGTCAAACCGCCGTCAATGTAATCGCCGGTGCGGTAACGCAGGACAACCGTCCCGCGCGAGTCGAGCGGGGTGAACACAATCTCGCCGGGCTGGCCGTTCGGGACCGGCTCGCCGGTCTTCGGGTCCACGACTTCCACGACGCCGAGGTCGGGATAGAGATGGTAGCCGCTGGGCGTTTCGTCCACGGGCACGGGGCATTCGGCGAAGGCCATCTTCGCCTCGGTGAAGCCGTAGGTCGTCACCACGTCGAGTTCGCGCGCGCCGAGTTCGAGGGCGAGGTTGCGGAGTTTCAGCCTCATGCCGTCGGGCACCTTCTCGCCGCCGAGCACGATGCGATGGAGGTTTTCGCAGCGCACGCCTTCGTCCGCCGCCTGATGCAGGACGTGATAGACGAAGGTCGGCATGCCGATGAGCACGTCGGGGCGAATCTTGCGGAGGAAGCGGAGCTGGCCCTCGGTGCCCATGACCTTGCCGCCGCCGGTGCTCGCGGTGAACACGCCGAAGCTCGTGCTGCCGTAGTGCGTGAGCCAGAACGCCAGGTGCGGCGCGTAGGGGAACATGTTCAGCAGCTTGTCCTCGCGCCGCGCGCCGCACACGCCGAAGACGCGCTCGCCGGCGAGCTGGAGGTTCGCGAGGTCGTGGTTCGTGTAGAGGAACGGCACGGGGTCCGCGCTGCGACCGGTGGTGCTCGTGAGGAAAATGGGGCGGAACTCGCTTTCAAAACCGTCGGCGACCGCTTTGCGCCCGTGCAGCAGCGCGCGGAGAATCGTCGAGGGCTGGCGAGACAACGCATTGCGGTCGGGGATGAGCAGGAAGTCGCGGACCTTCTGCGGGTTGTCCGGCGTGTTGAGCAGGTCGGCCTTGCTGGTGAACGGCAGGCGGCGCAGGTCGTCGAGCGAGCGGAAGTCGTCGGCGCCCAGTTTCAACTGGCGGAACAGCTCGCGGTAGTGCGCGGAGAAGGGCAGCACGGTGTCGCGCAGCCAGCGGTGGAGCTTGTCCGCCTGGAGGGCGCGGACGGTGGCTTCAGGCAGCCGCTGCCAGTTCGTGGTGAGGAGTTTCGTGTTCATGGGTTGGCTCCTTTCGGTTCACGAGTTGCTTGATGTCCGCGAGGTTCTCCTCGGCCACGCGGCGACCGAGGGAAATGTATTTGCCGGGGTTCGAGAAATCGTGCCAGCGCGAGTCGCAGGCCAGGGGACGGAGGACGACGTCAGCCTGACGGCAGGCATCCTCAGCGGCCCGAATCTGCCCGCCGATGACGGCGCGCTGGGTCACGTCGAGGATGTTGCCGTAGGCGAAATAGTTGACCTGCTGGTTGAGCAGGCGGAGGAAGTCGAAGCGGCGGCGCTTCACGTCCACCTGCTCGCGCTCGTGCTCGCGGGCGCAGCGGAGGAAGGCGGAGGTGGGAATGATGTTCACCGCGATGACGCGTTCAACGCCCGCCTCGCGCAACACGTCCACCGGCAACGGATCGGAGACGCCGCCGTCAATGTAGCTCTCGCCGTCCAGCCGCACGGGGACGAACACGCTGGGAATCGCGCAGCTCGCAAGGACGACGGGGGGAACTTCGCCGGTGCTGAACACCACCCGCTCCAGCGTGTCGAAGCGCGTCGTGACCACGCGCAGCGGCCGGGCGAGTTGTTCGAAGCGCGCGTCGCCGATGCTGCGCTCCAGCCGGCCTTGAATCGCGTGGCCGTGAATGAAGCCGCGGCGCGGCGGAAATGCGGGGTCAATCAGCTTGAGTAGCCCCCATTTGCCCTCCAGCTCGCGCGCCTTGTCCTCGATGAACTGGCCGTCGTGACCGAAGGCCCACAGCGCGCCGATGTAAGCGCCCATGCTCGTGCCGGCGACGAGGTCCACCTCCACGCCGTTCTCCTCCAGCACCTGCAGCACCCCGATGTGCGCGAGGCCCTTTGCTCCACCGCTCGACAGCGCGAGTCCAACACGGCAACGACCGATCTCCCGCGCGAACCGGCGGAGGTCGAACTTGAACGCCACCGGCCACACGCCGCCGCAGTGCGAGTGAAGGGAATCCATCGTGGCGGGCGACTCGTGCAGGTTCAGGTGCGCAGGCTGGCCGATTTGCTTGATGAAATCCTCCGCCGGTTGCGGCACCTCGTCGTGTTCGAGGCACAGCACGAGCTTCAAATCCGTCGCCACGCCTTCGCGCGCGGCGCGCAGCTCGCGATCCAGTTGGTTGAACTCGAAGAGGCTGTCCACCGTTTGCTGGGTGAACACATAGGTGGCGGAGGAGCGGCCCGCCGCCTCGGCCAGCGCCTGACGCGGCGCGTCCGCGTCCACCAGCACCAGCACCTGGCCGAAGTAGCGCGCACAATGGCCGAAGAACGCGGAAAGGAACTGGCGCTCGGCCAGATGATTCGTCACCCGCAGCGTGAGGCGGTCGAAACTGCCGAGATGCTGGAGCTGGTCGGCGAAGGCGAAACCGTTGTTTGGCAGCGAGTGCAAAGGACTCCAAACCTTGGCGGTGGCCCCGGCATCCGAGGGCACGATCACAAGCAGCAGCACATGATCGCCCGTGACCGACGCCAGCATTTCGGCCAGGGACTCGGCGATCAGGCGGTCAGGGACACGGCGGGAAGCGGAGGCCAGGGTGGTAATGCGACCCAGCCGGCTGAAGGTGGCTTGCGGCGGGCGGGCGAGCGAGGAGAGCAGTTCGGCCCTTCGCAAATCCCACACGGACTTTTGAGTTGGATGCGACGCAGGCATTTCCGTCTTTCTGAGCGACGGCTGCCGCGGAACCATCCACGCTAATCCAAGCGGCCCGCTGGCCGGTCATCGCTGCCACTGAAGGCTGAACTGTGTGTGCTGCCCATTTTGCTTCTCTGTCTTGAGGCAACGTAGTGCACAAGTCGTGCCTGTCAAATTTGAGAAGGTGGGAAAATGCCCTGCCAGAGCGGACACCGAAGTGAAGAACCTGAACATTGACCAAATTTTCGCCCAGCTTGGAGCGTCGTTGGTAGGCAGCCAATACTTGCCCTAAACTCCGCCATGCTCAAGATTTTCGGCCCACCTGATCGGCATCGCCAGTTCTGCGACGGCGTGTCGCGGCGCAATTTCATCAAGATCGGCGGCTTCGGCGCGGCGGGACTTTCCCTGTCGCACCTGCTGGCGCTCGAAGCGCAGGCGGGCCTCGGCAAATCACACAAGTCCGTCATCTTGATTTACCTCGTCGGCGGGCCGCCGCATCAGGACATGTTCGACCTGAAGCCGGACGCGCCGCGCGAGATCGCCGGGCCGCACCGGCCCATCGGCACCAACGTGGACGGCATCCAGATCTGCGAGCTGTTTCCGCGCATGGCCAGGATGATGGACAAGTTCGCCCTCATCCGGTCGCTCGTCGGCGCGCAGAACGATCACGACGCCTTCCAATGCTACACCGGCCACAGCCGCCGGGAGATGGCTCCTGCGGGCGGCTGGGCGCCGTTTGGCAGCATCGTCAGCCAGGTCCAGGGCGCGGCGAATCCCGCAACCCCGCCGTTCGTGAGCATGTGCTACGAATGCACCCACGGCCCCTACAACGAACCTGGCTCCGGCATGGTCAATGTGGCGCACTCCGGCTTCCGGCCCGTCGGTCCGGCCCGCGCGGACATGAAGCTGCAAGGGATCACCTACGACCGGCTCGCGGACCGCACGCGATTGCAGGCGAGCGTGGACCAGTTCCGCCGCGATGTGGACGCGAGCGGCCAGATGCAGGGTCTAGACTCCTTCACGCAGCAGGCGATGGGTATGCTCACCTCCTCGAAGCTGGCCGAGGCGCTGGACTTGTCGAAGGAAGACCCGCGCACCGTCGCCCGCTATGGCCGGGGCGATGAGGTGAAGCGCATTGACGACAACGGCGCGCCGCGTGTCCCGCAAAGCTTCCTCGCCGCCCGTCGCCTCGTGGAAGCCGGTGCGCGCGTGGTGACGGTGAACTACAGCAAGTGGGACTGGCACGGCGGGCCGGGCAACGACATCTTCACCCGCGAGCGCGAGGACTTCCCGATCTTCGACCAGGCCATCACCGCGCTCGTCGAGGACCTCCACCAGCGCGGCATGGACAAGGACACCACGGTCTTGGTCTGGGGCGAGTTCGGGCGCACGCCGCGCATCAGCGCGCAGACGGGCCGCGACCACTGGCCGCGCGTCGCGATGGCACTGCTGGCCGGCGGCGGCATGAAGTGCGGCCAAGTCATCGGCTCCACGGACCGCCTCGGCGGCGAGGCGAACAGCCGGCCCGTGACCTTCCAGGAAGTCTTCGCGACGCTCTACCACAACCTCGGCATTGATGTGAACACGACGACCATCATGGACGCCAAGGGCCGCCCGTATTACCTCGTGGACAACGGGGCGCAGCCGATCCGGGAACTGGTGTGAACCAACGGCGAGGAGCGCGCCGTTCATGCCGCAAAACGCAGGGCAACAAGAGCGCGTTTGGAAGCCTACCGACCGAGGGACAATTCTGCGGCCTGAAGGCCGCGCTCCGAAGCAGTGGCGGAAGCCCGACTTCGTTATCCAGTCTCATCAGCGAAACCACCCATGACCGAAACCAAATACTCCGACCGGACCGATTCGTTTGAGGAGAAGCTGCGGCTGATCGAGGCGGCGTGGCGGCGGAAGGACTTTCGGCTGGCGCGGTCGCTGGCGCATTCGCTCAGGCACTCGGCCATGCAGGCGCAGGCGGAGGAGGAAAGCCCCGGACAGCCGCTCGGCCCGGCGAAGCTGGAGCTGGTGGAATCGCTGCCCGCAGCGTGGCGCGTCTGGGCGCAGGGCTGGAAATACTGCCGCGCCCTGCACCTCGACGAGACGCTCGGCCTGGACCGCCCGCCGGAGCCGGTCGAGGTGCTGCTGAGTTTTCCGGCGGACCAGGTGGCTTCGCTCGCGCGGGAGGTGCGCGTCGCGCGCGTGGTGGACGGCGGGTTGAAGGAAGTCCCCTGCCAGGTCCACGGCGAGGTGCGGCGCGGGCCGGAGCGGCTGGCGAAGGTGCTTTTCCTCGCGCGCGGCGTGATGCACCAGCGGCAGACGTTTCTCGTCTTCCACGGCAACCCGGACGCCGAGCTGCCCGCGTATCCGACGGACCTGGAGACGCGCGGCGAGGGCTTCGCGCTGGACATCGAGAACGAGTTTTACAAGGCGTCGCTGTCCCGGCAAATGGGCCAGCTTGAGCGCATGAGCCTCAAGCGCGGGGCTGGGCTGGAGCTGTTCGCAGGCGGCGAGGGGCACGGCGAGCCGCCGGGCATTGACTGGGCGCACGACTACGCGGCGTCCGGCCACTTCCAGAAGTTCCGCGTCACGCTGTGGGAGACGTGCCCGGACTACGAGGTCGTGCGCGGGCCGCTGGCGACCATCGTGCGGCGCTGGGGCTTCCCGCAGTCACCCGTGCATCCGGTCTTCACGCCCGCGCGGCTGCATGTGGACGTGGAATATCGCTTCTACGCGGGCCTGCCGTGGTTCCACAAGTCCGGCACGATGCGCGCCCTGAAGGAGTTCGAGGCCCCCGCGATGCGCGACGACGAATGGGTGTTCACCGGCCAGCCGTTCACGGACATCGTCTGGATGGGACCGGACGGCAAGCTCCGCATGGGCGCGCCGGACGCGGCGCATCGCGAGAACATGTGGGCGGTCGGCTTCACGAACGCGCAGACGCAAGACTCGTTTGTCGCGCTCTTCCTTGAGCACCGCGCGGACGGCCTGCCCGAGCTGAAGCACAACGGTTCGCCCTCGCTCTTCTACAAGTCGCACGGCCAGCTTTGGAGCCGCTACCCGCTGCCGGTGAAGGACGTGCCCGCCGGCGCGGTGCTGCATCAGAAGAACGCCTACGCCGCGCTGCCCTTCACGGCGAAGGACGGCCCAGCCATGCTGGAGGAACTTCGCCATCGCCTCGTGAACCCGCTCCTCGTCACCGTCGGCGAAGTGCCGCGCGGAGTTGCGGCCAAGAAGCAGCCCGGCCGCCTCGCGCGCCCCGGCGAGGCTGGCGACAGCCCCATCCCGAAGGCCGCGCTGTGGGCCGCCCTGCGCGACTGCAAGGACGAGCAGCTTTACACCGCCGACATCAGCGTGGTGGACCTCGGCCTCGTGCTCGACCTCCGCGTGCGCGGCGACACGGTTCACCTGCTGATGACCATGCCGCACCGGGGCCGGCCGCGGCTCGGCTACTTCACCTTCGGCTCCGGCGGCAACTCCGTGCCCGTGCAGCAACGCCTGCTGAAAGTCCCCGGCGTGGGCAAGGTCATCGTTGAGCAGACCTGGGAGCCGGGCTGGAACTCGAACCGGCTGACGGTGGACGGGCGGAGGAAACTTGGCCTTTCTGCTTAGGCCGCCGCGTTGCAAAGGCGGGAATCAGACTTGCGCGCCCCAAGCGATTCCCTTAGCAATCCCCCCGCTCAACGCCGGGGCCACACCTCGCCGCCGCGTTGCCACCAACAACCAAACAACATCCGACATCATGCCCGCCGCGTTCCCCGACATCGCCAAAATCCAATACGAAGGCCCGCAGTCCAAGAATCCCCTCGCCTTCAAGCATTACGACGCCGACGCGGTCATCGAGGGCAAGACCATGCGCGACCACCTGCGCTTCTCGGTCGTGTATTGGCACACCATGTGTGGCCAGGGCGCGGATATGTTCGGCTGGGGCACCGCCGTCCGCCCGTGGGAAAAGGGCCTCGCCGGCCTCGACCTCGCCAAGGCCCGCGTGCCGGTCTTCTTCGAGATTTGCGAGAAGCTCGGCGCGCCCTACTACGCCTTCCACGACCGCGACGTTGCCCCGCACGGCGCGAACCTCCGGCAGTCGAACCAATACCTCGACACCATCACCAAGCTGCTCAAGGCCCAGCAGAAGAGGACCGGCGTGAAACTCCTCTGGGGCACCGCGCAGCTCTTCATGCACCCGCGCTACGCGCACGGCGCGAGCACGAGCTGCGACGCCAACGTCTTCGCCTACGGAGCCGCGCAGGTGAAGAAAGCCCTCGAAGTCACTCACGAACTGGGCGGCGAGGGCTACACCTTCTGGGGTGGCCGCGAAGGCTACAGCTCCCTCTGGAACACCGACATGAAGCGCGAGTTGGAACACCTCGCCAAGTTCCTGCACCTGGCCGTCGCCTACAAAAAGGAAATCGGCTTCAAGGGCCAGTTCTACATCGAGCCGAAGCCGAAGGAACCGACCAAGCACCAATACGACAGCGACGCGGCGGCTTGTCTCAACTTCCTCCGCGAATACGACCTGATGGACCACCTCAAGCTAAACCTCGAGACTAACCACGCCACGCTCGCCGGCCACTCCATGCAGCACGAGCTGGAAGTCGCGGGCGCGGCGGGCGCGCTCGGCTCGATTGATGCGAACACCGGCGACCTGATGCTCGGCTGGGACACCGACCAGTTCCCGACGGACATCTACCTCACCACGCAGTGCATGTTGAGCATCCTGAAATACGGCGGCCTCCAGACGGGCGGCGTGAACTTCGACGCCAAGGTGCGCCGCGAGAGCTTCGAGCCGGTGGACCTCTTCCACGCGCACATCGGCGGCATGGACGCCTTCGCGCGCGGCCTCAAGATCGCCGCCGCCATCCGCGCCGACGGCCGCCTCGACGCCTTCGTGAAGAACCGCTACCGCACCTGGGACAGCGGCATCGGCCGCGACATCGAGAAGGGCAAGACCAGCTTCAAGCAACTCGAAGCGCACGCCTTGAAGAACGGCGAGCCGAAGCTGGAAAGCGGCCGGCAGGAATTCCTGGAGAACTTGATCAACGAGTTCATCTGAGCGAGCAGGCGGCAATGCCAACCCGCCTACCGAGTTGGGCGAGGCAGGAAGTAGCCGAGAATGCTCCGTGGGTCGCGGACGCAGATTTGCACATGGTCCAGCGCGCGCAGGCCGGCACTCTCGTAGAGCAGGTCGCCCTCGACGAAAAAGGCGCGCACGGTGTCGAACGGCGGGTGTCCTTCCTGAGCGCGCAACTGGTGGAGAGTTTCAAAGACGGCCTGGTCCAGATAGCGCGCCCGCAAATCACGACCCTTGTTCTGCAAAGGCAGGAGGCCGGAGACTGCACACAGTGACAAGTAGGCTTGGTGGGCGGCTTTGACATGGTCGAGATGCTCGGTGTCAATCAGGTTGAGGCAGTTGCCCAAGTCAATGATGGCTCCGAGGACGGCAGGGGTCTGAACCTTGCCGGAGTTCCGGCCCGCTTCCTCGCGCGCCCAGCGAAGGGCACGGGCGGGACTGTCTTCCCAGAAGTAGAGGCCACCACCGAGCCAGTCGTAGGCGTTCCGGCTGGGGAGAAGCTGATCATCGCCCACCGCCACCCTGCGGGCGACCGACGGGTCGCAACCGTGGTAGCCGAGGACGAGGGAGCGGGAAACCATCAGCGGAACTGGGGCTTGATCTGGCCGTTGGCCGAATAAAGCCCGGTGGACAACAAAAAGCGCCGGGCGGATTCTTTGGTCGCGGCGATTTTGCGGGCCGTCTGCCGGAGCTGGCGAAGCTCGCGCTTCATGTCCTGCGCTTTGTCGTTGGATTTCAAGGTGGTCAGGACTTCGACTTGAAGGGAGGTTCACGCGGGAGCGGCTTTGCCGCAAGCTCCGTTTGGTGGCCTTGCCCACGAGACGCCAAAGTGCGCCGCGAGAAGCTCCCGAGCCGGTGGATCTGTTCCACGCGCACATCGGCGGCATGGACGCCTTCGCGCGCGGCCTCAAGATCGCCGCCGCCACCCACAACGTCTTCGGCATCCAGGTCGGCGTGAGCGTCAGTCTTTTTGTTCGCCAACCGAAACCAAAGCCATAGATTCCAGCCATGAGCGTGGAACAAATCGAAACCACCCTGCTGCAACTGCCGCAGGCGGAACGCCGCCGCTTCGCCGACTGGTTCTACGAGCACGAGGCCGAACTCCTCAGCCCGCCGGAGGACGAGGCCGTTCACCCGGAGGTTCAGGCTGAGATTCTCCGCCGCCGCGACGAGGTGGACGCCCACCCGGAATTGCTGGAACCATGGGAAGGCACCACCGAACGCGTCCGCGCCCGCCTGCATGAGCTACGTCATCAAAAGGCCCCGGCTCGTTGAGGAGGACCAGTGGGCCGGCTGCGGCTTCTGGTTCCGTAGCCCGTCCCGCATGACGTCACCGACCTCGGCGAGCGGAAGCTGGAAAGCGGGCGGCGCAGGAGTTTCTGGAGAACTTGATCAACGAGTTCATCTGAGCGCGAGTCTTCCGCCTGATTTGGTTCGCCAAGTGTTGCTGAGGGGTGCTCGTTGCGTCACCATCGGCATATGCGGTTCCGGGTTCTTTCCTCGGCAATTCGTTTTGTGATCGGGCTGTGCTCGACCGCCGCCTTGGTGATGGCCGCTTCCGCACAGGTGGTGTCGCAGCCGTCGGGGCCGCGGTTCGAGCATCTCCACGACATCCCCTTCACGGGCGCGGGGATGCCGATGACGATGATTCACGACGCCGGGAACCGTCCGTTTCTCTACCTCGCCGCGAAGGAAGCCGGGCTGCGCATCTACGACGTGAAGGGCTCGCCCCGGCTGGTGCGGACCATCCGCATCTCCGAACTGGGCGGGCAACACGTCATGAGCCTCGCGCAGTCCGGCCAGCGGGTTTTCCTCGCGCTGGGAAACCACTGGGGCAAGCGCGAGTCCGCCGGCCTCGCGGTGATTGACGCGGGCAACCCCCTGCAGGCCAGCGTCGCCGGCGTGTGGAAGGACAGCCAGACCAACGGAGCTGGTGGCGCGGTCGTTGTCAGCGGGAGCACGGCGTATCTCGCTGCGATGGGTGCCGGCCTGGCCGTCCTCGACATCAGCAATCCGCAGGCGATCCGCCTCCGCTCGCGGCTTCAGCCGGAACTGGCCTTCCCCGACCAGCGGCCCGACCGCGCCAAGATCAACGCGCGCGGACTGGCACTTCAGAAGAACCTGCTGTTCCTCTGCTTCGATGCCGGCGGCGTGCGGGTGATGGATGTCGCGGACCCCGGCAAGCCGGTTGAGATCGGACGCTACTCCAACCCCGCCATGACCGGCCGCCCGCGCGCCTACAACAACCTCGTGCTCGACGGCTCGCTCGCCTACGTGGCCGCCGATTATGTCGGCCTGGAGGTGCTGGACATCACCAACCCGCGCGCGATCAAGCTGGTCTCGTGGTGGAACCCGTGGAACCCGAAGCCCGACGGCCTGCGGTGGTTCTCCAGTCCAGGGCACGCCAACGAGATCGCCTACGACGCGCGCAGCAAGACCGTGCTCATGTCCGCCGGCCGCAGCGACCTTGTGGCGATCAACGTCTCCGACCCGGCCAAGCCGCGCCAGTCCGGCAGCATCGGGAGCGTCGAGGACACGCAGGCGACGTGGGGTCTCTCGCTGCACGGCGACCTCATCTATCTGTCCTACATCCGCACGCTGGGCATCCCGTTCCGTGCCGACTGGCCCGGCGTGAAGATTTTCCGGTATCGCCCGTGAATGGGGCCGCGGAGAACAGCCAGGCTCCGTGGCAAGGGTGAGTTGATCCCGCGTCTGGAAGGCGGATGCGCCCGGCCTGAACTCCCTCTTGAGGCTTCCGCCGCGCGCCCGCCTTCGAGTAAGGTGTCCGGCACGACATGTATTCACCGAAGCCCGATGACTTTCTGAAGCTCGCGTCGCAGGGGAACCTCATCCCCGTCACGCGCCGCATCCTCGCGGATTTCGAGACGCCGCTGTCCGCCTACAAGAAGATTCGCGGCGCGGGCGAGTCGTTCCTCTTCGAGTCGGTCGAGGGCGGCGAGCACCTCGGGCGTTACTCGTTCGTGGGCTGCAACCCGCGCGCGATCATCAAGCAGACCGCCAACCGCATCGAGGTCATCGCGGAGGGCAAGGTGGTCGAGAAGTTCGCCATCCCCGCGCCCGGCAAGGAGCCGTGCGACCAGTGCGTGCGCGACGGCCTCGAAGTCGTCGAGCGCGTGCTGGCGCGCTACCGGCCCGTGAACGTCCCCGGCCTGCCGCGCTTCACCGGCGGCGCGGTGGGCTTCATCGGCTACGAGTTCATCCACGATGTGGAGCCGATTGTGCCGCGCCCGCCCAAGGACGAGCTGGGCACGCCGACGCTCTACTTCCTCATCGCCGACGAGCTGCTCATCTTCGACCGCGCGCAGCAGACCATCACGATTCTGGTGAACGCGGTCTTGGATGACGCCGCCTCGCCGACCGAGGCCTACGAGAACGCCGTCGCGGAAATTGACCGGCTCGTCTCGCTGCTGGAACAGCCGAGCGAGCATCTGCCCGCCACGCTGCCGTCGGAGGTGGCGCCCGCGCCGTTCGAGTCGAACACGACGAAGGAGAAGTTCATCGCCAACGTGCTGGAGTCGAAGACCCACATCACCGCCGGCGACATCATCCAGGTGGTCGGCTCGCAGCGCTTCAGCGCGCCGGTGAAGGCCAGCCCGCTCGACATCTACCGCGCCGCGCGGACCATCAACCCGTCGCCCTATATGTTCCTGCTGGAGCTGGACGGCTTCGCGCTGGTCGGGGCGTCACCGGAGATTCATGTGCGCTGCGAGGACAAGCTGATTGAGATTCGCCCCATCGCCGGCACGCGCCCGCGCGGTGCCACGCACGAGGAAGACTTGGTGATGGAGAAGGAACTGCTCGCCGACCCGAAGGAGCGTGCCGAGCACGTCATGCTCGTGGATCTCGCGCGCAACGACATCGGGCGCGTGTGCGATTACGGCAGCGTGCAGGTGAAGGAGCTGATGGTCATCGAGCGCTACAGCCATGTGATGCACATCGTCTCACAGGTCGAGGGACACCTCGCAGCGGGCAAGACGCCCTACGACCTGATGCGCGCGACGTTCCCCGCCGGCACCGTGAGCGGCGCGCCGAAGATTCGCGCGATGCAGCTCATCTCCGAACTGGAAGGCACGACGCGCGGGCCTTACGCGGGGTGCGTTGGCTACTTTAGTTTCAACGGCAACTGCGACACCGCCATCACCATCCGCACCGCGCTCGTGAAGGACGGCCAGGTCTTCGTTCAAGCCGGCGGCGGCTGGGTGACGGACAGCGATCCCGAGGCGGAGTTTCAGGAGACGATCAACAAGTCCAAGGCGATGCGCAAGGCCGTGGCGCTGGCGGAGAGTTTTGCGCGGGTGGACTAATCCTCGCAGTCGCAGATGGACCACCCTGCTCACAGCCTGCCCGTCAGTTTCTTCAAGTCCGAGGCTGGACGCGAACCCGTCCGTGAGTGGCTCAAGGCGATGCCCCGAGAGCATCGTCGCCTCATCGGGGAGGACATCAAGACCGTGCAGTTCGGCTGGCCGTTGGGGATGCCACTGGTTCGCAAGCTGGAACGTGACCTGTGGGAAGTGCGCGTCCGTCTGCCCGACGGCATTGCGCGAGTCATGTTCACGGTGGGGGAAGGCCGAATGATCTTGCTGCACGGATTCATCAAGAAATCGCAGAAAACGCCGACGGACGACTTGGCATTGGCAAAAGCCCGGCTGCGCCTGCTACAATGATCCCATGAAGAAAGCGCACGTCGGCTCCAACTTCGACGACTTCCTGAGGGAAGACGGTTTGCTTGCCGATTGCGAAGCGGGCGCGCTCCGGCGGGTCGTGACGTGGCAGCTTGAACAGGAGATGAAGCGGCGGCGCATCTCCCGTGCAACGCTCGCCAGCCGGATGAAGACGAGCCGCGCGACGCTCGATGAGCTGTTCTCTGAAACCGAATCTCCCCTGACGTTGCAGCTTCTGGAGCGGGCGGCACTGGCGTTGGGCCGACGGCTCAAGGTCGAGCTGGCTTGACGGGATTTCCCGGCAAGCGGACAGGAGTGTCCGCCCTACGCCTCCCTTGCCATCCGCCGCCGCGTCCACCAGCCGCCGAACTGGTCCAGCACCACCGCGATGATGACCGCCGCGCCGATGATGATGCGGCTGTAGTTCTGGTCTATCCCGAGGATGACGATGCCGTTGTCAATCATCTTGATGATGAGCGCGCCGAGCAGTGCGCCAAGCGCCGAGCCTTTGCCGCCGGAGAGGCTGGCCCCGCCCACGACCGCCGCCGCGATGACATCCAGTTCGTAGCCCTGCCCGTCCCCGCTGGTGGCGCTGCCGTAGTAGCCGATGGCCAGCAGCGCCGCGACGCCCGCCGTCAGGCCGGAGTAGATGAACACCTTGAGCTTGATGGTCCGCACGCGGATGCCGCTGAACTGGCTGGCCAGCTCGTTGCCACCCACCGCATAGACGTGCCGCCCCGGCACGAGACAAACGAGATAGACCGTGGCGATCACCACCACCACGAGCAGCACGATGAGAGGCACCACGGTCAGACCGTCGCCGGTTTCCCAGCGGATCAGTTGGCGGAAGGCCTCGGGAAAATCACCGACCGACTGGCCGTTGGTGATGACGAAAGCTTCGCCCCGATAGATCGCCATCGTCCCCAGCGTGATGATGAAGGGATGCACCTTGAGCGCCACGACCATCGCGCCGTTGAGCACGCCGCACAGGATGGCCACCGTGAGGCACGCCATCATGCCCAGCAGCATCGCCTCGGTGGGGTCGGCGTCGGCCAGCGCGCCCGTTGGTCCGAACGCACGGAAGACCATCGCGCCCACCACCGACGCCAGCGCGTAGATCGCGGCCACGCTCAGGTCAATCTGCCCGGCGATGATCACGAAGGTCGCGCCCACCGCCATGATGCCGATGAAGCTCGTGTCCTTGGCGAGCTGGGTGAGGTTCTGCGCGTTGAGAAACTTGTTCCGTTCCTCCAGCACCGGCACGCGCTCGCCCTTGACCACTTCAAACATCCGCTCGCGCTCGCCCTGCGCGTTTGTCTGGAACTTGGGCACCTTCACCGTGCCGCCGAAGAGCGTCAGGATCGCGCCCAGCAGCAGGATGACCAGCAGCAGGCCGCCCTCCTGCATGCCGAAGAGCGCGGTGCGTGCGCGAACCGTGATGCGTTTGGCGGTGTCCATGTCGGTGGCGGATGGTAACAGGCGGCGCGCGGGCCGCAATCCTGCGTTGCGATTTTCTCCTTACCCGCCCCCGGCTAACCCGCTACCGTCCGCGCTCTTGAATTGAAATGAAGAAGCCGTCCTTGCTGGTGATTTTTCTCACGGTGTTTCTGGACCTCGTCGGGTTCGGCATCGTGCTGCCGCTGCTGCCGGTTTACAGCGAGAACTTCGGCGCGAACGGCTTTCTCGTCGGCGTCATCATGGCGTCGTTCTCGGCCATGCAGTTCCTCTTCGCGCCGATGTGGGGCCGCTGGTCGGACAAGGTCGGTCGCCGCCCCGTGCTGCTCATCAGCAACTTCGGCTCGGCGGTGTCCTACGCGCTCTTCGCGGTCGCCTCGGGGATGAAGGGCGAGACCGCGCTCTGGATGCTGCTGGCCTCGCGCATTTTCGCCGGCATCTGCGGCGCGAACATCGCCGTGGCGCAGGCCTACATCGCGGACATCACGCCGCCCGAGGACCGCTCGAAGCGCATGGGCCTCATCGGCATGGCGTTCGGGCTGGGCTTCATCCTCGGCCCGGCCTTGAGCGGCCTGAGTCTGGCGGGGTTCAACGTGTTTGGGCTAAAGTTCAATGGCTTTGGCAGCACCGGGCCGGGCTGGGTCGCCGCCGCGATGTGCTTCGGCAACTTCCTGCTCACGCTGGCCATCCTGCCGGAGAGCCGCCAGCCGAGTTCGGAGCACGCTGCCGAGCGCCCGCGCCTCGCGCAATGGACGCACACGCTCGCGCGCCCGCAGGTGGGCCTGCTCGTGTGGTTGTTCTTCCTCGCGACGTTCGCCTTCACCTGCTTCGAGACCACGCTCGGCCTGCTGGTGAGCGAGACTTTCAACCTCGACATCCACAAGCCCGACGACGCGAAGATCATCGGCTACCTGTTCGCGTATTGCGGGCTGATTGGCGCGTTCGTGCAGGGCGGGGCCATCGGTCGCGCGGTGAAGAAACTCGGCGAGCCGAAGCTCATCGCGGTGAGCCTGCTCTTCACGGCGGCGAGTCTTGCGCCACTTCCGTTCGTGCGGAGCTGGGGCGCGCTGCTCGGCGTGCTGGCGCTGCTGGCCATCGGCTCCAGCCTCGCACGCGCACCGATCTTCGGACTGATCTCCATTCTGACACCGGCGAACGAGCAGGGGGCGACCATCGGCGTGGCGCAGAGCTTCGGCAGCCTCGCGCGCATCGCGGGCCCGATCTTCGCCGGCTCGCTGTTCCACCTCCATCCGTCCTGGCCTTACTTGGCCTGCGCGGGCGTGTCGCTCGCGGCAGGGCTGCTGGCGTGGGGAAAACTGCACCACGCGGTGGGCAAATCGCTGCTTGTCACCGAAACAAAAAACGAAACCGCTCTTTGAACTCGCGCTTGCGTGCCACAGCTTCCGAAGCTCTCAGTCCGGTGCAACGCAGACTTTCAGCGTGGGCATCCCAGCCAAATGGCCAAACTTTGAAGGGCTTTGTTTTGCAACAGGGGCAAAGCACCTTTTGGCGCACCACGTCGTTCACTGACAGTTCGTCCGCGTTCTGAATCACTCCATCCCCGAGGCCGGTGTAAACCTGTTTCTGTAATTTGTCTTCCTTCCCTCCAGCTTCACCCCTTCGGGGTGAGGCGGAGCGAAGGCGAGCGTAGCGAGCCGAGCGCAGCCGAACCCCGAAGGGGTGAAGC
>Ga0172367_10004441_pt1 | contig 17463 bp, 19 predicted proteins | sample Lak10m_FD_114542 | JGI IMG/M metagenome (GOLD analysis project Ga0172367, IMG submission 114542) | Freshwater microbial communities from Kabuno Bay, South-Kivu, Congo - kab_022012_10m | ecosystem: Environmental > Aquatic > Freshwater > Lake | place: Democratic Republic of the Congo: South-Kivu...
CGGATCTGGATTGTGACCGGAGTTCCCGGGACAGCCGCTGCCGTGAGCTGCTTCCGCGTCAGACGTCCCGACGAATCACGAGCCTCAGCAAAGACCTGCCACGTTCCTACGGACGGCAGCGTGAACCGGGTTGCAAACCGGACCTCCGCTTGAGGCTCTGACGCGTTGTTCCAGATCGGAATCTTGAGCGATCCGTTGAACGCGTAGACGCTTGAGTCGATGATGTTTCCGGACTTGTCGCTGATCTTGCCTTCGACGTTCCAGACTGTCGTCGTCTCGTAGTGGACGCCAAAGTTTGTGATTTCGGTGCCATCGGCTCGAACCGAATCGAAAACGAATGTCGGCCTGTATGGGTCGGCGAAGGTAAACGATATGTTGGGGCAAACGCTGGTATCCGATAGGACGGCGGTGTTCACGGCGTTGTACGATTGGAGCCGGAATGTCACCTGTTTCGACTGTGCAACGGCACCGATGAATTGCTGCGGCTGGAGCGGGACAAGATCGTCCCGGTATCCGATCCAGACAAAGTCCCCGATCACTCCAGCACGCTTGGCCGTGCCGAACTCTGCGCGCCTGACCTTGAGCCTGTACGTTCCGCTGACGATCGCTGCTGCCCTCAAAGTGAAGACCTCGAAGACCGTCGTGTCGGTCGCGTCGAAAAGCACGACGTAGGCTTTCCGGTCGTTGATCGCGTCCTCTGTGTAGGTCGCCGATAGGATCCGAGCGATGTCGTCTTGAACCGAAGCAGCATCGAGGGTGACACGGAAGTCCTCAGTCACGTCGTCGTTGATCGGATCAATCGTTCCGCCCGTGTCAGCGACAGCCGTGACGTCATTGCCTTCCGAGTAATAGGTGAAGCTCGTTGTCGATGCGCTGTCGATCGAGAAGCGACCATTGAACCCATTGCCTCCCAGACCGGTGATGACAACCGTCATGCCAGCCGACAAGCCGTGTGCGCTTGGCGTCGTGATCGTGACGATGTTTGCGGCCCTTGCCCGGGTTGCCGTCGTGCGCGTCAACGTCGGGTTGTACGCTTGGGCAAGCGTGCCCTTCAGCCCAAACCCGAGAACTGAATCCAGCTCGTAGAAGCCGGTCTTGTCCTCCTGCTGAAGGTGGATGAAGGCCCCAGTCGTCAGAGGGTTTGTGCGGGCCATCAGGGCGCACAAAGAATAGGTCTCCGATCCCTCGATCATCCCGGGAGGCGGCTGGAAGAACTGGTAGAGCGTGATCTGCTCAGCGGCCGGATATGCCTGCCCAGAATTTGCCGGAGGCGTTGGCTGATATGGCAGCCCTGACGATGCCCGGTCCGACTCGAACCGAACGGTCACGCGTCCGGCAGGAGGTTGCGCGATGTCTTTGCCCATGCACCGACAAACGACCGAAAGGCTCAGTGCATCGTGCGTCAGCAGGAACAAATCCCCGGGTTGGATCGTGTCCACCTTCTCGGCTCTGATCACAAGGCTGCCGCTGATCTTTGGTTCCGAGTAAATCTTCTGCCATTCGGCTGCGTGGTCGCTGGCCTGCTGCCTGCGCGTGATCCAAGGCCGTTCAATCTTTGCTGTCCTAGGTTCGTTGGTCACCGCCATGTTGTACCCGGAGACAGCGTTGACGGACGAGTCCTTGAAGGACCGCTCGCGATCAGTGAACTTGACCTGTGTCTGGTTGTAGGTGCTCGCGAAGCCCTCCGCGGAATAGCTGACCTCGTCGATGAGGTCGTCGAAGTTGATCGTGTTGGCCTCGGTAAAAACAGGGGCGGACGTGTTGTGAGGGAATTTGCCGAACTCGATTTCCCCGTTCCGTGAGAACCGCATCCAGCCGTCGTAGTATGCCAACAGGTCAGACGTGAACTGACGCAGCGTTTTGGCCTGAAGCATGATCGGCGACACCCAAGTCTGATCCGCCGTCGCGATCAGCGCGTTTGCCGTTGTGCTGGCCGTCTCGGAATCAGGCCCTCCCGGGACGTCAAGCGTGAGACCAGCCCCGAAAACCTTGTCTGTCATCAGGTCGACAAGCGATCCGACCGGGTTGGCCTGACCGTCGCCGAGGTAGTAAGCCTGCGATGCCGCGGAGATTGCGGACTGATTCGGAGCGCGTCGGACGATGACCTCGACGTTGGGCGCCGCGTTGCGTTCCCGACCGAAATAGAAGTCCTTGAGAACAAGAACGGCCTGCCGCCTGTACGGTGGGTGCCCGTTATCCGACAGGACCTTCTCTCCGACCGTGTCGAGCGTCTGGGTCTCAGTGCCCCAATAGAGCCACGCAGTCCCGTAATCCTGCACCGTGATTGGGTCAGGTCCGATCTGAGAGACAGCCCAATAGGTTGCATTCGGAGGCTGATTCCCTGCGGCGGCCGTGTGGGCCTGCACGCACTTGTAGACGACTCCGTTGAGCCCGCAGAACGAATACTGCTGGAAAACCGTCCCAACCGCCCACGGAGTCACCGCGGGCCGGATGAACTGATATCGGGTCCAATAGGTCAGATTCGGAGGCTGATTTGCCCCAGACGACGTGTGATTCGAAAGCGCTTGATAGACGACTCCGTTTTGCTCTCGGAGCTGATAGGCCAGAATCGACTCTCCGCTTTTCCACGCAGCCTCTTTGGGCCAGACCTGTTTGCCGTCAATCAAGATCGCAAGGATCGAGTCGATCGCTCCGCACGAGATGACCCCGGCGACCGTCCCGAAATAGTCGTACGTCGAAGCACCGCCACCTCCGCCTTTTCCTCCGCCTCCCATGGTGTGTCCTTATTTTTTGCCGGGCCGATTTGCGACGGCTTTGGTGCGCTGATCGTAGACTGGACTGATCCACCGGACGGCAATCTTCTGCTCGCCGGTGAACCATGGCAGCACGGTAGCTTCTTGGTTGGTTGCGTAATCATCCGGCGCCGTGTTTGCCAGCTCGATCTCCGGATCCGGTTTGATGTTGGATGCTCCCTTCATGGTCTTGGTCTCCAGACGTTAGACAGACGACTGATCCATGTCGCGTCCCTTTCCGTCGAGATCACGACTCCAATGTGGTCGCAGGAGTGGATGAAATTCCCACCACCGAGAAGCACGCCCATGTGGTGGACGCATTTCCCAATCGTGAATCCAAGGACGTCCCCGGGGGTTCTGTCTTGTGGATGCACGCTGACAAACCTCGGGTTCGCGTCGAAAAACGGCGTGATGATCGACGCGGAATTGAATCGTGCATGACTGGTCTGTCCGTCTGGGACGTTGATATCGCCGAACCCTGCGGCCTCGTAGAGTGCCCCACAGAGCTTGGCGCACGAAACTCCGAAGCCTTTGCTGCATGAGTTCGCGGAAAACGGCGTCCCGATCCAAGACGCTGCTTCGGAATCGAGAATCGCCAGCCTTTCCACTGTCCACCAGCTCGTCATTTTTTCCCTCCTCCGATGTTCTTTGAGATCCGGAACATCGACGGGTTTGACGCCGGAAGGAATGGGTGTCCTCCAAAGTTTACGGCATTCGCGAACTTGCTCGAGCAGGTCGCGAAGGCTCCGTCGCAGCCCGGATAAAGCGCAACCGAAGTGCTCGCAGCTGGGAATGGCGACGGATCCCTTGCAAGCGTCACGGTCAACGCTCCAGAAACGGGTGCGGTGCTGTTGATGATCGCACGCCGAACCATGGACGCCCCGGATCCGATCTCGAGCCATCCGCCCGAGAAGTATCCGGCCCCGATTGTAGGGAGTCCTCCGGTTCTAGCCAAAGATCCGATCGCAAACGTGAAAGGGAACCCCGGAGTGCCCGGATCTGTGATCGTTCCCGTGAACCTAAAGGTCGATGAGCTGATCCCGCAGCCCGTCGAAAACAACGCGTGGTTGCATCCGACCTGCATTCTGAACCGAGGATATTGCCGGTCAAACACAGTGCCCGCGGAGACGGCCTTTGCGCTCACCCGGGAGCCCTTCACGTTGACAGACACGACATCACCGGTGAACAGGACTTGCGAATCCGTTCCAACCGCACCAACGACATCGACGGACTTGATTGTCAGGCGGAGCGGTGCCTCGGACTGGTTCGTCGCGATCTTGACCAGCGGATCTCCAGCAATGACCTCAGACCGGACTTCAATCTCATCCCGGTCTAGGAACAGACTTTGCTTGATCGAGCCGTGGTCGATCTTCCGGGCCGTGTAGGATTGGCCGAGGACCGTCAGCGCCTTCTCGTAGGAGGTCAGCCGGGTTGTCGTCGTCACGCCTCCGATCGTCTGGGTCAGCTCGTAGATGTATCCGCGGGTCAATAGTAACCCGAGATTCTTGGAGATCGTTTGCCCCGAATCTGGGAAGTATTCGGGGGGAATCTCAGACACGAGGAACCGAGCCTCCGCGACCTCCGAGTTGCTCCAGTCGATTTGCAGCCTCGGCTTGTCGACCCGGGCCAGCACAAGCGGAACAACCATCGTCTCGGCCTTCGAGAGCGCTCCCGGGGCCTGCGAGACTGTGATGTTCGCGGTAAAGAAACCGATCGGGACAATCGACAAGACTTTTGCTCTGGCGACTATTCCTGACGCCTGAACAAAAGCGACCCAATCCCCGACCTTCAAACCCACGCCGGATAAGTCTACGACAAACGTTGTGGATGCCGCCGAGATGTTTGCAACTAGACTAACCGCAGAGCGCCACACCGGCACCCAGAATGCCCCACCAGACCCTTGCGTCTGGAAGAAACGCAGCATCTGCCCGATCTCGGATTGGCTTCGGCTGATAGCGCGCAGTTCGGACTCTGAGGAGTTGGCCTGAGTGTAGACTTTCTCGAATTGTTCGCGTCCGAATCCGATGCGCTCGCGGACAGCCGAAGCCGTGAAGGACTGCCCGAATTCTCTCCAGTCGATAGGAAGGTTGAAGATTTTCGGAGTCGCGAACTCGCCAACGATTCCACCGGAAACAGGGCTGTGGATGGTCGGGTTGACGTAGGTGTAGGCGGGAAGCGAATAGAATCCTGCAACGCCATTAACAACAAACCATCCACCGAGATTGGTCATCACCTCCGGTCGCTGCGGAGATGGCGTGAAGTTGTTTCCGGAGACCTCGAGATTCGTGTGCCCCGGAAAATCTGGGTAGAGCTGGTAGTGGTCGTATAGGTACGCCACCACGAATCCGGGGATCGCTCCGATGTTGTACTGATAATATGTAACGTTGCCCGGGACTATTGTTGCCGTGTTGCGCGTGACGGAGAAGTCCTTGAAGTGCGGAAGCCTTCCAATCGGAGCGCTGTTGATTCGCCTCCAATCGTATCCACTGAGCTGACAGAAGCCCCAGACGTTGGTGGCCTTGTTGTTGTAGACCTTGGTTCCGATCTGGGGCCAAGTGTCGGCGTAGAAGCAGACGCCTTGATAGCCGTTGAAGAAGTTCCGCGTGAAGACAGCGCCCTTCGTGATCGACGCGGTGATGCCATGGAGCGGAGCCCGCTGCGTGGTGATGTTGTATTGACCTTCAACTTTGCAGTCCTCGACGACGACGCCCGTCGCCCATCGGTAGCTCTGATAGTTTGGATCGTTGAGCCCACCGAGAACGTATCCACCAACAGCGACCGCGGTGTTCTCGGCGACGACACCAGCGACTCCGTTAGCCGTGCAAGTGCCGGTGTCCCTGAAAATGCAGCGCCTGACGATTGCTCCTTGAGAACCGTCCTCGTTGTTGAATGACAGCTTGGCAAATATCGTGAACGACTCAGGAGTTCCACCGGCGATGTCGGTCGACCCCACTCCGACGTTGAAAAACTCGCAGTCCTCGATGGTCGTTCCCGACCCGAAGATCGAGATGCAGTTTTTTGAGTAGCCGTTGTTGTTGGCCTCGTTGTGGTTGGCGTTAAACGAAATGCCCTTGATGAGAGCGTTGTTGCATGGCTGATCCCCAAGGCCGGACCCGGGCCCTGCGGCATAGATCATCCGCATGATGTAGCCGGGCATTCCGCCGCTTCCAATCGACCGCAACTGGGCGCTGTTGTCGCAGAGCTTGAGCGTCGTTTTGCCGATCCCTCTGCCGATGATCTGGACGTTGTCCTTCGGGTATCCAAGCGATCCAATGATCGGCGTGGTGTCTCCGAATCGAATCATGTTGTAAGCCGCATTCAGCTCGGTCGTCGATCCCGCAGTTCCAATCGTGTAGACGCCCTCCTCAAGCATGACTTTTCCGCTGTAGATCAAGCAATAGTTGATCCGCAGCGCGGCGTTTGTGGCGGTGTTGGCGAGCGGCGTGAACGTGTTCGGCGTGTACTGGTAGAGACCGCCGCCGACGTCGTTGTAATACTCTGGCCGGAAGGGCTTGTCTGCCTCTCCGAGCGCAGGCCCCACCCATCTGTTGGGGACGTCCCATCCTGCAAGACTCGGCCCATCCGTCAGCGCGACATCACGGGCGGTGATTGCGTAGGTCTCCGGTCCGTTCTCGATTAGGTCGAGGTCGAACTTTGCCACGCGATCGTTGAGCCAGCGCACCTCCGGGTTCTCCAGACGACCCCAGACAACGGGCGCAACGTAGTCGTCCGTCGCCATCCATGCGGGCTCGACCGTCGTGTATGTCCCCGACTGCGATCCGTCGGCCTTGTAAGCGTATTTCAGGCCGCCCGTGATCGGCGACGTTGAGCGGTCCTGCCACTTCACCGAGGCCTGATACAACGGGACGAGGATCGGCTGCGTCTGGTAGTCCCGCAGCGTCTTGGAGAACAGGAACGCCTGCACGCCTTCCAGCGTGTACGACTGACGGAGACGCATTCGGATCGTCTCAGCGTGAGGACGGCGGGCCTCCTTGCCCGACAGCGATTCCTCGAACTGAGTGACAGCCTCGAACGTAGCGCTGACCCGGGATTCCCAGTCAGGCTGCTCGTCGATCAGGAATGCCGTCTTACCGTCGATCGTCGTCGTCGTCATGCGTTGCCGATTTCGTGCGCGTGCTGGCGCATTATGTCAACGAGGACGAATCGGCCCTCGTTGGATCGTGCCCAGTCGGAGAGGCGCCGCGGGTCGTCGAACACGCCCATGTTCAGTGTGATGGGGCTGGGTGATCCAGAGGACGTCACAACAGGAGTCCCGATGCTGTCTCCGGACGTGATCGCCTCGAGTGTACCGACCCCGATCCGGTCGACTGCGTCAGCCGGGACAACGTACTCGCCGCGGTGAACGACACCGGCAAAGGAGTTCGGATCTCCGTCGCCAGTGTAGCCGCCCTCCTTGAAGGCTCCGGTTGCGGCCAAGACGGCAGCAATGGCTGCAAGTCCGATGCCGACGGCGATACCCCAAGAGCTGATCGACGCAAGTGTCGCATTTGTTGCAAGCGCCGGTGTCTTTGCCGCTTCGCCAGCGTTTGCGACTGCAACGTCCTTCGCGACAAAAACGGCTTTGATTGCAGACCATGCGGCCAAGACGCCCTTCATCAGAATGTGCGTCATAATCCATGACGCCAGCATGTCGGAGAAGGACTGGATGATGCTCCGCACGATACCGGTTCCGATGTTCGCCAGCGCAGCGCCCCACGTCATCGTCCCGTAGATCAGGCCCTGAATGCTGCTGGAGATCGACGCTGTGGCGGCGTTGAAAACCTCGGCGAACGTTGCCGCCATTTGCTGGGCCACCGTGCCGAACTGGTTCTGGAGGTTGACGAGCGTTGCCGAGAAGTTCTCCGAGAACGATTCCGGGTCAGGCCCCAGACCAACCATGTCCGTGGAGACGCCACCGGCTCGGCCCTGAAGCTGCACAAGCTTCTGCTGGATGCCGACCTGCTCATCCGGCGGAGCGATGGCCTGAAGCTCACGGAGAGCAGTGATCTGCTCGTCGATGAGCTTGGCCTCCTGCTCCAGAAGGCGCTTCCGCTCCGTGAACTTCTGGTTGGAGGTCAGCAGCCACGATGCCTCGGCCCGACTGCGTTCCTGTTGGATGGATTGCAGTCGCTCAGTGAAACCGAGCTCAAGCTCTTGAAGGCGGAGTCTGGTGTTGATCTGTGTGGCAACTGCTCCTGCCTGAGCGGGACGCTGTGCGGCTTGTTCCTCCGCGGCACGAGCCTCGCGAGCCGCTAGGCGTTCGTTTTGAAGTGCTTGGAGCTGGTCGCGAGCGCTAGTGCCCGCAGAGAACGCACCACCAGTTCCGGTGAGCTGGCGGAAGGCATCCGTGGAAGCGTCATAGAACTCATTGATTTTCTTGATGCCATCATCCGCGCTTCTGTTGGCTTCCTCGAAGGCCCTGCCGATGTCAGGAGCTTGCGAGACTCCAACTCGCGGGACAGCGACCTCGGCGAGAGATGTCCCGAGCTTTGCGTTCAGAAGCCGGACCGCGGCGTTGATTGTCTTCTCAAGCCCAGTTGCAAACGAGTTTACGGCAATCCCAAATCCGTAGACGAAGGCGTCACGAGCATAGATCGCAACAGCATCAAACGGAGTCTCCAGCCGGATGATGAGTGCAGAGATCGCCTTAAGCGACTCGTTGACTGCTGTCAGGAGAGCGTTCCCGAGACCGGCCCAAAACGAAGGCGTTCCGATGATGGACAAGAGCGACTGGAACAACCGACCCGCAGCCTCAACGCCAATCTCAAATCCGGCCTCGATAGTGAGCCCAAGGAATTCCCCGAATCTTCCAGCTCGGAATTGGTCGATCGCAAGGCCAGCAAACGCCCCGATCTTCTGTCCGAATCCGGTCAGGTCGATCGACTCGAAGGCGTCGAGGATTGCCTGCACGGTTGGCCCAAGCTGGTCGAGAATTCCGGCAAAGAGTTGTGTCGCCTTGTTGGGCAAGCGATCGAACGAGTCGGAGATCGCGTCGAGTGTGGGGACGTTCCGGGCTAGAACCTCCGGCATTCTGCCGAGCACGCGCTCCGCGTTCTGGATGGCTCCACCTTCAGCAAATAGAGGGAGGAGTTTCGCACCGGAATCTCCGAAAAGCGCCATCGCAGCGGCAGACCGCTCTGCTTGGCTCGCGATCGCAGAGATCGCCGCGGCAACCTGCGAGAACTGGTCTTCCGGGGCCAGCGCAGCCAACCCTTGAGCCGACAGACCGATCCCGGCCAGAGCGTCAGCAGCAGCCCCTCCGCTCGATGCGGCCTCGACAATGGTGCGCTGGAGACGGTTGATCGTCCCGCCGACAGCGTCAGCGCCGACCCCGGCATCCTTGAATGCTTGCCGAAGCGTGATGAGAGACCGAGCGGAGATCCCTGTCCGTGCCGACAGGTCCGACAGTTCGCCACCTAGCCTTGCCGTTGCGATTGCAGCCTGTCCAAGCGCTCCGAGACCAGCAGCCCCAGCCAAGGCCGCGCCGATGCCCAGAAGCCCGCTCTTGAGGCGTCCAGCCGCGGCTTGAATGGATTGGAGCCCGGCGGCTACTTCAGCCGTCCCGGCCACTCCAACCTGAATCCTCAATTTCGCGTCAGCCATCTTTTTGACCCTTTGCTTGTTTCAGGAGCTTCTTCTGCATCCGCTCCATCACGGTTCGGCCTTCTTTGACCTGCGTGGCGATCGTCGCCGCGTAGGTTGTGTGAAGACTCAGGAGTCCGTTGCTCGCGTCAACGCGAGAGACGGCATCCATCAAAAGTCTGAGCTGACTCGGAGAGTGGTCGACGGCTTGGGCGATCGTCATCCCACAGCGGACCGCGCAATCCGCTACGAAGTCGGCGAGGCCGATGCCAGCAGGGCCTTGCCCAGTTCGCCGCTTGATCCCGGAGCCAGCCGCTCCTGCCGAGAAACCCTTCGGCGGAGCCACGCGAAAAAAGACTCGGAGTTGAGTTCTTCACCGGCCGCGAGAATGGCCGCATGAGAATCGAGTCGGAGGTTGTCGGACCAGCCCGAAGGCTTGTCGCACAGCAGCTCAACGAGCTTGGGCTCGTCATCAATCGCCGCGAGATAATGCGGGAGGAGTCGAATCGGAAGCTGGCGGACCTTGATGGTTTCGCTGGTTCCGTCGACGAAGACAGCGGCCATGCTCCGGCCACCAAGGAGGGTTTCTGTTTTGGGGTCCATTGGGTTTCTATTTGTTGCGAGGCAAAGCGTACCAGCCCGCGGGGATCACAACGCGGTTCTGGCTCTGGATGATCTGACCGGATGCGTCGGGCACCCAGACACGGGCACGGACTGGTTCGGCCAGCCGTACCGGATCACCGTTCGGGACCAGAATCACCCGGGTCGCGCAGCCCGCGCTCGTGAGCGTCAATGCGATCACGAAGCTCGTCACGAAGCTGGTCCTGAGGCTGGGCATCTTGGGCCGTCCTGTCCTCGCGGGCGAGCTGCGTCAGCCAATGCAGCACCGCACGGAGGAGTTGCTCGATCCAGTTCACTCCGCGGGAGGAACGGTCGGCTTGGCGTCACCGGCAACGATCAGACCGATGCCAGCGGACACGGCTGCAATGGTCGCGGTGAGGTCAACGTTGGTCAGCGGGTTGCCATCGAAGAGCGCGGTTAGAGCGCCACCGACAGCGACAAGGATCGCACCGACACCGGCGAGGGTTGTTTTCCAGTTTTTCATGGGGTCACTTTTTCTTGAGGAGACGATAAAGCATGATCAGAGACACCGCGCATCCGGCGATGGCTCCGATCGACGAGGCCACGTCTCCGAGCGGCTTCAACGCACCGAGCATCGCAGACATAAATCCGGAGGCTGCGCCGATGGTGCCGTCTCGGAGAACGTGGTCGTTGGTTTCCATTTACTCTAAAGCGGAACGGAGGCTCTGCTCCGCATTGACGTTGGACGGCACACCAATCACTCGACCATCACCGCAGATGGCAGCGACAACCTGAGTCGGGTCGTCCTGCGGAATCACATAAGCGGCGGTGACGATCATTTCGCCAGCGATAACGTCAGGATTGACCCGAATTGGAGGGTCGAAGGCGATGGTTTCGACCGGAGGCGTAGCGATTTCGGTTTCCATAAATTAGGCAGCAATGGTGTATAGGATCGTGAATTGCAGGGTGGCCGTGCTGTTGGAATTGACCCACAGGTTTCCGGTGGTCGAGAACGGCGTGGCGAGCGTGAGCTTCTGTCGTCCAGCAACAACCGATGCGCCATTGACGATCTGGGTTCCAGCCGAGGCATTGCCCACGCTCACCGTTGCCGTCCCGGTCGAGTTGACGATGATGTCCTCGATGATCGCGTTGGTAGGTATCGCCAGCGTGCCCAGCATCTGCTGGTTGCCATTGGTGTTGGTCGTTGCATACAGGACCGACATACGCTTCGGCACCGTGAACGACACACCGTTGAACAGCGTCCCGTGGAGCGCGTTGGTGCTGCGGTCGTGGGCTTGATAGCCAGCACCCACAGTGAAATCCAAGTCAACGATGGCTCCGATGCGGGTGATTTCAACATCGTCTATGTAGATTTCCGCATTTGCAGCGGAACCGGGTTGGCGACTAATTGAAAAAGCGCCGTCCACGACACTAACTACCTCGACGGTTGTATTTGCGTAGGTCGTTGTCAGCACCAGTCCGGTGTTACCATAGATACCTCCGGATGAGCCTGCACCAAATTGGAAACCACAAGATCCACTGCTCGCACCTTTTCGCGCCCAAAAGGAAATGCGATACCGCTTGTTGAGTTGGAGCGTTGCTGTCGATGCGTTGTTAATTTGGAAGGCAGCAAAACTTGAAGACCCATCAAGCGTCAGCTTTCCGGCATTGGTTCCGGTGCGGGAGAAAGATCCGCTGGTGTCGATGGTGGCCGTTGAAGTTCCAGCGCCCGCAGCATTCCAAGTCCCAGCCGCGTTCAGCGAATTGGTTTCAAACCCACCGTTCAACACAGCAGGACTGTATCCGACAACCTGCGTCTGCGTCCCCCACTGATCCGCTGGGTTGATCCCGTTGGCGATCAGATCGGCGATGTCCGCAGCGGAGAGGGCTCGGTTGAAGACGGCGGAGCGGTAGATCGGCTGGTCGTAGACTTGGGATGCCACGAAGTAGCCACCGACTCTGAGGTTGGCCGCCGCGCTGAGACTGATATTCCCAGTCGTGTTTGTTAGCGTGTACTGGGTTCCGTTGACGTAGACTGAAAAAACTCCCGCACTGCGAACCAGAACAAAGTCCACAATCTGCCCCGAAAATGCCGCCCCAGTAAATCCAGCGATTGAACCTCCTGAACTAACTCCTCCAATTACTTTATCTAAGAAGTAGTTGCCGGAAGCTGACACGAGTCCAAGGTAGTTTGGCCCGTCTACAATGAGTGAAAACGGAGCCCGACCACTGCTTGAGGTTACCTTGAACCGACACCAGATTGAGAAATCGCCAGTGCCAATGCTCTGCCCCGTCAGAGTCGACGTCACCCTCGTCCCACTAGTCGCTCCATCGAAGGTCACCCCAGCGTAGTCGGATGCAGCGGCGCGGATTGGGCTGTAGACGTCCACGCCCTGAACGGACAACGAGCCCGAGATTTTCCCGTTTCCAACGACGTCGAGCGGAACAGTCGGTGTCTGCGTCAACACGCCGACACGGTTGTTGACCGAATCAACAAACAGTGTGTTTGAGTCGACGTTTAAGTTGCCAGTGACGTTGACGGGGCCGTTGATCTGGTCGCCGGGTTTTGCAATGTTCCAAGACATATTTTTCGGGGCTTAGGATTCGTGGATGACAACGACCTTGTTTCCGACTCCGCCGTGGATACCGTAGATCGGAAAGTTGTTGCCCGTGAACCGGCCAGCACTGTCGTCGGAAGTGATGACCTCAAAAGGGGCGAGCCGGATCCCGGGCTTCGATCCGGAATCCGTGGTGACGTCCGAGGATCCCTCGAACGAGAGGAAAACTGGAACGTCGGACTGATTCTGAAGCATGAGCCAGTTCCGCTCTTTGGCCTGCGAAACAAGCGTCGCAGTCGGGCCGACTTGAATTTTTTGGATCACAGGATTTTCCAGTTGCTGCCGGTGTAGGTGAGGACCAACACGGAGAAGTTTCGATCGAGTGTGTAAGTTGAAGCCCCGGTGTCCGAGATCTGTTTTGTGCCGCAGTTGATTGCGACATTGAACGAGGCGGCTTGGCCCGACGTGTCGGCGATCTCAATCCGCTGAGCGAGGCTCGGAGGATCTGGCAGGGTGATCGTGACAACGGATGCCCGGCTTCCGACTTGCACAAGGTAGTTCGTTCCGGAAACAAGCGTCGTTCCGTGAGGAACCGCGGTAGGGCTGGCCGGAGTCGTTAAGCCAGCCACAGGCCCAATCTCGCCCTGAAGGACGATTCCAGATGCGGGCGTGTTGTCGAACGCCGCGCCAATCGCAACGTTATTCGGGGATGGCGGATTGTTGTCCCAAGCCGCGGTCGAGATCGTGTTTGTTCCGGGCGGGTTGTTCGGTGCCAATGCCCAGCCGTCCACAAGCGGAGAAGCGTCTGGAGTCGGTGACGTATTATCGAACGCCGCAGCATTCGCCACCGCATTCCCTGACGCTCCTCCGCCTGTCATTGCGGCCACACCGTCGGCAGTTGCCGCGGATATGTCGCTGGCATTTCCGTTGTTCCACGCCGTCCCAAGCGATGCGGTGATCGCATCCGGTGCAGTGTTGGGAGCCAGAGCGAACCCGTCGTTGAGCGGGGTCGAATCTTGGAACGGAGCAGTATTGTCCCAAGCGGCTGCGCGGGAAACAGTGTTCCCAGACGGCAGCCCATTATTCCACGCCGCGGCCAAGCCGGGCACAATCGGTTCGGCTGGTGCAGGCATGGTTGTCTATTAGGCTAGGGTGCCGGTGTTGAGCGTGCTGTGCAGAACGCGAGCCTCGAAGGTCACCGCGACGATGTTCTCGCCGAAGCTGACCTCACCGGAGACCTTCATCTGCACCCAGACGTCGACCGTGTTGAAGATCGCGTCGTTCTGTCCGTACTGCTGTACCTTGAGCCAGCCACGCTTGGTCGATCCCTCGAGCGGGTTGTACTGGGTCGAAGCTCCGGTCAGAGCCAGAGTTCCCCAAATCATCTCGAACGCCTTCGGGCTCATCTCCTGAGCGGTCAGGTTGATCGAGAGCTGGCGCTTGGTTTCCAGAACGTCGTACAGGCGGAGAACGCCCGGGGTCGGGGCGAAGATGTCCCGCTCCTCGCGCTCATGCTGGACGGTCACCTCGGAAAGGATACCAAGGTCAACCCAGCTCGCGTCGTTGGCGGCGGGCTTAACGGTTCGGAGAGAAGTCGGGCTCAGTTCCGGCGTGAAGAAGCCGTGATTCCCGAGGATGACTGCGGCGGTGTTCATGTTGTTTTCTTAGGGGATGGTGGAGAGCTTCGTGAAGAAGAGGTCGTAGGCGATGAGACCCGGATCTTGAGTAGTCAGTTGGAGCCACTCGTCCGAGGTCTCGAATTTCCGGTCCCCAGCGTTCGCCGGAGTCCAAGAGAGGATCGACGACGCGATTGCCGCGATCGCCGAATAAGCGTTTCGGTTTGCTCCGCCGACAGCCGCGTTGACCTGCGGGTTGACCAACAAGCGCACGACGAACTCGGCGTCGAGAGCCAGACGGCCCGCGGCGACATCCCGGCGTCCGGCTCGGAGCACGAACGGGAGAACCACAACGCAGCCCTTCGTTCGGAGCTGAACCTCGATCGCGGAATCTTGAAGCCCGTCGTCGATGATGCACGACACGGACGGAGACGCTGAGAAGAACGCGTTGGCGTCGATCTGCGTCTTGACCGTCGACTGGATGGATCCGAGTGAGAGCATCAGATTGTCTGGAGCTTCCACTTGGCCCGGGCCTGACGGGCACGGATGTAGTTCATCATGTCAGCGCGGGTCTGATCCAAAGCGGTTGCGATGACCTGCTGCTGCCGGGGTTTATTGAGAGTCTTTGCGACTTGAGCGGAGGACTTGTTGAGTCCCCAGTCGAAGCTGACCGTGGACTTGTCCTCGTCGATGCTGAATCCGATCCGTGTCAGATAGCGGTTTGCCCTGTCGGTCAGAATGCTCCGCTGGTCGCCTTGCTTGATGGGGAGGCGAGAAATCAGCGATCGGACTTGAGCAGAGAACGGCAGGAACCCGCGGCCGGATTCGCGAAGGTTCAACTCCCGCTTCACGGCCAGCGCTTGAATGCTCAAACGCTTTCCGCCTGAGCGAACGCTGCGCTTGAACTTGCCTCGGCGAAGAACACCAAGCTGCTTGGTCTTGATGTCCGAGATCACGCCGAGCTTCTCGTAAACCTGCTTGAGAACGGACTCACGAACCTTGACGCCCTGCCCGGCCTTCAACGCTGAGAGCCTGTCCTTGCGGATCGAACCCTTTGAAGGCGTGAACCTCTTGAGTGACCGATTCAGCAGCAGAGCGAAGTTGCCCGCCTGCTTCTTGGTGGCCTCCTGCGTGGAGAGCTTCGTCACCGCTAGATAATCGGACAGTGCCCGATTGAACGCGTCGATGTTCGACTGAAAGGTCACAGTCATGTCGTGACCTCACAGTCGAGCACCCATGCGCTTCCGTTGTACCGGACGCTCTGGATGCGGTGATAGATGCTGCCGCCGGTCGTGATGATCTCACCGACACGGGGTGCGGGAGAGACAGCGGCCGACTTGATCTCGATCCGACTGGTAGCCTCGCGATCGAGATCCGGGAGCCCACGGGCTTCCTTTTCCTCGAACGGCATCCAGTCGATAACCGCCGACACGGACCCACCGCGGAGCGTGATGGTGTCGCCAGCCTCAGCCAGCAAACCGTCAAACCCAGCAGCGAGTGCCGTGTCGGCGTTGTTCATCCGTCAGCCCTTTTTCTTGGACGGCTTGTCTGCCGCCGGAGCGGGCGCGGAAGCGGCGAACTTCTGCCGACGCTCACGGCCTCGGTCCTCAGACCAAAGCTCGACGAGCACGGCACCGTTGCCGCCGACCTGCACGGTTGCCTTGAACTCGGCCTCGACCTGAGCGGCCGGAGCAGGACCAAGGATGACCTTGCCGTCTGCGATCAGGAGTGCGGAGCGCATGGCGATTAGGCGCTGACGATGCGCTTGAGGGAGCTGGCCTCGCCGAGAGCGTATCCGTAGAAAGCCTCGAGGACCGCGACGACCTCGCCCTTGTCGTTGTCATAAAATTCGCGGTATCCGAGCGTGATGCCGGTGTTCTCGTCAGCAACGGGACGATACACGCCGTCCTGACTGCGGCCGGAGGGCTGGAGATACCGCATCGCGGTCACGAGCGCCGAAGGATACGCGGCGAAACCAACGAGGTTCTCGGCATTGGCCGGAACGAGGCTGGAACGGTAGGTGATGAACCCGGAGAGATTCGGGAGGCTGCCGGTCTGGTTGGCGGTCGCACCGAGAGCGCTCGCGTCTTTGATGACGGAGTCTTTGAGCAGCGCGTTGTAGTAGGACGATCCAAGCACGAGAGACCGAGGAGCCTCGGGCATGTCGGCGGAGTCGCACGACTGCTTGATGTCAATTACATCAGCGAAGTCGAAGTTCGCGGCGACACCGGTGTGGGCGGCGGCACCGTAGTTCGCGTTCGTGACAGCCGAGAGGATGTCTTGGAAGACAGCCTTCGCGAGCTGGTAGCCCTTCTGCATCCCGAATCGCTCGAGAGCGACAGCGGGCGACTTGGCGATGGCGACATCGCTCAGGTACCAAGACACGAACTTGTGCTTGTTCAGCGTGATCGTGCGCTTGTTCAGCGTGGAGTCCTGCCGGGTGTAGGTGCCAGCGAAGTCGGCGGCGGCGGAAGCAGCCGGGACGTAGGGCACTTGGATCGTGTCGGACTTCGAGGCGGGCGCCGGGTCGAAGTCAGTGGTGAAGGCCGACATCGGAGCGAAAGCGCCGACGAAGGCATCAAGGCCCGCTTGGGAAATCAGCGTCCCATTCAGGCCGGAGTCGAGGGTATTAGCCATGGTGTTTTGTTTTAGTTACCGTTTGAGCAACTGGGCCTTGTGAGCGGACCAGAAAGCGGTGCGCTTCTTGGGATCAGTGATCGCATCGAACTCAGCGCGGAGATCGACGGAAGATTTGGCAGCAGCAGGAGCACCGACGGGCTCGGCTCCGGGCTTGACGGTCTGGATCGCGTCCAGAAGCGAGAGGGCCTTGGTGTCGGCAGTGATCTGCGAGAGCCACGAGTCCTTAGACTCAGCCTTGATCCGACCGTCAGCGACGGCGGCATCGACCTTGGCGACGATCTCGGTCTTGGCCTGCTCATCGAGCTTGGCCTTCGCCTCGGTCAGCTCCGTGGTCGCGGCGTTCAGCTTCTCGGTCAGAGAAACGATGTTGTCCTCGGCGACCTTCTTGAGGTTCGCGAAAGCCTCGGTGAACTGCGCGGCAGCGGTCTCATCGGACACGTCCGCGGCTTGGATCAGGCCCGCCTCAAGCAGCGCCTTCAGTAGGTTTTCCATTTTGTTCTCTTCTTGTTGTTCGAGTTGATTGTGGAGCGCCCGGAACCAGTCGCGGCCAGCGGCGCCGCCCCATAGGTTCGCGGACACGTCGGCCGGGGAATCGGCCTCGGCATCGAGAAAGCGCTCGTTTCGTGCCCACCAGCGATAGGCTTTGCGGATCTTGTTCTCGGTCGGGGCCTCGCCGGTCTTGAGGCTGCGGGCCTCCTTGACGGTTGCGGGTTCGAGCCCATCTCCACCAAG
>Ga0172367_10004444_pt1 | contig 17453 bp, 13 predicted proteins | sample Lak10m_FD_114542 | JGI IMG/M metagenome (GOLD analysis project Ga0172367, IMG submission 114542) | Freshwater microbial communities from Kabuno Bay, South-Kivu, Congo - kab_022012_10m | ecosystem: Environmental > Aquatic > Freshwater > Lake | place: Democratic Republic of the Congo: South-Kivu...
AAGAAATTTATGTCATTTATATTGATATCATACATAATATCAATATGAAATTCATCGGGATATTGTTGTTGTAAATAAGTGTGAGGCTGAACCGACCTAAATTTACCAACACCGGTACGGTCACTCGGAAGGACTAAAATTCGTTTTTTTGACATACTTTTTTATTGAAAGTATAAATAAAAACCTTCAATAAAAAAAGTGTTACTTCAGTTTTTTCACATTTGTGATCTTACCTTCAAAGATATGTTTTCCAATTGATAATTTCATGGTTTCATTTGAAGGTTTTGATTCTGTAATTACCTCTTTGATTTGACCCAACTCCTCTTTGATCACATCTCTAACCGTATCTCTAACCAAGTTCCTTAACATAGTTTTGAAATTTTCGTCAATAACAGTTGTTTGACTATTTTGTTTCTTTGGTTGGCCAGATTGATTTTGAATTAATTTTGCAGCTCCCTCTATCACATCGTTAGGTAGGGTTGCGCTGTAGGAGTCGGGTTTTGCGATTGGATTTTCAATCATCAATCTTTTGATTTCCTCGGGCAAATTCGAACTCATAATTTTTTGTTCGTTCAAAACTGGTGCTGAAACTTGTTGTGGTTGTGAAGGTATGTTATAGATTGGTTCTTGATATTCTTGTGGGATATTAACCCTTGTGTTTTCACGAACTTGACCTCTGACCATATCGTCGTGTCTATTCATTATTTGTTTTGAAACAGCTAACTTCTGCATCAAAGAATTCATATCTGACATCTTATTTAGAATTTTGCATTTATATAGACCTTTATCATGGATTTATCACCATTTGGGTTATATCCTGGACGAGCCTCTGTAAATTTATCACCTGTTAAGTTAAAAGAAAATGTTTTGGGAACAATAAATAATCTCCATCCTGGTAGAGGTTGTTTTCCTATTGTTGAGGTATGTGATGCACCTTCTCTTTCCCACGCTCTCAATACTAAATTACCTTTTTTCGATAGACCCAAACACACAGGTTCCAATTCCCTCAAACCTTTACCACCGGGTTGATCACCATCATAGTTGATTATGATCACATTTTTATTGCGTATGGCATTTGTGAGGTCTTGTTGAGACGCAACTTCATGGAGTATTAATTTTCTTAATTCCTTAAGAAGTTTCATTATTCAGGAATTGTATAACCTTTGTCTTTGTTATATTTGTTGATCTTGATGTTACTAATTCTTTCGGCTGTATCCAAAGAAGTACCTGCCTGAACATTATAAACATCTAAATAAAGACCAGTACCTCTACCAATCGAGTCACCATCGGCAATTGCATCAGGATGGACCGAAGAATAACTCTGTGATCTTGGAGAAAAGTCATTTCTCGGAAATAAAATTCCTCTTTGAGACTCAGCAATTTTACTCAACTCATTGTTGGGTTGGGCGAAATCTAATCTATCGTTAGCTTCCATAATTTATTAATTTTTTTATTTTATTTATTTCTTCGTTAATTTTGGCAGGACCAAATTGATCTGATTTACTTTGATTTGGTTCTCCACCCATCAACGGACTTTCAGGTTTCAAATCAGTTTCTGGTTTTGTTACATCTTGAACCTTTTTATTTTTACCATCTTGGTCTCTCATGTTTTGCAAAGTTTGAACAACCCACCTCTCCATTGGTTTCCCACCATGAAGTTCATATGACATACCTTCCTTGGGATTTGTTTTAAACCAATTTTGCCATCTTTCCAAATTTTGGAAAGTAATCATTTTTCTATTTACCAAATCCAAATTTCTTTTCCAACCTTGGGTTTGTGATAACTCTTCTTTTGACTTCCCAGCACCCAACTTTTGTTTCTCTTTTAGGAGATGTAGAAGTTCATTCGGAACTCTTATTTGTTTTCCGTAGAGGGATTTATTCATAGATTTTTAACAAGTTTTAAAAGTTCGGAAACTGACAAACCTTCTTTTTCTGCCATCTTTTTCAAAGACTTAATATTTCTTTGAAGTATTTTTGAAGTTTTGGATTCTCTATCGTTTAAATCATGATCTTTTTCTGATTTTTGAATCAAAATATCTTCAACCATTTTTATCGCCTTTTGTCTCTGTTTTTCTTGAATTTCTCTTTCTTTCAAAACACCTCTCATGACAAAGTTTTTATCTTTTTTATATGGTGATTTTTCATCCATAGATTCTTTTTTTCCAAACTGTTCTGCTCTATCTACCGCGTCATCTACGTCCATTCCTAATTTATCTTCCAAATACTTAATTGTTTCTTCTGCGTCCATAAATTTTGTTTCTTCATATCCAAACGCATCTTCAAAATTTACTTCTTTTAATGTTGGTGAAAAATATGCACCGAACGCTCTGAATCCTCTAGATAGTGGGTCATTTGTTATCCTTGCACTTGGAATGGTTTGGTCCATCGTTTTTCTTGGATGGAGTTTTGGATTAAGACCAAACGGAATTTTAGAACTATTCATAGTTCCGTCAAAATCAACTAACTCACCCAACTCACCCTTTTCAGTCTTATTTAATTTTGACAAATATTGTTTGTGAGTTTTACAAGGCATAAAGATGTCCCCGTGTTTGTGAGTACCCTCACAACCCAACTCTTCGGACTTTTTTACCGCTGTTTCCTTACGTTTGTAACCCTTAAGTTTCATTAAGTTTTTACTATAAATACAAGGTTAGATGTATTTATTTTAAAAAAACGATCCGTGGGAATTCAAAATATTAGAAATCATTCCAACAACGCAATTAAAGTCAGATTGGATACTTCGCAGTATTATGATTTTTATCTATCCAATGATGAAATTGAGTATGATCAGGAAACAGTTTTTTCAACAAGTTTGATCGGGTTTGATAATGGATCGGTATTACCTGTTAATATAAGATTATGGGATAATGATTGTTCTCCTCAATTTGAAATGAATTATGGTGATTTTGAATCAGATAATAATATTGTTTCTGACAAATTTTATCCTTTTGAAAATTTACAAGATGCCGATTGTTATAGTTTAAGTGGAATTTGCGATGTGGGTTTGACCGGTATTGATAATGGGTTGACCGATAGAATGACGGGTGAAACTCTGTATCACACAAAAGGATTACTCGATTCAATAGATAAATTTGATAGGTTAACTTACGATAGACATCTCAAACTTATTTCGGTCACATCGAATGTGAGATCACCCAACACAAGATTTTCAGGAATTACGGCAGATACTTTATATAATATCGTCTCAAAAAACTCAGCGGACTTTGGATATTATCAGGAACTTTATGGTGGTTTTTATCAGGGATTTTATAAATTACATGAATATGATTGGGAAATTCTCCCCGAAAGATATGATCTTGGATGGACAATGGAAACAGTCATTAGACCAAGAATTTATGACGAATTCAGTCCAAGTGCCGGTCAAACCACCCTCAATCTGATTTATCCTGATAATGCTGGTATTTTCTTTTTTATGGGAACAAGAGCTGAAGATAAATTTTATCATTACGCCACAGGTCACCCCGAAAGTTATAGTGCTTACACAAGAGTAACTGAGAATTTAGACTGTCTGAAAACTTGTTCTTGTACTTTAACAGCATTCACTTCTGATTGTTATAATGTTTATCCAATATTTGGAACCACTTACCAAGGAAATGATTGCACGGTTTGTGGTAACGCTTGTGAGCACAAAGTCGTTGCAATTCCGCCCAAAAATCCGACTATAGATGTATTATCTAACTCTTTCGCTATTAGATTATCTGGTGATCCGAAAAATCCAAAAATTAATATTCGAACCATAACAATTACGGGTGCTTGTCAAACGACTGCCGATTGTGTTAATAATGAATATTATTTAACCGGTTACACTGTTAATAACATTTATTCGGATCTTGCAATCTATGATTTTTGTTCGGGAAGTACAAATCAAACAGACTTTTTGAACACCGAAAAATGGTTACAGGTTGATGTGTCATTTAAACGATATAGTTTTTATGAGGGATGTGATCTTTTGTATGAGGGTGGGATAGGAGTAATGAGTTCTTTGGTTTACCCCGCAACGGAAAGAAATGACACATTAAGTTTAATACAACCACCATATACCCACGATGAAGAGGTTGAATACCCCGTGCAAAGAGTTGTGATGAATCGTGATTTTATAGATTCTAAAGATAAAAGACTTGGAACTCTCAAAGTGTTTTTAAACGGATATTTGTTCATGATTGTTGAAAACTTTGAGGAAATTATACCAAGACCCTTGGATACTGAGAAAGAAAAACAAATAGGTGTGAGTTATTCAATGTCGTGGGGTGGAGGGACTCAAGGGTTGAGAGAAAATTTAACTTTCTTAACTTGCACCGGAACAACCTACCAACAAGATCCTGAGTTATTTCCCGATACAGTTCTTTCATCTACAACTTTGTCACAACTTTCGACAGGTATTTTAATGGAAAAATACTTCGGAGGTACTTTTGATGGAGCAATTTCAGAATTCAGGTTTTATGCCAAACCTTTGAATGGTGGTCAAGTACAACACAATAACAGAATTCTGAGGAACTCTTATGATCTTTTTGATTATTTCTGTTTGGATTGTGAAAATTTTGAACCAGCACCATCCCCAACCCCAACACCTACCCCTACACTAACCCCTACAAACACACAAACTCCCACTCTAACCCCGACTAATACACCTTCCAACACACAAAGTTCAACACCCACCACAACACCAACTCAGACTCCCACCGCGACATCATCAGAAACTCCAACTCCAACCCCAACTTTAACACCAAGTGAAACCGCAACTCAAACACCTACACCCACAGTTACACCAACAAACACACCGACCGTTTCGTTAACACCCAGTCCGACTGCAACTGTTGGGTTAACTCCAACCGCAACACCTAGCGAAACACCAACCTCCACACCAACACAAACCCCATCAGAAACACCCACAGGTACTCCAACAGGTACACCCACAAGTACCCCAACAGGGACACCAACTCAAACCCCCTCTTTAACACCCACAACTTCAGTCACTCCAAGTTTCACACCAACTCCATCAGAAACACCCACCGCTTCAGGTATAAGAACAGTATTTGTCAGATTTAATCCACTTTGATCATGAATTTTGAACAATTAAATCAATCTATTGAAAGTTTAAAAAAAGAACTTAATAACGATACAATTTGTTTGGGTAAAAAAATCAAAAATGGTGTTGTTACGGATGAACTATCTGTTGTTTTTTTTGTGGATGAAAAAAAACCAATCGAACAACTTTCTCAATCAGATTTAGTACCGACAAGAGTAAATTTGAATGGTACTATTTTTAAAACCGATGTTGTTGAGTCAATTGACTTTGAAACACATCCATGTCCGACACAATTTAATACGGATTGTTTATTTAATCCAGTACCAAACAGGGGTTACATTAGACCTATAAAGGGGGGTATTTCAATCAGAAAAACAACCGATGGGATTGGAACTTTAGGTTTTTTGGCTAAACACACTGAAACGGGTGCTCTTGTTGGAGTTACCAATTTACATGTTGCCTTAAAAACTCATTATTTAGCATCGAGCCTTTGTCAAACTTCACCCTGTACTTTTGACTATAACTCTCTACAAGAACAAATTTACCAACCTGGTGAAAGTTCGTCATATGAAACGGACTTTTACAACTTGGGAAGAGTAATGTATTGTCATTTATTATCCGATGCAGTTGCGGAGATTGATTGTTGTTTAGTTGCTTTGAAAGAATCAGTTATTTCCAATTCCGAGTCTTACAAACAATATGGATTGAGTTTTACAAACGCACCCGTTTTTGCAACCACCGCTGAAATAGATTCTATCTTAACAAGTAATATTGAGTTGGCGGCATCTGGGAGATCATCAGGCCCGAAAGAAGGTTTTATTTGTGGGTTAAAAGCGCTTTACATGAATTATGGACCTCGTGTCTCGGGATATAAGAAAAATAATGATGGATTTATATGGAGCAAAAGGTTTTCAAATCAAATTGCTTACACCCGCGTTTATGAAGAATGTCCCGACCCTTCTATACCCGGTGATTCAGGATCTGCCGTTTTTGGTAAATTCGGAGGTGTTTGGAAAATAGTTGGTTTGAATTATGCGGGAGGGGAATTGGGGACGGGAATTGAAATCGGAATTTTCAACAGGATAGATAGAGTTGCTGAACTTATGGGGATTGAAGCGTGGGATGGATCCTCCTTAAATTTTATAGATTTAAATAATGTAGAAACATACCAAATATCAGGTTTCAACTCCGATAGAACAATTACGGTCAATGGGGAAACATACTGGCAATCAGGTATGGCAAACAGTTAATATTTACACAATACAATTTTAAATTATTTTTTGAATAAAATAAAATTCAATTCATAAGAAGGTGACCATATTTGTTCAAATTGCCTCATACAGAGACCCAGAGTTAGAAAAGACAATCAAAGATATGATTGAAATGGCGGATAGACCTGATAAATTAAGATTCGGAATCGCCAGACAATTTAGTGATGAAGATGGTTTTGATAAATTGGAAGAATATCGAGAAGATCCAAGATTCAGGATTTTGGACATTCCCTATACCGATTCAAATGGCGCTTGTTGGGCAAGACACCTAATTCAACAACTTTATAAAAATGAAAGTTACACCCTTCAGATTGATTCACATATGAGGTTCGAAAAAAGTTGGGACACCACACTCATAGATATGATCGATCAGCTCAAGGAAGACGGACATGAAAAACCACTTTTAACGGGTTATGTGAGTTCATTTGATCCCGATAATGACCCCGCAGGAAGAGCAAGAGACCCTTGGAGAATGGCGTTTGACAGATTTATTCCCGAAGGTGCGGTTTTCTTTTTACCCGAAACAATTCCAAATTGGAATGACTTGGATAGACCAGTACCTGCAAGATTTTATTCCGCACATTTCTGTTTTACCCTTGGTCAGTTCGCAAAAGAAGTACAACACGATCCCGAATATTACTTTCACGGAGAAGAGATAAGTATTGCCGCAAGAGCGTATACACATGGATACGATTTGTTTCACCCACACAGAGTTGTGATATATCATGAATACACCAGAAAAGGAAGAACCAAGCAGTGGGATGATGATAAAAAGTGGGTGGAGAAAAACAACCGTAGTCATCAAAAGAATAGACAACTCTTTGGTATGGATGGTGAGGAACAAATCCATTTTGAAGATTTTGGTTTTGGAAATGTCAGAACACTAAGAGATTACGAAAGATATTCAGGACTTCTCTTTAGTCAAAGGTCGGTACAAAAATATACTTTGGATAAAGAATACCCACCAAATCCAAACAATTTCGAAACAGAAGAGGATTGGATAAATTCATTTACAAAACAATTTAAACATTGTATTGACATTGGATACGATTCGGTTCCTGAAAAGGATTATGATTTTTGGGTTGTCGCATTTCACGACCACAACGATGAGACCATCTTCAGAAAAGATGCCGATAAACATGAAATCCAAGGTTTTTTCCGTGACCCCGATGGATATTGTAAAGTTTGGAGAACTTTCAATGCGGAACAAAAACCAGCATATTGGGTCGTATGGCCACACTCAGAGAGTAAGGGGTGGGGTGAAAGAATGACAGGGAACTTATAACTATGAAATTTTCGGAAGTTCCAAAATTTTTAATTAATTTAAAACGAAGACCCGATCGTTTAAATAATGTTAAAAAAGAATTAGAATATATTGGTTGGGATTATGAACTTTTTGAGGCAATAGATAAAGGTAGTTATATGGGATGTACTTTATCACATCTTGAAATCTTCAAAATTTGTGAAGAAAGAGGATATGAAAAAGTTATTATTATCGAAGATGACACATATTTTATGCCATATTCACATTTTCTGTTAGATTTAATTGAAAAAAATTTAGATAATATTGATTATTTGAATTTTGGACCCACGGTTAATAGACCCGTCAACCGATCGGAACATATGGAGTTTCTTCTTGATTTGCGAAAACTACCTAAAAAAGAAAACGAAAATCAAAGAGGAATTTATACAACAAATTGTGTTTTGTATGATAAAAAATTATTCTCAGAGATAAAAAAAATAAGTGATGTGAAATTTCAAAGTGGTGATTTTTATTATGCAATAGACGATTTTATCTACCAATTTATTATGCCAAATTTTAATTCATTTTGTCCAATATTACCCATCTCAACACAAGGTGAATATTTTTCCGATGTGTCGAATGGGTTCTACAACAATTTTTATGCACTAACCTACAATTGGAATTCATATACTCCTTACAAAATCCCACCTGAATTTTTGAGTCATTCGAATATTCAAGATATGAAGATTAATAATAAAAAGGTAGAAGTTATTTTTTGACATGAAAATAAAATTTATGACCTGTATTTATTCGAACTTAGCCGGGTCAATTTTTGGTGGTAGATCTAGCAGAGGAGGACATTATAGATGGAGTTTATTATCACTAATAAAAATGACTAATGCTGATTTTGTTTGTTATACATCATCGGAAGAATACGAGTCACTTGTTGAGTTTTTCTACAGAAGACATTCTATAGACCAAGAAAAGTTTAAAATAAAAATCTTTGATTTGAAAACAAGTGAGTTTTATGAAAAGTTAAGTTTTATTAAACAAAAAAACATTAAATTTTTTACAGAATGGGACAGGTCATTAGATATTCAGTACAACAAGTTTTTTTTGTTTGATTTGGAGGATAAAACTTATGATTATTATTATTGGATTGACGCTGGATTGTCTCATTGTGGATTATTACCAAACAAATGGTTACCTTACAAAGATATAGAAAGCTGTTGGTATCATTCAGATATTTTTGATAATAATTTTTTGTCAAATCTTATTAGTTATACAGGTGAAAAACTTTTTATAATAGCAAAAGATAATGTGAGAAACTATTGGTCAGGAACTGTGGATCGAAAATATTATAATACTTTTGATATGAGTTATCATATTATAGGAGGTTTATTCGGTGGGAAAAAAGATATATTTGTTGAATTTGTTGAACAATTCAAACACTATTTAAATTTGATGTTGGAAAACGAGGAAACACCCTCTGAAGAGAATATCTTATCGTTGATGAATGTTAATCATTCAGATATTTTTGTAAGAAAATACTTTGATACTTGGTGGTGTATAGACAACGCCCCATCAGGAACTAGTGAGGAATATTTTGAAAAAAATAAAAGTTTTTATAAAGTTTTGGAAGAAATTATAAATAATGAATAAAATAACATTAGTAACAGGTTTGTGGGATTTGGGTCGTGGAGGTTTATCGGATGGTTGGAATCGAAAATTTGATGATCACTACTTAAGTAACTTTAGAAAATTCTTGCAGATTCCTGAAAATTTGATAATTTTTGGTGATGAAAATTTACAAAGATTTGTCGATTTGAACAAAACACATGAAAATGTGCAGTTTATTCTCAGAGATTTAAATTGGTTCAAAGGTGATTTTTATGAGAAAATACAAAAAATCAGAAGCAATTCTGATTGGTTCGGTCAAAAAGGATGGTTGAGTGAATCAACTCAGGCTAAATTGGAAATGTATAATCCCCTCGTTATGCAGAAAATGTTCTTACTGAACGATGCGAGAATTATGGATTCATTCGATTCAAAACAAATGTATTGGTTGGACGCAGGAATTACCAATACAGTTCATCCAGGTTATTTTACGCATGATTTAGTGTTCAATAAAATTCATAAATTTATTAACAAATTTTCATTCGTGTGTTTCCCATACGAAGCTGATGGTGAAATTCACGGATTTAAATACGATGAGATGTGTCGAATCGCGTCTAAAAAAATAGAAAAAGTCGCAAGAGGTGGTTTTTTTGGAGGACCAAAAGATACTATTTCTGAGGCGATGAATGTCTATTATGGTCTTATGGATGACACACTTTCGAGGGGATTTATGGGAACTGAAGAAAGTTTGTTTTCTATTATGGTTTACAAATATCCACAACAATTTGACTATTTTGATATTGAGTCTAATGGACTTTTCGGTAAATTTTTCGAAGATTTGAAAAACGACCAACTAAAGGTTAAAAATGAAACCACTCGTATTGAAAAAAATAAAGACATGGATTTGAACAAAACTTCTTTATATGTTATAACCTTCAATAGTCCTGAGCAACTCGAAAGTCTGATTGGAAGTTTTTATGAATATGACCCCAACTTTATTGACAAACCAAAAAAATATCTTTTAAATAACTCTACCGATCGATCTACAGATGTTTTGTATGATCAAATCTGTGAGGAATTTGAATTTGAACAATTGCGTTTCCCCGAAAATCTTGGGATTTGTGGTGGAAGACAATATATTGCCGAACATTTCGATAAATCTGATTCAGACTTTATGTTCTTTTTTGAGGACGATATGTTTTTTTATAATGGTGACAACACACCTTGTAAAAACGGATTTAACCGGTATGTAGATAACCTCTATATCAAGTCTTTGGAAATTACCAAAAATGAAGGAATGGATTTTCTTAAACTAAACTTCACCGAATTTTATGGTGACAACACCACTCAGTGGTCTTGGTACAATGTACCCCAAGATGTTCGAAACGAAAGATGGCCTGATTACAACAGGCTTCCTGAAAGAGGGTTTGACCCTAACGCACCAAGGACTAAGTTCGACGAGATAAAATCATATAAAGGTGTTCCATATGCTCGTGGTGAGGTTTATTATTGTAATTGGCCTCAAGTGGTTACAAAGTCTGGTAATAAAAAGATGTTCTTGGATACTACATGGGCACACCCACATGAACAAACGTGGATGTCACACATTTTTCAAGAAACTTTAAAAAAGAATATAGATCCTGGTATTTTGTTAATTTCACCCATCGATCACAATCGATTCGATCATTATGATGCAAAATTGAGAAAAGAATCATAGTATATTTATAATATATTATGATCAGTTTTTACTTAAAAAAATTATCTAACCTACCTCTATTGAGGGTTGAAGTTTTAAGGGACGGTAGAAACCTGTACGACATATCTGAATTGTCGTTGACGGCCTCTACCATTTATTTTTCCATGTCTGATGAGAAAACAGGAATAAAAAAAATTTTGAAAGATGTTTGTTTAGTTAATATTACAAATGAAAAAGTAATAATAGAATATAAGTTTAAAACAAAATCAATTAGTAAAATTGGTTCCTATATTGGTGAATTTTTTATAATTTCAGATAATGGAAATGAAATAATCCCAATATATAATAAAATCAAAGTCGAAATCATTGAGTCGATATTCAACTCCGACTCAGTTGATTGTTGTGGCCCTGATCAAAATATTATAGTCATACCGTCATTGACACCATCTTTAACCGCAACTATAACCCCGTCGACCGAACCCTCCAAAACACCACTACCTACACGAACACCAACAAAAACGCCAACACAAACTCCAACAAATACCCCAACAAATACCCCAACAAATACAGTAACACCAACACAAACTCCTACTTCGTCAAACACACCTACACTTACTCCAACAAATACAATTACTCCTACACAAACTCAAACAATCACTCCAACCAAAACCTTAACCCCAACATCTACCGTAACTTCAACTATAACACCCACAAACACAATTACTTCAACCCAAACACAAACAATTACTCCAACTAAAACATCTACCCAAACACCTACTGTAACTTCAACCTTTACCCCTACTAATACAATCACTTCTACTTCAACTCAAACTCCCACTGTTACACCTTCAGTCAATTGTGATATTGTAGGGTTAGAAATAACAAGTCTTAAAAATCCAAATTTCTTTGGTGATTATGCACAAATTAATATAAAATGTACAGGACAGACAGGAACATGGACTGTAAATGAGATTATTGCTAACACTGGTGGTGGTGATATAACTTTGACAGCGAATACAAATTATATCACTGAGTCTAACACAGGTTCAACCCCAACCATAGAAACAATTATTTCGGGAAATACTATCACAAACTATGGTTATACTTTTACTTTAAATTTCCTGAGCCCTTTTGGTTGTATAAAAAGTCAACAAATCTCTTTCATAACACCAAGCCAAACCCCAACACAAACACCCACCAAAACTACAACACCAACCGTTACTCCCACACAAACTACAACTCAAACATCCACACCCACAAGTTCAGTTACACTCACTACAACAAATACACCCACACCAACTAATACCGTTTCACCAACTAAAACATTAACTCCAACAAAAACATCTACACCAACACCAAGTCCTGAAACTCCAATTGAAGTTAAGTTTGGATCAGAATACAAAGCAGGATCATTACGTGCAACATATGTTTTTACCGCATCTACAATTAGTTCAAGTGATTATACAGTTAGTTTTACAAACCGTCTTTACGATGAGGCGAGATCTGAATATATCATTATTCAGACGGGTGTTACAATAAGTAGAAACACCCTCACGGGAAGCACTATTGTGACTCTTCCTGACATCACATATGCTAATGTTCAAAAAGGGTTTACAGAATTTACCGGGATAACTTCAACACGGGCAAACTTGACTTATGACAAATATGCAAAAGTAAGTTTTGTAGGAGATTCTCCAATCTATGCGGAATATAGATTTAGAAACTGTTGTCCTGGAGATACGCCTTCAGAAATTTATGTACAAACGACAACATTAGATTGGATAAATAATGGGGGTAGTATTGTATATAATGGAGTTTGTTATCAACCACTTGATTTTGGTACTACTGCGATTTATGCTGGAATTTATTTGGGCGCTGACTTTTATGGTGATTGTATTGATTTTTCCGATTGTTCTTGTTATGAAGTACCAACACCCACACCAACACAGACATCAACACAAACAAACACCCCGTCCATTACACCCACGAAAACAATTACACCAACAATTACACAAACTCCAGCTTGTACTGCAGATTTGGGGTGTTTTGCCGAAGGGGTAATTTGTGATTTGGGTTGTTATTCTAATTTAGTTAATTTAACACCCACCCCAACCCCTACCAACACAGTAACTCCAACTTTAACACCTTTAACATTTCCCTTTTTTCAAGGATGTGTCACGGGTAATGTCTATATTTTATTCGATGGTCCATTTGGGTCGGGGACCGAATATTATGGTAATTTTGGTCAAACTTATTATGTTCCAGAACTTCAAGATGCTGGGTATATTGACACCTGTGTGACAGTAGTCAATGAAATTGCAACGTATTTTGTTTATAATGTTTCACAACCATCTTTAGTAGGTACTTGCGAATACAGTGGTTGTGAAATAACAAACGCGATCACTCTACAAAATTGTTGTACAGGTGTAAAATATAATTTCTTAATTGTTAATATTTTTGACTTCAACAACCCATCGGTCAATATCTTACCTACCCTTGATCAAATTATGTTTTCAAACGTGTCTTCTGACATTGATTTTATCAAGACATGTTTTCAGAGAGTTGAATTCGATGAAACCGCGGAATTTTTCGGTGATGTTACATTCCAAGTGACACTTTATAATGATTGTTACAATTGTAGTATTTATACGGCATCCGAAGATTGTTTTACAGGGCATAGATTGGATGCTTGTTGTGATGCACTCTACCCCAATATCAACGGTTGGTTACCACCATATATTGTGGAAGGAGATTTCATAGTTGCGGATGGTATCGCTTATGAAGTAGGAGGCCCATTTACAGGTGACGTTTTCTTTACAACAATCGAAACGGGATTTGACAACTGTAACGAAGCAGTTTCAGCATCAACAGCGGTTGATTGTATATTGCCCGCCAGCCCAACACCAACTCCGACAAAAACTACTACACCAACATTTACGCCAACACCTACAATCACACCAACATTAACTTTAACACAAACTGTAACACCGAGTTCTTATACAGGTTTAGTTACTTTTGAAGAATGTTGTTCAGGTATAAGATACAATTTCCTTTCAGCTAACATTTTCAGTTTTGCAAATCCAGGTTCTAACTTATTACCAGATATTAATGAAATTATGTTTACAAATGTCTCCTCAGACATTGACTTCATTAAAAATTGTTTCCAAAGAGTGGAATTCGATTACACAGCACAACTTGAACCATCAGTCACATTCCAAATTACCTTGTATAATAACTGCTACGCTTGTACCCTTTATTCAGAAGCGGAAAATTGTTTTGTTGGGCGTAGACTTGATTCTTGTTGTGACGGTCTTTATCCGAACATAAACGGATGGTTACCTGATTATATAACTGAGGGTGAATATATTGTGGCTGACGGTATAGCCTATGAGGTTGGCGGTCTATTCCCTGGTGATGTTATTTTCGACAATATCGTCACAGGATTTATTTCTTGTATTGATGCCGTGGCAGCATCAGACGCTCCAAGTTGCGTTGCAACACCAACCCCAACACCTACACAAACTAAAACACCAACCCCAACTATTACAAAAACCCCAACTCTTACACCAACACCAACTGTAACAAGTACACCCGATCCGCTTTATTCTTTTGAATTATGTGCATACAACTACAATTCTAACTTCAGTAATATTAGTTACGCATCTTACACTTTCAACAAATATACGACACAAACTTACAGTATTGGTGATACTGTTCGTATGTATATCCCTGTGACCTCTTTTGGGACAACATTCAATATCGAACAATGTTATAAAGTAATACCTTACGATGGTTCATTAAGTTTGAATACAACTTATGTAGAGAATGGTACTGGTGTTTGCGGTTCAGGAAAATGTACCGTAGTTCATATAGCCTTGACAAACTGTAATACCAATAAGACAATAGTTGCATCATTAGATTACACAACTCCCGAAATTCAATCTTCAGTGGTAGGTGATGAAATATACGCACCTTACTTATTGAATGAACAAAATGCATTGATTATTTCATCTGATAGTACCTGTTGGACTATTGCAGCACCAGGTTCCTCAATCACAACTCCACAATCTTCAGAAATTGATACTTATTGGGACGGATTAATTGACCCTGCAACAAGTTGTGTTGACACCATATGTTCAAACTGTAAAACAGGGTTTGTTTTGACAAATGTATCAGGTTCAATTCAAACCTTTACTTATCAATCTTGCACAGGTACAAATAGCAACGTCACATTGGCGAACGGTGCCTCAACCACTATTAATACCTGTACGAAAGTAAATAAACTATTCCACGATTATGGTTTGAATATCACAATCGTAGGAGGAACAGCTTGTTAATATTTAAGAAAAAAAATGCCAACAAACGTAGAAATAGGAATGACAAATGAAATAATTGGTATAACATCATTTGACGTTTTTGTTAGTGATTGCGTTCAACCACCGATATGGCAACAGGTTGGTAATGATCTTTCTTTTAATGATTTTCCAATTTATGTGGATTTAGAGCAATATATAACGATCATTAATAGTTGTTATTTATATTACATTTCGGGTGATACAGGATGTTATTGTGAATTGACGGGTTCTACCATACCCCCAAGCCCTACACCAACAATAACACCAACTAATACTCCAACAATTTCTTTAACTCCAAGTATTACACCAACTTCTTCAATTACACCAAGCGTAACTCCAACATTCACACCCACACCAACTGTAACTCCAACAATAACTAAAACACCTTCTTCAACTCCTACGGAAACTCAAACACCAACAACTACATCTACACCAACAAAAACACCAACTCAAACTCCTACTCCAACCAAAGATTGTAGTTCTATGGTATTAAATTGGACGTTTGATGAGACTGATGCTTGTCAGGGTATTTATACAAACACAAATACATACTATGGTCAATCACCTTTGGTAGATCAAGGTTATTTATATCAGGATTCAGGATGTACAAATCCGGTGCCAGCTGGAAGATTTATATTACAAGGTGGTCTTGTATTTGAAGTAGTTGGGCTTCAAGGACAATTAAATCTTGTGACTTGTTAATACTTAATATATAGAATGCCAACAGTAGTAACTATAGGAATGACCCAAGAAATTACAGGAATAACATCATTTGATGTTTTTGTGAGTGAATGCGTTCAACCACCCAACTGGGTTTTAATTGCTGATGATTATTCATACGAACAATTTCCTATTTTTGTTGATTTAGACTCATTTTTGAACTTAAGTACTGATTGTTTTCTTTACTATATCTCGGGAGACACAGGGTGTTATTGTTCAGAAACTGGATCAACTATACCACCATCCCCAACACCAACTGTAACACCAACAAATACACCATCAGTAACTCCAACAATATCTCAAACCCCAACATATACACCAACACCTACGGTTACACCGACATTTACTCCAACAAATACCAAAACCCCAACCCCGACTCCAACTCCGACATCATTGTGTCCTATCAATTTTACATCATATTCTTCAGATACAATCAATAGTTTTGGTGAATATTATTCTTATGTTTATGACACACCACCTGATGATATAATTAGTATTTGTGAATTACTATTAGGTGGCGCCGTAGGAATAGATGAAATCCAAGGGAAATTCAACACGAATAAAATCAATTGTACTCTATACACCTGTAGTGTCAATTGTGACTCAGAAGTTGTGGTTTATGATAGTAACTCTCAAACAATAAGTTACGACGATTTTATTAACAATTGTTTATCTAGAAATCCTTCTGTACCACAAACTTCAGGATTACCTTGTTATGCTTATGTTTCTTCTCAAGACCAAATTTATTATTTGAGTTATTCAGGGTATACAGATGGTGTCCCACCTGTAGGTACTGAATTGGTTACTATACAAAAGTATTCAAATTGTCAGAGTTATCATGATATTTTTGTAACTTTGAGTGGTGGTTCTTGGTCATTGAATGGTGTTTCAGGAAACCCAACAATTACTTTATGTCCTGAAATCACATATAGATTCCATGTCTATACGGGTGCATCTGGATCAGGTGCGGAGTTTGTATTGGGAAGAGATAGAACAGAGTTGGGTAATACTTGTGTCAATGGTAATTCGTCACCTTGGAATGCATATTGCGGTGAAATCATTTATGGTAACAACAATACCTTCAATGAAGCATTCTATACAACAGTCTTTAAACCATGGGCGACAGGTCCAAATTCTGACTACACTTCAGGTCCTGAAAACGCCATGTTCTATAAGGATATAAATAATGAGTCAAACTATGGGTACATTAATATTGTTACAAGTGCGTGTTGTGTAAGTGGTATTACAGTAACAAATGTCTCAACATCTCAATCTGTAACCTTCACATATGTTGGTTGTAATTCCACAACCTATTCATCAAGTGTTGCAATAGCGTTCCCCGGTACAACAGCATCAACGAATATCAATCGTTGTATTTATAAAGATTCAATAACATTCACAAGTGTAAATCAAGGATCCGTTAATACAACAAACATGATAACTTGTACTGGTTGTACTGATAGTCCAGCGGTTATTGCAGAATGTAATTTATTAACGCTAA
>Ga0172367_10004446_pt1 | contig 17448 bp, 2 predicted proteins | sample Lak10m_FD_114542 | JGI IMG/M metagenome (GOLD analysis project Ga0172367, IMG submission 114542) | Freshwater microbial communities from Kabuno Bay, South-Kivu, Congo - kab_022012_10m | ecosystem: Environmental > Aquatic > Freshwater > Lake | place: Democratic Republic of the Congo: South-Kivu...
GCCCTGGAACATATTCTTCAGGCGCATAGCTTCTAAAAGGATTAATTAGTCCATCAGGATTAAATGTAAGATTGGTAGCCGTAGTTTCTGCAGAAAGTTTAATTGCGGTCTCAACATCATCAAGTGTTTGTCCGTAAACAACAATAGAATTTACCCAAAAATCTAATCCACCTTGGTCAGCATGTCTGTACAAATATCTCAAATAAAACTTATCAATTAGTCCTGCATAGTAGGTAGCAGTAGATCCAGGAACTGTAGTGTTTAGTGCGTATCCATAATATTGTCCTACAGGCTTAATCCATCCTCCTCCTTGAACAATATTATCAGTAGCAGTTATTCCAAGAGCTGAAGTGTTTTGACCGTTAGCATAAGCACCCCCATCTAAATTTACTGTCAGTTGTTGAGGATCTAAATTGTACTTCCAGAAATCAATATCGGTATAACCATATAAGGTCACTGTAGCAGTTACAAGAGTTGCAGGATTCAATCCGCTTACATTCACAACAGCTCTTTGAACGGTACCAGAACTTGTACTGATAAACCATGTAGGAGCCCCTGAACTAAAGGATACAGTTGCAGTTGCTAATTGACTATAAAGAGCATAAGTTTGAATAGTCATTGTAGCAGTGCCGGTCGATGCTTGAATAACTCTGTCTAATACAGAAGCTCGGCTTGATATAGTATTAAGAATTGACAGTATTCTGGCTGTAGCAGGAGTAGATAATTGTGTAGTTGTAGAATTTAAACTACCAGTTGCTACTATATTAAAGGTATTATTTGTTGAGGTAGTAACAACGTATATTCCATTATAACCAGCAGTAATCACTCCACTAAGTTCTACATTATCACCTACTCGTAGTGCTCCTCTAAAAAATTCTTTAGTTGTAACGCTTATTACAGATCCTGTGCTAGTAGCAGTCGATACTACCTTCTTTATATTATATACAGGACTACTAATAGTTACTTCATTAATAGCAGTATTGATTCCAGTTACTATAGTATCCTGTCTAACCATTACTGAACTGGTATTCCCGATTACAATAGACTGCCCTGTCGTAATACCAGTAGTAGTATTAACTGTTAACACTGTAGAAGTTGTATAAACATCTGCCAATAGTTTGACAGTTACTGATTCTTGAACAATATCATCCCAGGGTGCAATATCGTAGTTAGTTGTACCCCAAGGGGCAGTGTCGCTGAATCTCATTCCTTCGTATGTGGTTAAAGGATAATCTAATCCAGATACTAAGTCTGTGATCACATTAGGCAACATTCCCTCTTGTGGATTGTAAAATTGCTCTATTCTGTCTACCGCAGTTAGTAATTTAATATTTTTTCTATACTGTATCTTAATGATCTGTCCTGTTAAAGGTACAGTTTTTAATAAAACTAGTCTAGTAAACTCTTTTGTATAATAACCTTCATAATCTGCTGTAAAATATTCTAATCTATAATCGGTAGAAAGAACTAGCTTACCATCTAATGTAATTGTGATTAAGAACTTATCTGGATTGGCTAACCAAGTTAGTGTCCATGAATTTTCTTCACCACTGGCTACAAATCTATCTGTAACCACAGTATCTCTAATCTCAACTTCTTTGCTTACTCTATCAAATTTAATACCAATTCTATTTTTTCTTACTGTGTCGTTTCCAAATACCACACTGGCTCTTGCTAGTCTAGTTGAGCCTCCACCGCTAAATGCTATTGTAGGTGGTTTGACATACCCGCTTCCTGGATTTGTTACTACTACTTTATATACGCTACCTGCTCTAATATATGCTTCAGCTGTGGCCCCAGAACCGAAATCACCAGCAGCAGTATCAATAGTAACTATAGGCCTTTGTGTATAGCCTGCTCCACCATCAGCAACAATAATTTCCTTGATATAATATGTGTAATTGTCTGTCCAATTTTTCCAAGGATACACGTTAGTTAATGTGTTTGTAACCGTAAACACGGACGCAGATGTTACAGCTGATATAACAATAGGTTTATATTGCCCAGTTAGTTCGTCATAATAGGTCGGTAAATCAAAATCAGTAAAGTTTCCGTCATATGTTTCTAAAGAATTGTACTTAGAACTATAATTTCTAATCTGACTATGATAAGGCTTAATCTCTTTTATGTAATCTTCAAAATATTTTTCATTATCTAATTTATAAACAGGACGTTGATCTAGATTACCTAAATCAGTAACGACATTAATGAATGAAGTTTTAAATGCCCAATCTAATAATTTTTGCTCGCTTAGTGCATATCTTACAGCTACAAAAAATAACTTATTCCAATTTACCTTTAAATCTCCAACAAAAATATCTGTTTTTAAGGCTGTGAATATATTTCTTAATTCATTGGTATTACTTTGATCGTAAGTTGTATCTGATAAACCTACCTCATCATAATTATCAAGAGCAAGAACATCATTCCACGTCTTATCTAAAATTTGAATTGTACCATCTTCGATAAAGACAACATTAAACGATTCAGTATAATTTCCACCACTGGCTACTTTTTCTACAATAGCATATTTGCCGTTTCCATTATTATTAATTTTAACATATAGACCATTGGTTATAGAATTATATAGAGCGAGATCAGTAGCAGTATCTACTACGTAAGAAATAATTTTAAATTGATTATATACAGGTGATAACCAATCTATATAATCCCAATAATCTTCTGTCCTAAATTTTTGTGTTCTTATTTTTGTCCAAGACGATTTATACTCATGAACAGTCCATCTACCACCGTCATCTGGGTTACTGGTTAAAATCGCTGTATAAGGACGAACCTGTATACTAGGTGCAGTAACAAAGCCAGATCCTGGATTTTCTATAATAATATCTATAACTTTACCGCTGGTATCAATTTGTGATTTTAATTCAGCTCCTAAATTATTGTTTATAATAATGTTCGGTGGGTACTTATATCCAGTTCCAGAATTTACTATAGTTATAGAATCAATTTTCCCATTAACGACAGAACATGTAATTTCAGCCTGTACAATAATAGAAGTATCTATTTGAGATAGTTGACCTATAGAATCTATCAGTTCGTCATATTTGCCTTCAGACACATCAGGAATTTCGTCTTGAGAAGTTAGATTGCCTAGATAGTAACGTCCTACAATTTGTTCATTTACAAACACACTATTAACAAAAGCCACAACATTTCTTAATGCTTCTTTTCTGTCCTTGAATAATGTTTGCTGAGGACGCACCCCTATTCCATATCGATTTCTATAAGATAAATTAGGATCAGGTACAGGGTTACCTTCTGTATCTTCTCCTAACAAACTATCTAATAATTTCTTTTCTAAAATACTATTAGGAATATCGTTTGCTCGATTTTCGCTTAAAAGAATCCATTCTGTATGACGTGGATTAGGATTATTATACGAGAAAGAAATATTACAATTTATTCTGCTATCAATCAATAACGGTTGCACATTAGCAAACGCCGCTGAGTTTGAACTTAAGATTTCTGCATATTTGATACCATTGGCCTGAGGATCTGCAATGATACTAGCAACTTGATATGCACTTAATCTTCTGTTTTTAACATTAGGTACTAATAGTTTATTCTTAACCCAAAAATAGTAGACATTTTCAAAAGATCCTGTGACTGAATTGTAAATCTGTTTTACTGATATAGAGTTATTTGCAGGATGCTTTGGCTGTCCACTTATGCCTAGTGTAATTCCAGCAGTAGTATCTGCTTGAGATGCCCATGCACTTGGTAACAAATCTGATCGAACCCATTCATAGACATCTATCGTTGCACCAGGAAATACCTTGCCCCAACTATTCTTTCTAAATAAATCTTCACCTTGTTCGTACCAAACGTATTTTACAGTGCTAAGATCCCACCATAAATCACCTACATGTTCATCTAACCAATTGTTTTTATCATCAACAATATTCCCTATTAGACCGATCGAATATATAGCAGGGTCGCTAGGAGATTTAAATTTGATTTCTTGTTCTGCAAGTCCAGAAATTTTACCTTTAAGCGGATCTATTATTTCTAGATATTCTGTAATTTCTTCTTTCAATGAATCAATTAGGGCGACTCTTTCTATATTTTTTATATCAACTAAATTAGGCTGCTTATGCTGAACAGCAAATATCTCAGGCATATCAAAAATAAACACACGACTATTATCTATGCCTTGTGTTTGCTTGCCAAAGGGAGCACCAACGAACGAATATCTGTCTGTAGATATTACATCATAACCATATTTGCTACCCTCTAATATGCCTGCATCTAATAGCTCTGTACCAGGAACAAAATATCGGCCAAGTCTTTGATAAGCATATACTGATCCTGCATCAGGAATAGATTCTATAAATCTAGTTGTTCCACTATCAAAAGTAGTTTCTTGGGACTGCGTATTAATATCAAACTTAACTTCAACAGACCTATTTGTTCCTAGTCCGCTGATTAATAACTTATCTTCAGATTGATTTAATGATAGACTATAACCAAATGCTAGATCACTTCCTTGTACAGGATTTTTAATAGTCTGTAATTGAGTATATAAATTGCTTGAGTTCAATTCATAAACGGTAACACTACCAAAAGAAGTATCTAAATTCCTATAATTAGGAGCACTTACTACAAGATACTTCCCTGTATACGAAATAATATGATCTTTACCAAAATTACCGATAATACCGTAAGGTGACAAAACAGTTTGATAATGAGTTATTCTGTTATTTCTATATCTAAAAATTTCAACAACACCGCTAGAATTTGAACTTAAATATCCAGGAGCACTTACAGCTAGGTAGGTACCGGTACTGTTTCCACTTACTTTATAACCCCATTGATCTCCTATTTGTAAATCAACTGTGGATGTAGAAAATACACTTATTCCGGACGCAGGAAAATTAATTCTAATTCCTTGAGACTTAGAAATCAGATAAGAATAAACATTACCAATAGTACCTGTTGTAATATTTGTAGCGGTAGAATATATACTTAGTGACGATGTAGCAGTTGTGCCTGTCCATGTTACCTGAGTAGGTGTCACTAATAATTGATTACCTACATAAGGTGTACCTGGCGCACTTATCAGCAGAAGCGTATTACTATTTGTTAGGGCATTATTAATATAAACCGAATGTCCAAATCTAACTCTATCTGAGGCTGTGGTATAGTATCCTAAAGGATTAGTCAATATAGCTTCTACTTGTTCAGCATCATTATATTGCCCAATACTACTAATCTTAACAATACCTTCATCATCAAAAATTCTTGCGCTGGATGTAAATGTACCAGCAGTAGAAAATATAGAACTTGTCGTAACGCCAACTGTCATTGCGTATGTGACTTCATCGGGACTTACAATAAATCCATTAGTACTTACAGACACGCCAGATGATGATTCAACAGTTGCAGAATTACTAACAAGAATATCAATTGAAAACAATACACTCGAAGGTGCTAGTTCTATACTAGAAATACCTTTTACATTGCTTGCTTTAGGCGCACCTACAATCATGTAATTCTTGTTTACATCGTAGGCCATCGCATAACCAAATTCAGTTGGCTTTATCGGATTGCAATAATCTATACCAAAGCTATTCAATGTATATTCAAAAAGTTTTACAGGTGATTCTTCTACCCTATCATATACCTTGACTCTGCCATAACTTACAGTAGAGGTTGTATTAAAATTAGGTGCCGCAACTAAAAATTTGCTGGTAAGTTCGGACGCCCAAATAGTATGACCTAGTTCCTGAGCAGGTGGATTATTGGCAGATTCGATATATTCAACTGGAAAATCTGTTTGCTTGGCATAGACATGCCACTTATTTTCTTCAGCTATATCTACCCAAATTAGTTCATCCTGTACTAATTCTAATAATTGAATTTTATCTTTTAGCTCATCAAGGTTGTTATATCTTACAACTTCAAAAACAAAAAGACTACCATAGGCTAGTTGTTCTTCATTAACTATACTAGTTAAAGCTGACACCACTGTGAATTGATTTATCTGAGGTATTGAATCAACAATGTAAACACCGTTTACTTGATCATTAAAATTAACAATAGAAATAATATCGCCTATACTTAATCCGTGATGTAAGTTTGTACTAAACGTTATGTTAGCTCCAGGTGAACTAACAAATACACCTGTTATCCTGGCTTTATTTTTAATATATCTGTATACAGACCAACTTCCATTTTCTAAAAAGCCTGTCCATATCGTTGACCTATTTTGAATTTGATTATTTCTAGCAATATCCAGTAGACTATTTTTATTATAGGCTGTAGTCGTTACATCATCTAATCTAACATAACCTGCAGATGATAAAACAAATCCAACATCATTATATGTTCCATCTACATTATTAGAAACTAAAGCACTTGTTTCATTCGGAACGATTAGAGATTCTGGTTCCACAGTAGCAAATACATTTGCAGAATCGTAATCTTCTGGAGTAAGCAGTAAGTTATCAGAAGTAATATAATTTATAAGCGGGCTTGAATCGCTAGGAGCTTGATCTACAAACGTAATCAAATAAGGATTTTCTAACGATGTACCTTCATTTAAGGCAAATTCTATTTCTTGATAATTACTAAATCCACCATAAAATCCTGTTCTAAAGGCCCATTCTTCATTAAATGTTACTTCGCCCTTGTTTAAAAATCTAGTAGCTTTAGATAGTTTATCAATTGCGTTCTTTGTTCCCTTGTCTTTGATAAACCCTTGATAAAACTTATACTGACTAATAGGATTAGTAAAGATATTATTGAAATAAGTTCTAGGAGTATACCCTATTAGATGTTGTGCTAATTTCTGCTGAATAGGATCAAAATTGTCAACATCTAAACTATAAAAATCTTCAAATTGAGAAATTTTATAATCGAAGTTGGGCAATAAATCAGGAATTGGTTTTTCCGCAAGTAATGTCCATTTCTTAAATTCAAAAGTCTGCGAACTTTCTATTTTCTTATCGGCTTGATAATATGCCCCATTATACCTAACTATATCAGATATTTCATAAGTTTTGTAACTTTCCCAATCTGAAATAACAAAATTATCGTATACGAAACCAGGACTATATAAATCACCGTTCCAGTTCTTAGTTCTGAAGCCGGAAAGTTTCATTCTTCTTTGTTTATAGCCTGTCTCTAAATCAAAAATTGTGTCATTGAATACAGTAGAATTATTGAATATTAAGGCGTGTTCTTTCTGTATTAAAACTAATTTTATAAAAAATATTCCCTCGTCTGTATTCTTTGTTTCTATTGTACAAGTACCATCTTCTCGTATTAGACTAATATTTTCAATAGGGAAAGGTTTACCATCTGCTTTCAACAAACTGTATGAATATTTGTTTCCATTAATGTTGTCTACAATACTGTCAGCATAACTGAATTGAACTGTATTAGCAAAAGGACTTAATGTAATTAAATTATTTGAAGCCCAATTTTGAGTACACCAATATAAAAATTCGCTAGCACTGTATTTCCAATTCAACACCGAAGATAAAGAATTAGAATATTCATTGAATTTAAAACCTTCAGATTCTATATAAGCACCGTATCCTACAATAATATCATAAACTTCTTGGATTGATGTTATCTCAGAACCATAACTATACCTTGTCTTATTTTTTTGAAACTTCTTATTAGACTGAACTGTGATTCCTCCTTTAGAAGGAAGACCTACCATAGAAGCCCAATACTGAAGTTCAAATGTTGATGAAGGGTTATGTCCTACCTTACATCTGTAAAATTTTCCATTGTATCTTACTATTTGTCCTTCTTTGTAGAACCTCGTTGTAGGAGAACTTTTAGCAGTTGTTGTTTCGGAATTAGATAAATTTAAATTTTTATTTTGAGTTAGACCAGACCATTCTGTAAATGATTCGCTTGTACCTCCTACTGTAATAGAAACATCTTTAGACTCTCTATCAGGTAGTAGGACATCAAAGTAAGGTTTTTCTAAATCATATCCTTTAATTACAAACTTAGATCCGGTTTTTTGTATAATAATACCGCTTGCAGATGCAATTTTAATAGGGTTACTAACATTTAAAATTAACTCATAATCTTCATAGGGTAATATTAGTCCGGGGCTCGTCGATACTGGATCAATAGAATCAATGTTTATCTGTAATTTTTCCTTAGCGGTAAAGCCACCTAACTTATGAAACAAATTAAAGTTTAGATAATCTAAATCTTGTTTAAATTTAGATATGTATTCTTGATCTTTTTGTTTACCTGTCTCAATAACCAAAACACTATAACCAGAGCCTAATTGATTATTTTCCCCATCTAAGATAATTTTTTGTGGGCTCAAATACAAATCATCTTCTGTATACGTAATTTGATCAATAATATTTTTTTGTATGCGACTTGTATCGAATAATCTAGAAAGATAATCACTAGGGGTCAATAATAATGAAACAATGTTAACAGCATAAGGCCAATAACTACTTTTTCTCCAAGCAGTTTCAGCAGGACCCATGTCTCCAAAAAACCACTTGCCTGATCTTTCAGAGATGTTATTATAAGTTACGAAAGATGTAGGTGGAATAAGATTCCCTCCAAGGCCAACAGGATTAATTGTGCTAAAATTAGGACGGGCATATGCAAGGTTAAAAACATCAGGCTCACTAGGATCAGAAACTTTTCCTTGTTCAATAGCTGCAATAAGATCTGCACGTTTTCCTAAATCTACCCAATCATAATTAGCGTCCCACCAGGTTGGTTTACTTGAAAATCCTAGCATTTCCCAAGGATAAAGATGTGGTTGGTCTGTATCGAAGAAATATGTATAGATACCTCTCCAATAGCGTGGTACAGGTTCTCTAAACAATACGTCTATTGAATTGTTATAATTCCAAGTAAATTCATTTACATCATCGTAAGTTAGTGAATACGAACTATAATCAACAGCATTTAATCCAGCCCACTGCGAAAAATCATAATTTAAGATATCTGTTACTTGAGAATATCTATCTTTATTTCTAAATGCACCAGGTACACCGGCCTTGACATCATAGATATCTGAATTATATTCTACTTTTATATTGTTATAAATTCTTTTTTCAAATTCAAGAACAATATTATCTCTATAATCTCCAAAGGAAACTAATAAGCTACCATCGTGACCACGTATCATAGAAACAGGACCATCTATGTACGAAGAATCTGAATACACTTCAGGCTTATACTTAGGATAAATTCCTAACTTGGTAGGAGTAGGAGGAACAAAACAACCCAATGTATTATTATAATAGTGTATTTGAATTTCATCGTTAACAGCTAAGTTGGTTAAGATTGTAACTTCGTCAACCGCTATTTGATAATCAACACTATTAATTAATTGAGTATCGTTTAGGTAAACATAAACCGCAGAATTACTTAAACTTGTTAAATCAAATGTTAATCCGATAGGATACACCGTAGTGGCTGTGTTGGTCACTATGTATGTTTTCTTTGATCTATTATCACCGTATGCTAACATATCTGAACGGTAATAGGCAGATGTAAAATCTTTAGTAACATTTATAGAATCAATAATATAATCAACTGCTTCTACTGCACTTAAACTTGCATTAACATCGTTAAGTTTTCTTATGAAATTATTTTTAAATTGAACATATTGATTACCCACCAAACGTAGTGCGTCAACTACATTATTGTTCTTCTTGCCTAAAAATACTCCAGCAAAAGAAATAGGGTTAGCATTTATTACTATTCTTGTTCCAAATCTAGTATAATCGTTAATATCCCTTAAATTTGAACCATCATAACTAGCATCAGTAATATCATCCAACATAGTATTAAGATGATCTCTTAATTCAGATAAAGTAAAATCTACTGTGGGCCCGTTTAAAGGATTATTACTTAAACTCAGTGGTGTCTCATAATATCCGTATTCATTAGGGGTCTGATCGGTTAGTATTTTAATTGCTACTAATTCATTAAACTCTAAATTTTGAACCAAAGTAATTTCTGTTAAACTAGAGGATGCAGTAAATGACGATTCTAATACTACATCATTTTTATAAACTTTTACGGATGACAATGATGCGGTATTAATAGGTCGAGTTAATGATTTTATATATAAAGTATTTGTGGTAGAAGTAGTTACCTGTAGTTCCACAATAGGAAGTTGATACTCATTTACTTCTTGCCAAACATTCAATAAAGAATCCGTATTATAATTCTTTAGATAGGTAATAGATACTTGTTTTTCAGAACTTAAATTATTTTCTTGAATATTAAATGCATCTGTCATGAAATAGTTTTTAAATAAGAAACTACCTATTCCAGAACTATTTTGAAATTTTAACGGAAAACCTAAAACAGAATCATTTACGCCCACTCCAATATCGTAACCAAATAGTTTTGTACCTGCAAAATTTGTCTTGTATGAAGATGTATTTGTGTAACTTATACCTGCATTATCAAATACATCGAATAAAGGAGCTTGATTAATTGAGGTATGCTGTTGAGACAACTTCCACGACTGGCTATCTAAATCAAAAAACCAACTAGACCCGCCTCTTGAATCACCGTAATTTACAGATATTGCAGCACTAGAAGTTGACAAAGTTGTAACAGTTGTTAAAATTATTGTTGAAGTAGTTCCAGTAGTAAAAGAAATTCTAAAAATTTTGTTTTTATTATCTGAATCTGCATTAAAAATTATTCTATTTCCAGACTGAACAAGAACATTATCAATATAATACCCGTAAGCACCCTGAACATTTGTAAAAATATTTTGTGTATCATTATCTAATAAATCAACATTCTGAATACCCGCAGTACCAAAATTATATAATTTTAAGTTAGCCTTAAACTCTATGATAGGACGCTTTGCCCTATCCTCAAACTGATATTCAACTTGCAGATTATTAATTTCTGCTGTTATTCTTATAATATCTTTATGAAACCATCTGTTGTATCTTGTCCAGGGATTTAAGTCTTTACTTGCTCTATTAATTGTAATATATTCTGGAGTTAAAGGAAGTCTTTTATCACCGTCAAAAGGAAATTCGTCTAGTCCATCAGAATCAAATGTTTCATTGTATACTTCACTGATATTTTCATTATTTTCCAATAATCGAATGTCTATAAGAGTAATACTATTTCCTACTCCCTCAACATAATAGGTGTTACCTCTGTAACCTATAGGCGTAACATTTGTTCCGAATGAAATTTTCATTCCATTCGATAAAGTGTAACTAACTATGTTACCTTGTGCATCTGTATATTGAAAAGGTAAAATATAAGTTGCATTTCCAACTATTTCAACATCAACATTCAAACCAATCTCATTCAATATAATCGAGTCAGGACCTTGTGGTAACCAATAGTAATCAAAATAATTTACCAGCTTGTCCCACTCTATATAAGGATCAAATGAATAAAACTTAGGACGTAAAAGTTTATCTAAATTTGCAATACTAGATTGGTATGAGCTAATTTCATTTATTAAATCATCAAATCCTATGACATCTTGTGTGACATTATTTGAATTTTTTAGTATGAGAGCAGGTTCTATACTGTAACTATTTCTTAGTTTTGTATTTCCTTGAATATAAAAATCTGTCTCAAGATTTAAATTAGGCGTGACCTTAGATCCAATATAGCCGTCTAATCTTTCTAATTCAGGCGTTTGAATTAAATGATCAAAAGTACTAGATAAAAATTTCCTATTCTTATCAGTCTTAAGGTATTCTGGTAAAAACTTAGAGGATTTTTTTGTCACAATTAACTTCCAGTGGATGTAACTAAACTAGATACTCGTAACTGCGAAGCAGTTATAGCATCTATTACTTCAATATCATTTACAGTTGCATTACTAATAAAAATTTCATTCGACAAACAAGTTATTTCATAAAGGCTTCCAAAACTAGTTTCGTTTTTAGGAAGGATTATAAAATTCACAATATCTGGAGTAAGCAGATTCATTACATATGTCGATAATTCACTAAAATAAAAAGTTTGACCAAAATCCCAATTACTTAGATTGAAGAAAGTATTAATTGCATCAATGATTCTTGTTTTAATATCGTTGTCTGTAGTTACGACTTGTGAATTTCTAACTACCTTAAACTTTGCTTGAAGATTAGAATCGGCACTAGATCCAAAAAGTAACTTATACTTGACAGGATTAAAAACTATTTCATCGCTTATAGCCTTAATTGACTGTAAATAATCTTTATAATTTTGTTCTAATTCTTGGCTTGTAGGAGGTAAAGGTTCAGTGATAACAATTCCTTTAACATAATTTCTAAAATTGTTATCGTAATTTGTAGTTAATAGAAATACATCTATAAGGTTTGTTTTGCTAGGATCTAATCTTCTTTCTTTACCACTATTATGTAGATAATGAAATTTTAAATCACTTCTTCCTATTCTGGCAAAATATTGATCAGTGTAAACAAAAGAAGCAGTAGTAGTATCATAATACTTGATTACATTTACTGAACTATCATAAAAATAAAACAATTGTCCGTTAACTTTATCAGATGATTGAACATCTGATTCATTAGGTAACGGAATAAAAATACTAGGATCCTCAAGAGTGTATCTTAGGCCGTCTGATAATTTTTTAAAATAAACAAAATTTTCTCTAAATCCACTCGTGCCCAATTCAAGTGGACGTACAACAGAATCAAACGACTCAGGGTCTTCTAATTGTCCAGAATTATTTGTATCATAGAAACTTATTTTTACTTTTTTAGGATTAACATATCCATCTGATTCTATTACAGGGGCATCTACTTGATAAAATCTATCATATCCTAAACTAGAGCTACCAGCCGTATTAATACTTAAAATTTCTATTTTGTCTTTTACAACAGTGTTTGTAGTGTAATCGAAGTTTATAGACGTATTATCTATATGAAAAGCAGTTTGATATAAACTTTCAAATATATATTCTAAAGTCCTATATCTTACTTTATAATATTTTCCAGTCCATACAAATGCAACAATCCAACTTGCATCAAAACCAGAATCGTCAACATTTCCTTGTTTTTCTAAACTAAAGCCATTGGTAATGTTAAGATTAGAGCTTAATATTATTTCCCATTCTCTAGTTGTATCGTTAATAGTTAAACCAAAATTCTTTTGTGTCATACAAATGTTGCTAATTTCATTTTCAATAGGAAAACCTAATGACTTAGCATATTTTGGTATCACTTCTTGTGGAATGCTACCTTGAGGTACTCTTGTAGAAAATATTACTGGACCTGTCCCGTCATCCAATGCGCCAACACCATTATTAGATCCATCGCCAATTACCTGTGATACAGATGCCCAGATGCTAGATCTGCTGCCTTGTGGCACAGTGCTACCAGCACGCAAATTATTCTTTTTATCAAAATAATAACCTGTAGGTGCGGTAAATTTTACTAATGCACCTGCCTCAATGTATTTTAAATCAGATTGACTAAATTCACCAACCGAAGTAGGAAGATTATTAAGTGTGAAATAACCTCTACTTTGAGTGGCTAATTTGTTTACTTCTTTCCATCCTGCTCCTAATAAGGACAAACTAGGATTGGTAAATTTTTCTATATAAAAATTTCTCATAGTTGTAGAAGCTACAACTGATGCTAGATTATTTTTAACAAATTCTAAAACTTGATTTCTATTAGTAAAATTTAATTCTAATAATTCTTCTTTTTCTTCTTGATATATAATTCCATCATCTGCAAAAATATTTGTTTTACTGTAAGCTCCACTAACATCAAGTAAATCATAATAGCGGCTTATACCACTAGAAATTCGGTTAATACTCTTAACCTTAAGAATATCACTACCCGCATTTAGTGGCGCAATATTATAATCTTCAGCAGTAATCATCCTATTCTGAAGATAATAATTTTGAGGCGCCTTAAGCTGAATACTGCTATTAGATTCAGGGCCACTGCTATTTGAAATTGTATATTGTAAAGACAGTGTCAATTGTAACACATGACTTTGACCCACTTCATTAATATAAGGCAGAGCAATAACTATTCCACCAAATTGATCAGGCTTAATTACATATGTAGATCCGTTGCTTTGTCTATAAAATAATCTAAAGTCCCCTTTCGGTAAATCTCCAAAAACTCCATCGCTGAAATTTAGATCTATTTGATCATCTTGTCTAGAAGTAACTGCATAGAAGGTTCTTAAATTTTTACTTAAACTATTGTAAATTACATTATTATTTTGTGTAGTAGAATTTACCTTGGTCCATAATTTAGTATATTCACCATTAAGGTCTCTTTGCCACAACCAAACATCTGTATCGTTTACATTATTTGTATTAACACCTATAATTTCATTAGGAACAGGATTGTCAACAGTAAAGTTAGCAACATTTAATTTGCCTTGCCTAAAGTGTACAAAGAATCCTGAGTTAGGACTACCAGATCCTTGATTATCATTTCTATATATGAATGAAAACTTATTAGTAGGTAAAGGAGCATCCTCGTAAATGTAGTCTGTCCCTTGAAATAAACAAGGAACGACTTCAAAGTTCATTTGTACGCCATTTACATTTTTGTTAAAGCTAAACAAAGGAACATCTTGATTATCGCTGTTGAACCTATAATTTTCAGTAGATATTCCATTAATAACTTTTTTGTCTGTAGGTGTTCCGAACTTAGAAGTCAATGAACTGTTTAGGATATTAATAAATTGCTGGTACCAGTCTGGATTTGTACTATCGTTCCAGCCAATCGTAGTGTTAGCAAGATTTATTCCGCTACTGTCTATGACATTATCTGTGGTACTTACAGCAGTAATTTTTAAGAAGCCCTGTCCTGCTGCGTTTCTTTTAGGAGTATATCCTATAAGCTGTGCCAAACGTAAAATACTATCTCGACGCTGTGCAGTTTCTATAAAATTTTCTCTAGCATTAAGATCAATGCGGAAACTTAAATTCTGTCCTAAGAAGGCAATAAGATCTATAAGAGCAATATATTCGCTGCTATCAATATAATCATTGAAATCTTCTGGAAAATTATCTCTCAAATATGAGATCATAGTTCGTTTAAGAGTTTCGAAGTCGTAACTCTTAAAATCTGCGTTTTTAAAAGACTGGTAAATCTTTTTCCAGTCTTCTGTAACAAATAATTTATTTGATGTATTAGGTATCATAAGTTGTTTATACCAATATTTATTTTAAAGTTAAGTAGGTACTTTATTGTAACCTTAACCCTAATTTTTGATCAAAGGCTAACTTAAGTGTAGAAGTTTGATCTGTTTCAGTCAATGCCATTGTAATTTCAACTAAAAAACCCTGTTCATATTCGTTAATCGCTATCTGTACAGGGTACATTCTAGGATCAAACGAACAAATACCTTTAATATCTTTTACCAATGCATCTTTTACTTGCTGTGTCATAGGTTCCATAATCAGATCCCAAACAATTGTTCCGAATTGGGGATTCATAACTCTTTCGCCTCTGCGAGTATTGAAATGATTAAGTAAATTTTGTTTTAATAGATCAAAATCATACAATTTTGAAGACCTGTTTGCAGTGTCTACAGTACTGAATCCTCTATAAAAACGACTACGACCGCTGGTAAATTCAGGTGAATAAGGTTCAGGATTAATTTCTATGTTCTTGTAAGGCATATTATATTTATTGGCTACCAGATCCTGTTTTTATAGGATTACCGCTGCTATCTGTCACTATGCCGCCCGTACCTGAACTCAGTGTAGTGCCTTGTAATTGAGATAGGAAACATTCATAATATCCACGTTTCCTAGCCTTTATATCCGGAGTATTATATCCTACAGCACTACAGGCTGCTTCAAAATATCCTGAATCAGTCTGCGAAAGTTTACATCTATCTAGCATATACTTGACACTTACTTCTGCTGCTATATCTGAAGTGTTTAACTTTTTAGGATCGGTTAGTAGATCTTGACTTATTAAAGAACCGTACTTGGCATAATTAGATCTACCCGTTAATTGAATATAGCCTCTACCTATATACTTTCCACCGTCCCCAGCCTGGGTATTCCCTAATCCTTTGCCTTTAGCAGTTGTGTAGCCGTATAAGAATTCAGGTAGGCTATTATTAGGATTACCAGCATACTGTTGAGCCAGTGCTTTGTCTCCTTTAAACACACTAGGAAATACCTGTAATAACCTATCTGCAGAATAATTAAATCCTTCCTCTACAAGTTTCCATCTACACTCACCGCCCGCTATACCTAGCAATGCAGCTATAGCATAAGGACTTGTAAGTCCATATTTTTTACAAGCTGCTTTTAGAGCTTCTATACCTGCTTGACTAGCAGCAGCATTTATATCTTTAGCATATTCTGGATTACATGTACCTAGCGGAATATTTGGCTGGTTTGCACTTTCTTGAGGGCTTGCAGAACCTCCTTCAGCAGTCGAAGGGTTAGGAGCTACACCTGCCGCTGCTCTACTTTGTAATGTTACATCGGTCGATCCTGGACTAAATTGATTAGGATTTATATTTTCATGCTGCGGCCAAGGTTCGTGTGTAGGTACACGCTGCATAATACTTTCAATAGGTTTGCTATTATAAAACTGGCCGTTTGACCATCCAGCTTTTATTTTTCTATTAGGCAAAGAGAATAACGGCAGATCTGGGGGTATCTCTGCATTCGTTGCAACTTCGGGGGACGGAGCAGCCGGACCGTTTAAATGTATCTGACTTCCACTTAATAAAACTTGCCCATTAGCTCCTAATCCAAGTTGCCCTGCTGTACCTAGATTTATATTTCCTTCTGCGGCTAAATTTAAACTTGCTCCAGAATTAATAATTGTTTTATCCGCTACATTAAAAGTTAAACTTCCGTCAACGGTAGTTTTTGCTAGACCATTTACTGTTTGATCAAAATTACCCATAATAGCAATTTTCTGATCTTGATCAATTTTTAAAAAACAATAACCACCAATATTAGTTTCGTAATTTTTTACACTTCTTACATTTATATTCCTGCCGGCCTCTATATTGATATCTCTGTCTGCCCTAAAATTGAAATCTTGTTCGCTGTGTATACTAACACTATCATGAGCATAGATATCTATTTTTCCATTACTGGTCATTTCTATCCATGCTGTGCCCTTACTATTAGCTATATAGATTAAATCCTGACTATTGTGCATTAGTATCTGGTGGCCTGTTCTAGTTCTTAATCTTACTAATTCATTTTGTCCGGAAACATCACCGTCATCCATAACAAAAGTAGTTCCACCTAATCTACTTACAGGAGCTTGTATACCGGCTCCATATCCTATTTTGCCTTTTCTAGCAGTAGGTCTTTCATCTAAGGGTCCCGGAGTACTAATACCAAACACGCTACTAGGTACCTCTCGTCTGGCACTAGAACTAGTTACACCCCTTATAGTGTCTAAAAGTAATCCTTGCTCAAGTAACCTTTCAGCAAAGGGATGCACAGGCTTAGCATATCTGTCAATATTAGGATTA